>Ga0222423_1000188_pt1 | contig 54841 bp, 56 predicted proteins | sample 3A0metagenome_FD_182472 | JGI IMG/M metagenome (GOLD analysis project Ga0222423, IMG submission 182472) | Enriched microbial communities from leaf-cutter ant dump, University of Wisconsin, Madison, United States - 3A0 (version 2) | ecosystem: Environmental > Terrestrial > Nest > Insects nest >...
ATGGCCGTCGCCGGAACGGACGGCATGGGCGGCGGCGCTGACGCCGTGCGAGAGGTGCTGGTTGCGCTTCATGCGCTGCGCCCAGGCAGGCGGCGTGTCGGAAGGCTGTGGAGCTGCGGATGCCGCGTTGGCAGCACCGCCCACGGTGCCCATGGTCGAGGAGCCGCCTGTCGCGCCGAAGCCAGCCTTCGCGCCTTCCGAGAAACTGGATTTCATGCTCTCGGAGGCGCGTGCCGCGGCTCGCTTGAGCGGCGAGACAGCGGCGGAGCCTGCGGCGCGGGCAACGCCGCCCATGCCGGACGCAACCCCCGCCGCGCCGGATTGCCCCATGGAGCCGAGCGAATAGGCGGCCGATGCGGCGCCTGCCGCTGTCGCGCCGCCGCGTGCAACGGCAGCGCCACCGGAGAGCGCCGCTGATCCTCCCTTCAAGGCCAGCCCTGCCGCACCGCCTGCGGCAAGGGCAGCACCCCCGACGGCAAGGCCGGTGCCGACGGCCGCGCCCGCGCCGAGCTGCGGACCACCGCTGACGAGACCGGCAGCGATGCCGGGACCGAAGATGCCGAGGCCAAGCAGCGACAGCGCGGCAAGCACGATCGCCATGGCGTCGTCGACGCTCGGGGTCTGGTCGCCGAACCCTTGTGTGAACTGGCTGAACAACGTCGAGCCGATGCCGATGATGACGGCGAGGACCAGAACCTTGATGCCAGAGGAAATGACGTTGCCAAGCACGCGCTCGGCCATGAAGGCGGTCTTGCCGAACAGGCCGAACGGGATCAGCACGAAGCCTGCGAGCGTCGATAGCTTGAACTCGATCAGCGTCACGAAAAGCTGGATCGCCAGCAGGAAGAAGGCGAGGATGACGAGCGCCCAGGCGAACAGCAGGCACACGATCTGAATCAGGTTCTCGAACACCGAGATCCAGCCCATCAGGTCGGAAATGGATTCGAGCAGCGGCCGGGCGGCATCGAGGCCGGTCTGTGCGACCTTGCCGGGGCGCATCAGGTCGGCGGCCGTGAAGCCGGTGCCGCTCGCTTTGAGGCCGAGTCCGGCAAAGCTGTCGAAGATGATCTTCGCCAGATTGTTCCAATTGGAAATCAGGTAGGCGAAGACGCCGACGAACAGCGTCTTTTTCACCAGCCGGGCGATGATGTCTTCATCACCTGCCCAGGACCAGAACAGCGCGGCCAGCGTGACGTCGATCACGATCAACGTGGTCGCTATGAACGCGACCTCGCCGCTGAGAAGGCCGAACCCGCTGTCGATGTACCGGGTGAACGTACCGAGAAAATTGTCGATGACGCCTGAGCCGCCCATGGATCACCGCCCTTCGCTGGAGGACGGCGACACGGGCGCGGGCGTGCGGCCGAGAAAGCGGTCGCGCGTTTCGGCCCACACGCGCAGGCAGTCCGCGTCGCTGGCCGCCTGTTGGCCGAGCTGCTGGCACCGGCGCTGTCCTTCGCGTAACGGATCGTGGTCGGGCTGGAGAACGCGCACTGGCGAAGATGTCGGCGCGTCCTCCTTGCGGGTCAGTTCGATCGCCGTCGCTGTGATGGCGATGGCGACGAATATGATCGCGCCGAGGCGGGCCAGCATCTTGCTATCCATGATGATGCCCCGCGATCAGTTGCCGTTGAACATCTGCGCGTTGCCGGGTTGGTAGCCGGACCCCGGCGTCAGGAAGCGGCGGCGCTGTTCGCGGCCCTGTTCGGCGGCGGCGGCGCGCTCGGCCTCGGTCAGTGCGCTGGCGCGACCATTGGCGGAGAGAACCGCGACGAGATCGGAAAGCTGTTGCGACTGGAGGGCGAGAATCTGGTTGCCCGCCTGTGTCGCCTGCAACGCGCCGGAGGCCGACTGGCTCTGGCTGACAAGGTTCGACATCTGCGTGCGGTTGCTGTCGATATTGCCGACAACGCCGGCTTGAACGCGCATGGCGTCCTGAAGTCCGCCGACCGTGTTCTGCCAGCGCGAACGAGCGTCGGTGACAAGCTGCGCGTCGGTCGCCGACATCGAGACGTTGGCGTATTTTTGGGCAAACATCTGGTCGATCTGCTGGACATTGAACGCAATGCCCTGCGCCTGGCTCAATAGCTGCTGCGTCTTCTGGACGTTCTGCTGCAATGTCTGGAGCGAGGAATACGGCAGGCTCGCCAGGTTCTTCGCCTGGTTGATGAGCATGGTCGCCTCGTTCTGGAGCGAGGTGATCTGGTTGTTGATCTGCTCCAGCGTGCGCGCGGCCGTGAGGACGTTTTGCGCATAGTTGGACGGGTCATAGACGATGATGGCGTGCGCCGGCGTCGTCAGGATCGGCGACAGCACGATAGGAGCGGAAAAGAGCGCGGCAGCGAGACGCACCGTGTGGGAGCGCAGCATATTCATGACAAATTCTCCTTGCTGGTGATGGTGAGGCTGGGGATGAGGTCGGCCGCCCAGCTCACGTCGCGGGCGGCAAGCCACGCGGCGAGGAAGCCGTCGCGGCCATGTTCGGCGACGAGGCTGGCGATCAGCGTCTGGTCGGATTTGGAGGATGCAGCGCAGAGCGCGAGGCCGACTTCCGACAGGCCCAGCTCGAACAGGCGATTGCCCCTGCGGCTTTGACAGTAATAGTCCCGCTTGGGTGTCGCCCGCGCGAGAATTTCCACCTGTCTGTCATTGAGGCCGAACCGCCGATAGATGGCCGTGATCTGCGGCTCGATCGCGCGTTCGTTCGGAAGAAGGAGCCGCGTCGGGCAGCTCTCGATGATGGCAGGCGCGATATTGCTGTTGTCGATGTCGCTGAGCGATTGCGTGGCGAAGATGACCGACGCATTCTTTTTTCTAAGCGTCTTCAACCACTCACGGAGTTGGCCGGCGAAGCCTTCATCGTCGAGCGCCAGCCAGCCCTCGTCGATGATGAGCAAGGTCGGCCGTCCGTCGAGACGGTCGCCGATACGATGAAACAGGTAGGACAAGACGGCCGGAGCCGCCCCTGTGCCGACCAGCCCCTCGATCTCGAACGCCTGCACTTGCGCCGTGCCCAGATGTTCGGCCTCGGCGTCGAGCAGCCGGCCGTAGGCCCCGCCGACGCAATAAGGCCGGAGCGCCTGCTTGATGTCGTTGGATTGCAGCAGCACCGACAGGCCGGTGATCGTGCGCTCTCCGACCGGGGCCGACGCGAGCGAAGTCAGCGCCGTCCAGATATGTTCCTTCACCTCCGGCGTGATGGCGATGCCTTCGCGCATGAGGATCGCCACCAGCCAGTCGGCCGCCCAGGCGCGTTCATAGGTGTCGTCTATGCGGGCGAGCGGCTGAAGGGAGACGGAGAAGTCGTCGCCCTCGGTCAGCCCGCCGCCTAGGTCGTGCCAGTCGCCGCCCATGCCGAGCGCGGCGGTGCGGATGCTGCCGCCAAAGTCGAAGGCGAACACCTGGCTGTTTTCGTAACGGCGGAACTGCAAGGCCATGAGCGCCAGCAGCACGGACTTGCCCGCGCCGGTCGGGCCGACGACGAGTGTGTGGCCCACATCGCCGACGTGCAAAGAAAACCGGAACGGGGTGGAGCCTTCGGTCTTGCCGTAAAGCAAGGGGGGCGCACCGAAATGCTCGTCCCGCTCCGGCCCCGCCCACAAGGCACTCAGGGGAATCATGTGGGCGAGATTGAGCGTCGAGACGGGCGGCTGGCGGACGTTTGCGTAAGCATGTCCGGGGAGCGAGCCGAGCCAGGCATCGACGGCGTTGACGGTTTCGATCATGGCCGTGAAGTCGCGGCCCTGGATCACTTTCTCGGCGAGACGGAGCTTCTCGTCGGCAATGCGGGGATCGGCATCCCATACGGTGATGGTGGCCGTGACATAGGCCATGCCGGCCATGTCGGCCCCCAACTCCTGCAAGGCCATATCGGCGTCGGCAGCCTTGTTCGAGGCGTCGGTGTCCACGAGCGCGGACGCCTCGTTGGTCATCACCTCTTTCAGGATCGCCGCGATGCTCTTGCGCTTGGCGAACCACTGGCGACGGATTTTCGTGAGCAGCTTGGTGGCGTCTGTCTTGTCGAGCAGGATCGCGCGGGTGGACCAGCGATACGGGAACGCCAGCCGGTTCAAATCGTCCAGCAGGCCGGGCGTCGTCGCGGTCGGAAAGCCGATGACGGTCAGGACCCGAAGATTCTGGTCGCCCAGGCGCGGCTCCAACCCGCCCGTTAGCGGCTGATCGGCCAGCAGCGCGTCGAGATAGATCGGCGTCTCGGGGACGCGAACGCGGTGCCGCTTGGTCGAGACGGTCGAATGGAGATAGGTCAGCGTCTCGCTGTCATCGAGCCAGGCGCATTCGGGCATGAAGCCGTCGAGCAGCGCCAGCACGCGATCGGTGCGATCTACGAAGGTCCGAAGAACCTCATGTGGATCGACGCCGCTTTGCTCACGGCCCTCGTAAAGCCATGTCTCGGCGCGCGCCGCGTCCTCGGCCGGCGGCAGATAGAGGACGGTCAGGAAGTAGGCCGATACGAAATGGCTGCCTGCCTCTTCAAAATCGGCTTTCCTCTCTGCATCGATCAGGCCGGATGCCGGATCGGGGAATGTGCTGTCGGGATAGGTTGCGGCTTCGCTGCGCTGCGCCTCGACAAAGATGCTCCAGCCCGATCCCAGGCGGCGGAAAGCGTTGTTGATGCGGCCTGCGACCGCGACCAGCTCGGCCGCGACGGCAGAGTCGAGATCGGGACCGCGAAAACGTGCCGTCCTCTGAAAGCTGCCATCCTTGTTCACGACGACGCCGGGGCCGACCAAGGCCGCCCAGGGCAGGAAATCGGCAAGGCGCGAGGCGGTGCGACGATATTCGGCGAGGTTCATCATGGCTGCCCCCTCAAACCGACAGATGACCGGGGACGCGCAGATGGCGCCGCCCGACTTCGACGAATTGCGGATCGCGCTTCGCGGCCCACACGGCAGCGACATGGCCGATGGCCCATATGACGATGCCGACAAGCCAGAGGCGCAGGCCGAGGCCCACGGCCCCGGCCAGCGTCCCGTTCAGGATCGCGATGGAACGCGGCGCACCACCGAGCAGGATGTGCTCGGTGAGTGCGCGGTGAACCGGGGCGGTAAATCCCGGCACGTCCAGTTGCTCGAAGGCGACGGCCATCAGATGAGCGCCCCGCCGCCGAAGCTGAAGAAGCTGAGGAAGAACGAGCTGGCCGCGAATGCGATGCTGAGGCCGAACACGATCTGGATCAGCTTACGGAAGCCGCCCGACGTGTCGCCGAACGCCAGCGCCAGGCCGGTGGCGATGATGATGATGACGGCGACGATCTTGGCGACCGGCCCCTCGATGGATTCGAGGATTTTCTGAAGCGGCGCTTCCCACGGCATCGACGAGCCGGAGGCATGGGCGGCGGGAATGAGGACAAGATTGGCGTAGGCGAAAGCCGCGGCGGTCGCGGCATAGCGGCGAACGCGCATGGTGGTGCGGATCATGAATAGTCTCCAGTGATGTGGGGAGGTGCGGGGCTGATGCGGTAGTCCCCGTCCGGGCCGAGTCCTTCGACACGGGCGAGTTCGGCGAGCCGACGCGCGGAACCGCGGCCGGAAAGGACGGCAACGAGGTCGATGGTCTCGGCGATCAGGGCGCGCGGGACCGTGACGACGGCTTCCTGGATGAGTTGTTCGAGGCGGCGCAGCGCGCCGATGCCGGTGCCGGCGTGGATCGTGCCGATGCCGCCGGGGTGGCCCGTGCCCCAGGCTTTCAGAAGATCGAGCGCCTCAGAGCCGCGCACCTCGCCGATGGGGATGCGGTCGGGGCGAAGGCGCAGCGACGAGCGAACGAGATCGGAGAGCGTGGCGACGCCTTCCTTCGTCCGCATGGAAACGAGGTTCGGCGCCGCGCATTGCAGCTCGCGCGTATCCTCGATGATGACGACGCGATCGGAACCCTTCGCCACTTCGGCGAGCAGCGCGTTGGTGAGCGTGGTCTTGCCTGTGGAGGTGCCGCCCGCAACGAGGATGTTGGCGCGTGCCGCTACGGCCGCGCGCAATGCCTCGGCCTGGTCGGCGGTCATGATCCTGGCGGCCACATAGTCGTCGAGCGTGAACACCGCGACGGCGGGCTTGCGGATCGCGAAGGCCGGGGCGGCGACGACGGGAGGGAGAAGCCCTTCGAACCGCTCCCCCGTCTCGGGCAACTCGGCCGAGACGCGCGGCGATCGGGCATGGACCTCGGCGCCGACATGGTGCGCAACCAGACGCACGATGCGCTCGCCATCGGCGGCCGACAGCACCTCGCCGGTGTCGGCCAGCCCTTCGGAGAGCCGGTCGATCCAGATGCGCCCGTCCGGGTTCAGCATCACCTCGACGACGACGGGGTCTTCGAGGAATCGCGCGATCGCCGGGCCGAGTGCGGTGCGCAGCATCCGCGCGCCACGCGCAATCGCTTCAGGTTTTTGATGTGATGTGGTCATGTTCGCCCCGTTTCCTCACGAGGCGCAACAGACAGTCCCCGGATCGGGGTCGATTAAGAAAGGTCGAAATCAGGTCGGTTCAACAAGTATCGGTCGTAGTAGTGGTGTAGCGTGCAAATACAGGAGAACGGCGGTGGAGCCATGATCTTGATGTCGTCGTCAGGCTCACCAGATGCCCGCGCGAGATCGTCACGGCTCCGACTCGGATACGTCTTCGGGGATTTCCTGCCGCAGCTTCGGCCCCTTGACGAGACGCCGGCCGAGCGCGGTGATGAATGCCTCATACCGCTCGGCCGACTTGGCGCGCGCCGCCTGCGCGGCGGGCTCCGGCAAAGCCGGCGTGGTCGTGATCCAGAAGCGGATGAACACCGCCAGCGTTTCGACGGTGATGCCGATGTCCCGCTCCATGCGGGTCATACGACGGTCGAGCTGGTCGAGGCGCTTGGCGACGACAGCTTCGCGGCGCTCGGCATCGTCCGGTGACAGGAAGGATGCGATTGCCGCCTCGGCTATCATGGACTGTGACTGATCCCGGCGCGCGGCGAAGTCCGCCAGCGCCTGTGTCACGTCGGGGTCCAGATAGACGGTAAACTTCGATTTTTTCCGATGGCTGGTCATGGCGCTTACAGGTCCATGCCGTCATCGGGGTCGAGCGACACCTGGCGCGCAACACCCTGTACCTGCTGGATCAGGCGCCGATTGCGCATGGCGTCCTCATCGATGTCGTCGGGAAGCTCGATCTCGAACTCGTTGGCGATGGGCTTCTTCTTCTCCACCGGCTTGGTGCGGCTGAGTTCGGGTTGTAGCCGCCGTTCGGAGTCCGTGGCGTCTTCATCGTCGGTGCGGTCGGCGGGCACGTCGTCCAACGCCGCCGGCCGTGCCGGGATCGGCAGGCTGCTCCAATCGTCCGGGCGTGGGTTGTTGGTGCGCTTCAATTCGGGCGGCGACAGCAGGCGCTCGCGGAAGCGGGCGTCCTCATAGTAGCGGGCCTTTTTCGCCCGGATCGGCGGGGTGCCGGCGACCATGACGATCTCGTCGGTCGGCGGGAGCTGCATGATCTCGCCCGGCGTGAGCAATTGCCGGGCGGTCTCCGAGCGCGACACCATCAGGTGGCCGAGCCAGGGCGAGAGGCGATGACCGGCATAGTTCTTCATCGCCTTCATTTCGGTCGCCGTGCCGAGCGCGTCGGACACGCGCTTGGCGGTGCGCTCGTCGTTCGTGGCGAAGGAAACGCGCACATGGCAGTTGTCGAGGATCGAATTGTTCGGGCCGTATGCCTTTTCGATCTGGTTGAGCGACTGCGCGATCAGGAAAGCTTTGAGACCGTAGCCCGCCATGAAGGCCAGTGCGCTCTCGAAGAAGTCGAGCCGCCCCAGCGCCGGAAATTCGTCGAGCATCAAGAGTAGACGGTGACGGTCGCCCTTCGCCTGCAAATCTTCGGTCAAGCGGCGACCGATCTGGTTCAGCAGCAACCGGATCAGCGGCTTGGTGCGGTTGATGTCCGATGGCGGCACGACGAGGTAAAGCGTCGTCGGGCGCTCACCGCCTACAATGTCGCTGATGCGCCAGTCGCAGCGCCGCGTGACCTCGGCGACGACGGGATCGCGGTAGAGGCCGAGGAACGACATGGCGGTGGAGAGTACGCCGGAGCGTTCATTGTCCGATTTGTTGAGCAGCTCACGCGCCGCGCTCGCGACGACGGGATGCGGACCGTCCTCGCCGAGATGGGCGGTCTTCATCATGGCGCGCAGCGTGGATTTGACCGGGCGCTTTGGATCGGAGAGGAAATTGGCGACGCTGGCGAGGGTCTTTTCCGGCTCTGCGTAGAGAACATGCAGGATTGCGCCGACGAGGAGCGAATGGCTGGTCTTTTCCCAATGGTTCCGCTTGTCGAGACTGCCTTCGGGATCGACGAGGATGTCGGCGATGTTCTGCACGTCGCGCACTTCCCACTCGCCGCGCCGCACCTCGAGCAAGGGATTGTAGGCTGACGATTTCGGATTGGTCGGATCGAAGAGGAGAACCCGGCCATGGTGCGAACGGAAGCCGGAGGTCAGCGTCCAGTTTTCGCCTTTGATGTCGTGGACGATGGCCGATCCGGGCCAGGTCAACAATGACGGCACGACAAGGCCGACGCCCTTGCCGCTGCGGGTAGGCGCGAAGCACAGCACATGCTCCGGCCCGTCATGGCGCAGATAGTCGCGATCGTAGCGGCCGAGCACGACGCCATCGGGATCGAGCAGTCCCGCGGCCTTCACCTCCTCCTTTTCGGCCCAGCGTGCCGAACCATAGGTCTCGGCGTCCTTGGCCTCGCGCGCTCGCCAGACCGACATGCCGATGGCGACGGCGATGGCGATGAAGCCGCCGGATGCGGCGATGAACGCTCCCTTGGTGAAAATCTCGGGGGCATAGGCGTCGTAGGAGAACCACCACCAGAAGAAGATGGGCGGGTAGTAGATCGGCCAGCCGAACAGGACGAACCAGGGCGCTCCGAGCTGCGCCTGAAACCCAAGGCTCCAGGCGACATATTCGGTCGCGCCCCAGGTGGTGAAGAGGACGATGAGGAAGACGATCAGAATCTGTCCCCAGAGGATTTTGGTCGCGGACATTGCGATGTTCCTTGTCTGTAGAAGCTAGAGGCCGAGCCCGCGCTTGCGGCCGAAATCCCAATCGACGCCGCCGCCATCGCGGGCGACGCCGGAGACGTGACGGCCGAGCTGCCTGTCGAGGGATGGCGACCAGGGCACGAGCTGGAAGCCGAGGCCGTCGTCGATCACGGCGAAGCGGCCGGAGGCGAGCGTCATGCGCTGGCGATAGGTTCCGGCGACGTATTCACCGCTTTCGGCCGGCTTGAACGGCTGGCCGGTCTCCTTCGCCAGCCGGTCGGCCACGGCATCGACCTCGCGGCGGCGCAGCGTGTCGATCAGGTTGCGGCTGAAGATGATGCGGCGGCCCTGCTGCTGGGCGAGACCTTCGCCGACCAGATGCTCGGCGCGTTGCCGCATCGCGTCCCGCACCTCGGCGCCGAAGCCGCCGTCCGACATGGCGACGGGTTCGCGGGCGATGGATTGCCGGTCGAGCCAGGTTGCGCCGGTGGCGCTCACCTGATGCTGGAGATCGAGATCGGAGCGGACGGCGAGCGCGACACGGCGCTCGCCTCGCGCGTCCTCATAGGCGCGCAGCTCGACGATCGATCCCGGCGGGCTGTCGCCGGTGGCGTCGAGATGCGGCAGCTTGATGTGATGGGTGCGGCCGTCCACGCCGTCGACCACGGCGTAGGCCGTTCCCTTCAGTTCATCGTCAAGGCCACGTTCGACCAGGCGGCCGATGACGGGAACATCGAGGCTCTCGCCAGCCAGCACATAGCTTGCCGAGCCGCGCTCGATGCCGCGTTCGGTCAGCGCACGGTGCATCCGCTTGATGATGTCGCCGCGTAGCCCAAGTTCGCGGAGCGTGGATTCGGCCTCGGGCCTGATGAACCATTGCTGGTGTCCGACCTGTCCGGCGAGTCCACGGATTTCGAGGGTGCGCAGCCGACCGACCTTCAGCGCATGAAACTCACCCGGCTGCTGGCCGGGCTGCGGCGCGAGGTCGATGATGCCCGACTTGCCGGCGTCGCGGACAAGCTGCCGGTCGAGCTGCGTCCAGCGTTCGGCCTCGACCTGCCGCTCCAGATTGCGGTTGATCTCCAGATCGGTGCGCTGGCCGAGTTCCTGAGTGACGAGATCCTGCGCGCGGGCGCGCATTCCCTCCTTGATGTAATCGCGGGAGATCACGAGGTCCTGGCCGTCGTCGGTGCGGCCGCGCAGGATGATATGGATGTGGGGGTTGTCGGTGTTCCAGTGATCGACGCCGACCCAATCGAGCTTCGTGCCGAGATCCTTTTCCATCTGCCCCATCAGTTCGCGGGCGTGGTCCTTGAGGTCGGCCATATCCACGGCGTCCTCGGGCGAGACGATGAAGCGGAAATGGTGCCGGTCGTCCTCGCAGCGTTCCGAGAAGGCGCGAGCATCCACGTCATCACCTTCGGGACCGAACAGCCGCGCCTTCTCCCCGTCTCGGGTCACACCGTCGCGGCGCAGATAGGTCAGATGCGCGGCAAGTGGCGCGGAGCGCGCGGTATGGCGCACGACGCGGGTCTTGATGACGACGATGCGCGAGCGGCCGGTGAGCAGGCGGTTGGCCTGGATGCTGGCGCGCTGGCCGCGCCCGAAGCGCGAGCGGTTGCCCGGCGTGATCTTGCCGGAGAGGGAGACGCGGCCCCCGGCCTTCTGCGCGGCGGCGAGCGCCTGCGAAATGAAGGGCCGGGCCTGCTGCGCGCGGGTCGAGCGGATGCGCCCAGGCCGGACGCGAAATTCGCTGTCATCGGCCATGGCGGAAACCCGCACGGTGCAAAAGGATAGGGAAAATCAGGAAGATGAGCGCGAAGCGCACGGTGCGCGAAAGCGCGGCACGGTGCGGAACGCGCCGAAAAACAGAGCAAAAACAACCGGCCGACCGAAGCGCACCGTGCGCCTTTTTATCTCGCCATCGTCCGGTTGTGTTGCCTGCCTCTGCCCCTTGCGCCCTCCATGCCACGCCAGAGCACGAAGGGATGCGAATGGCGGCCGAGACGCTCATGGATGCGCTCCTGGGTCGGAGCGTGCGACGACAAGGGGCGCATCCGATGCACCGACTGAATCGGATGGCCCCGCCGTGACGGAGGATCGGCTGTCGTCTGAACGCTCGCTGGCCAGCAGCGAAGCGGCGGGGCGAGTGTCGGCGGAACGCACGACGAAGATCGCCGCCTCCCGCCAATCGCGTGGCGATGCGGGTTGCGCGACCGGCCTTTCGGGCGCGGCCTCGCCGCCGAGAACCGGCGCGAGCGCGGCGACGTAGGCCCGCGTTTCCGCCGGTAACGCGCGGCCGGTCGAGCGATATTCATCATAGCGGCCGGGACCGGAATTGTAGGCTGCGAGCATCGCGCCGACATCGCCATAGCGGTCCCACATTTCACGCAGATAGGCCGCGCCTGCCATGATGTTGTCGTGCGGGTCATAAGGGTTGCGGCCGAGCTGATAACGCACGCGCAGGCCCGCCCAGGTGTCGGGCATGACCTGCATCAGCCCCAGCGCACCCGCGGCGGAGATTGCGCGCACGTCGCCCGCGCTCTCGGCGCGCAGCACGGCGCGAATCCAGCGTTCAGGGATGCCGAACCGCTGCGCCGCCTCGGTGATGTGGGCGGCGTAGGGATCGACGGCGGCCGGGCGCGCGACCGGCGTGGACTGCGCGGTCGCCCCGGTCGGCCCCGCACAGAACGCGACCGCGCCGACCGCAGCGAGGATGGCACGGCGACATGCCGATCCGGTCCCACCGCTACAGCCGCCCGCGAGCATGGTAATGATCGGAGCGAGCATCGATCAGCCCCGATCCTCGCGCGGCCGGGGCCTCTTCCACGCCAGCCGGAAGGTGTGTCCGTCGTCGTCGGCCTGGAACAGCGCCGGACGGAACACGGTGAGAAAGAGCGGGCTGTCGATCTCCATGGCGATGTAGTCGCCGGCGCGTTCGCCGACACGTTTCCACGCCGCGCCGATCTCGGGGCCGTCCTCGTCGTCGAGGTGTACGCGATAGTTCGGCGCGTTCTCGGCGTCGCTCGGATCGATGGCGACGAGCACGATCGGCTCGTCGATGCCGAACAGGCGGACGCGGCCGGCGTAGCCGTTGGCGGTCGGTTCAAAGAGCAGGTTGGGCATTGTCAGTCTCCTTCTGGTTGATGGGGAAATGCGCGGTCAGTGCGTCGGCGCGCGCCACTCGAAGCGGCCGTCGCCTTCTTCGTCGGTCCACAGCGGGATCGCGTGGCCGATGATCTGGTCGGTGGAGGTCAGGCCGAAGTAGCGGCCGTCGAGGCTGTCGCGGACCTGCCAGTTCATGAGGAAGACTTCGCCGGTCTGGACGCGGCGGCAGCCCTGCCAGACGGGCAGTTCACGGCCGATCCGGTCGCGTTCCAGCGCCGAGCCCATCTCGATCCCGTCCACGGTGATCGTGCGGCCGGTGCGGCAAACGGTTTGCCCGGAAACGCCGAGAACGCGCTTGAGTAGCGGTATGCCCTTGGGCAGATAGCCGCGCTCGGCCATGAAGGTCGCGAGCGGCTCGGGCGCATCGACCGCGACAAGATCGGTGACGTCGAACGGCCCGTCAAAGTCGATCGTGTAGAAGCCGATCGGCGCGCTGGCCGATGCGTTCCACATGAGCTTGATCGGCATCGGCGTGAGCGCCGGGTAGCCGACGCCCATCGTGGCGAGCGCCGAGACGAGGAAGAGGCCGGCGCGCGTCATGGCCGGACCTTCCCGCGAAGGAGGAAGGCGCGGTGCTGGTCGAGCGTATAGGCGCGGGGCAAGTGACCGGCGGCCATCCGGTTGTGGACGTGCCGCCAATGCTCCGGCGAAACGGCGTCCGCATCGATGCCGATCGCCTCAATCGCATCGACGTGGCGCAGCACGTCCTCGACCTTTGGCCAGCCTTCGATCTTCAGCAGGATTTCACCGCCGGGCCGCACGAAGGGCAGCGTCTGGTATGCCTCGCCCGGTTCGACCGCGCGCACGATGTCGATGCGCGAGATGATCGTGCCGAAGTCGTTGGCCGCCCATCGGACGAACGCGAAGACCGTGTTCGGCCGGAAGGAAAGGACGCGCTGGCGACGGTCGACGATCTGTTCGGCGGCCTCGCGGCCGAACCTGATCCAGTATTCGATCTTCTTCTCGATCCACGTCAGTTCGACGTGGGTCATGCGATCGTGGGTGAGCGCGGACGGCGGCGGGCCGCCGCGCACGCGGGGAGCCGCGGCGCCGGTCATGTGGGGTCTCCTGGGGTCGGGGGAAATTCGCGCGCGAGCAGTTCGCGCAGCATGTCGGCGACCGTGACGCCGCGCCCGAAGGCCGCGATCTTGATCCGGCCGCGCAGTTCGGGCGTCACGTCGATGGTGAGCCGCGCCGTGTAGGCGGTCACATCGGACACGCGCGGCGGGCTCTCGGCCGTCTTGATCCATTGTTCGGGATCGGCGGGGCGTGTGGCGAAGCCGCGCTTCTCTATGCGGCCCGTCATGACGCGCCTCCGCCGTCGAAGGGCAGCAGCGAGGCGAGCCGTGAGCGGGCGCGCTCGGCCATGTCGGGATCGATCTCGCAGCCGATGTAGCGACGGCCGGACAGCCGGCAGGCTTCGCCTGCAGCGCCCGACCCCGCGAACCAATCGCCGAGCAGTCCGCCTACAGGGCAGCTTGTGCGGATCAGGATTTCGAGCAGCACCGACGGCTTTTCGGTCGGATGGATCGCGCGGCCATGACAATTGCGCAGGTAGATGACCGAACGCATGAGGCGCGGCCCGCCGTCCTGGCTAACATAGTGGCCGGCATCGATCTGGCCGGTATGGGGAGGACGCTGCTTGCGCCGCACCGTGCGTGCCGTCGCATCGGGCGTGGTTTGGACGGCGTTGTAGATGTCGCGCCAGGCCGTCTCGGCAGGGTAGAATTGCACGGCCAGCTCATGCACACGCTTGAAGCGGTCGGCATGAAAGCTGGAGCCGTTCTGCTTTTCCCAGACGATCTCCTGCGCGATGCGTAGCCCAGCGTCCGCGAAACGGTCGGCGGTCGCCATGAAGCTGCGCAGCGAGCCGAAGACCCAGATCGAGCCGGTCGGCTTGAGGGCGGCGCGCGCCAGCGCCAGCCAGCCCACGACGCGCCGATCCCAGGCGAGCGACGTGTCGCCGTAGGGCGGATCGGCGAGGATCATGTCGAACGGGCCGCGCGGCGGCATGAGTTCGCGGCAGTCGCCGGTGAGGACGATCATGCGCCGCCCCTCCCGATGCGCAGCCGCTCGATCTCGGATGCGAGGGCAGCGATCTCGCGGGCAGCGAGCGCGCGATCGTCGATCTCCGAGGCGAGCCGCCCGGATTGTGCGGCGTCGGCGAAGACGACGCGCTGGCCGATGGTGGTGGCGAGCAACGGCGGATCGTGATCGGCCAGCGTCTCGGCCGTCTCGCGGGCGATGACGGTGCGTGTGGCGCAGCGATTGAGTACGAAACGAGCGACGAGCTGAGGCCGATAGATGCGCGCTTCCGACAGGAGCGACAGCATTTCGGCCGAGGCCCAGCCGTCGAGCGGCGACGGCTGCACCGGGATCAGCACGAGGTCGGCGGCGAGCAGCGCCGAGCGCATGAGGCCGGCGACGCGCGGCGGGCCGTCGATGACGACGTGATCGACATCGCGCGCCAGCTCGGGCGCTTCGCGGTGGAGCGTGTCGCGCGCCAGGCCGACGACGCCGAACAGGCGCGGCAGGCCCTCATGGCTGCGCTGCTGTGACCAATCGAGCGCCGAGCCCTGCGGGTCGGCATCGATCAGCGTCACGCGCTTACAGCGTCCGGCGAGTTCACCGGCGAGGTGGAGTGCGAGCGTCGTCTTGCCGACGCCGCCCTTCTGATTGAGGAACGCGACGATCATCGCGCACCTCCGGGCCGATCGATGAGCGGAAGCTGATCGGCGGAATCCGGCTCGCTCTCCTTCCGGCCTGTCTGGACCGTGGGAGCGCCCAGGCGCGGTGTCTTGCCGGTGGCGCGGAGATTGATCGCGGCGGTGCGGATGAGGTTTTCCACATCGCGCGCGCGCTCTACAAGGTTAGATTCTTGGTTAGACTCTAAGTTAAGAGCGCGATTCCGCTTTTGATTTCTAGCGGTTAAGGGTGGTTTTGGTTCCTGATAGCACGAGCCTCGGGTTCCCGATGGCACGATAGTCCGGGTTCCCGATAGCACGAGGCCGTCCACAGGTTTTCCACAGGCCGCCAGCGGCTCGAAAGCGAGGAGCGTGCGCCCGCCGATCTCCATCTCCAGCGACAGGACGTAGCCGGGCAGCGGCTGGCGCCGCACGATGTCGCGCAGCTCGAACGCGAAGCGTTTGAACGGCGACAGGCTGCCGGATTTGAGGTGGAGGTGGCGCAGCTCGAACCGCCAGCCGTCGCGCTGGCGGCCGCCGTGCTTTCGCACGATGCGGTAGAGCCAGCGGTCGAGGCCGCCGGTGAGATGAAAATAGGCCGGATCGATGGTGAGGATGAGCGCGTCATCGAGGACGGCTTTGTAGAACCAATCGGGGACGATCAGTTCGATGCCGTCCGGCCGCCCATAGCGGTCGGTGCGCTCCTGCCACTCGTTGATCCAGGAGAAGCGGTGGCGGCGGCCTTCGGTCGGCTGGCGGATCGACGTTGAGATGGTGGTCGATTGCAGCCGGTCCAGCGCCGCCTTGAGGCGCTGGTAGTCGCGCAGCGACGTGCCACGGCCGACATAGGTGAGGATTTCATAGGGCGTCGCCGCCATCAGCCTGGACGTGCGAAGCCCGTTGTCGCGGGCTTCGACGATCTGGCTGGCGGCCCAGATCAGGATGTCGGCGTCCCAGATCGTGGCCATGCCATGATCGGGAACGGCTTCGACGCGGATGGTGACGTCACCGGCTGCGAAGTCGATCGGTGCGACGCGATGGGATTTGGAGAGCGAGAAGAACGGATAGGCCATGAGATCCTGCGCATCTCGTGGCGCGAAGTCGCCGGGGAGCGCGCGAAACAGGTCGAGTTGCCCACGCTCCGAAGGGTTACGACGCCGCACCACCATGAAAGGGACCGGCCACGATCAGCGTGCAAAGCGGCTGGCGGCACGCTCGGTCGGCGGCGCGTGGCGCTTGGCCGGCAGCACGGAACCACGCGGATCGGAGGTGGAAGTGACGGCGCCGCGCTCGGCCCAGGTTTCGAGATCGTCGACGGCATAGACGACGCGCCCGCCGAGTTTCCGGTAGGCCGGGCCGGTCCCGTAGGTCCGGTGTTTTTCGAGGGTGCGGGCGGACAGGCTGAGAAATTCAGCGGCTTCCTTGGTCCGCAGGTAGCGTGGCGGGAGCGCGGCGGTATCGGGTCGCATGGAGCGTGCCTCCGTGGGTTTGCTGGGGGCCGCTGGCGATCAGCGGCTGACAGCGACCACGGTGGCGGAGGAAGCTCGGCGGGGGGGATGGGGGACTTGAGGTGGCTAAAATCTCCACCCCGGATACTGTGGAGATATGGCGACCAGGCGCGGCGACTATGAGCGGCGACGCTGGCGAAGCAGTTGCAGATAGCCGCCCTCGATGAGGGAAAGGCCGCCTTCCACGAAGGCGATGACGGCATCGCGGAGCGGCGAGGTCTTCCAGGGTTCGGTGTCGACGCGCGCCGCGCCGTAGATCGCGATGGCGATCTCGCGATAGCTCGCGCCATTCATATGGCCGTCGGCGGCGCGCAGTTTCAGGCGCAGGCGCCGCCGTTGTTCGGCGGTTATGCGCGTATCGCGTGGCGGCGGGCGACCGCGCCAGATACGCGCCATTCGCGTCAGGGCATCGATGCGGTCGAAGACGTCGGCATCGAACGGGACGAGCGCCGCGAGTTGGTCTTCTGGAAGCGTGCCGGAAAGGAGAAGGACCGGGATGTCGTGCTCGGAGAAGGACGCATAGGCCCCTTCGGGAGCGTCACGCCCTACGGAAAGCGAGTCGGCGGATACAGCGGCGGCAGGTGGTAGAAAGTCCGGGCGGCGTGTCAGAAGGAGAACGGCTCCATCGCTCGACGGCGACCAAAGCACATCTTGGTCCAGCGCAGACAGGCCCGGTCTCGCAGCGAAATCGCAACCCCCAGAGTTGTTGCGCATCTCGTGGAAGTGGCGCGGCTTCGGCGGCAGCGTTCACAAGGCTGCTGTAGAGTTCCTGATAGGGAACGTATCGGCGAAGGCATTCCCAGGCGAGACCTTCGACGGGCAACCTGTCGAAATAGTCGTAATCGCTCTCGTTCCGCCAGCTCCTTGTATCTGGCCGCATCGCATCAACTCCTCGCAGGTTACGCGCAAGTCGAATGCTCAGTTTTCCTGTTTCAACATAGGTGGCGGAAGCCCAAGCGAGGGCATTGCGTGATGTTGAAAGGGCATCACGCTAGGGCGTGCCGATCAGCCGTGAGCCTGCCGCAGAAGATGGCGATAGCCGGTGTGCGTCATCCACCTGGCGCGAGCGAGATGGCTGTCATGGATGCGCCGACAGCGTTCAGGTTCGCGTGAAGGATCGAGTCCGAACAGAACCTGCACCGCCTCTGCCCAATCGGCCCCGTCGGCGTCCGCGTCCAACAGGCGCGCATAGAGCTTGACGTGCGCCTTGTCGTAGGCGGTCAGTTCTTGCCCAGCCGGTGCGGTATCTTCGAATGTTTCGATCATGGCGCAGGTTCGGTTAATACGCGACTACTGCATTTTAACCAAGTTCGGTCCAAAATGGAGACATGGCAAGCGTCCGCCGGCTTTGCCCGCAGATCAACGCGCAACGGTGGATTGAGTCGGCTCACTTCCGCGATCATCGACCAGCAACACTCCTTGCCCTTTATCGGTGGACAGGAAGACGATGCCGGCAGCTTCCAAAGCCCTGCGCACCTGATCGCGCGTCGTCTCGTACACATCGAGCCCGCTTTCGGATTCGAGGCGTTTGAGCGCGGTCAGCGATATGCGGGCCTTGTCAGCGAGCGTCTCCTGTGTCCAACCCAGCAACGCGCGCGCGGCCCGTGATTGTCGGGCGGTGATCATACATGATCACCTCCCATCGCAGACGCCGCGCATTCCAGAACTACGGCTATTTTAGTCGCTCTTACGTCTTATCGCGAACCTAGAGACGCTGCAAGGAACTCGCGGCGACATGGTTCTGGCGTAGTGATTCGGGCTGCTGGGCTGTATCGGGGAGCCTGGAAACCGGCCTTGCGCCTGCCGAGCAACGGGGAACGTGCCGGGCGGGCGGCGCACCTTTGAAAATGGAGGGGCGGATGATCCGCCCCTTTTCATGCGAAGGGATCAATTTCGGAGACGATGGTGTCGTCGTCGCCGTCATATTCGGCGGCGGGCATCACGCTCATGGAGCCGTCGCCGGCGCGGAAGATGACGATGGCGACCATCAGGGTGGAGGCGAGACTGGCTGCGTAGGCGTTGGCGATTGCGAGGGTCATTGTCCGGCTCCCGATTTTGGCGGGGACCATTCCCCGCTCGACGGGCGCCCGAAGTGTTTCGGGATCGGCCGGGGTCATCGCGCAGGCGAAGTCGGAGCGACCGCACGCTTTGCGTAGCGGACCCCATGAGGGTTGACCCTGGAAGGCTGGGACCGAAACCAAGGTTAAGCCATAAGAGCGGGGTGGTTTCCGTCTGCCGGAGCTGGTTGTCCCTGCTTTGCCATTGCCGGTGCTGCCCTGGCTCGCTGCCTGACGGTCGCGATCGTCCGCCGCCGTCCGTGACCTGCATGATGCCCCCGCCGAATATGCGCCTGGCGCACGCCATCCGTTTCGATCGCTTCGTGTGAAATGGTGCGCAGCGCCCGCGATGCGCGGCGGCGGCGATCCGAAGCGAACATGAAAAATCCCGGCGGCTTTCGCCGCCGGGACTTTGGCCTTCAGGTCAGAACGGGATTTCGTCGTCGTAATCGCCCTGGCCGCCGGTGTTGTTTTCGGTCTGCTTCGCCCGGCTCAGGAAATCGACCGTCTCGGCGATGATCTCGCAGCCGTAGCGGTCATTGCCCTGCTGGTCCTTCCACTTGGTGTAGTGGATGCGGCCGCGAACCAGAACCTTCATCCCCGCGCTGCAATGCTCCTCGATCGTCTTGCCGAGGCCGTTGAAGGCGGTGATCCGGTGCCACTCGGTGTCCTGCACCCGGTAGCCCCTGTCGTCGCGGACCACCTTGCCTTCCAAGTAGCGGGGGCGCGAGGTCGCGAGGGTGAAGTGGGTGATGCGGGTGCCGCCCTGAGTGGTGCGGGTTTCCGGGTCCTGGCCGATGTTGCCAGCGAGGATAACGATGTTCTGCATTTTCAGTCTCCGTTGCTTCTCGGAGGAACCATTCCCTCCGACGAGACCCGGCCAAGGCCGTCTGGAGACTCCTGCATCGCCGCCTACGGCGGCGGCTTGACCCCCAAGGTCCGGGTGGAGCGGGCAGCCGCGCCCCGCGCGGCAACACGGCCGGAAACCGCGGGGGTTGCCGGAAGGAAACAGAACGGACTTAGGGGATCAGTCAGTCGGAGGGATTGGTGCTTCCGTAAGCCCGATGGAGACCGGGCGCAGAACAGCATCCTTGCTGGCGGCAGATGACGACAGGACCAGACGCACCGCTTACCCAGCGCGCCGGCCACACATCCTTGCAACGTCGCGCCGCTGCTTCGGAGGCACGCGAGAACTTCCGCGAGAATGAGACGCCTACCGGGTCGTCCGCGCCAATAGCCGGATCATCGCTCGACGCGATGAAGCGCCGTCCATGGCATTGCGAAGGGAATGAAAGTGCTCGTGGCGCAGCTCGTCACGCAACCCCATGGACCGATCAGCGGAACAATTACCGCCGCGCTTGCGAATCTCACACGTTGCCGATGCGTCGTGCCAAGCGATGCGATCGACGCGGCGACGGCTCGTTCAGGTCGTGACCGGATTCCTATTCTGATCCGAAGGAAGAAGGCATGGTGGCGCAGCCGCCGGGATCGACATGGAAGCGCAGGATCGCCGCTGGCCCGTGTTAGCAATTGAAGCCGAAGGACGACATCATATGCACCTTCGCAAAAGTCGCCATTCCATGGCGATGCAAAAATCAGGCGGAAAACCGATACAAAATTCGAGACTTTTCCAACAGGCTGTCGGAATCTATCCCTAGCATTTGTTGGCTGATCGAGCGCGTCCTATCCGTAAACTAGATATCCTGCCTCCGGGTTGGAGATGCTTTTGCCGAAAGGCACAGAAGAGAACGCGCAACGATCCAGCAAACGACCGTCGATACCAGGCACGCGGCGAACAGGAAGAGTGAGAATACGTAGCCGGACGCGGTTTCAGCGCTTGGCGGTTCGATAGAACCGCCAAGCGCGTAGAGAGCCATGCCGAGGCCGACGACAAAGCCAACCGCCGATGCGAACGGAAGGCCGGGCACATGATGCAGGGCGGCGGTGGCGCCGAGGATCGAACCGGAGATCAGGGCCGGTGTCGTCCCGATCAGGTAACTGAGCGGAACACCGTAGATGAGGCCGAACATGGTGTACAAGGCGGCATCGGCGATGCTGCCGGTCTCAATGACCCCATTGATGCCGACGCCGACGAAGAAGGTCAACGCGCCGACAGGCGGCCCCATGACCAGGAACACAGCCAAGACCTTGAGCAGGACTGCGAGGCGTCGACCAAGGTGCATGAGCCGTCTCCTTTGTAACCCGGCCGGGATCACGCGCTGAACCGGGATGGTGAAAGATGCGGCGCAGGTCGCCGTCCGGGCCGATCTTCTTCTTGCCGATGAAGTGCGTCTCCGCCGCGATGGATGCCAGAAGCGCTCCGCCGCCCGGCAGGACGTCGAGAAGGCTGCCTACGAACATGCCTATGACGATGGAACCGGCGCAGCAGCGCAGTTCCTTCAGCGAGGGGTATGGCAGCGTGAGTGCGGAAGTGCGGTGTAGTCGCGTGGGGGCGAGATTTTAGCGACAGGCAGTCGGAAACTATCCTTGGCGCTTGTTGGCTGATCGAGCGCATCCTGCCTCCAGACTAGATATGTTGCCTCCGGGTTGGAGATGTTTTGCGGAAAGGCGCAGAAAAAAACGCGCGACGATCCAGCAAAGCACCGTCGGGACCAAGTACGCTGTCATCAAAAGAACCACCGACACATAGTCGGATATGGTTTCAGCGCTTGGCAGAGGAATTGAACTCCCTCCTGCGTAGACTGACCAGAGACCGATAAGGAAGCCGGTCGCTATCGAGAACAAGAGCCCCGGAACATGGTGCAGGGCGGCTGTTGCGCCGAGAATCAAGCCGATAACAGCGGCAGGCGCGATGCCCACGAGGTAGATCAGCGGCAGAACGTAGATAAGACCGAACAGGGAGAACGACAGTATGTCGGCAATATTGCCAGTCTGGCTTGCCCCGTAAACGCTCATTCCGACGATGAACGTCAACGCGCCGACAGGCGGCCCCATGATGAGGAACACGGTTAGGACCTTGAGCAGGACTGCGAGGCGTTGACCAAGGTGCATACCGTCTCCTTTGTAGCCCGGCCAGGATCACACGCTGAACCGCGACGACGAAAGCGGCAGCGTCACCGACAGCACGGTGCCGTTCGCCGTGCCGTCGATCGTCAGGGTGCCGCCCCGGCTGGTGGCGCGGTTTTCCATGTTGGCCAGGCCGCTGCCCAACGAAGCGGCAGGATCGCAGCCGCGCCCGTCATCGGCGATGCGCAGTTTGAGCATGTCGCCTTCCGGCGCGATCCGCACCGTCACGGCGCGTGCCTCGGCATGTTTCAGCACGTTGGAGATCGCCTCGCGCACGATGGAGCGCAGGGCGTGAAGGGCGGCGGAGGGTAGATATATCCCCCTGGCGTCCTCGATCGGCCAGTCCAGCGTAAGCCCCGACGCCTCCAGCCGATTGGCGGTTTCGCGGCGGATATGGGCCAGGGCCTCGTCCAGCGAGGAGGCCGGGGCGCTGCGGTCGTTGACGATGCTGCGCAGGTCGGCAAGCGTCTCGCGGATCAAATGGTTCTTGTGCTGATCGGAGGTGGAATGCAGCGCATCGAGCAGGCTTGCGCCGAGATTGTCGTGAATGTCGCTGGCGATGCGCCGCCGTTCGCCTTCCACGCCCTGTTCGTAGGCGCTGCGACTCTGGATGGCGTGGCCCAGCATGTCGGTGAGTTCGCGGATGACGCCGGCATCGGCGCGGTTGAACAGCCGCGTGCCGCGCGCCTTGTATTTCATCTCCAGCGCCGGCAGATGGGCGACGGCAGGAACCGCCAGCACCAGACCGTCCTGCTTCAGCGCAGCGCCGTCCCCGGCGGCGGCAGGCACGATCTCCAGCGGATCGAAGGCCCGCCGCAGCAGTTCGGTCCAGGCCGCCATCTGCCCGTCGGGCGCGGCGGTGAAGGCGATGCCAATGATGTCCTGGAAACGGGATTGGGTAGCGGCGCCCGGCCGTCCCAGCACCAGACCCCAGATAAACCCGCGCAGCGGCAGCCAGACCACGCCGCAGATCGCCAGCGACAGGGCCAGCGACAGGCTGGCGGAGATTTCCAGCCCGACCACGAACACCAGGTCCAGAGCCACCAGCAGCGCGATGGAGATGGTCCACACCACCACCCGCATCCACCATTCGCCCAGTTCGAACAGCTTGAAGCGCATGATGCCGAAGGCGAGCCCGGCATAGATCAGGATGAACAGCAGGAAGCTGTAGCCCTGCAAGCTGGAGACATCGATCCCCGCCATTTCCGGCACGAAGATGATGCAGGTGAACAGGCTGGCGCCGACCAGCCAGGCCAGCAGGAACCATTGCAGCGAGGCGCGGGCGATGGGATCGGCGCGGGCGCCGCGCCACTGCACCACCGACAACGCGAAGGAAACGGCCACCCCGATCATCACCAGCAGACGCCGGGCGATGGTCATGTTCTCGAAGACATCCACCTCCTGCGCCACCCACCAGGCGACGAAGACGGCGATAACCGCCCACCCCGCCCAGCGCGGCGTGATGGGCCTCGGATAGTAGAGCAGCAGCGAGATCAGGGCGGCGATCCACAGACTGCCCCCTAAGAAATTCAGGTCGTTGAGGACGCGGAACACCACCGGGTCCAGCGCCAGCTCGCGCGTGGAATAGACTGCGGCGAAGGGCGCGAACATCAGGGTCGCCCAGCCTGACAGCAGCACGTAGCGAGCGCTGCGTTTGCCCCGCCGGAAGGCCCAGATGGCGGCGGCGATAAGCCAGGCGAAGGCTCCGACCACGATCTGCACCCAATATTCCACGGAGAGCGAGAAAAGCGGCCGGCTGCTGTGTGGAGTGATCCGCCACGGCTTGCCCGTCTTGTCGGTGAGGGTGACTTCGGAGGCATTGACGATGCGCGACAGCGCGCCTTGCCGCGCCAGAAAATCGTAATGCTCCCGATAGGTGGGGATGGCGCCCGCCGGCTCGGCGACGAAATCGCGCGCTGTCAGAACGACCTTTTCCGTCGCGCTTTCCACGCTGGTGATGACCGTTCCGCGCGGCAACGCGGCGGCGGGGCCGGCGGCGGCCTTGACGACTGCGCCGCCCGCCTTTTCGTCGAAGGCAAGGCGCAGGCCCAGCCAGTGCTGGTTGGTTGCGAGGAATGTAACAGTCGCCGTCATGGCCAGCGCCACGAGCATCGCGCAGGCCAGCAGGTTGCCGGGGGCCAGCGGACGGTGAGCGGAGGATGACAGGACACTCCGCATCACACCAGATTGCGCCTGACCGCTTCCAGGGTCGCCTCGGCGCGAGACGAGATATTGCACTTGTGGTAGATGGTCTTGATGTAGCTGGCGACCGTGTTCGCGGTGAGTTCAAGCCGAGCGGCGACTTCCCGTACCGTCAGGCCCCGCGCCATCAGGGTCAGCACTTCCAACTCGCGCGCCGTCAGGCTGGTGGTGGTCTCGACCTCCCTGGCTGCCGCTTCCCGGTGCGCTCCCCGGAAATGCTCCATGATGCGATGAGCGATGGACGGCGAGAGCGGCGGCTCGCCATTCTGGATGCGCCGCAGGTAGTCGATCAGGATTTCGGGCAGTTCGTCCTTGAGCAGATAGCCCTTGGCTCCCGCCGCGATGGCGTCGAAAAGATGGGCGTCGTCATCGTAGATGGTGGCGACCACCACGATCGCGTCATGAAACTGCTCGGCAATCTGGCGGATCAGCTCGATGCCGGAGCCATCCGGCAATCCGATGTCCACCAGCGCCAGTCTGAGGGCTTGCGGGGCCTGCCATTGCTGGAGGTGATGCCGGGCCGCCCTGACCGAGCCGCAGGGCACCACGTTCAGGTCGGGAAAGGCTTCCTGCACGACGTTGCAGAGCCAGACGCGGGTGCTGCGCTGATCCTCGACCACGAGGCAGTGTCTTTCGGCTGCCGTTTTACTCAAGCTCATGGTCTCCCACGCGTATTCGTCACCCCCAGGCGCTTGCCTCAAAAAGATAGCGGCAAGCTCGTGCAAGCGCACCACCTGTTTTGGGGGTGAACGCGTCACGGATGGCTCGTAGAATAACGGTTCAGACTATTCTCAAGTAATCGACGCCGTTCCAGCGAACGGGAATCTGGTCGACTGCCAGAATCGAGCGGAGGCACCCATAGACAGAACCCTGCCGATCATCGCACATGCGAGCCGCGTGAATGTATTCCAGAAGGAAGCCTTCTGGCGGCTGGAACAGGACGAACTGGCCCGCGAGGGCGGCGAGCCGGAGAAGGTTTCGCCGCTGTTTCCCGCGTTGCGCGTGTTCCTGCGCATCCTGTGGCCCTGGTGGAGCCTGATCGCTCCCGTGGAGCCGGGCGGGCCGGCACGGTTTCCACTGGCGGACATTGCCGAGATGCGGTTGCGCTTCGATCCGACGCGCTTCGACACAAGGCGCTACCGCTGCGACCTCCGCACCCGCGATGGACGCAAGGCGACGATCTGGTCCACGCATTTCCGCTCGGTCGCCAGTTTTGAAAACCGGGGCGGCAGCTATACGCGGCTGATGCGAGCGCTGGCGTCGGACATCGCGCGTGCGAACCCGCAATGCCGTTTTGTCGGCGGCCCCCGGCCGCTGGCCTATTGGGCTGGTCAGGGCCTCATCGCTGTGGCCATGCTGGCCCTGATCGCGGCCCTGACGCTGGTGGGCGGCGCGTTGGACCCGTTCATTCTCCTGCGGCTATCGTTGTTCGCCCTATGGGGCTGGCTGGCGATTCCCTACGCGCGCCGGAATTGGCCCAGGCGCTTTGATCCGGCCACCATACCGGACGCGCTGCTGCCGAAAGAAAGCCGGACAGACAAGTAGATCGTACCATGTGATCTACGGGCTGAAACATCGCCATTTGTCATCGGGGAACGACCCGGCGCGCCCGCAGGTTTTTCTGCTTCCATCCACCTAAACAGGGGGTGACGCACCGCAACGACCGACGCATTCTTTGAAAAAGTGAAGATTCCGTAAAGCGAGATTTCCCGTTTTATTCAACCACTCATGGGCCTCGCCAATCCGGACATCAAGCGCGGCATTCCGTTCCGAGGAGAAAACATACCATGCGAAATCTCATGAGCCCCCTTATCGGCCTCGCGGTCGCAATCGCCATGGCGAGCCCCGCCGCTGCGGATTGGACCATCGACAATGGTGGGAGCGACTCGTATCAGACCACTGGTGTGACTGAAGATGGGCGTGTGACAATCATGATCGGCTGTAGTGGTGGTGGCCGTATCAGCATGCAGTTAAACACTGACATACCCTACATTAACGATAATGCCTATACCGTGCCGATCAGCGTCACGATCGATGGCCGGCTGCAACCCATCTTTAATGGTGACTTGATGCCCGACAGGGAGCTTGTCCTCGTCTCCGGGTCTGGGACGCTGCCTACGATTGTCAGCGCTATTGCGTCGAGCAAATCCACAATCGATGTCCAGTTCGATAAGTGGAAATATAGGTTCTCGGCGAAAGGTTCCACCGCCGCCATGCACTACCTGCAAGAGAAGTGTCAATGATGCGCCTGGCCGCTCCCCTTGGCGGCCTAGCAGTCGCAATCGCCTTGGCGAGCCCCGCCGTTGCGGCTTGGGAAACCATCGCGGAGGGCGACCAGTTTGGACTCCTGGCCACGGCCGATGAAGTCGAGAACAGGGCGTTTGCCATCGGTTGCAGGCGCGGGCTCCCCGACCTGTTCACGGTGGACATATACCTGAGCGCTGACGACCATCCCGAAAGCATCGCACCGGCTGAGGTGGTGGTCAGCATCACGACGGATGGTCGGCAGCTTCCCATTGCCAACGGTGTCATCCGGGAATTTCGTGGGAGCCTCGTCCTCGACACTGCGACCAGCCTCGATGCGACGTGGCACCAGGTTCTCGCGGCCATGGCGGAAAGTACATCCACCATCAATGTCCAGTTCGATCAATTCCAGTATCGGTTCTCGCCGGACGGACTCGCCGAGGGCATGCGCTTCCTGCATGAGAAGTGCCAATGATGCGTCCAGTCGCTCTCCTTGGTCCCCTTGCCGGCCTCGCGGTCGCAATAGCCATGGTGAACCCCGCCGCTGCGGCTTGGAAAACCGAGGACAATAGTGTGGTCGACGAATATTTGACCACCGGTATGGCTGAAGACGGGCGCGCGAAGTTCGTGATCGTCTGTTATGCCAATGCCCCTGTTCTCGACATGACGATATTGACCGGCGAACCGTACGGTTCCCATACCACCTATCCGAATGGGCTGCCGATCAGCGTCACGACCGATGGCCGGCAGCAACCCGTCATCCGTGGGGTCTTCCATAACTACGGCGGAGAACTCGTCGCCGTTTCCAATCTCTCCATCGACAGGACGCTGTTGCGGCTCTTCCATGCTATGGCGGCAAGCATATCCACCGTCGATGTCCAGTTCGATCAGCGGAAATATCGGTTCTCGTCGGAAGGGCTTGGACCCGCCCTGCGCCACCTCTACGACAAGTGCAAATGATGCGCCCGGCCGCTGCCCCTGGCTCTTTCTCCCCGATGATCGGTTCGATTTCACCGTGTTTATCGGCCGCGCCGATCACGGACGCCCTCCAAACCGATCCGAATATCGGACGCATCATTCCATTCTGAGGAGCATCCCGTGCGAAAATTCATGAGCTTCCTTGGCGGCCTCGTGGTCGCAATAGGTCTGGTGAGCCCCGCCGCTGCGGACTGGACCACCAACGACTATTTTGTCGAGGACAAGCTCTACATGGCCACTGATATGGACGAAGACGGGAATAGAAAGTTCGAGGTCGCCTGTAATGCTGGCGCCGGCGTTATCGAGGTGACGCTGTATACTGGCGAAGCCTACGATCCCAAGACCAGCAATCCGGATAAGGTGCCGATCAGCATCACGACCGATAGCCGGACTCAGCCGATTGTCGCCGCTGGTTATTTCCAGGACTTCCACGGGGATCTGATCGTCCACTCCGATTCCGGCGTCGACCCTGCATGGTATCGGATACTTGACCCCGTGGCGGTGAGCGAAGCCGCAATCAAAGTCGAGGTCGATCATCGAGAATATCGGTTGTCGACGAAAGGTTTTTCCGCCGCCATGGACCACCTGAGAGAGAAGTGTTCATGATGCGCCCGGCTGCTCTCTTTCGCGCCTGATGGATGCGCAGGAGTTCAGTAAATACGGCCATGTGTTCCGGCCCGGCCTGTTTCGGCGCAGACGCGCCTTCTGGCTCGATGGCCATATTCTCCACTGGCGCAAGGGCCGGGTGAAGGGGCATGTCCCCTTGTCGGCGATCATGGACGTGGTCGTGACAGAGCGGGCCGGAGGAGCCGTCTGCCGATTGGTCGAGGCCAATGGCCAGACTCATCGCATTTGCGAACGGCACTGGTTCGGATGGGAGGTCGGAGAACGGCATCGCTTCGGCACAAGCGAATTGCACAGCGCCACCTTCGCCTCGCTCGTCTCGGCCATCCGCAGGCGCATGAACAAGGAACGGCCGGCCGAGCGCGGTTGAGCGCCCGGCTTTTTTCTGTGGCGGGATCGAAATGATCGTTCGGAGGGAATCGGAGGGAAAATGAAGCGTCTGGCACTGTTCCTGTTGGGTGGCCTGGCCGGCACGACTGCCGCCATCGCCGTTGAACCGGCAACTGCCGAGCAGCATTTTCCCGAACGCCCGCAACTGCAGGTGCTCCGTACAGCGCCCGACAACGGGATGGTTCTTTTGGAAGCATCGACGATTGATCGGATCGGTGATCAGGGCTTCGTCTGGCGCGTGGATGTCGGGCCACGCCGCAATGGCCCGCTGCGCGCTGTTCGCCTCGTCGTGGATTGCCCCTCCGCCACCATCCGGGAGAGCCGGGTGACGCACATCTCGCCGGCCCCCGACCTTGTCGTCACCGGGCATGAGGAAGGCAGCGCGCAGGTCATTGCGGATACGCAGTTGGAACGTCATCTGGTCGATGCCGCGTGTTCCGGCCGGCCGCTTGATTTTGCCAAGACCTTTAACGGGTTCAGCCTGGTTCTGGCTTACGGGCTTGAGCCGGCATGGCCCAATCTGGATGCCGATCGCAGCGACAAGCTGCGCCAGCCACCGGCAGACCCCGAGTTCATCGACTGGCGACAAGGGGAGCGCGGCAGCATGGTCTTCCTCGAGACCACCACGATGGGCCGGGTCGGCAATGTCGGCTACGCCTGGCAGCTCGAAGTGGAGCCGCAGGATCGCTCCAAAGGCCCCGCCTGGACGCGACTGATCCTCGATTGCCGCAATGGCACGATCATCGAAGACTGGGTCGTCTCCCTCGATCGTTCCTTTGCGGTGGTCGGAACGGAATCCGCCTTTTCCAGCGTCACCGCGACCACACCAGAGGAACATCGCCTGCGCGATCTCGCTTGTGGCCCGGCTGGTCGGCCGCTGCCAGTGACCTATCCCGGCATCGCCAGGGCCGTCATCTATGCCCAGGCTCTGTCCATTGGCCAAGGGATAATACAGGGGAAATAGTATGCTTCATTATTTCCCTGCGGATTGTGCCGGCTTGATTACTGCCGCGACGCCTCGGGCCTATAGGCGGACAGGAGCTTTGCAAGCTCGTCCAGCGATTTTCCAGTTCCCATCGTCATCAGGCTGAAACGGCCGTGGCCCAACACCCGGTTGACGATCGCAAGGATCTGTATGGGCAGGCTCAACGTCAACGGGCCGGTGATCGTCTCGTCGACGTCGTACATGATCGTCGACCCGCGGAAATAGACCTCGTATCGCCACGACAGCGCCCTCCAGGGAATAACCCTGTCGCAGACGCCGGCATCGAGCAGGCCATCCGGCCCGATTGCGATCAGCGGTCCTTTGATGCCGGCTCGGCTGAAGCTCAAAATCCCGAGCACCGTTCCGACAAAGGCGAGGAGCAGCCCAAGGCCCACCATCACGTTTCCGAACCAGATTTCATCGGCGAAATTGGCGCCGTAGAAGGCAAAGGCGAGCCCGACGATAGCTTCCGCAACCCAGAACATGCCGAAGGCGCGGAGGATGAACGGACTATTGGGGACGATGAGTGTTGGTAGAGGCGAATTCATACTGCCTGACTAGCGCAAAATGAGCCTGGCGGCGAATGGACAAGTCGATGCGCCTGGTATCTGGCCGCCGATCGTCAGCAGCGGCGCCGGGGCGCGGTCACAGACGCCGCCTGAGGTGGCCGCTGATCGCGCTGCTTCAAGCAGCGTTATTTGAGATTTCGCGTGGCAGGCGGGCGTAAGCTTGATGACATTCAACAGCCCGGATTCATGGAAGGAAGAATAATGCGCTATATTCTTTTCCCGCTGATCGTGGCGGCCTTGGCTACGCCTGCTCTCGCTGGCCCCACCTACGAACCGGTGAAGCTCGATCCTGCCGGCACGGTATCGCCGCCGGACGAGCTGGTTGCGGCCGCGGCGGCCTTTCTCGATACGGTCAAGAGTGGTGATGTCGATGCGATGGGCGCGGGGATTGCCGACAGCTTGACGCTGATCTACGGGCCTTTGGAAATGGCGCTGCCCCGCCGCAAGGAGATCGCAGGCCCGTTCAAAACCGCCGAGGAAAAGCTGGTCGCGCTTTCGGCGTATATCGGCGGCGATGTGGAGTCGGATTCAGACGGCAACCCGATACTCTCCAATCAGATCGAGGCCGCCCGCCAATACATCGAAGAGGCGCTGACAAACGGACTGTCCTGGGGCGCCGATCCCATGGTGGAGGGTGCGATCTGTAGCTACTCCTATCGCAGCTACGACCGGAACGCCGTCAAAAGACTGGCCGACAAGATGGATGAGCAAAGCTCGGCGCTGTTCTACGTCGATGCGCCGGTTTCCGCGCTGAAGGCGGCCGATGCCCAGGCGGGGATTGCGGCGACACTCGCGCCCGATCTGCTCTACGTTGAAGACTACAAGACCGATACGCCGATCTACTGGCACGCGATCCACCTGCCGGACGGCGGTTCCGGCTTCATCTCATTCGAGGCGGCCCAACTGGAGAAGCCCTACGCCGGCGGCGTGTGTTTTGCAAAGAACAAGGCCGGCGCCTGGCAGATGGTAGCGCAGGTTGCGACCGGCCTGTGATATTCAGGCTGGCCGAGCGATCATGATATCGCAAGCCGCATCAGCGATGAATTAAAACAAACGCCCCGCCGATGATGCAAAAGATTTGCGGCACGGGTTCCTGGTGACACCTAAGATCAGCACAGGAGCATTTGCCGCGCGTGATGCCGGCGCAGCCGAAAGCGCGGCCCGGAGGGCGATACCCTCCCTTTCCGGCTCATGCCGCCAGCATCGTCGAAACGGCAATATCAGCGTGAAAGCGCGACCGTTCCGACCGCATTGAGGTTCAACACGGCAGCAATGCCGATGACGATGCCACCGATCCCGCCAAGCATATTGATGGCGATGGCCGAGTCGATCATGTGCTTCGTCACGCCATGAACCAGCGCGAAACCGGCGATGACGGCGGGAATGGCGAAGATGACGAGCGCGATCAGGCGCAAGGCAGGGTTCTTCGCAAAGCCCAACACGGCGATGACCAGAGCGATGGAGCCAAGGGCCGCGCCAATAGCCGCGAGCGCGGAAAGCCAGAAGCCGGAGCCGGTCGCATAGACATATTGGAAGGCTGTGATGCCCGTCATCACCGGCAACGCGTAGATGGCGAGGTGCCAGGCGATCACGCAGAAGGCGATGGTCAGCGAAATGGCGAGAAGGATCAGTGTCATGGAAACCTCCAATGGTTGAGGATCACGACAGGCTGACTTCGGATACGCTCTCGCCTGCGACTATGCTGCTTTGCCGGTTCTACAGGTGAGCATCATAAAAGCCTTCGTGCTGTCGCTCAAGTATTGGCGGCTATGACAGCCGCCTTTCGGCGGCGCTTACGCGCCGCCGTGCTTCATGACCGGGATGCCGAGCTTGCGGGCCTTGTCGGCCAAATTGTCCTGAATCCCGGTTCCGGGGAAGTGGATGACGCCGATCGGCATGGTGTCGAGCATCGCATCATTGCGCTTGAACGGCGCTGCCTTGGCGTGCCGGGTCCAATCGGGTTTGAACGCGATCTGCGCGACCTTGCGGTTGTCGGCCCATTTGGCGGCAATGAGTTCGGCGCCCTTCGGGCTTCCACCATGCAGCAGCACCATGTCGGGATGCTTGGCGTGAACCTGATCGAGCTTGGCCCAGATCGCGCGATGGTCGTTGAAGTCGAGGCCGCCGGTGAAAGCCACCTTGGGGCCGGGCGGCAGCAGCACCTCGTTCTCGGCGCGCTTCTTCGCGGTGAGGAAGTCGCGGCTGTCGATCATCGCGGCGGTCAGGTTGCGGTGGTTGACCATCGAACCGGAACGCGGCCGCCAGGTCTTGTGGGTGTGGCGCTCGAAGTGGTCGGCGGCCTGGTCGCGCATCAGCTCAAAGGCGTTGCGGCGTTCGAGAAGGGTCTGCCCCTCTGCCGTCAGGCGTTCCAGTTCGACGGACTTCACCTCGGAGCCATCCTGTTCCCGCTGGAGGCGGCGCTGCCCGACCTCGTTGTCGTCCAGCTCGCGTTCGATCCGGTCGGTGGCGCGATGGAAGAGGTTGACCGTTCCCCAGAGCAGTTCGTCGAGGTCGGGTTCGAGGCGAGTGTCGGCGAGCGCCACCACCAGGGCGTCGAAGATGTCGGCGATGCTGCCCGCGACGACATTGCCCTCGGGGAGGGGCCGCGGGTCCGGTTCGTCCTCGAAGGGACGGTAGCCGTAGAGCGCCAGTTCCTGAAGGACGTGATCGGTCGGAGAGGATTCGTGGTGCGGCTCGTAATCGGTGTCGTGGTGTTCGGTCATGGTGATCTGCCTTCGGCTCTGAGCCGCGCCCATCGCGGCCTTCGTGGCGACGAAAGGCGGCGGGTGGGACGGACCTGCACCGGACGCGTAGCGGGAGGCCGGAACGCAGAGGAGGATGACGGGGGCCGACGATTTTGCTTCGCGATGCAAAGCGCCCCTCGGGGCGCGGCGGAAAATCGTTGGCCACCGGCATTGCCTGTCCGGCACGACTGACGCCCGATCGCCCTCTCAGAAGGCCGTGGGGGTGGCCTCTCCGTGCCGGAGGTAGATCACCGTGGCTGAACCGGCCCCGCGATACAGCGTTGCCGCTGCCACCTGTCCGCGACCGATCAGGCCGCCAGGGACATGAAGCGGGCTATGTCCTCTGAGCCGACCTGATCCCGCAGCCGTGCCGCCAATGCGTCGTGGCCGAGCAGCCTGAGATCTTCGTTCATGTCGCCCAGCCGTGGCGTGAGCACGACCGTCTCGATCCCGACCGCGCTCGCACGCTCTGTCAGGGTCGCCATCGCACCATCACCGGCCGGATCATTGTCGCGGGCGATATAGAGCCGTCGCAGCGTCGTCGGGAACAGGATGGCGCTGAGATGGGCCGCCGACAGCGCCGCCAGAGACGGCATTGCGGGCAGAACCGAGCGAACGGACAGCACCGTTTCGATGCCTTCGCCGGCCGTCATCACCTCGCTGCCCATGCCGAACCGGACGGCGTTCCCGAGGAGATCACCCATCGCACGCCGGGGCGTCTCGATCGGCGCACGGCCAAGACGCGCCTCGCTGAAGCCTTCGGGATCGAGCCATGTGCGGTGTGCGCCCGTCATGGTGCCGGCGGGGTCTGTGACGGCAGCGATCATTGCCGGCCACGTCTCGGTCGGTGCGTTCTCGTCGGCCCGATAGTAGCAGCTTGGGTGGAAACGCAGGGCGTCGGTTTCGTGCAAAGCCGTAATGCCGCGTTCCCGCAAATACGCTTCCACGAGCGTCCGCCCGATGGGCTTCGCCATGGCAAAGAGCCGCCGTGACGCTTCCGGCGATCCTGTCGGCGCGGATGCCGGTCGCCAGTCACGCTTCCCCGGTTCGGGATCAGGATGCGGCATGGACAGGAAGGTCCGGGCCTCGTCGGCAATGTCCTTGAAGTCGATCAGCCCGCAGCTTTCGCGGATGACGTCGAGCAGATCGCCATGTTCGCCGGTCGATGCGTCGGTCCATTTTCCCGCTGCACCTTTGCCGGTTTCCGGCCCGGCCAGCCGCACGAACATCGAGCGGCCCGGCGTGTTGCGGACATCGCCGACCTGCCAGTAGCGTCCGGCGCGATGGCCGGACGACAGATAATGACGGCATACCGCCTCGGCCTGCCGGCCGAGACGGATGGCGAGTTCGGAAGCCGCGAGGCGAGCCATCTATGCCGCCTCCCGTTCGCCGATGCGCTCGACCGGCCAGCGGTCGAGCAGCTTGGCAAGCACGACTGGGCCATTATTGGCGTCGACCGGCACGAACATGCGCAGCTTCCACGAGATGATTTCGTGGAACAGGCCATAGGCCGACAGCCGCTCGCGCATCGTGTCGGTGAAGCCGGTGAGTTCGATGCGGTTGGTCCCCATCACGCGAACGCGCCGGAGCTGAAGGCCCTCGGCGAGATCGAGGATCGTGCGGCCGTCCATCAGCGCCATGAAGGCGTCATCGGGCGTGAGCGCCGTCGTGCCGGTCGTGGTCGCATTGGCGGCCCAGGCCGGAGAAACCTTGCGGCCGATGATGCGCTCGCCGTCATCGGTCTGGAGGCGATACACCCGCGTCGATTCATTCGGCAGGCGCTTCCAGATAGGGAGCAACAATCCAGTGACGACATGGATCGTGCTGTCGGCAAACTCCGGCACCTCGGCGATCTCGGCGTTCCAGGCAGCGGCGAACGCATCGTGATCGGCTTCGATCCAGTGCGTTTCGCCCATGGCCCCGAGAGGAATGTTATGGCCTTCCATTGGGCGCAGCAGGCGCACGCGGCGCTCGATCTCGCCATCGTCGAGCATGATGCTGGTGGTCGGCACCTGCACGGCGGCGCGGCTGGAACGCTCGTTGATGAGGAGCTTCGCGCGGCGGTCATCGAGATGGCCGAGGGCGGCGTCCAGCGTCAGCGGACGATTGCGCTCGCGCTGCGTGATGGTGAGCAGCCGCGTCTCGGCGCCGGTGCCCGGATGGACATAGATGGTCTTGCGGTCGGTGACGATGAACCGCTCGGCGGTCAGCGTCTCCAGCCCGGCGTCATAGGTGCCGCTGGCGATGGCGCCCTCGATGCGCGCCGTCAGCAATTGCTCGAAGGCGGTGAACAACACGCCCTGAAGCTCGATGGTGAGCGCCAGCAGACGGTTCAAAAACGTGGTGATCGGCGGCAGGTCGTCCTTGATGCCGGTCGAGTCCATCAGCTTCAGGCCGGTGGCGGACTCGAAGCGGTCGAGCGAGCAGCCCTCGACCTTGCCGCGCACCAGCAGCATGTAAAGCTGGCGCAGGGCGTCGCGCGCATAGGGGCTTTCCAGATTATCCTCGGGGCGGAACAGACCTTGCCCGCCCGTCTGGCGCTGACCCCGCGTGATTGCGCCGAGCGTGTCGAGGCGGCGGGCGATGGTCGAGAGGAAACGCTTCTCGGCCTTCACGTCCGTTGCGATTGGACGAAATAGCGGCGGCTGCGCCTGGTTGGTCCTGTGGGTGCGGCCGAGGCCCTGAATGGCGGCGTCGGCCTTCCAACCCGGTTCGAGCAGGTAGTGGACGCGCAGGCGCGTGTTCCGCGCCGACAGTTCGGCGTGGTAGCTGCGCCCGGTGCCGCCCGCGTCCGAGAAGATCAGGACACGCTTGGCATCGTCCATGAACGCCTGCGTCTCGGCGAGATTGGCCGATGCGGCGCGGTTCTCGACGACAAGGCGGTCAATGCCGCCTGGACTGCGCTTCCTGACAATCCGGCGCGAGCGGCCCGTCACCTCGGCCACCATGTCCGTCCCAAAATGCTGGACGATCTGGTCGAGCGCGCCGGGGACGGCCGGCAGGCTCGCCAGTTTCTCGATCAGCGCGGTGCGGCGAGCGACGGCCTCGCGGCTTTCGACGGGCTGGCCGTCACGCATGACCGGGCGCGAGGACATATTGCCATCGGCGTCGGTGAACGGTTCGTAGAGTTGAACGGGAAAGCTGGTTTCGAGATAGGACAGAACATATTCGCGCGGCGTGATGTCCGCCCGAATATCGTTCCATTCCTCGGTCGGGATGTCGGCCAGACGCCGTTCCGTCAGCGCCTCGCCGGTCGAGACGATCTGGATCACGGCGGCATGACCGGCGTCCAGATCGGCGGTGATAGACCGGATCAGGGTCGGAGTTTTCATCGACGTGAGCAGATGGCCGAAGAAGCGCTGCTTGGCGGACTCGAACGCCGAGCGGGCGGCGGACTTCGCCTGGCGGTTCAGCGTGCCTTCGCTGCCGGTGATGTTGGCCGCCTCCATCGCCACGTCGAGATTGTTATGGATGATGGCGAAGGCCCCGGCATAGGCGTCGTAGATGCGGGTCTGCTCAGGGCTAAGCGCGTGTTCGACCAGCTCGTATTCCACGCCGTCGAAGGAGAGCGAGCGGGCGGTGTAGAGACCAAGCGCCCGCAGGTCGCGGGCCAGCACCTCCATCGCCGCGACGCCGCCGGCTTCGATCGCCTCGACAAACTCGGCCCTGGTCGTGAACGGGAAATCCTCGCCGCCCCAGAGGCCGAGCCGCTGGGCATAGGCGAGATTGTGGACGGAGGTGGCGCCGGTCGCGGAGACGTAGGTGACGCGGGCGTTCGGGAGCGCGTGCTGGAGGCGAAGCCCCGCGCGGCCCTGCTGCGAAGCGGCGACATCGCCACGTTCACCCTTGCCTCCAGCGGCATTCTGCATCGCGTGCGCCTCGTCGAAAATGATGGCTCCATCGAAATCGGAACCCAACCATTCGACGATCTGCTTGACGCGCGATAGCTTCTCGCCGCGGTCGTCGGAGCGCAGCGTGGCGTAGGTTGTAAATAGGACGCCTTCGGGCAGCGTGATCGGCTTGCCCTGCGGGAATCGCGACAGCGGCGTGACCAGCAGGCGCTCCATGCCGAGCGCGCTCCAGTCGCGTTGTGCGTCCTCCAGCAGCTTGTCGGATTTGGAGATCCAGACCGCCTTGCGCCGGCCCCGAAGCCAATTGTCGAGGATGATCGCGGCGGACTGGCGGCCCTTGCCGACGCCGGTGCCATCACCGATGAAGAAGCCGCGCCGGAAGCGCACGGCCTTGTCGGCATCGTCACGCGCGGCGGTGACGAGATCGAACGTCTCGTCCACGGTCCACGCACCGGCGAGATAATCCGAATGGGCTTCGCCCGCATAGACCAGCGTTTCGAGCTGGGCGTCCGACAGAAGCTCGCGGATGTTGGCGGGGAGTTGCGGACGATAGCTGGGCTTCGGCGGCGCGACACTCGCCATTGCCGCCGATTGCACCAGCTTGGTCGGGTGAGCCTGAGACCCGGAAATACGGATCGCCTGCAATCCGTATTCTTCATAGATCGCGTCGGAGATGCGGCCATCGTCGTCGGTCCCTGCTTCGGTCTCGGCCAGCGCATCGATGATCTCATAGTCGAGCGGAACGCCTTCCGGCTCGGCCGCGACAACGGCGGGCGCGGTTCTGGCGGCGCGGTTGAGATAGCCGCGCACGCTGCGCGCGGCGGCAGGCGCAGCGGCCGGAACGATGACGGACGGATCGACCGGCAGGCGCGGCGGAAGATGCGCGCCGATCCAATCCATCAGCGTCGCGGCGTCCGCCGCGGTGCCCGGCGAGACCGGGAAGACCGTGGGATCGTCGGCGGGCAGCTTATCGATGACGGTGAGCCGCGTGGCGAAGGTCGTGCCATGCTTGGCGTAAACGTTGCCGTCGATCCCGGCGGAGAAGACGACGCGGCCGCGTTCCTGCAGGCGGCCGAAGGCGGCGGTCCAGGCCGGGGCTTCCGGGCCGAAGTTCGCGCCGGTGATCGTGACGAGACGGCCGCCGGGAGCCAGGCGCGCGAGCGCCGAGGCGACATGGCGGAACGCGGCATCGGCCACGCGGCCCTCGACATGGACCATGGCCGAGAACGGCGGGTTCATGAGCACGACGGACGGCACGGCGGCGGCATCGAGATGATCGTCGATCTGCGCCGCGTCGAAGCGGGTGACGGGAATGGCCGGGAAGAGAGAGGAAAGCAGAGCGGCGCGCGTGTCGGCCAGTTCGTTCAGCACGAGCGAGCCGCCGGCAATCTCGGCGAGGATCGCCAGAAGCCCGGTTCCGGCCGAAGGCTCCAGAACACGGTCGGCAGCCGTGATCGCGGCGGCGGCAACGGCGACATGGCCGAGCGGGATCGGCGTCGAGAATTGCTGGAGCGCCTGGCTCTCCTGCGAGCGGCGGGTGTGCGTCGGCAGAAGCCCGGCGATCTTGCCGAGCAGCGGCAGCGCGGCAGCCGGAGACCCGGCTTTGCGGAAAAGCGCCTTTCCGTATTTGCGCAGGAACAGGACGGTCGCGACCTCGCACGCCTCATAGGCGGCTTTCCAGTCCCAGAGGCCGGTGGCATCGGAACCGCCGAAGGCCGTCTCCATCGCGCCGCGCAGGGCGACGGCATCGACCCGCGCGCCGCGTTCGAGATGGGGCAGGATCAAGAGGGCGGCGGCATGGACCGCGGTAGCGGTATCTCCGGGCACAGCCAGCGGCGTCGCCGGCAGCGTGTCGGCAAGGGGAAGCAGAGCGTTCATCGGATGGTCCTCGGGAGAGCGGAAACGGGCAAGCCCGCCGGCGCTCTCTCTCGGACCGGACGGGCTCAAACCCGTCCCGGCTCCTCTCTGCCTCTAAGTCCGTGGCGATAGCTGGCATGAAACAAGCGCCCGGCCGTGAGGCGGGGCGCTTGTCGAGATCAGCCGAACCGGCGTCCGGTTTCGGTGAAGGTGTATTGGTTGGCGGTGATCGTCTCGTCCACGGCCTCGTCCGAACTGAGATATTCGTATTCGCGTTCGAGCTGCCGGTAGAGCCAGCGGGCGAGATCGCGCAGCGCCTCGATCACGGCGTCCTCGGCATCTGCGGTCATGTCCTGCCAGGTCGGGCTATCGCGCTCGACCGAGATCGCCATGCAATACTCATGGGAATGGCGACCGCGATGACCGACATCGGCGCGTAGCTGAAAGAAATTGCGGCGTTGGATCGCCTGCAAATCATCGGCGATGGCGTGAAGGCGGGCGTCCTGCGGCGCATAGCTGCGAATTTCGCGGGTCGCGTTCTTCCGATAAGCGTAAAACGCCTGATAGCTGGCGCCATCGCCCTGCGACCAGAAGCCGGTGAACGAGATTTGCGGCTCCTGCCGGGTGCCGCCGCCCATGAGGCGAACGGGCCGGGTTTTGAGGCAGATGCCGAGGACTTCCGCGATGCGCTGGAAATCCTCGAACACGGAATCGTACCACTCGTAATCGAAGCCGCCTTCACGATACCAGGCGCGTGCGTTGTCCTTGGCGTCGTCGGACGGCTCGTCGAGCCGATAGACGGTGGTTTCGATGATCTCAGGCATCGGGATCGCCTCCGTCGAGAATCTGGGCGAGCCAGCCGCCGGTATAGGTCCAGGCGATCGTCTCGCCGGTGCCGAGATCGAGGACATGCGCGCCGCCGCCGAAGCCGTCGAGGCGCGGCTTCGAACAGGTGTTGGCGTATTGGAAGCCCCAGAGGCCGGAGAGACCGAACGCCTCCGCGCACCGTTTGACGAACTGGATGACGTGCGCCGGATCGCCGGTGGTGTCGTCGCGCATCCAGAGTTCGGTGCCGCCGTATTGCGGCTCGATCGACAGGAGGAACCCTTCCGATGGCGGGTCTTCGGCAGCGTTCTCCGTGGCGAGCGCGTTGTAGAGATCGAGCGCGCGAGCGGCATTTTCAGGTGTGCCCACGTCGAGCAGGCAGGAGAAGTGGGTGAAATAGTTGGCCATGACTGGCTCCTGAAACGACAAAACCCGGCACGGGGCCGGGTCGAACGGGATGGAAGGCGTGGCGGGAAATCAGGCGGCGAGCGGCAATCGCAGAAGCTCGGCGGCTGTCTCTCGCCAATGAGCATCGACCAGCCGCGCCTCAAGCTGGCTGGCCCGGTAGCGATATTCGCGGGCCGAGGCGTGCTCGCCGCGGCCGGAGGCGGCGAAGGCCGCGCCGCGCAGCTTGCTCGCCTCGGTCACGACATGGCGGGCCTCGGCGTCGGAGGCGACAGGCTGCTGCCAGAGAATGATCCCGGCCCGGATCGCGCCGGCGAGGACAACGCCCTGGTCGCAGTCCTGAATGACGATGATGCGCGGGCGGAAGCGCAGCATGTCGTCGGCGCTGACGCGGATGTTGCCTGCTGCGACATGGCGGCTGGCGACGGTCATCGCCTCTTCGGGCGAGGGGCATTCGCCGATGACGACGTTACGGTCGAAACCATCTGCGTCGTCGCAACCGTCGTAGCTGGCGGTGCCGATGCAGGAGATGCGCAGCGGCAGCTTCTGCGCGCGATTCGGCCTGGGAAGGACGTGCTGCGCGAGAACGGCGCCGATCGGTGAGAAGCCGGTGTGCCGGGAAAGGGTCATGGGATTTACTCCGCGACGGGCGGCGGAAGCCTCTCCTCCACCTCGTAACCCCGTCACGGCCAGGCCGCCCGGCCTCTACCTCTCTCCGTTCTGTGATGACGGCCGTGGCCAGCATGAGAAATGCGCCCCGCCGGATGATGGGGCGCAATCAGTCCTGCCATCCGCAAGAATGGCGGCGGGAAGCGACCAAGGCCGCTCCCCGCCGTTTCGGTCATTCGGCGGCGACGAGCGCGACGTGCTCGTCTTCGGCGTCGGCGGTTTCGTCCTCGTCGCCATCACCGGCGAGGAAGTCCGGCAGGGCTTCGCCATCGCCGTCGTCCGCGACTTCAGCGTCGAGATCGACCAGGCGCAGCGGCTCGGGCAGCCAGCCGGTTTCGGCCAGCAGGCGTTCGGCTTCCTTCGCCATGTCGCCCTTCTTCAGATGGCTGATGAGCTGGGCGGCGCGCTCGCCGGCGCCTTCGCGCACAGCTTCGAGGATACGGGGCTTGGTGACGCGGCCGAGATAGTTATCGACCGTGGGCCTCCAGCCGCCATCGGCCACCATGTCGAAGCCGGTGGCGCGGGCGATGCGATCGGCGCCCGATAGGCGACGATCAAGGCCGAACTGCGAGACGCCGGAACCGCTATGGATGTTCGGCCGCTCGTAGAGGGCGTTGACGCCGTAGCTGACGCAATGGGCCAACAGCGCCATGCGGCTCGCGTCATCGAGCGCGGCGATCCAATCCCAAACCGCGCCTTCGTCAGATGGCACGTCAGCCTTCCATGCGTCGTAGCGGTCGTCGATCGCCTTGGCCGAGGGCGTGTCGCCGAGGTCGTTGCCCTGCACACCGAAATGCGGCTGGCGTACGGAGATCTCCATGCAGCCGGTCGGGGCCGCATAGTGATAACGCTGCATGACCAGGCGGTGCAGGAGCGCCGTCATGGCGACATGCGGGTTGTTGGCGAGCGCGTCGTGGAGCGCGAGCGTGCGATGGGCGGTGAGTTCGATCACCAGCCGTTCGGGAAGCGGCTTGATGCTGTCATCCTCGTCGTCATCCACATCCACCGGCGCACCGCCAATGGTGATGACGGCGCGCTGGACGCCGGCCTGGGCTGTGACCGCACCACCTTCGGCACCGGACTCGCCATCGCCGGCATCGTCCTCGCTGTCGATGGTGACGGGCGCCTCGTCCTCGGGACGGACGTAGCCGCGATCGATAACGAGTTCGCCATCCCGGTCGATGCTGATGAAGACGCCCGCGCGGGCGATCTCAGCAGCATTGTAGATCGCCGGCCTCCTCTCGAAGGCGGTCAGAGCCGCCTCGATCTCGCCGAGGCGCGCGTCGATGTCATCGGGCAGCTCGTCGTAATCGGCATGTTCCGCCTCGAGCCGCTCGTATTCCTCGCGTAGCGTCTCGCGGGTGGCGCGCTCCTCCTCGGTCAGATCGGGGAACGTGGCGGTCAGGGCGCGAAGACCGCGATCATGGCCGTAGGGCAGATCGGTATCGACCTCGATCCACTTCCAGCCCTCGGCCGCGACTTCATCGGCGATGACCTTCAGCTTGTCCGAGACCAGCCGGTCAAGCAGCGCGGGATTTTCCAGCCAGCCCTCATCCTCGTCGGAGAAGAGGTCGCGCAGCATCACGCCGCCGGCCTGTTCATAGGCTTCGACGCCGATGAACTGCACGCGCTTGTCGTCGGTCGGGATCGAAGTCTCGGTCAGGAGATCGCGAGCATACCAGGGCTGGCGGTTGTGCGAACGCTGGATCGCCTCCCAGACCTGTTCCTGACGGGCGTGGTCCGGGTTGACGGTGAACGCTTCCAGCATCGCCAGCGTCATTTCGGTGCGCGCATAGGCGTCCAGAAGGGACGGCGCGACGCGGGCAAGGCGCAGCCGCTGGGCGATGTAGCGCGGCGTGGTGCGATAGGCGTCGGCGACTTCCTCCTTCGACATGCCGCCGTCGACCATGCGCTTGAACGCCTTGAACTGATCGAGGGGATGCAGCGCCAGACGGAACGTGTTTTCCGCCATCGAGTCGTCGATGGCCGAAGTCTTTGCGCCGGCCTTCTTGACGATGCAGGGAATGAGACCGTCTTCGGGGAAGCGTCCGGCCTTGACCAGACGGGCGATCCCGCGGAATCGGCGTCCGCCGGCCGGGGTTTCAAAATCGCCGGTCTCATTGCCGTCGGTATCGAGAATGGCGCGGACATTGATGCCCTGGATGAGATCTTCGCGGCGCTCGATGTCGTGGGCAAGGTCATCGAGACCGGCTTCGACGTCGGTTTCGCGCACGTTGTCATTCGACAGCCGGATACGGTTGAACGGAATGTCGCGCGAGCGGGAAAACTCGATCATCGCGACGGCGGGCTTCTTCTTGCGGGCAGCGGCTCTTGCCATGGTCTTCACTCCATGACGGACTCCGTGAGGCTCTCTCTCGGATCTCAATCCGTCACGAAGCGAAGCGCCGCCCTCTCACTCTAGGAGGGCAGCGCCACGCACCATGCTCGCCGGAATGGCGCAGATGCACATATCCGGCTTTCCGTATTTCCGGCTTTCCGCCGATCAGATTCCGCACATCCCCTCACATTCGTTCTGCCAGAGATCGAGCTGGCCGTGGTCGGCGGCGGTCGTGAGGTCCGCTTCGTCGAGTGGAACGGCAGAGCGGTGAAGATAGACGTCGCCGCGAATGCCGCGCAGGCCGGTGCGGATCATCGCGTCGAGCGACACGGCATCGTCCCACGCCTCGGGATCATGGTCGCGTAAGGTGCGCCACGCCGCATCCGAATGGAACGGACAGCCGATGCAGGCGCTCTTGGGCGGCAGAGGATAGTCGTGCCGCGCCAGCCAGCGCAGGCAATCGTTGCGGGTCATGCTCCGCTCGATCAGCGGCCAGCGGTTGACCTGCCAATCCTCGAACGAGGGCTTCATGCGAATCGCCTCGTCCATTGAAATGCCAATCCATTGCTCCGCGACCGGCGATCCGGGCGAGCGCCGTCCGGCTATGCCGAGCAGTTCGCGCACCTTCCGGCGGATCGGAACGATCTTGTAGGACGAGGTGCATTGGCGGCGGATCATGCCGACGCCGATGCGCTCGGTTCTGAGAATGCGGGAGCCGACGGGAACGAGGTCGCCGTTCTCGTCCTCGTCATAGACGGGCAGCTCGGAGCCTGCCGGCGTGACCGTGCGGGTGAAGGCCGGGATCGACGCCCATCGCTCGCCCCGCGAGGCGGCGATGAGGTCCGCGCGCAAATCCCCGGCCGAGACGATATGGACGGGGAACGGCAGGACATTGGGCGATCGCAGCCATGCCAGATGGTCATAGACGGCCTTCGGCTCCCAGCCGGTGTCGGCGAAGATCGCGCAATCCGGCATGGGGCCGATTTCACCATGCGCGGCCATCAGGGCGAGCGTGGTGGACTGGACGCCGGCGCCAAGGCTGAGCACGCGCAACTGGATGTCTGCGGCCCGATCCGGATCGGGCGTGAAGCCGGGGAAAGCCAGTGCGTTCATCACGCCGCCCTCCGCATATCATCGGTATCGGGAATGCTCTCTGCATCCGGCTGGAAGGACAGGAGCCAGTCCGCCGCCTTGCTAGCCTGCGAGGCGGCGCGGACGATGGCGCGATTGTCCTCGCGCAGCACCTCCAGCCAGGAGCCGATATAGTCGGCGTGGCGCACGGTCGGGACGATGCCGAGCGACGCGCAGCAGAAGGCGGCGCTGATCTCGGCGATCAGTTCCTCGAAGGCATATTGCCTGGTGCCGAAGCTGGTCGAGAAATCCCGGTTCAGCCGGGACGAATGGCCAGTCGCGTGACCCAGCTCATGCAGGGCCGTCCTGTGCCAGTTGATCGGCTCGAAGTATGCTTGCGGCGGCGGGACCATCACGAAGTCCTGCGAGGGAACGTAGAAGGCCCGATCGCCGCCGATGCGGAATTCTATGCCTGTCGCCTTGATGAGCGCCTCGACCTTAGGCTCGATCAGGCCGGGCGGCGGTGGCGGCACGGCGACGGCGATGTCGTCGGGCAGGTTCTCGCATTGCGCGGTGTTGAACACCGTGAAGCGTTTGAGGAACGGGATCGCCTGCGCTTCCTCGCCGGTCTCGCGGGCGCGGCGCTTCTCGTCCTCCGGGGTGAAGCGGTCGGCATAGACGACGGTGGTGCCGTGCTCGCCCTTGCGGACATTGCCGCCGAGCGAAAGCGCCTGGCGAAAGGTGAGCCAACCCTGACCGGGAAAGCCATGCTGAACCACGGCGCCCCAGAGGATCAGGATATTGATGCCGCTATAGCTGCGCCCCGTACTGGCGTTTTTCGGCAGGCCGAGCGGCGCCATAGCGGTGGATTTGCCCCATGGCTGGACCCACGGAAGGCGTCCGGCTTCAAGCTCGGCGATGATCTTGCCGGTGATTTCGTCATAGAGGTTTGCCCGGTCAGCGCCGGTGCGAGGGGTGCGGTCATGTCTGGACATCGCGGTTCTCCGCGACGGGCGCCGGAAGACTTTCCTCCAGCTCTCAACCCGTCACGGTAAAACCCGTCCGCACTCTCACTCTAAAGGGGGCGTTGCGGGGTCTCCCCGCAGAAGGGGGTGTGCCGGCGACCTCGGCGCCGGCCAGGGGGAAGGCTTTCCCCCACCATCATTTCATCATGATGCCGAAGCTATCGCATTTCCTCGTCGGCGATGGCCTGCACCACCTTCATGTCCATTTCCGCATCAGGCGACAGCCGCGCGACCTCGGACGCAACCTTGGCCCAATGCCAGAACTCAAACCTGTTTCCCTGTGCGCGACTGCGTGCGGCGAGCCGCTGCGCTTCATAATAGGCGTGACGTCCGTGCGCTTCGATCATCGCCCGTGCGTCCTGCTGCCAGCGTTGGCGAATCTGTCTGCGCTTCTCGATCCAGTTGGCCAGACGGCGAAACATCAGCCCTCGCTTCCGGCGCTGATCCACCACGCCGAAACGGCGATCCGGGTTTGAGAGCTATTTCCCAGGCTGACGCCATGGCCCCAGGGCATTTGTGCAACGGCCTGTTGCACAAATTTGCCGTCGAGCCGGACATCGGCCAAGACGCGCATATATGTGAAGTTTCTGGACGATAGCCTTGTCATTTCGGAGAAAAGCCCGGATTCACGACGAAATATTGCGTCGCTCAAGAATGCCCGGACTTTTCTGAAAGTCCAGAATGCAACCTTGGGCGAGGCCGTCATCGCATTGCAGCTATTCTGCCAGAGACAAACCTTGAAAATCCCGGCCATTGGCCGTACATTGCTGGTAGGAGAACGACGATGGCTGCACCTGCTTTGAACCCATCTCGCGGCCGTGTCCGTGGTGAGCGTCTGGAAACGCGCGTCACGGCCGACCAGAAGAGTCTTATTGAACACGCCGCCGCGCTTCAGGGCCGGACGGTGACGGATTTCGTGCTGACCAGCGTACAGGAAGCCGCGCGGCGCGCTATCGAGGAACATCAGCGCCTCGATCTGTCCGTTCGTGACAGCCAGGCGTTCGTGGATGCGCTCATCAATCCGCAGCCGGTCAATGACCGATTGCGCGATACGGTACAGCGGTATCGCCGGACCACTGGCGTTTGACGAGTGGGAGAGTTCGCTGAGGATTCTGTGCGGGTCGAGGTGCTCGGCCCGCAGCATGACCGGGCATCGTTCGATAGCGGTGTCGAGCCGCTCGACCGATATTTCCGCACCCAGGCTGGACAGGACGCCCGCAAGAACATGGCCGCGCCCTTCGTGCTGGTGCTGCCCAATGGCGCTGTCGCCGGGTACTACACCCTGTCGGCGACGGCGGTGAATGTCGGCGACTGGCCTGCGCAGACCGTAAAAAGGCTTCCGCGCTATCCGCTGATCCCGGCGACGCTGCTCGGGCGGCTGGCGGTCGATCGGCGTCATCAGGGCAACGGCTATGGCCGGTTTCTTCTGGCCGATGCGCTGTTTCGGTCCCTCCGGAGCGAGATCGCGTCCTTTGCGGTCATTGTTGACGCGAAGGACGAGAATGCACGCCGCTTTTATGAGCGGGAGAGCTTTTTGCCGTTCCCCGATCAGCCCTTGAAGCTGTTCCGGCCGATGGCGGACATAGCCGAGCTGTTCAAGTAACGGTCTTGGGGCGGGCCATCAAAAGAGGCACGATATTCGCTCAAGCGTATAAAACTGAAAGATACGCTTCGGCGTATAGAGCGCACTTATCGAAGTTGGCTTTCGACCAGGCTGCGAGTTTGAGATTCCGCGCTTTCTACCTACCAACCGTAGGTAAAACAGCGCGACATTCAAACCGGCAAGAATACCATGCGCAGTCTTCCGAGGAGCCGGGTTGTGGTTCTAGGGTAATTATGCTGCGGCCTGCTGCACGACTTCGTCGCCCGGCCTGAGCCGGCACGCCCGTTGCGGTCATTCCTGAACATCGCTGTTCTCCGCGGCGGGCGCTGGCTTTCCCCTGTCTGGGTTTCCTTGAAAACTGTCAGAAACCCGCATATATTTCCAACAGGGAAAAGACGATGACACGGCTGACCGAACAGATTCTGGCACATGCGACGGGATTGCCCGAAGGCGCCCCCGTGTCCGCCAAAGGCCTGCTCCACCTCGGAAACCGGGCGGCCGTGGATCAGGCATTGTCGCGTCTGTCGGAGCGTGGGCAGCTTATCCGTGCCGGTCGTGGCGTCTATCTGCGTCCTATCGCCAGCCGGTTCGGCACGCGCGCACCTTCGGTCGAGCAGGCTGTCGAGGCCCTTGCGACCCAAAAGGGGGAGATCATTGTCTCGAACGGCGCCGCCGCGGCGAACGCCCTTGGCTTGACGACGCAGGTGCCCGTCCGCTCGGTCTATCTGACCTCCGGGCGCAGCCGAAAGATGCACCTCGGCAAGCAGGTCGTGGAGTTGCGGCACGCGCCGCGCTGGCAATTGGCCCTGGCCAACCGCCCGGCGGGAGAGGCCGTGCGGGCACTGGCCTGGCTCGGCCCCGAAAGGGCGGAAGCCGCGCTCACGACATTGAAGCGGAAGATGCCGCCCAGCGTGTTCGGCGAATTAGTTGCGGCCGCGCCGCAGCTTCCGACGTGGCTCGCGCAGAGCGTTGGAAAGGCGGCTTATGGCTGACGCCTTTCTCCAGCTCTCGGCCCAGGACAGGCGAGACGCGCTGGGTGTTGCGGCCGACCGTTCGGGCCGTCCCACCCACCTGCTCGAAAAGGATGTGTGGGTGGTGTGGGCGCTGGCGACACTCTATGCCGCGCCGCTCGGCGAGCATCTGGTGTTCAAGGGCGGCACGTCGCTGTCGAAAGCCTATCAGGTCATCCGACGATTTTCAGAAGATGTGGATCTGACCTACGACATTCGGGCGATTGCGCCTGATCTGGTCGGGGACAATGGCGAGGGTCTGCCGAAGACCCGCAGCGAAGAAAAGCGCTGGTCCAGCGAGGTCCGCCGGCGGTTGCCGGCGTGGGTCGCGGAAATCGTGCAGCCCGTGATTACGCACGCGCTGGCCGCCGAGGGGCTGGCAGCAGCGATCCGCGTCGAGGATGACAAGCTCTATATCGACTACGAGGCGACCGCGGCCGGGTCCGGCTATGTCGCGCCGAGCGTCATGCTGGAGTTCGGTGCGCGCTCGACGGGCGAACCGGCGAGCCTGCGTGATGTCGTCTGCGATGCGGCCGGCCTGATTGAAGGGCTGATATTCCCAGTGGCGCGTCCGCGTGTCATGCACGCGGAGCGGACCTTCTGGGAGAAGGCGACCGCCATTCACGTTTTCTGCCTCCAGGAACGGCTGCGCGGCGACCGCTTCGCACGACACTGGCACGATGTTGTCCGGCTGGATGAAGCCGGCTTCGCGGAGGTGGCTTTCGCCGATCGCGGACTGGCCAACGCTGTCGCCCGCCACAAGTCGATGTTCTTCGCGGAGAAGGCCGCCGACCGCACGCCGATCGACTATGCAGCGGCCGTCAACGACGGCTTGCAGCTCGTCCCGGCCGGCGATGGCGCGAAGGCGCTGAAGTACGACTACGCTCGCATGGTCGAGGACGGGTTGCTGTTCGACGACGCTGAATCGTTCGAGGCGCTCATGGCGCGGTGCGCCGACATAGCCGCGCGCGCGAACAGCGCGGCCAAATAAGAAACTGGGGGATCGGGGGGATATGAGCGAAGTCGGAGACGAACGAAAATTCCAGTTTCTGCGGAACGGCGATGCCGATCCAACGGAACTCGACTGGAACAAGGGGATCGAGAACGCCCGGCAGGCGATCTCCGAGGCCATGAACGCCAAGAATGTCGCGTTTTTGCTCGGCGCCGGATGTTCTTCTCTGGTGAAGGACAAGAAGGAACTCGGCATTGCGACCATGAAGCCTTTGGCCGAGGAGTTTTGCGGGGAAACCCTCGATTCGCCAGCAGCAGGCGCTGCGCCGGCGCCGTGGCGGTTGACCAAGGCGGAACTCGACTACCTCGATGCGCTCGGGATCAAGCTGGCAGGTGATTATAGCCGTAACCTGGAGCGCTTGATGGAGGTGCTATTCGCGCAACGGTTCGTGCTGCGCCAGAGCGAAAATCCAGATCTTCACCCTTACCGCGCCGTTCTCGACGGCATCATCAAGAAGGTTCAGGACTTCCTGTGGTCTCGCGTCACTCAAGGGGCTTTCGCCACCGGCGACACCACGGTGTGCGACCTCTATGAGCGGTTTTATAAGAAGCTGGTCCTGAGAGATCGGTCCTTGCCCCGGCCGTGGGTGTTCACGACCAACTACGATCATTTCAGCGAATTGGCGATGGATCGCCTCGGCATCCCATACGCCAACGGCTTTTCCGGCGTGGTTGAACGCCGCTTCAACCCTGCGACCTTCCGCTATGCCCTGGCAGAGCAACTCGACGTCGCCAGCCGCAAATGGAGCGCCGTCGACGCTTTCGTTTATCTCTGCAAATTGCACGGTTCGGTCACTTGGACCGAGGACGATCACGGCCTGTTCCCGATCAAGGAAGTCTGGCCGCCTCAGTCCACGAACCAGATGCTGATCTATCCTACGCCGGCGAAGCAGAATTCTTCGCTCGGCTCGCCCTATGCGGACCTGTTCCGGGAGTTCCAGTCCCGGATCGTGCGCGAGCAGAGCGTTCTCATCACGGCGGGCTACGCCTTCGGCGACGAGCACCTGAACAATATCATCTACCAGGCGCTGACAATCCCGACGTTCCGCCTGGTGATCTTCGCCTGGCCGGACATGAAAGGAGAGATCGCCAAGCTCCGGGCGCTGCGCGACCCGCGCATTTGGATCATCGGGGGCGACGGTCCTGAAGAGGGAACCACGGCGCATTACTTCGACATGATCGTCGAGCATTTCATGCCCCAGCGCCCCAGCGACAGGATTGATGACGCCGTTCGCAAGGTGCTGTCCGATCTGGCGACGAAAGGGAACGACGAGCAGAAGGATGGCGAGGCATGAGCCACGACGATCGCAAGCGCGCGATCGGCAAGGTGGTCTCGGTCGCGGCCGACCGCTTTGTCGTCGAGATGCACGCCGGCACTGACAATTTCACGGTCGTTGGCTTCGACGACGTGCATTATGTGGCGCGGCTGGGGTCATTTCTGATGATCCCGTCGCAATCGGAATATGTCGTCGTCGAGGTTGTCGGCCTGCGTGAACGCGATGCGAGCACGCCAGCCGACCGAGGCGACTTCGACCGGGCCGGCTCGTCCAAATATCTGGATGTGGTGCCTGTCGGCATGTTGCCGATGCGTGGTGGGGCATTCCGCTTCGGCGTCTCCATCTTCCCGTCCCTGTACGCAGACGCGCTCTATGCGCTGGATGGCGAACTCGACCGCATCTTCGAGACAGAGGCCGCCGTCGAACCTTCAGTCGGCCTGAACGGCGGCGCCTGCGAACCCGAAGGGGCCACGCGCTACCGGGTGCTGCCGATCGGCAAATCGGTGGTGTTCGAGGACTACGACATCAAGGTCCGGTTGAATGAATTTTTCGGCGGCCATGTCGCCGTCCTGGGCAACACCGGCAGCGGTAAATCCTGCACGGTCGCATCGGTCTTGCAGTCCCTTTTCAGCAAGCCCGAGGAACACCATGCCCGCGGTGCGACCTTCATCGTCTTTGATGTCAATGGCGAGTACCACGCCGCTCTGAGTGCTTCCGCGAAGAAGGGAGCCATCGGGGTTGAGCGTGTCGTCCTCGATGGTACGGCGGGAGGCTTCCGCTTACCGCACTGGTTTCTGGAACTGGCGGAATGGGAGTTGTTGCTGCAAGCCAGCGAGCGCACCCAAGTGCCGATCCTGCGCATGGCGCTCGGGCTCTCCACCTTGTTCTCAAATGCGGGGGCCGCAGAACTCAACAACGTCCGCAATCATATCCTCGCCAAGTGCATCACCCAGATCATGCGCGACGACTCTTCGAGCCCGTCCAAGCATGATCGGATCATTGGCATCCTCCAGCGCTTCAGTACGAACGAGATCAGTGACGCTATCATCCGCCCTTTCATCACGATCAAATTTGGCCAAATGGCTGATACGGCGGGCTTAGATGCCTACCTAGTCGGTGAGAATGGCTTTGAGTTGGAAAATCTGAAGCTCCCCGACTACCAGAACTTGCCCTTTGATTTCTCTGCTCTCGGCGACGCAATAGACCTCGCTATTCTGTATGCGGAGGCGCACGGCAATCGGCAAATCCGCGACTACTGCTCCCAGATGGTGACGCGCTTCCAGGCGCTGGAAGATCGTCGCGAGTATGAGTTTCTCCGGCACGAGGCGGTCGGTGCGGCCGCCGACAACGGAGAGCTGGAGTTTCTCACCCGGCTGGTCGGCCTGATCGGTAAGGGAGTGGGGCACACCAAGGCCAATCAGATCATCATCATCGACATGAACGATGTCGAGGATGAGGTGGTTGAGCTGGTCAGCGCGGTGATTGCGCGGATGCTGTTCCGTCTGCTCCGGCGAGCCGATCCGCGTAACCGCTTCCCGATCCACCTTCTGTTGGAAGAAGCGCACCGCTACATCTCGGCGACGCCATCCCGCTATGCTGTGGATGCGACCAAGATATTCGAGCGCATCGCCAAGGAAGGACGCAAATACGGCATGTTCGTGCTGCTGGCGTCCCAGCGTCCGAGCGAGCTGTCCAAGACGGTGCTCAGCCAGTGCTCAAACTTCCTGGTTCACCGCATCCAGAACCCTGACGATCTTTCTCAGATTCGGCAGATGACGCCGTTCATTTCCGAGACGGTCCTGAAGCGATTGCCGTCATTGCCTCGGCAGCACGCGCTGGTGTTCGGAACTTCGGTCAATCTCCCGACAACGTTCAAGGTGCGGGAGGCATCGCCGCGGCCGCGTAGCGATGATACGGCCGTGGTCGATCTGTGGTTCCACGAGGAAGGTCGAGCCGCCGATATTCGTCTCGCGCTCCACCCGGCCGACGCCGCAGTGGCGGCGGCTGGAGCAGAGCCGATGGCGGCAAATGAAGCGGCGGACGATGACATCTTCTGACCATTTGGAGACCTTGGCGCGGGAGCTGGAGGCCACAGGGGATTACCGGGTAATCCGACGCCTCAAGCCGCGTCCTCGCATCATTCCATCTCCCGGCACGCCGGTGCGACACGGCCTGGTGGTGGATGTGGAGACCACCGGGCTCGATCCTCGGCGCGACGAGATCATTGAAATCGCCATGACGCCGTTCACCTACGGCTTGGATGGCGTCGTTATCAGCGTGGACGAGAGCTTTCAGGGGCTGCGTCAGCCCAGCGAGCCGATCTCGCCCGAAATCACCGCGATCACCGGAATTACCAATGAGATGGTGGCCGGTCAGGTCATCGACCCTGCCGAGGTGGCGAAATTCGCGGCGCCGGCTTCGCTGGTCATTGCACATAACGCGGCGTTCGATCGCCGCTTTCTCGAACGCTTCAACGACGTGTTCACGACGAAGCCCTGGGCCTGCTCACTCAGCCAGATCGACTGGGCGGCGGAAGGATACGAGGGTACGAAACTGGCCTATCTCGCTCAGGCCGCCGGCTTTTTCTATGATCGCCACCGTGCAGTGCATGACTGCCTTGCGACGGTCGAGTTGCTGGCGATGCGGCTGCCCCAATCTGGGATTACGGGCCTTAGCCGCCTTTTGGATGGTGCCCGTGCAGTCACTTGGCGCATCTGGGCGGAGAACGCGCCCTTCGATCTCAAGGATGTTCTCAAAATGCGGGGATACCGCTGGAACGGTGATCCCGGCCCGCAGCCGCGCGCCTGGTATATCGATGTTCCCGAAGCCCAGCGAGAGGCCGAGGTGCGCTTCTTGAGAACGGAGATCTATCGGTATGAGGTCGATCCCCCCGTCCGGCGGATTGATGCGTATGATCGGTTTTCAGATCGAATCTGAACGCCGCAGAAGATCAGTGTTTGGCTTGGCCATATCCGTTGCCGCCTTCGATGCTTCCGACCGCCTTCAGCAAATCCCCGATGGAGCGCCCACCAATCCGGCAGGTAGCCACCACACGGTCGTAGGACCGATGGTTGGCGACGCACTCGGCATTCCGCCCCATGGCAACCTTTTCCAGCGCGGCCTTGGCTGCGGCTCCGTTGGGGGAGTGGAGTTCGGGCGCGTAAAAGTCCTCCAACCGGATCTCCACCCAGTTGGCCGCCCCTTGGCCCACCGCCACGCATAAGGAGTCGCCGTCACCGACATAGACCACGGGGCCGGAGAAGTGGGCGCCGCGGTGGAGATAGGACGGCATGGGGCCGTGGTCGGGAATGGCCTTGCAGGGATCGGCCTTGGCTGCTGTCGTCATGGTCAACGCCGCCAGCAATACCAGGCCGATTGCGATACGCATGGTTGGCCGGGAGGTCATGCGGCCGCCTTCAGACGTTTCTTCGCCAGCATGGCGCGGACGAATTTGTCCCATTTCGCCATGGCCGCCCGCTTCTCGGCCATATAGTTCCAGCGATCATAATGTTTCGAGCTGACGTCCTGAAGCGTATGGTTTTGAATCCTGTCGCGGATTTCCTTCGACAGCCCGGCCTTGCCGGCAAGCGTCTTCCATGTGCGCCGAAGGTCGCGGTTCGTCACAACGGGGATGACTTCCCGTTCGCGCTGGCGCCACATGAAAGCGTAGAGCGTGCCGTGGCTGACGGGCTTTGACGGGTCTTTGGCCGATGGGAAGAACCAGCCATGCTCGTTGGGCTTTATCTCTTCGAGAAGTTCCGCCGCGATCTTGGGTACAGGAATGGCGTGGGGCTTGCCGTTCTTGGTCTTTGACCAATCGATGATCCGCTCCTTGGCGTCCCACTGATCGACATGGAGGCGCGCGATCTCCTCGACGCGCTGGCCGGTCAACAGGAGAATCCTGACGGCGCGGGCATAGGGCGGGTGGACCGGCGTGTCGGGGCATTCCAGCCACCGATAGAGCTGGAGGAATTCATCCTCGTCCAGCCAGCGTGTGCCGACGTTCTTGGGCTCTGTCGGGATGCCCGCCGCCGGATTGTAAACGAGGTGAAAGCGGCGTGCTGCGGTCGAGCGGTAGTCGTGCTCGGATTTGAGGCCCCAGCTATATGCGGATCGAATGTAGGATCGCACATGGTCCGCCATCGAGCGCTTCCCGCGCTCATAGATCGGGCGGATGATCGCTGTGATTTCTTCCGGCTCGATGTCGCGCGCCGGGCGGTTGCGTCCGAGCGTGTCGGCGATTTTGTTGAGGCCCTTTTCCGCCTCTTTCCAAGACGGCTTTCCGGCTTCCTTGAGGGCGGCGACATAGGCTTCGAACAGGTCGGCGACCGTACCGGGGCGGGTGTCTCCGGCGATCTTGATGCTGCGGCCTTTCTGGATCATTCCCGCGAAATCGCGGTTGAACACTTCTCGCGCCTTGCCGAGCGGCATCGCGGGATATGAGCCGAGCTTCTTCTTGATGCGCTTCTGATCTCGCCATTGCTGCGCCATCCAGTCGGCGGTCACACGGGTAGGCATGGGCTTCATGACGAGGACCAGGCGGCCGGTGCCGTGTCCTTCGCCGTCAACGAGGCTTAGCTGTTTTTGGGTCTGCTCGACCTGCTTCAGTGAGCGGCGGATTTCTCCATCTGTAAGGCTTGGCACTGGGGTTCTCCATCGGCTTTTCAGTGGGGTCGCCAGACGGGTTTGTGGTGTCGGCAACTGGGGTCAAAAAGGGCTTTGATCCCCTTAAAACCGCCCCCACTATGCCATGGTATCCGCCCCTACGACAACCCGAAAAACCCAGTATTTTAGCGGGCTTATGCGTGATTGCTCGTGATCGAAAAGGGCCTAGTAGGATGATTGTGCACGAGGATGATGGCCGTCGCGGAAAGTTCCAGCGCCCGGCGCACCACCTCGCGCGGATAGACCGGCGTATGGTCGACCGTGCCGCGGCCCTGCACCTCGTCGGCGATCAGCGTGTTGCGCTTGTCGAGGAAGAGGATGCGGAACTGCTCGCGCGGTTCGTGCGCCATGGCGGCGTGGCAATACTGGATGAGCGAGGACCAGGAGGAGAGGACCGTCTTGTTGCGGATCTCGCTCTTCAGCGTGCGCTGGGCGACCGCGGCGATGAGCTTCAGGTCGAGCGCCACGGCCTCGCCGATGCCCTTGACCTCCTGCAGCAGCGCGGGCGTTGCGCCGAAGACGCCGGAGAGCGTGCCGAAACGGTCGAGCAGGGCCTTGGCGATCGGCTTGGTGTCGCGGCGGGGAATGAGGCGGAAGAGCAGGAGCTCGAGGATCTCGTAATCGGCGAGCGCCGTGTCGCCATTGTCGCGGAAACGAGTGCGCAGGCGCTCGCGGTGGCCGTGATAGTGCTTGTCGTCCGCCGCGGGAAGCGCCTTGGCGGGCGTTGCCCGGGTGGGACGCTCGAAGAAATGGCCGCGCTCGTCGGCCTCCTCGAAGAGGTCGTCCGCCATATCGGCGGGAGATATCGGCTCGTCTCCTGCGCGCGGGCGCGTCATGGGCGGCCTATGCCGGAAGGCCCGGACGGTCGAGGCCGCCGGGCGAGAGCGTGAAGATCTCGCAGCCGTCCGCCGTCACGCCGACAGTATGCTCGTACTGGGCGGAGAGCGAGCGGTCGCGCGTCACCGCCGTCCAGCCGTCGGAGAGCACCTTCACATGCGGGCGGCCGAGATTGATCATCGGCTCGATGGTG
>Ga0222423_1000189_pt1 | contig 54775 bp, 57 predicted proteins | sample 3A0metagenome_FD_182472 | JGI IMG/M metagenome (GOLD analysis project Ga0222423, IMG submission 182472) | Enriched microbial communities from leaf-cutter ant dump, University of Wisconsin, Madison, United States - 3A0 (version 2) | ecosystem: Environmental > Terrestrial > Nest > Insects nest >...
ATATATATTTTATAGTTTCTGCTGGTTGTAAGGTTTTCTGGGAAAACAATAAGCGCTGGTATTTCGTTTGTGCGGACCTTCTCGATTAGTGCTTCGGTTGCTTCGGGTGAATGAAGCGTAACGCCAGCCTGTTCTGTAACAGCTGTGTTAATAATTGAACTTTGGTCGACGATTGCAACGTTTTGTAATTTGCTAGCTAGCTCTTCAATGTGGTCGGAGCTTGTTTTACTTGAAAAATAGTTGAGTGCAATAACAACCGCAATCAGCAACGGTATAGCGATCATGGCGATCCAGAAGCTTGGCTGGCGAATAATTGTGAGATATTCGTGTCGTACGACAGAACGTAACTTAGACATGGCTTACCTCCGCACTTTTTTCTTTGTAAACGGAAACAAAAATGTCTTCAATTGACTTCGATTTGAACTCTTTTTTCACTTCGGCAACAGAACCGTAGGCTCTGGCCGTGCCATTCTTTAGAATAAGAAGCCTGTCAGCGAGCCGTTCAACTTCTTCCATAAGGTGGGTGATGTAAATAACCGCTGTTCCTTTTTCTTTAAGATTATCGACGATGTCGAGCAATAGCTTTCGGTTGACTGGGTCAAGGCCTTTAGTCGGCTCGTCGAGAATAAGCAACGCTGGATCGTTCATAATGGCAACACCGAGTTGTACTTTTTGTTGCTGACCACCGGAAAGTTTTTTAATGCGAACCTGTGCTTTGTCGGCAAGGTCGACGCGTTCAAGATAGGCGAGCGAGAAATCGTGCGCAGCCTGCCTGGTCATTCCCTTTAACTCACCAAAATAGGTCATTGTATCGAGGACTTTTGAGCGGGTATAGAGGCCACGATCTTCGGGAAGATAGCCAACTTTGGCGGCTGTTTCTGGGGTTAATTTTTGCCCGTTGATGTTAAGTGTGCCGGTAGTTGCTTGGTAGATGCCAAGAAGCGCCCGAATAGTGCTGGTTTTGCCTGAGCCGTTAGCACCAAGAAAAGCGAATACCTCGCCCGGTAGGACATCGAACGAGAGGTTTTTAACGATTTGCTTATCGCCAATGGTGAGGCTAAAATCTGCCACACTGACGATTGGTTTGAGCGATTTTTTCATAACTCTTAGTATACAGTATTGAAACTATGCGCGATATCTGTTACAATACACACTTGATATGGTACAAGTAACACGTAAAGACGAACGAGAAGCAAACGAAAACATAATTCGTCGCTTCAATCGAAAAGTTTTGCAGAGCGGTATTCTTGCCGAGGCAAAGACGGCAATGCGCTTTTCAAAAGACATCAGCAAGACTGAGCGCCGCAAGAAGGCTATTATCCGACGTGAGCGAAAGGCAACCAAAGTTGCTAAGGCTCGCCTCGGGGTTCGCTAGGGGCTTTTGTGGTGGTAGAAACTTCATTGCTGAAGGCAACCATCGACGCTGATCTAAAAAACGCTCTCCTTAGTGGTGAGCGTTTTCGCGCTGATGTTCTGCGTGGTCTTAAGGCTGCGATTCTTAATGAAGAGGTGGCGCAGGGCAAGCGCGACGAGGGGCTTGCGAATGAGGAAGTCGAGAAAATTGTTGCCCGTGAAGTAAAGAAGCGCGCTGAAAGTGTCGAGCTGTACATTAAAGCTAACCGACAAGAGTTGGCCGATAACGAAAAAGCCGAAGCTGCCGTGCTGTCTGCCTATTTACCCGAACAGCTTTCTGAAGCTGATATTCAAGAGGTGGTCGACGAGATTGTTGCGTCGCTTGAAGTGCGTGGCCCACAGGCTATGGGTCAGGTTATCGGTGCCGTGAAAAGTAAGCTAGGTAACTCTGCGGACGGCGCTGTTATTGCACGACTCGTTAAGCAGGCACTTTCTGAAGCGTAGTTTGCTATAGTATAGATATGATTGTATTTTTCGGTCCAGCAGGTTCTGGTAAAAGTGTACAGGGGCAAATTTTAGCGGCACGAATGGGGTGGCGTTGGTTAAGCGCAGGTCAGATTTTGCGTGATACGCACGATCCGGCGGTGCTTGAAACAATTCAAAGGGGTGAATTACTGCCTCACGAAGATATTGTTCGCATTATGGGCGATTCAATTTCAAAAGCTGGCGATATTGACCAAATTATTTTGGATGGTTTTCCGCGCGAGCAGCCGCAGGCTCGCTGGTTGATAGAAAGCAAAACCGATCACGGCCGCGATATTGGGCTGGTCGTCGTACTTGAGGTGCCACGCGAAGAGTTATTAAAGCGTCTTGCTATTCGTGGTCGCGCCGATGATACACCTGAAGCAATCGATCAACGTCTTGCGATTTACCGCCAAGAAATGTATCCAATTTTAGGCCTGTTTAGCGAGCAACAAATTCCGGTTGTCCATATCGATGGTGTCGGTGGCGTTGGTGAGATTCACGATAGAATTTTTGCCGAGCTTGAGGGCAGGGGTTTAACTAATTAATGCAACGCCCCAAAACTGAAGCCGAACTGCAAGCAATGCGCGACTGTGGCAAGATTTTGGCACAGCTTTTTGTTGATTTAAAGAAACAGGTTAAGCCCGGTGTATCCGAGAAAGAACTCGATGCTTGGGTTGACGCTGAAATTAAAAAACGTGGCGCCGTTGCCACCTATAAAACGGCTGAAGTTAATTTTCCGGCGGCAATTTGCATTTCGACTAACGAGCAAATTGTACATAGTATTCCAAGTGACTACATATTGCAGGAAGGTGACGTTGTGAGTTTTGACCTCGTCATCACCTATAAGAATATGAAAACAGACAGCGCCTTTACGATGATTGTCGGTCAAGGCAGCGCGGTCGCGAAACATCTTGTTAATGCTACCGAACGGAGCCTCTTTGCTGGTATTGACGCTATTAAGGGTCCAGTTCGTGTTGGTGATATTAGCGCGGCGGTAGAGGGGGTTCTTAAAACTGCTAAACTTGGTATTATTCGTGAGCTTGTGGGGCATGGCGTGGGACACGAAATGCACGAAGCGCCCGATATTCCTAACTATGGCCGCAAAGGAACGGGCCCGCTCTTGCCTGTGGGTACAACGATTGCAATCGAGCCGATGGCCACGCTCGGTAGCGACAAGATTATTTCTGAAGATGACGGTTGGACAATTAGTACGTGGGATGGTAGTTTGGCTGCGCACTTTGAGCATACCGTTCTAATTACCGAAAACGGGGCAGAGATTCTTACGAAACTATAAGCGTAGGCTTGGCGCGACCGGTATTTTTAAGGTCCGGTGTCTTTAGGGGTTGTAGAACTACGACCACAAGCGGTATACTAGGCTCATGCAAGAGTCGTCTTCATATGCTGTCGGCCTCGATATTGGAACAACCAAGGTACGCACTGTTGTGGCCCATATCGATAGTTCAACTGGGGTTCCCGCTATTGTAGGTATTGGTCAAGCGGTAAATAGTGGTATGCGCAAGGGTGTTGTTGTTAACCTGCAGGGTCCTGGCCAAGCAATCGACACTGCACTAGGTGAAGCCGAGCGCATGAGCGGCTATCAGGTTCACGGCGCAACGCTTAGCATTAATGGCGCTCATATTTTAACTACTCACGCAGACGGCATGGTGGCTGTTGGTGGGGCTGAACACGAAATTACATTTGACGATATCGACCGTATTAAAGACGTCGCTACGTTAGGAAAGATTCCTGCTAATCGCGATACTATAGATGTTGTTGCACACGCTTATACGCTTGACGGCCAAGATAACATTAAAGATCCACTTGGCATGACGGGAACGCGTCTTGAAATTGATGCCCACGTAGTGTCGGCGCTAACACCCTATATTGTAAACGCCGAAAAGGCTGCCGACTCTGCTCAGGTTGAATTAAATGCGGTCGTACCAACGGCTATGGCAGCTGCACGGGCGGTCTTAAACGAGCAGCAACGCGAAAATGGTGTTGCTGTTATTGACCTTGGCGGTTCGACAACTAGTATCGCCGTATATGAAGAGGGCGACCTACAATATGTCGGGGTTGTACCGCTTGGTGGAATTAACATTACTAACGACCTTGCAATTGGTCTTAAAACCGACCCAGAAGTTGCCGAAGAAGTAAAAACTAAACATGCCTGCGCACTTGGCCATAGTGAAAGTGCAGGTGTAAGCGTTAAGTATAACGACGAGGTCTTTACATTCCAGACCGAAGAAATTAACGAAATCGTAGAAGCGCGACTTGAAGAAATTTTTGAAGGCGTTCAGGCTCATCTGAAAAAAGCTGGACGGGCTGGCAAACTACCTGCAGGGGTTGTGCTTGTTGGTGGTGGCGCGAAATTAAAACATATTGCCGATTATGCTAAAGAGTCTTTGGGGTTGGCTGCACGTCTTGGTAAGCCAGCCGGTTTTGGTGGCCTTGCTGACGACATTGATTCATCTGAGTTTGCCACAGCTATTGGCCTGATGCTAATAGATGCCGAACAAGCCTCTAGACAGAAACCGCGAGGTGGTAATAAGTTTAAGGCGCCAAGTACAAGCAGTCTAAAAGGCGGAGCTTCGAAGTTAATTAGGCTATTTAAACCGTAACTTACGGTTACTTTAGGGCTTTCGCGCCCTCGAATTCAGTTGGTAGCACCTGACCCTCGGCAAGACCTTCGCTGGTTGCCTCTTCCTTGATTTCATCAGCAAGCTTCTTCTCTTTTAGGAACACAAGCAAAATGAGCGCACCAACTGCAAGTGGTACAAGATAGAGGAATATTGGAATCAACGCTTCATTATAGGCACCCAAAATACCGGTACGAATGCTTTCGGGTAGGTGTTTGAGTATTTCAGGCGTTAATGATGCGCCTGCACCACCTTGGCTACCGCCACCACCCATATGAAGCTTGGCTATGTTTTCGGCAAGGCGCGATGTAAACAGTGCGCCAACGATTGAGGCACCAAGACTGCTACCGACCTGGCGGAAGTAGTTGTTAGCCGCGGTTGCCGTACCAACAAGTTTATGTGGAAAGGTATTCTGAACCACAAGTGTTAGAATCTGCATGCTAAAACCGAGCCCAACACCAATAACTGCCATATATGTACAGATTTCGGCAATTGGTGTACCGGTCGAGGCGGTGCTAAGAAGATATAGCCCCAGACCTAGAACGCCTGCACCGATAATTGGGTAAACTTTGTATTTACCAGTTTTTGACACAACTGAGCCAATAATAACTGAGGTCAGAAGCATCGAAGCCATCATAGGTGACATCAACAACCCGGCACGGCTGGCGCTAATACCTTCGGCCATCTGGAAATATGTAGGCATATAGCCCGATGCACCAAACATCGCCACGGCAATTAACAGACCGGCAATAGTGGTAAGAACGAAGTTACGCTCTTTGAAAAGGTGCATTGGAATAACTGGCTCTTTGGCTTTATTTTCGACAAACACAAAGGCAACCGCACCAATAATTGAAGCGGCGAATAGACTTAAGATTTGCCATGAATCCCACGCGTAAGTTGCACCACCCCAGGTAGTTGCCAGAATTAGAGTAGTCGTTACCGCGGCAAGCACAGCCATGCCAAGGTAGTCTTGTGGGTGAGAGGTGTTTTTTGTTTTCTTTGGGAGGTGAAGCAAGAAGCTAATCGCTGCCATAGCAAGAAGTGCGAGGGGAATATTAAGTATAAACGCCCAACGCCAACCAGGACCTTCGGTTAACCAGCCGCCCAGTAGTGGCCCTGCAACTGACGAGAGGGCAAAGACACCACCCATAACACCGACGTATCGGCCACGCTCACGGGCTGGCACGACGTCGGCAACGGCGGTTTGGGCCAGAATCATCAAACCACCACCACCAAGCCCCTGAACGACACGGCTAATAATGAGCCACGTCATATCGCCAGCAAACACACCAACGACCGAACCAGCCATGAAGAGGGCGATTGCTATCATAAGGAGCGGTTTACGACCGTATTGGTCGCTGAGTTTACCATAAATTGGCATAGTAATAGTTGAGGCGAGCATGTAGGCGGTAATGACCCACGACATATGCTCAACACCGTGGAGTTCACCTACAATTGTAGGTAGGGCGCTCGAGAAAATCATTTGGCTAAGAGATGCCATTAGCATAATGACCATTAGCGACGCGAATAGCATAACTATTCCTTTTTTATGTTCTTTGTTCGTACTCACTTAGAGTCCTTTCGTTATAACGTGCAGCGTTTCAATAACAGATTTGATAGTTGCGGTGTTAATTGGTTGGTTGGTTCTGTTGCAGTAACGTAACACTGCGCCTGCTAGCTGAACAATTAGGGCCGTCGGTGCTGGCGTATCATCGTAAGCTTGCGACACAACCGGTTCAACTAGTTGTTCAATCTCTCCCATGTAGGCCTCGACCTTTGTGTGAATCTCTGGGTGAGACACAAACAACTGCCTTCGGCGTTCTTTGGAACTTCCTTTGGCGACCGATGTGTCATACACGGACAAAATAATATGTATACAGCGCAAAAGTGGTGACTCGGTGCTAGTATGGAATTCTGCCACCGCTGCTTCGCATAAGGTCGGTATCATAAGGCCTAGGAGCGCATACTCTTTAGACGTGTAGTAATTAAAAAACGTCCGTCGAGACACGCCAGCCTTGTTCGCAATATCGTCAATTGATGTTGCGGTGATCCCAGTCGCCATTACGAGTTGATAGGTAGCCTCGTGTATGGCGGCCCCTGTGTGCTGCCGATTTTGTTCGCGTAACGTCTGTTTTGTTACGTTCATTCTATATATTATTGCACTAGTGCAATTAAAATGCAATACTATCTATTGTCACGACGCCCCTCGTGGTACAATAGAATCAACAGATAAGCATATCGGGGGAAGACAGGAATGCCTGAAGTAAAACCAAGTGACATCCAGACGTTTGCAAGCATTAAGGTGGTTGGTGTTGGTGGCGCTGGTGGTTCAGCAGTTAATCGTATGAAAGAGGCCGGTCTCACCGGTGTTCAGTTCATAGCTATGAACACAGACGCACAAGCGTTACATAACAGTAAAGCAGATATTAAAATTCATTTAGGACACACTACTACAGGTGGCCTTGGGGCCGGTGCTGACCCTTCGAAGGGTGAGGCTGCTGCACAAGAGTCGCGCGATGAAATTAAAACAGCGCTTGAAGGTGCTGATATGGTCTTTGTGACTATTGGCGCTGGTGGTGGTACTGGTTCTGGTGCGGGCTATGTTGTCGCCGAAATCGCTCGTGAAATGGGCATTTTGGTTGTTGGTGTTGCTACAAGGCCATTTAGTTTCGAGGGCGAGAAGCGTCGAACAAATGCCGAATGGGCAATTAGTAACCTGCGTCGCAATGTCGATACCCTAATTACCATTCCAAACGACCGGCTACTTCAGACAATCGACCGCCGAACACCACTTCTTGAGACCTTCAAGATTGCCGACGACGTTCTTCGTCAGGGTGTTCAGGGTATTTCGGAGCTTATTACTGAACACGGTCTGATTAACCTCGACTTTGCCGATGTTAAAGCAATTATGAGCAACGCTGGCTCGGCACTTATGGGTATTGGTCGTGCAAGTGGCGACAACCGTGCCGCACAAGCTGCGCAACAAGCAATTGAATCACCGCTTATCGAAGTTTCAATCGACGGTGCGCGTGGTGTCCTCTTTAATGTCACTGGTGGTTACGATATGAGCATGAGTGAAATTCAAGAAGCGGCTGAAATTATTACCAGCGCCGTTTCGCCAGACGCGAACATCATTTTCGGTGCAACATTGAAGCCTGAAATGGAAGACGAGTTGGTCATTACGGTTATTGCGACTGGTTTTGACGCTGCTTACTTTAACGACGATATTCCTGCCATTGAAAAGGGTGATGCTGAAGAAGAAACTCGACCAGAAATCGAGAATTCTGTGCAAGAAATCGATATGAACCTCGACCAGACCGAATCGGCGAACATTTTTGCTGAAGAGAACGCGCAGAATATGTGGAACGAACCGACCGAAGATGAAGACGAGTCTGACACGCCAGCCTTCTTGCGTCGACGTAAAAAGAAGAACAAGAAAAACGAGGAGTAGTCTGTGGCTAAAGTAAAAATTGGTGATAGCCGTGTTGTTGAATCGCGTGAAGTAAGTGATGGTGTAACGATTCGACGTCGTCGTGAAGCACCCGATGGTACGCGCTTTACAACATACGAGCGTATTGAGAAGCCGAACCTTGCAGTAGTAAAGAAGAATGGCGCCCGCGAGCTGTTTGATCGCGAAAAGTTGGCAACAGCGGTGAAGCGGTCAGTAGGTAAGTTTTTCACCTCTGAGGTAGAGGTCGAAGAGATGATTGATGTTATTGAAGATTCGCTTTATGATCTTGGCGATAACGAAATAACCTCTAAGCAAATTGGCGACAAGGTGCTAGACGAGCTTGCTATGCGGAACGAAGTTGCGTATGTACGCTTCGCAAGTGTCTACCAAGAGTTCAAAACACTTGATGATTTCGTGAAGATTCTTGAAGAACGTCGTCACAAGAAACCAGAGTAGGGTACATTTATGCGGGTGGTTGTATTAACGAAAGAACGAACTGATTACGCTCGTGATGTCGAGACGTTTTTGGGCGATTTTCGTCGGGTGACTGGTCGCGAACTAGAGGTGATCGACCCAGAGTCGCCAGCCGGTGTAAGCTTTTGCCAAGCCTATGGTATTTGGGATTTTCCAATAATTGTCGCTATTTCTGACGACGGCCAAATGCAACAGCAGTGGCGCGGCTTGCCTTTGCCAACTATAAATGAGTTGAGCTATTACAATCAGTAGTGCTATAATAGCCCCTAGAAACGTTTGAGTGGCCATCAACCACGAGTTTTCGGAAGAAATCGTCGCGAGCAATGCTAAAAAGCTACATCGCTATGAAACTAGACCCGAACGCGATCGCCGTGTCAGAGCAACAACGAAGTGCTGAAAAGGAAAACTTTTCGGAAATCGGATGGTACCACCCGTAATCACGGGCTCCGATGGACGAAGAGTTTTTTATTTTGAAAAATATGAAAACAATAACGAAAGGAGCAGACCGTGAAATTTAAAGCTAACACTCGTCGACGGGCGATTGAATACGAAAAAGACCTTATTTCATATTGGAAAGAAAATAAGACATTCGAGAAGTCGGTCGAGCAGCGCTCGGTAGAAAACTCGTACGTTTTTTATGACGGACCGCCGTTTATTACTGGTGTACCGCACCACGGGACGCTACTAAGCTCTATTGTTAAAGATGCCGTACCGCGTTATTGGGCGATGAAGGGTAAGCGGATTGATCGTATTTGGGGTTGGGACTGTCACGGTTTGCCGGCCGAAGTGTTTACCGAGAAGAAGCTCGGTATTACCGACCGTCGCGACATTGGTACGAAGATTAGTCTTGAAGAGTACATTACGACCGCTCGCGACAATATGGTGCAAACATCTAGTCTCTGGAATGATACGATCGACCGTATTGGCCGTTGGGTAGATATGGATAACGCTTACAAGACCATGGATAAAGAGTACATGGAGTCAATTTGGTGGGCGTTTAAAGAGCTTTACAATAAAGGCAAAATTTACGAGGGTGAGCGGGTGCTGATGTATTGTACGCGTGACGCGACGCCTCTTTCAAAAGCCGAAGTAACAATGGACGCCGGTGCGTATCAGGACGTGACCGACCCAAGCGTCTATACGAAGTTCACGCTCGACGACGACTCGACGCTACTCGCTTGGACAACGACACCTTGGACATTGCCGGCGAACACGGCACTTGCGGTGAACGCCGAGCTTGAGTACGAAGAAGTTAAGGTGGGCGATGAGCAGTTTATTCTCGCCAAGGACCTTATCGAAAGGGTTTTGACCGACGAAAAACATCAACCGCTCGAATACAAAGTCCTCAGGAAGTTCAAGGGTGAAGAGCTGGTAGGTAAGACGTACGAGCCGTTGTTCGGTGATCGCGGCGAAGGTGCGCACAAAGTCTGGGCAGCCGATTATGTTAGTGCCGAAGATGGTACAGGTATTGTTCACATTGCACCGGCATATGGTGAGGAAGACTTTACGCTTGCACAGCAACAAAATATTCCGGTTATTCACGTTATCGACGAAAGTGGTATTTACAGCGAAACCGAGTGGAAGGGCGAGAACGTTTGGGACATCAACAAGACAATCGCCAAAACACTTCACGAGCGCGGTGTCGTTTGGAAAATCGACTACATTCGTCACTCGTATCCGCACTGTCATCGTTGTGGGACGCGGTTAATGTATCGGGCTCATCCAAGCTGGTTCTTTAATGTTCAAGACCAAAAAGAAATGATGCTGAGTAAGAACAGCGAACAAATAAATTGGTTCCCAGAACATTTGAAGCACGGACGCTTCGAAAAGAACATCGATCAAGCACCAGACTGGAACCTCAGCCGCGACCGTTTTTGGGCGACGGCAATGCCGGTTTGGGAAGGTGTCGATAAAGACGGCGTTAAGCGTCAAATTGTTGTTGGTAGTTACGCAGAACTTAAAGAACTAAGCGGTATTGAACTTGAGGATTATCATCGCCCGTGGGTTGATGCTATTGAGTTCGACAAGGACGGCGTTCACTATACTCGTATCGACAAAGTGCTTGATGGCTGGTTTGAGTCGGGCAGTATGCCGTTTGCCCAGTTCCATTATCCGTTCGAGAATAAAGAGAAGTTTGAGGCGAATTTCCCTGGCGATTTCATCGCCGAGTATATTGGGCAGGTGCGTGCGTGGTTTTACTATATGCACGTCGTGAGTGTCGGCCTGTTTGGTGAAAGTTCATTTAAGAATGTGATTACAACTGGCGTTATTGCGGGCAATGACGGCCGTAAAATGAGTAAGAGTTACGGCAATTACACCGACCCGAACGAGTTGATGGATAAGTTTAGTGCCGATTCACTTCGTTTCTTGCTTCTGAGCAGCCCACTTCTTAGTGGCGAAGATTTTTCTTTGCAAGATAAAGACGTCGGCGACGTTGCTCGTAAGTTAAGTATGATTTGGAATATGTATGACTTCTTTACGATGTATGCCGACGTTGATGGTTGGGAGTTTAGCGGCGAGCTACGCGACCCGTCTGAAACGCTTGAAAACCCACTCGACCAATGGATTGTAGCGCGCCTTCATCAGCTTATTGCCGAGGTGACGGAATGTATGGATGGGTATGATATTCCGGGTGCATTGAAACCGATTTTGCCATTTATTGACGATGCCTCGAACTGGTACGTGCGCCGCTCGCGCCGCCGTTTCTGGAAATCTGAAGATGATGGTGACAAGAATCAAGCCTACACAACGCTTCACTATGTTTTGACCCGCCTTGCGCAGGTGATTGCACCGTTTGCGCCGTTTATGGCCGAAGAACTTTACCGTAAAATGACCGGTGAAGAAAGTGTTCACCTAACAGACTGGCCAGAAGCTGGGCATGTTAATGAACTGGTACTTAATCGAATGACTGCGACGCGCAAGATTATTGAAATTGGCCTTATGCAACGCATGAAAAAGGACGATGATTTCGGACAAATTAAGATCCGTCAGCCACTGCCTGAACTGGTTTATGGCGGTGTTGAGTTGGACGATTTTTACAAGACCATTATTGCCGAAGAAGTGAACGTAAAGATTGTGACCGAAGGTTCTGTTACTAGCGAGAAAGCCGAGACACTTGAAGCGAAGCCTGGCGAGTATTACGTTAGTCTTAACAAAACAATAACTCACGAACTTCGCCTCGAGGGCTTAGCGCGCGAGATTATTCGCCACATTCAATCGGTGCGAAAAGAAGCTGGACTTAATGTTGACGACCGCATTACCCTTGTTGTTGCATCTGACGGCGAAGGCGTTAATGCCGCCCTTAAAGACCATAAGACCTTAATCGCAACTGAAACGTTGGCTGAAAAAATTGACATTCTTGACGCCGGCGTAGGGCAGGGCAGCGATAGCCAGTACCGGGCAACCGCTACTGTTGACGGCACGACATTTGAAGTCTTGGTTGAAAAGGCGTAAAAAGAAAGACCCCAGGCTCTCCACTCGACCGTCGAAACGGGAATGAAGAGCGCTGGGGTGTCGCCGTTAGGCGTTTTGCTTCTTGTTGTTACTGCTTGACTTTCGCCCATATCGGACGGTAGTTGTGTGGGTGCTGGCGGTCGTTGGGTACATCGTCCTCGATGACATCGATGACAATACCGGCAATCCAGAACGCCAGACCGGCAGTAAGAAGGCTCAACAACAGTGCGTTGTCGCTGTGCCAGTTAGTGAACAGCTTGGGTACAACTGTTGCAAAGACGACGGTCGTAAAACCGAAGTACATAACAAAATCGTGCCATCGCTTACTGGGGGAGCGCCACTGTTCGGGTGTGTAGCTGTCGGCAGCGTACAGTACTCGTCGTCCAATGAAGAAGACGATGAGTCCGGTAGCCAACGAGCCAAAATACCACGACCAGTGTTGCGCCCACGAAGGGTTCGGATTGGGTAGCCAGATGACAGCGGCAACCGCCAAGCCCAGCCCAATGTCACCGGGCAAGAACGCACGCGACTGGTCGCGCCACACCGGAATGTCATCGACACCGTTACCCGGCTTGCGACCCTCGAACACGTAGGCGACAACGTACGTGAAGTACGAAATCGCCGAAATGCCAAGGGCGGCCAAAATAAACCGCACAATCTCCATGGGGAGATCCTTCCACTAGAAACAAAAAGGACACTACCTAGTAAGTAGACAGTATAATTATAACATATTTTTTAAAATAAAGAAAGCCCCCGAGCCCTCCGCTCGACCGCGTATGGCGGGAGCAGAGGATTCGGGGGTGCGGACGGTTTTTATCATGCGAGACCAATCCTCGCAAGATACTCACCAATGACGTCGTTCATCTCGGGTGAGGTGTTAACAAGTGCTCCTTCCATTCGGAAGTTGCCAATCGGAGGGGTGATTGAGATGGAGAAGGGGCGTCCGTTCCCGTTCTCCACGTAGGCGCGCGTTTCGAAAACGAGCGCACCATTCGGGTGCTGATACACCTCGGGGGTGTCGCCAAGACGTTCCACGAAGATGTTCATGGGCATGTCCTCGACACGATCTGCGGAGGGTACCACCACGATCAAGGTAAGCTTGAAAAGCACCTTGTCCGGATTAAGCGCGTAGAGTTCGCGAAGGATTTCTTCGCCAGTCTCTACGGTTCGGAACTCCGACTGTTCCACGATCCTTCCTTTCCAGTAGGGGGTAAGGGTCATCTACTATGTTAACATAAATATAATAAAAAGTCAACTACGTGACCCCAGTTTCGGGTGTAGTTGACTCTTGTGAAAGATAGGCAGATTGTATCTATTGAGGCGCGTATTCGCTCTCTATTTTTTGCGTAATCTGATCGATACGTTCTTGGGGCCAGTCTGCTTGAGCTGCTATATTCTGCATATTTGTAAGCTTTGTTGCTTTTTCGGCTAATTGTGCCAAGGCGAGATGCGATGCGCGTGAGTCAGTAGGGTTGTTTGCCTGTTCTTCAGCGCGTTCGTAATGATCTAGCTTACTTTGACCTGTTTCGGTAACCCGTGTTGCCTCATCGACGCGATCTTGGGACCAGTCGTTGCGCGCTGCCGCTTCGGCTATATTAAATTGACGAACTGCTTCTTCGTAACCTTGCTCTGACATTGTGGTGGTGTCCTTTCGACTTAGCAATTAGTTATATAGTACAATAGCATAAACACTTTAAGAAGTCAAGTATTCAGGTGACGGCATCGCGGTTTGGTGTCATTTTTACACCTTGGACACATTGACAAATAGTGTAGCTTATGCTAATATAAAAAAGTAAACTAATAAAATAAATATGTCATTATACGAATACCTACAGCTACAACCAGTTGACCCACAAGATGATGGGTCGGTTAGTGAATTAGACACTTACAACGAGGACGATACGATTGATTTGTCGCAAGATATTGACGAGACCATCTTGAACGATAAGTGGGACGAGATGCTCGGTGATATACACGAAGATTCATAGATAAAATACGTTCCAAGCCGGTTCTATTGGATGCTTTTTGTTGCACAGTTTGCCTAAAAGTGCTACATTTAATAAAAATACAAAAGTTGAGATTTGTATAAATTTTAATTATTGAACGCGGGCTTCGTGGACTCGTGTGTATAAAGGGAGCGTGCAATGGCAAGCAAATTGCGAGCATTTATATCAAGAATCGGCTACACGACGGCAAGTTTCGTGTTGGCTATAAGCACATTGACGGCAGCCGTGCCGTTTATCGTGGCGCAGAATGTTGGGGCGGCGCCTATCTATAGCGATGGGGGGGCGACGGCTACAGTCGATAACGAGGCCGATCTTCGGACCGCACTTAACGACGCATCGGTATCGACAATTAATATTAACGCAAACATTACAGCGACGGCGTCATTTATTGTGACTCGTACTAACCTTGTTATTAACGGTAACGGCCACACGATTACAGGCCCTAATCTTAGTGGTGTATGGGTTGAGAATGGCAACAACTATGTCATGAAGGTTTGGAATGCTTATGATGTTGATGCCCCTGTTTCTATTCGCAACATTAAGCTAACTGGCGCAAATGCTGGACTACTCGTGAGTGGTTCGACGGTTAATTTCCGCGGCGGTGTTGATGTCAGCGGTAATGTTTTTGGCGGTATTGAAGTATTTAATAACGGAATACTATCACTCGCTCAGGGCAATATTACAAACAGCACAGAATCTGCCGGCACGCCGACTATTTGGACTAGTGGTGGTGGGGTTTTTGAGTCACGCAAGAACGTTAACTTCCAGTTTGCAACACACATTGTTAATGGTCAGACACAGTACTACAAGGTGGTCGAGAATGCCGGCGTTGTTGCGCTTAACGTGACGACACGCTTGACTTATGGTGATATCTATACTGCAGTCGCGGACGCAACTGAGGGCCAAACCGTCCGTCTTGAGAAGGACGTTGTTCTTCCTGTTACCGGACTGCCAACAGTGCGCATTGATAAGGCTATAACATTTGACGGTAATGGCAAGAAGATCACTGCTCCATTTGTGCGAGGTGATCTTGGCGGACAGAACAATACGGCGGTTGCTGTTGTTGCCGATGGCGTAACGGTGGAAAACCTAACGGTTGAGAGCACTGATGCGGTTAACCCAGCACACGGTTTCGTTGTTATCTCAAAGAACGTGACGCTTGACCACGTTGCGACAATTGGCGCAACTGCTGGTGTGATTATTAACGGCGGTGCGGACGTTACTGTCGACTCTATTTCAACACAGGGAAGTGTTTGGTACGGTCTGGGTGTAAGTGGCACGGGCACAAAAGCAGAGTTTATCGGTTCAAGCACACATGCAGACGCTATTCATATTCGTGTTGACACCCCCGGTGCTACGACAGTTGTTGTTCCCGCTGGACACTACTCACTAGTAAACGCTGGCGGTAAGTACACCTATACTCGAGATAATACTGCACCAGTAACTACACTACGGGTGGAAAAGACGGTCGCAGGCTATGTTACAGACGAGTCTACGATTAGTGGTGTTGCAACAGACGATGCACATCTTAACCGTATTCTTGTTCAACTTGTTGACGCGAACGGTGTTCGATACGGCAAGACAGTTTCATTCGATCGTGTAGGTGAATCAAGCTGGTCGTTGGCTGTGGGTGATTTTGGAACTCTTGCAGATGGCGTTTACTCTATACACGTAACGCTTACTGACAACACCGGTAAAAGTACTGTCTATGGTGGTTGGGGCGAGACGGTGATACTTGACAATACGGCTCCTGATGCTCCGATTGTCACCGAAAAGTCAGCTGAAGGTATTTCTGGTACAGCTGAAGCTGGTGCGACGGTTATTGTAACGATTGACGGTGTTTCTTTGCCGGGTGTTGTTGCAGACGTCGATGGTAATTGGTCGGTTGAGTTCGAGGATGCTCTTGCTGTGGGTGAATACGACGTAGAGGTTATTGCGACTGATGTAGCTGGCAATGACAGTGACGTAACAAGCGACACGATTAGTGTTGTTGCCTCTGCTACTGATCCTGAAGAAGATGTCGAAGCACCTGCCGAAGTCAACCAGGAGGGTGCCTCTGTGGCGCAAGGTGTTGAAGGTATTCTTGGCGACCAAGATACAAACCCTGACCTTACTCCAGGGCAAAGTCAAGAAGATAACGGTGAGGATAAGCTTGGTGATTCAACCGAGAAGGTTGCTGAAGCTGTTGACACAGATAACGATTCAAAGATCTTTGGTCTTGATTGGTACTGGTGGGTTGTGATTGTTGCAGCCGCTGGTGCAGCTGGTTGGTGGATTGCAGCTGCGGTTCGTGGTCGAAAGGGCGATGCGTAATTAGTTCTTAAACCATTAAGAATACAAGAACCCTCCTGCAACGGAGGGTTCTTTGTTGCTTGCTGGTTGGTTGTGTTGCTGTGAAAAATAAAAGAAGCTCGGACTTGTGCAATCCAGCACCGGCGAGCTTACTTTGTATATATATTGTAGCGTATCTACTATTTGATAACAATAATTTTCTCGCTCTTTTCAATTATCAAAAGGCGCTTTATTCTTGACGATAAGTGCACTTGTCTTCTTAGTTCATTTTTGATTTTGGCAACGGGTATTTGAGTTCGTCGACAGTCGATGATAATATTCTCAGACTGCTTAAATGCCTTCTTTACGTTACGCTGAATAGTATTTTTTCCAGCTCCCGTTGGGCTTTTCACTTCCCATAGTTGATTGCCTATCTTGAAATCTGCTGTTTTGTGTGTAGATTTTTCTACAATATGCACTTTCGTTCCAAAATAATGCGATAGTAAAATAGCGGCACTAATTTCGTGCATTTTTGGTCGTTGGCCAGCCCCGCTCGTCATACTAATTCTGCTGAGTATCGAATCCACGCCTCCATTATAGGAATGAAATCTTTAATAGTTACCGGCCTGGGTGTTGATTTTGTTGCTCACTGGCTTTAAAAACCTCTTATGCTATACTATTGGTATTGTGACAAATAAAAAACAAACACCGGTTAAGAAGAAGATTGTTGCAGCGAGGACTCGGGTAAAGACCAGGGTTAAGGCGACTAATGCTCGCGTGAAGGCTAAGACTCGCAAGCAGACGAAGAAGTTGCTGGTGCCTCATAAGGCAAACGAATATCGGCCACATCTTATTCGCCCGCAAGGTATTATTGCGGTGTTGGTGGTGGCGCTATTGGCGCAGGTTGTCTATGGTTTTGTGACGACCGGTCGGCTTGAGGTATTGGGTCGGGTGTCGCATATTACGACTACTGAGTTAATTGAGCACACTAATGAAGAACGGCGCCAGCAAGGCCTGGGCGAACTAACTGTTAATGAAGAGCTGAGTAACGCAGCGTTTTTGAAGGCGCAAGATATGTTTGCTAATGATTATTGGGCGCATACGTCGCCAAGTGGTGTGAAGCCGTGGAAGTGGTTGGCTGATGTCAACTATAACTACAGTGTCGCAGGCGAGAATCTTGCTAAAAACTATCCAACAGCTGCAGCGACAGTGGACGCTTGGATGGGGTCTGAAACGCATCGCGCCAACATTTTAAATGCCAAGTATGTTGATGTTGGTTTTGCAGTTGTTGACGGCGAGTTGCAGGGTCGTGAGACAACATTAGTCGTTGCGTTTTATGGCGCGCCACCGATGGCCGCTGCGGTTCAGGGTGCTACGGCAGCGCCTGTTGAGTATGCCGCCCCTGTTTCAAGTGGGGGAGCAAGTCCGGTTGGATACTTCGCCTCGGCGCTTCAGTCTTTGAGTCCGGTGACAGTGCTTTCGCTCGGTCTTTTGGCGGTTGTTGCGATTGTTGGTGCCGCCGCGCATCATTACCGCGATAAAATGCCTCGCGGTTGGAAGCGAAATTGGAAAAAGCACCACGGTCTTTACACCTTCTTCGGTATGATTGGTCTTGGCGTGTTAGTTATTCTTGCGACCGGTGGCGGAACGATTTAACGACGGCCCGCTGCCACCCCTAGACAATTCGCTTTATCTCTGATATAATCAACGACTGATTGTTATTTTTAATTAAAGGATATATATGACAAAAGCAGTCGTTAAGATTGGTGGCAAGCAATTTATTGTCACCGAAAAAGAGACCCTCCTGGTGGACCTCCTCCCGGAAGGAACAAAAGAGCTCACACTTGACGCACTATTGGTCATCGATGGCGAGAAAATCTCGGTCGGCACACCAACGGTCAAAGATGTGAAGGTAACCGCAAAGGTTGTCGAAGACGAAGTAAAGGGTGACAAAATTAAGGTCATCCGCTACAAGTCAAAGAAGCGTGTCCATACAGTAAACGGTCACCGCCAAAAATACTCGAAGATTGAAATATCTTCAATCAAGTAGTATAGAGCCCCGCAAGTCGGGGCTCCTTTATTACAGCTTTGGCTACCTACTGGGCGACACTTGCGGCGAGCAACCTTGAATGCCTTGCGACTATTTTTTCCTGCTTGGTCACTCGTTTGTCAACGTTGTCGGCCTTGCCGATATTCTCCATAAGCACCTGTTCAACTCCAGATGTGCGGTTTTGCAGTTCACGTGAATCTCGGCTAAGGCGAGCGGTTGTTGTTTGTAGCTCAGCCACATCCATTTTTAGCTGGGCAACATCTTGCTTCAGCTGTTCCACTTCTCGTCTTAGCTTGGCTACATCTTTCTTCAACTGTGCAACCTCTCGCTTCAGCTCAGCTACATCCATTTTTAGCTGGGCAACATCTTGCTTCAGCTGCGCAATCTCTTGCTTCAATTCTGAGACTTCCTTCTTAAGTACGGCAACGTCGCGCTTCAATTCGGCAACATCCTTTTTCACCTCGGCAACGCCTTCCTTAAGTTCGGCTATGTCTTTCTTTAATTCAGCAACATTTTGCCTTAGTTCTGCGATTTCTTGTTTGACGGTTACCTGTAGCTCGTCGAATGAGGCTTTAAGTCCCGTCAGGAGTTCGTATATTATTTTGTTATCTTCCATAGATTCTATTATAGAGAACGAAAATTAAATCATCTTTAACTAATATTCGATTGTGTTGTAAAAAACAGAAAATCGCTTAAAAACTAGGCTGATTGCCTTTGCTGTTTTAAAACGTAGCTTATACGGTTTAATAAATGTGCTACAATAAATAACAACAAACAGAGAGGGTATGACGTGTCGATTGTTATTGCTGTGACAAATCAGAAGGGCGGGGTCGGTAAGACGACGACAGCTATTAACATTGCTTATTTTCTAGCGAAGGCTGGCAAGAAGACGCTTTTGGTTGATTTTGATCCACAGGGGAATGCAACGAGTGGGCTAGGGGTTGATAAATCGGAATTGACAACAACAATTACTGACGTCCTGACTGGCGATGCAACCCTTGACCAAGCTGTTGTAGAAACTGAGCACGCGAACCTTTGGTTGGCGCCGACAACCTCCGTACTTGCAAATACCGAGGTTGAGCTAGCCAAAACCGATAAGCGATTTTCGCGCTTAAAAATGGCAATCGAATCTAGCCAGCAGACGTACGACTATGTTCTTATTGACAGTCCGCCGAGCCTCAGCCTTTTGACGGTAAACGGGCTTATTGCAGCAAAATATGTTCTTTTGCCTGTGCAGGCTGAGTTTTACGCGCTTGAAGGGCTAGGGCAGTTACTTGAGACGATGAAGCTGATTCGAAAGGGTATGAATCCGGGTCTTGAGCTTCTTGGTGTACTACCGACAATGCTCGATAGTCGAACGACGCTAAGTAATCAGGTGCACGGCGAAATTAAGCGCCACTTCCCTGGAAAGGTGTTTGAGGCGACAATTCCTCGCAATATTCGTCTTGCCGAAGCACCAAGTCATGGTATTCCCATTGGGGTGTATGACCGCTTTTCTAAGGGGTCTCGTGCCTACAAGGCGGTTGCAAAAGAGGTAATAGCGCGGGCGGAGGGTGGAAAATGAGCAGTATAAAAAAAGGTCTTGGTCGCGGGTTTGATTCACTCATTCCGACCGATTTATTCGATGACTCATTCGACCCAACCGCACAGCAAGATATTAAGGTGAGTGAACTCACTGAATTGCCACTCTCTGAGCTACACGCTAACCCCGATCAGCCGCGACGAGTATTCGACGAGGTTGCACTAGATGAGTTAGCCGAGTCGGTTCGTGAGCACGGCATTCTTCAGCCTATTATTGTAACGAAGGACGCCGGTGGTTATCAGATTGTTGCTGGTGAACGGCGATATCGTGCTTCGCAAAAAGCTGGTCTAAAAAAGGTGCCGGTTATTATTCGTAGTCTAACCGACCAACACAAGCTCGAGATTTCACTTATCGAGAATATTCAACGACGCGACCTTAATACTATTGAAACCGCAACAGCGTATGCTAAGTTGCGTGATCAGTTTAATATGACAAACGAGCAAATTGCGAAGCGTGTTCATAAATCAACATCGGCAGTAATGAATACTATGCGTCTTCTTAAGTTGCCAAAAGAGGTGATTGTCGCGATTGCCGAGGGTGATCTTAGCGAGGGGCAGGCGCGTCCGCTTATTGGTCAGTCTGAAGACCTAATTTTACGCTTAGTCCCGCGGATTATTGCCGAAGAATGGTCAGCTCGAAAAGTTGAACAATATATTGTTTCGCTTAAGAAATCGGCTGAGCAGAACGACGCAACAACTCAAGAAGCAACACATCAGGCAGATATCGATTCGTTGCAGGAGAAATTAAAGACGAAAATCGCCATTCAAACGAACGCCAAAGGGGCTGGCAAGGTCGTAATTACATTTAAAAATAGCGATGAGTTTGAGCGTATTAAGAATCTAATTACGCGCTAAAACACGCGCAAGCCGTTAAGTGGCCAAATTCGAAGACCGACGGGACCAATAATATCGTGGAGCGGTATTGTTCCCATACCGTTGCGCGAGTCGTAGGAATAATTACCCTGGCGATGATCGCCTGACACGAAGATTTCATTGTTTGGCACGACTCGATCAACCTCGCCGGTTGTTGGTGAACCTGGCTCGCCGCCGTTGAAATCGTCGGGGTTAAAGCCGTTTGGATTTTCGGTGTTATAAACTGTAAAGCTACCATTTTTTAGGGTAACTCGCTCGCCAGGAAGGCCGATAACTCGTTTCACGATGTATTCATCTTCAATACCCTGACTATAGTGTGGGTTACGAAAAACGATAATTTGTCCACGCTCGGGCAGGTAGGGCTTGCCAAGGATCTGAGACCAAGTTACCGCAAGACGGTTGACGACTAGACGGTCACCGGTGTACATAGTCGACTCCATACTTGGGCCAACAACATTGTAGCTACGAAAAACAAACGCATTAAGAAGTACCGTGCCAATAACAACACATACGACAAACGCAATAAGACTGACGACATCTTTAGTAATAGGGTGTCGGGTAAAATATGAAGGTTTCATTACTATACCTATTATACGCGACCATCAAAATAAACACCACTTATGCTTCAAAACGTGAGCATTTTCCGCTATACTTAATTAAGAATTTATGAAGAAACAACAACGCTCTTCAGTTGATGGGTTTATCCCTCGACGACCCGATAGCCGTGTCGGTGAGCTTCACGATAAAAAGAATCCTGAGGGAGCAATCAAGCCAATTGATCGAACCCTTCATACTGGCGATAACGATTCGACCGATTTTGTTGGCGTTCCGCGTAAGGGTAAAGAGTTTGGGCATGACGACCTTTTTCAGACGCTGCAGGATATCAACGAAACTGAAGTAAGTGAGACGCGACGTGAGCGCCACCGCCGTCGAAAAGAAGAAAAGCGACAAAAACAGCACCGCTCTAAGGGTTTGGTAGGACGAATTGTAAAATGGACATTAATTGTTATTGGTATTTTAGTGCTTGTAGGGGGCGGTTATCTTGCTTATAAGGCGATTAACGCCGGAACGAGTGTGTTCAGTGGTAATCTTATCGATGTATTTACAAAAAATGACCCACTAAAACAGGATTCGAACGGTCGCAGTAACTTCTTGATATTTGGTACCGCCGAAGATGACGAAGGTGGCACACACGACGGCCCATTCTTGACCGACTCAATTATGGTGCTAAGCGTCGACCAAGAGAAGAAGAATGCTTACATGCTTAGCTTGCCTCGCGATTTGTGGGTAGAATATGCCGAGCCATGTTCTGCTGGCTATCAGGGTAAGATAAACGCAACGTTCGCTTGCGGTTCAAACGGTGGGGAGGACGAGAAAGCTGGCGCCAAGGCTCTTAGCGATAAGGTTGGCGAAGTTGTTGGCCTTGATATGCATTATTATGTTCATCTTAATTTTACGGCGGTTGTTGATGCGGTTGATGCCGTCGGTGGTGTCGATGTAACGATAGACAGCCCTGACCCAAGGGGTATTCTTGATCGCAACTTTGACTGGAAGTGCCAGTACAGGTGCTACTATGTGAACTACAAGAATGGCGAAAACGTTCATCTCGATGGCGAGCATGCCCTTGCCCTTGCTCGAGCACGAAATGCTGCCGGTGGCTATGGGTTGCCTAATGGAAATTTCGATCGTGAAAAGAACCAGCAGAAGGTTATAAAGGCATTGCGTGAAAAGGCTCTTAGCGCCGGTACGTTAACAAATTTAGGTGCAGTGACGGGGCTTGTAGACGCGCTTGGTAATAATCTTCGAACAAATATTGAAACGAAAGAAATCAGAACGCTAATGGATGTAGCGACCAAGATTAACAGTGATAACATTATTTCGTTAAGCCTCAATGAAGAAGGTGAGTCACTCGTGACCACTGGTATGTATGGGCCACAAAGTATTGTTAGGCCAATTCTTGGTCTGCTAGACTACAGTGCAATACAAGACTACGTAAAGAAGAACATGGCGAGCGATCCGTTTGTGCGCGAGGACCCGCACGTGTCGGTCTATAACGGCAGTGAAGTGGCCGGAATTGCGCAAACAGAGGCTAATATTCTGACCGATTTAGGGTTTACTATCGATACTGTCGAGAACGCCCCAGAAGGTAATTATGGTGCTGTCGAGGTTTATCAAATAGCAAACAATAAACCAGCAACGGCCGAAAAGCTAAAATCGTATTACAAAGTTGAAATTAAGACAACCAAACCACCCGTTAGTGTGGTTGGCGAAACCGACTTTGTTGTTATCCTTGGCCGAGAGCCAGCAAGAACGTGATATAATACAGGCTATATATGGAGTTTCTTAAATCAGTTCGTCGTCGCCGTTCATTAGTCAGTGAACTTGTTTATATGATACTCAACGTAGCCCTTGCGGTTGCGGTGACATTGGTTGTTTTTTACACTGGCTCTATATGGCTCGCAATATCGCTAATTATAGTTAGTAAGTGGCGAGTGTTCGCGGTTCGACCAAGATATTGGTGGGTTAATTTTCAGTCTAACCTTGTTGACTTCGTGGTGAGTGTTGGCCATGTCGTTCATATGACACTGGTTAATGAATCGGCAATGGCGACGCAGTACAAGTTGTTGCTTCTTGGTATCTTGACGACTATGTACATTACTTGGCTGCTTGTTATAAAGCCTCGTTCGACACGCAATATGGTTGGTCTACAGGCTGGTGTTGCCGTATTGTTTGGCTCATCGGCACTTTTTGCAATATCGTACGCGTGGCCGGCTTCATTGGTGGTGCTTGGTATTTGGCTTGTTGGGTACGTAAGCGCTCGCCACGTCCTAAGTTCATACGATAACGAGGCTCACGGGTCATTTTTGAGTTTCGTCTGGGGATTCGTGTTTGCTGAAATAGGCTGGGTGGCATATCACTGGACGGTGGCCTATTCGTTGCCGATTTTCCATAGCGTTCAAATGCCGCAAGTTGCGATAATTGTCACACTTCTTAGCTTCGCTGCGTATAAGGTCTACGATTCTTTTTATCACCACCAGAGAGTACGGTCGAACGACATACTATTGCCAATACTGCTAGTAATTAGCAGTATTGTAGTTCTTTTGCTTCTTTTCAATCGTATTGGTACGGCTATTTAGCGAAGTTTCTCAAAAAGAAGCGCGTAACCTTCAGTTTTTGCAAGAATTAACCCGTTTGTAGTGGCGACTTTTTTAATTGCCTCGTGTTGAGTTGGGTCGGCCTCTAGAATAAGTGCGCCATTTTGAACTAGTTTGCCCCTAGTCTGTTGAATTAACGACTCGATCAGTGCTAGGCCGTTGTTCTCGGCGAAAAGCGCCTCGGCTGGCTCATGGTCGGTTTCGGGTGATCGCTCCCATCCGCGGTCGACGTAGGGGAGGTTTGCGATGATAATATCGGCAACATGGGGATATGCTTCAAGTAGATTGCTTTCAATAAGTTCAACCTCTACATGGTGGGCGAAGGCATTTTTCTCGGCGACTGCAAGCGCATAGCGACTCGTATCAATGAGTGTGACGTCGAGCTGTGGGGCAATAATTTTTGCAGTAATACCGAGCGCACCGCTACCCGTGCCGACATCAACTAGTTGAAGTGGCTCTGGTCGCGAGGTGAGAGCGGTTTTTAACAGGTCAATGATTGATTCAGATTCTGGTCGTGGAATTAGAGTCGCGGTCGTCACCTTGAATGGACGGCCATAAAACTCTTTGTGACCAACAATGTAGGCAACGGGTACGCGGTCAAGGCGTAGGTCGATGCGGGCGCTAGCGATATCGATGGTGCGCGAGTCGAGCTCTTCCTCGCTATGGGCGTGTAGCCACGTTCGGGGTTTTCGAAGAGTGTGGGCAAGAAGCACCTCGGCGTCAAGCCTTGCCGAAGGTATGCCCGCGGCTGAAAGTTGCCGAGTTGAATTTTCCAACCACTGGTTAACTGTTGGCAAGTGCGAGCTCTCGTTCATATGCCTGAAGGTGTTCCACAAGGTCGTCAATTTGACCATTCATTGCTTGGGGGATTCCTGAGCGGCTGTAGCCAATGCGGTGGTCGGTAATACGGTCTTGAGGGAAGTTGTAGGTTCGAATTTTTTCTGATCGGTCACCCGAACCAATAAGCGCTCGGCGCTCGGCAGTTAGTTTGGCGTTTTCTTCATCAATTTTTTGCTGAAGCAGTCGAGACCGAAGGACGCTCATAGCTTTTTCTTTATTTTTAAGTTGCGATTTTTCGTCTTGGTTGGTAACGACCATACCAGATGGAATGTGGGTGATGCGTACTGCAGAGTCGGTGGTGTTGACGGATTGTCCGCCGTGGCCTGAGGCTCGGTAGATATCGATACGCAGGTCGCTTGGGCTAATTTCAATATCGGTTTCTTCGGCTTCTGGAAGAACAGCGACTGTAGTTGTGCTGGTGTGAATACGGCCTTGAGATTCGGTTGCTGGTACGCGCTGAACACGATGAACGCCCGATTCAAATTTTAGCTTAGCGTACGGACTGTCTCCTTTGACGCTAAAGACAACTTCCTTATAACCACCGGTGTCATTTGAGCTTTCGCTGATTAATTCAGTTTTAAGATTATGGGTCTCACAGTAGCGAAGATACATTCGGTACAGTTCAGCCGCGAAAAGGCTGGCTTCGTCACCGCCGGCGCCAGCACGAATTTCTACGATTATGTTTTTATCGTCATTGGGGTCTTTTGGGGCGAGAAGGGCGAAAAGTTCGGCTTCGAGCTGTTCAAGTTGTTCGCTGGTTGAGGTGACCTCTTCTTTCGCCAGTTCAGCAAGCTCGTCATCGCTGTTCGCAAGCTGCTTTGCCTCTTCAAGCTGTGTTTCGAGTGTGTCGCGAAGGGTGACCTTTTCAATAAGGGTCTGTAGCTCAATAAATCGTTTGTTCTTTTTCGAGAAATCGGGGTCGCTATAGGCGTTTGGTTGCGCCAAAAAAGCATCGAGTTCATTTTTCTCGGCCTGTAGTTCGGTGCTGTCGATTGTAATCTTTGGCATTTGTCGTAATTCCTCTTCTTTATTGTAACAAAAAGAGCTTACTCGTGGTGAATAAGCTCTTGTGTTTGTTCGAAGCTATTTTTCAGCTGTTGACTTCTTTGCCTTGTTGGCAGCGACTTTCTTCGCTTTGTTTGCGAGCTCGGCCTTACGAGCCTCAGCAGCAGCAGCACGGTTCTTGAAGCGGTCGACACGACCTTCGGTGTCGATAATCTTCTCTTCACCAGTAAAGAATGGGTGAGAGGCGCTTGAGATGTGAATCTTAATTAGTGGGTATTCGTTGCCGTCTTCCCATTTAATTGTTTCATTTGACTGTGCAGTCGATTGCGTCAAGAACGCAAAACCAGCCACATCGTCGCTAAATACGACAGGGCGGTAGTCGGTTGGGTGTAGGTTGCTTTTCATAATCTGGTCTATTGTATCTGTTTTTTGTTCATTTGTCCAGTGTTTTTCACTTTGATGTTTCTACTAATCTTTTGCTTTGCGGTGTATAATAAATGTATCTATGAAAAAATCTTGGGAATCATCGGCGAGGGTAATGGGTATTATTTTAATAGTTGGCGCGCTTGTTGGGCTACTGGCGTCATTCGTACTGACACATGAAACACTTGAAGTAGCGAAAAATCCTACATACGAACCAAGCTGCAATATTAACCCTCTCATCAGCTGTTCTTCGGTAATGTCGAAGCCAGAGGCTAAGGTTCTTGGCTTGCCATTCTCCGTATTTGGAGTGCTTGGTTTTGGCGCACTGCTTGTATTCGCAGTGCTTATGGCCACTGGCACAAAATTTGCCGCTTGGGTATGGCGGGCTTCTATAGCCGCCGTTGTTGCGGGAATGCTCGCTGTTATATACATGATTTGGCTGAGCATGTTCTCTTTTATGACAATTTGTCCGTGGTGCTTTTCAATGTGGGTTGTAGTAATCGCGATTTTTTGGACGGTTTTAACCTATATCGCCACCGCGCAACCCTATAAACTTAATAAGCGTTGCAAAAAAATAGCAAATCTTTGGGCAAAGTACGCACCAATGGTCCTGGCCGGTCTTTACGCTGTACTTATATTTGCACTGTTAGCGCGCTTTAACGAGAGTATCTTTTAGTGTTCTCGGGTGCGGCCGTACTGTTTTATAAGTGGATTTTTAAACCGATTATGTTTCGGTTTCATCCAGACAAGGCGCATAGCGGCGTTGTTAATATTCTGTTCGTTTGCGGTAAGATTCCAGGGTTCCCGTGGCTATTTCGTAAGCTAGTTAGCCGACGCCATAGGGAGCTTGAATTTAAGTGGAAAGATATGTCGTTCTCGTCACCGGTCGGACTTTCAGCTGGTCTAGATAAAAACGGGCAAACGGTACCAATGATGCGAGCGCTCGGTTTTGGTTTTTCAGAGGTTGGTTCAGTCACCGCTAAGCCGTGTACCGGTAATGAGAAGCCGTGGTTTTATCGTCTACCAAAGACCGGATCACTCGTAGTGCATGTTGGGTTGGCGAATATTGGTGTTCGGAAGATCTTGGAACGGTTACACCGTATGCCAGTTTCGCTACAACAAGAATATCCCACAATCATGTCGATTGCCCGTACAAATAGTAAAAATGCGTCTGGCGTAGACGAGGGAATAGCAGATTATGTTGCTAGTGCAAAGGCGGCCAAAAAGTCACCAGCAATTCAGGCGGTTGAATTGAATATATCGTGTCCAAATGCTTTCGGTGGATGCACGTTTACAACGAAACAACTTCTTAAAAAGTTATTAGATGCTATTGACGAGGTGGCGTTAGGTAAGCCAATCTTTATTAAGATGCCAATTGACCTTGATTGGAATCAGACCAAGACGCTACTTGACGAGGCTATAAAACACGACGTTACAGGTGTAACGTTGAGTAATTTAACAAAGCGACGTGACCTCGTGGCCTTCAAGGGAGGAGAGGTGCTACCAGACAACATTCAAGGTAGCCTAAGTGGCGTGCCACTTCGACAAAGGAGTACCGAATTAGTTCGCAAGGTCTATAAGGCTTACGGTAAAAGGCTAGTTATTATTGGCGTGGGTGGCGTAATGTCGGCCGAAGATGCTTACGAAAAAATTAAAGCTGGGGCAACTTTTGTCGAGCTTGTAACAGGCCTTATTCTGCGGGGGCCGTTTATTGAAGAGGTTAATAGTGGGCTGGTCCGACTAATGAAGGCCGATGGATATACGCATATTTCTGAGGCGGTTGGGCGCGATTCTTGACATCCACCCCTGTTTTGTGCTACAATGAAAGAGTAATATATTTAATGAAACAACTTATCGCATAACTCCTGATAATTTCAGGGCGAAAAGTGAAGAACAAGGAGTTCTAAATATGGCTGTATCAGTCGATATCAAGGCATTGCTTGAGGCCGGTGTTCATTTTGGACACAAAACAAGCCGTTGGCACCCTAAAATGGCGCCGTATATTCACTCAAAGCGTCAAGATTCACACATCATTGACCTAACAAAGACAGTCGAGGCGCTCGACGTTGCACTTCCATTCCTTACGAAGGTAGCTGCAAGTGGCAAGCCAGTTCTTTTCGTTGCAACGAAAAAGACAACAAAAGATCTCGTCCGTAAAACTGCCGAAGAACTTAACCAGCCATTTGTTACCGAGCGATGGCTTGGCGGAACACTTACAAACGTTACAACAATGACTGCGCAGATCAAGAAGCTCAAGGATCTTGAAAAGCGAATGGCATCGGGCGATCTTGAAAAGCGTTACAACAAGCTTGAAGTCCAGCGTTTTCAGGAAGAAATCGATGAGCTTAATGTTAAATATGGTGGCGTTAAAGATCTTTCTGGTAAGCCAGGCGCGTTATTCCTTATCGACATCAATGGCGACCTTAACGCTATCCGCGAAGCAAAGACACTTGGCGTACCAGTAGTTGCAATTGCCGACACAAACACCGACCCAAGTCTTGTTGACTATGTTATTCCTGCCAATGACGATGCAATTAAGGGTGTTGCTCTAATTCTTGACTACGTCAAGCAGGCAATCGTTGAAGGTAAGGGCGTTACGAAGAAAGAAAAGGGTGAGGAGGCTTAATTAAATGGCTGTATCTGTTGATGATATTAAAAAATTGAAAGATTTAACTGGCGTTGGCCTGGGCGATGCAAAAACTGCACTAGTTGAAGCCGATGGTGATTTTGACAAAGCCCTTGAGGAAATGCGCAAGAAGGGTCTGACAAAGGCCGAGAAAAAGGCTGACCGTGAAGCGCGTGAAGGTGTAATTGACAGTTATGTTCACGGTGGTCGCATTGGCGTTCTTGTTGAAGTTAACTGCGAAACAGACTTCGTTGCTCGTACTGATGGCTTTAAAGAGTTTGCTCACCAGATTGCACTTCAGGTTGCATCGATGGCGCCCGAATACGTCTCTGAGGATGAAATCCCGGCTGAAGAGCTCGAGCGAGTCCGTTCAGAGGCGCTCGCTAGCGATACGCTAAAAAACAAGCCGGCTGACATTGCTGAAAAGATTGTCGATGGTCAAGTGAAGAAATATTTTGCCGATAAAGTTCTGCTTAGTCAAAATTACATTATGGACGACTCGCAAACTGTCGAGCAATTCCTCAAAGAGAATATCGCAAAGACTGGCGAGAATATCATCATCCGTCGCTTCAAGCGAATTGAGCTTGGCGTTAACGATTAAGAGACTCCCTCGTAAAGTAAAAAATCTCTTTTACTGTGTCGGGGCTCTATGGAGCTCGGGGTGATATTTTGCTATAATGGTCGCATGTTTGATATAAAACCATTTGAAGAGAAGTTTAGAGCAGCTGTTGCCCATTTTGAAGATGAGCTTAAAAAAGTTCGGACTGGTAGGGCTCATCCGTCAATGCTCGACAGTATTCACGTCGAGGCTTACGGACAAAGAATGCCTCTAAACCAAGTCGCTAACGTTACTGCGCCAGAAGCCCAGCTTCTAACGGTAACACCGTTCGACCCAAGTAATATTCAGGCAATTGCAGCTGCTATTCGACAAGACCAGTCGCTGGGCCTAAACCCAAGCGACGACGGTCGTGTTGTACGTGTACCGGTGCCACCACTTACCGAAGAGAGGCGCAGGCAAATTGTTAAGCAGACTTCCGAAAAGGTTGAAGAGGCTCGAATTGCTTTGCGCAATGTCCGCCAAGATGCCCAAAAAGAAGCTAAGCGCTTGAAAGATGCCAAGGAATTATCGGAAGATGATCTGAAGCGGGCCGAGAAGTCTATCGACGAACTAGTCGCTACTTTTAACGGTTCAATCGACAGCCTCTTTAAGGAAAAAGAGAAAGAGATCTTAACCATCTAATGGCCGACACGTCACCAGCCGTACCAGCTCACGTGGGGTATATTGTTGATGGTAATCGTCGCTGGGCAAAGAAGCACGGATTACCGACATACGAAGGCCATCTGGCTGGCTATAACGCCTTAAAAGAGGTGGGTATAGCAACGCTCGAAGCTGGGGCTAAATATATGTCTGCCTATATTTTCTCAACTGAGAACTGGCAGCGTAGCCAAGATGAGGTTTCGAAGCTTATGGGTCTGACGCTTCGTATTCTTAGTTCCGACATACCAGAGTTCAACAAGCATAACGTAAAATTGCGAGTGCTTGGTTCGCGTCAGGGGGTTGACCAGAAGATTTGCGATGCAATTGATAAAGCCGAGGCCGATACCGCAAATAATACGGGCGGTGTTTTTGCACTTTGTTTTAACTATGGCGGTCAGTTAGAAATCACAGAAGCGGTTAAAAGAATTGTTCAGTCCGGGGTTTCTGCGGAAGACATTAACGAAAATCTAATTGCCCAAAACCTTTACGCACCAGATGTTCCACCGATTGATATTATTGTCAGAACCAGTGGCGAGCAGCGTTTGAGCAATTTTATGCTATGGCGTTCGGCATATAGCGAGCTTTTGTTTTTGAAAAAAAACTGGCCCGATATGACAAAAGACGATGTTATCGCTATAATGAAAGAATACGCAGGGCGACAACGCCGTTTTGGAGGGTAAATGCTAATACTGGGAATTATTGTTGGGCTATTTGTTCTTGTTGTGTTAGTTGTGCTTCACGAATTAGGGCATGCAATAGTAGCTCGCCGCAATGGTGTAGTTGTTGAAGAGTTTGGGGTTGGGTTTCCGCCTAGAGCTTGGAAGAAAAAGCTTAAGAACGGTGTTACTTTCACGCTTAACTGGTTACCGCTTGGTGGTTTCGTAAAACTACAGGGCGAACACGACTCCGCTTCAAAAAAAGGTGATTATGGGGCCGTAAGTTTTTGGGCCAAGACAAAGATTTTACTCGCTGGTGTATTTGTGAACTGGATAACGGCGGTCGTTCTTCTAGCTGTCGTTGCTTTGTTTGGGCTTCCTAAAATTACCGATAATCAGTTTTCAATTCCATCAGACAGCGTTATAACGCGTACCCCTGTTGCAATTGGTGTTGTTCAGGCTGAATCGCCAGCTTCTACGGCGGGATTCTTGGCTGGCGACGAAATTATATCGGTGGCTGGCGAAAAAGTTGAAACAAGCGCGCAATTTATCCAGAAAACCAAAGCTAAGCGTGGTGAAGTGGTTGAAGTACGGTATCGTCGCGATGGTGATGAGCAGGCCTCGACCGTTGCACTACGCGATGCCGATTCTGCGGTGTTTGGCGCTTCGTTGAGCCAGCAGGAAACTATTCGCGCAACGTGGTCGGCGCCGATTGTTGGTGCAGTTACGTCAGTTCAGTATACCTGGGTAACCCTAGAGGGTCTTGGGCAAATGGTCGGCGACTTCTTCAGTGGATTATTTGGTCAGTTAAGCTTCGATCAAGCGACTAGGGAAATCTCAGGTCAAAAATTGGAAAATGCCGGCGCTAATGTTGCTGGACCGATTGGAATATTAGCGGTTATTTTCCCGGCAGCGAGCCAAGCTGGCATATTACAAGTCGTATTTTTGGCTGCTATTATATCTTTGACGCTTGCTGTTATGAATTTGTTACCTATACCGGCTCTGGACGGCGGTCGTTGGTTTGTAACTGCAATTTTCCGACTAATTAAGAAGCCACTTAAGAAATCAACCGAAGAAAACATTCATGGTACTGGCTTTATGGTATTGATGGGCTTAATAATTTTAGTGACAATTGCTGATGTCGCAAAACTCTTCTAGCGCCCCTGTTGGCGAACAGGTGGGCGAGCGTAAGCCGTTTCCTATAAAACGCGTTTTACTTGTTGTCGGGCTACCGCTTTGGGTATTCTTGGGCTTTATGCTGGCTCAAGCTATAACCCTTGCCATAACTTCTGTTATGCAGTTTGCTGGCTTTTCGTTTGAATTAATTAATAAATCGGTACTCAACGCTACTTTAAGTGGTTTTATCTACTTATTGTCGGTGGCTATTGTGATTGGCGTGCCGTGGCTTGTGAAGAAGCGTCAGACAACTCTTAAGAATGTTGGCCTGCAACGCCTTCCTGATTGGCTCGATATACTTTGGGCGCCAGCTGGATTTATCGCTTACATGATCTTATCTTCGCTTCTGATGTGGGCTGCGGTACAAATGCTACCGTTTGTTGACTTCGAGCAGGTGCAAGATACCGGTTTTGGTGGTATTTCACAACGATACGAATATTTCTTGGCGTTTATATCGCTGGTTGTCGTTGCGCCTCTGTCGGAGGAAATCCTTTTCCGAGGCTATCTTTTCCAGAAATTACAAAAGCGCGCACCGCTATGGTTGGCTATTTTTATTACAAGCCTGACATTCGCTATTGTTCATTTCGCTTGGAATGTTGGCTTCGATGTATTTGCCCTTAGTATTGTACTTTGCTTGCTGAGGGTTCTAACAGGAAGCCTTTGGGCATCGATTCTGCTTCATATGATAAAGAACGGCGTCGCATTTTACTTCCTCTTTGTATCTCCAACAACTCTAGGTATACTAGGATAATATGCGAGTATCACAACTTTTTACCAAGACATTGAAGCAAGCGCCTGCCGACGAGGTTGCAAAGAATGCCCAGCTACTTATTCGGGCCGGATTTGTTTATAAAGAAATGGCCGGAGCCTATGCCTATCTACCACTTGGATTAAGGGTTCTTGAAAATATAAAAGCTATTGTTCGCGAAGAGATGAATTCGATTAACAGCAACGAACTTATTATGACATCGCTACAGCGCAAAGAAGTTTGGGAGCGTACAACTAGGTGGGACGATGAAGTGGTTGACGTTTGGTTTAAAACTCAGTTAAAAGACGGCACAGAGGTGGGGCTGGGTTGGAGCCACGAAGAGCCGATTGTTGAAATGCTCAAGAGCTACGTGCAGTCTTATAAAGACCTGCCGGTTTCGCTGTATCAATTCCAATCAAAAATGAGAAATGAGCTACGTGCCAAAAGTGGTGTTATGCGAGGCCGTGAATTTCTAATGAAAGATATGTACTCGGTTCACGCTTCCGCCGAAGACCTATCAAACTATTACGATAGCGCCATAGAGGCCTATAAGCGAGTTTACAGCCGGCTTGGTCTTGGCGACGATACGTATGTCACTTTTGCTAGTGGTGGCGCATTCACAAAGTTTAGCCACGAGTTTCAGACTATTTGTGACGCCGGTGAGGACGTCATATATCTTCACCGCGAAAAGAATATTGCCATCAACGAAGAGGTGATAGACGACGCCGTGATTGAACTCGGTATCAATCGTAGCGAGCTTGAGATGGTCAAGACCGCCGAGGTTGGTAATATTTTCAACTTTGGTACTAAAAAGACCGATGAAATGGGGCTTTATGCCATAAATCAGGCGGGCGAGAAGCAGTCGCTTTATCTTGGGTCATATGGCATTGGCGTTACGCGTCTTATTGGGGTTATCGCCGAGAAGCTATCTGACGAAAAAGGTCTTGTTTGGCCAGAGGCGGTTGCGCCGTATCGAGTGTATCTTGTTAGTATTGGCGACGTTGCCCAGCAGGCGACAGAGCTTTACGAAATGCTTCAAGCCGAGGGTGTAACAGTGCTATACGATGATCGCGACGAACGACCAGGCTCTAAGTTCGCCGATGCAGAACTTATTGGGTTGCCACACCGTGTGACAATTAGCGAACGACTTTTAGCCGAGAATAAGCTTGAGTACACGAATCGTCAAAGTGGTGAAACTAGTGTATTGACACGCGACGAACTGCTTGCTAAACTTAGATGACTAGAGGAGATATTGTCACATCCTACGCTATATATAGCGTAGGCGTTCATTTGAACAGGCACCTCAAAAGGAGAAAAATATGAAGAAACAGTATCAAATTACTGCAGATGGAAAGAAGGAACTCGAGCAAGAGCTTGAGGGTTTGAAGTCACGCCGTGGTGATGTCGCTGATAAAATTTCAGAGGCCCGAGATTTTGGTGATTTGAGCGAGAATGCTGAATACGATGCTGCCCGTGAAGAGCAGGGTCTTCTAGAGACACGAATTGCTGAAATTGAAGATATTTTAACGAATGCTGAAATTATCAAGATGACTCACAAGCACACGATTGGCCTCGGTAGTCGTGTCGAGCTTAAGATGGGCAAAAAGGTCGTAGTATATACGATTGTTGGGCCGGTCGAGGCCGATCCGCTTGATGGTAAAATTAGCAACGAATCGCCAATCGGTATGGCGCTCTATGGCAAAAAGGTCGACGACAAAGTGAAAATCAGCACACCAAAAGGTGAAGTTGAGTACACTGTCGCCGCGATTCTCTAAGTAACAGTAAGCCTTTATTGTAGTATCATAGAAGTATGAAGAAGCTTCTATTTAGTTTTGCCGTTATAGTTATTGCGACGCTCGGTGCCGCTGTTAATGTCGGTGCACAAAACGTTAATGAATTCCACATATCATCTTTTGACATTGCCTACCGTCTTTCGCGAACCGACAACCAGCAGTCGAAATTACAAACTACCGAAAAAATTACGGCAGTATTTCCAGATTATGATCAAAACAGAGGTCTCGAGAGGGCGATTCCGATTGAATTCGACGAACACTCACTTCCACTTAAAATCGAGTCTGTTACCGATGATAATGGCGTATCGCTCCAGTATGAAGAGCGTACCGAAGGCAAAATGCGCATATTACGCATCGGCGATCCCGATGAATATGTCCATGGCGAGCATACGTATATTATTCGCTACACGCAAACTGGAGTAACAAAGTTCTATGAGGACACCCGTAAAACCGAGTGGTATTGGGACACCAATGGCACTGAATGGCGAGTGCCAATCTCTAAGCTAACAATTTCTGTGCAGTTTGATAGTGACGTCCGTAGTTTATTGGCGACTGAACCGCGCTGTTATCAGGGCAGACTTGGCTCAAAAGATACATGCAAAGTTAACACTACGGCGACGGGGTACAGTATTGAGGTTGGCGACCTTTCTTTATATCAGAATGTAACGCTTGCATTTGGTTTTGAGCCAGATACCTTTGCGGCCTACGAACCATCTTTCTGGGAGAAAATCTCCGGATTTTTGGCGCTGTGGATTATTCTAAGCTCGATTATAGGTATAGTAATTATTTTTGCCCTGCCGATTACTGGGGCGCAGCGAGAACATCGGACACGCGAAATTGGTCCAGTCCCACCCCAATATATACCGCTAAAAGATGTTAGTGTTTTTGTCGCTGCAAATGTTGTTGCTACAAATGTTCGTGGGTCGGCGTTTTCGGCTCAGCTAATTGACTTTGCAGTCCGTCACTATATCGATCTCGTAGAGCTAAATAAAGCTACGTTTATGCGACAGCCAGAATACGAGATTGTCATCAAGAAGCCAATAGCTACGCTACAGGAAGAAGAGCAAGAGATGCTGGTTGATATGTTTGGACGAGTGCCGGAAGTGGGCGATAGGGTTAAACTTTCTGATCTAATATACAACCATGCGTATATTGCACGTGCAAGTGATGACAATGCAAATTTAACAAAGCTGGTCGAACATATATACCAGTTACGTTCTCAAGATATCGAGACAACCAGTTACTTTAACCGTTGGGCGGTTGGCTTGCTTGTTTTGGGAGTTTTGTTATTTGCGCCACTATTTCTGCTGGCCGCACTCATTGCGTGGTTGGATGGGCGAAGCCTGCGGCCTCTAACTGAAAAAGGTCTTGAGGTAAAACGATATCTTGTCGGCTTCGAGAACTACATTAAACTTGCCGAGAAAGATAGGTTGGCGTTTTTACAGGGTCCTGATACTGCCGAAAAGGTGGACGTTGGTGATGCTGGTCAGCTAGTGAAGCTGTATGAAAGGGCTTTGCCGTACGCAATATTATTTGGTCACGAAAAGCAGTGGAGCGAGCGAATCGGAACACTGTACGAGCAAATCGGTAGTGTGCCGAATTGGTACAGTGGTCAAACGGCGTTCAACGCAGCCATGTTCGCGTCATCAGTTAGTTCATTCTCTCGTTCAGTATCGTATTCTGCCAGTGCATCGAGTAGCTCGAGTTTCGGCGGGTCGATGGGCGGAGGGTCGTCCGGCGGTGGCGGTGGTGGCGGTGGCGGTGGCGGCTGGTAAGGCGGCTGTGAGTTTACATCTATTGAGGCATAAGGTGCTAAAATAGAAGTATATATGATTGAAGTAAAGAACGTCACGAAAACATACGGCAAGAAGCAGAACGCTTTTACTGCACTCGATAATATCAGTTTCTCGATTCCGAATGGTGCAAGTGTAGCTATTCTCGGTAAGTCTGGTAGCGGTAAGTCAACATTAATGCATGTAATGAGTGGTCTTGATCGTCCTGAAGCGGGGCAGGTTATTATTGACGGCGAAGATATTTTGAAGCTGAAGCAAAAGCAGGTCGACGCCTTTCGCGCTAACAAAATCGGTTTCATTTTCCAGAGTTTCTTTGTTCAAGCAAACGAAACGGTGAGCGATAACGTCAGTCTTCCGCTTGAAATTGCTGGTTTAGCGCACTCGACGCGTAAAAAGAAAATTCGGGCAGCCCTTGAAAGTGTCGAGCTACTCGAGAAAATTAACAACAAGGCGAAGAACCTTTCTGGCGGTCAGAAACAGCGACTCGCCGTAGCTCGTGCCATTGTGAATAATCCAAAGATTATTTTTGCCGATGAGCCAACGGGCAACCTCGACAGCGTAACTGGTGCTAAGGTTGAAGATATGCTTTTCGGCTTCAACAAAGAGAAGGGCGTGACGCTTATTATTGTGACGCACGACTCAGAGCTCGCTGCGAAATGCGATATTTTAATAAATATTAAAGATGGCGTTATAGAATCTATTGTCAACAAGAAGAAGAAATAAGGAGATTTAAAATATTATGCGACTCACAGATATCGTTAACCGAGCTGGTCGTAGCATTAAAAATGCAAAAGCCCGAACGTTGTTAACGAGTTTAGCGATTGGTGTTGGTGCGTTCACGATAACGCTGAGCTTAGGTGCGGGCGAGGGTGGTCGTGACTATACCGACCTTATTGTTCGTTCTAATAGCGACCCCAAAGAGGTGATTGTTCGCCAAAAACAGCTAGAAGCTAGTAGTGGCCCCAAAAAATATGTTGAATCGTCTGCAGTTCAATCTCAGGCCCACGCAAGTGGCCCTATAGGCGCCGCTGTCGATATAGCCCTGCTTACAATGGACGATATTAACAATATTAAATCAGTTGAAAATGTTGTTGATGTTGTTCCAAACTATAGCCCGCAAGTGACCTATATTACGGCCGATGGTGCTGATAAGTTTTTGGTTAGCTCCTTAAGCCCGTTGGCCCCAGGGCTGGCGCTTGAGTTTTCGGCTGGTGACTTGGATGGCGGTCTTGCCGATAACGAAATTGTGCTGAACGAGGAATATGCCGACGCGCTTGGCTTTAGTAACTATGCCGACGCCATTGGAAAAAATGTGACAATTCGCGCCGATAGAATTAGCTCTAGCCACGAGCATAAGTTGTTCTCGTATAAGGTACGGGCCGTCACAAGTGCTTCGGGACTTGCATTCAGGGCGCAGGGCTCACTTCTTTTAAATGCTACAACTGCGCGTGAACTGTATAACTATGTTAGTGAAGGGTCGCTTGGACATAATCAATTCCTTGTCGCATCTGCCCGTATTTCTGATAAGGACAAGGCTAACGAAGTTAAAGATGCCCTAATTGCTAAGGGGTATTTTGCCGAGACAACTGAAGGCATTCTTGGTGTAGTGAACACATTTATTAATGTTTTGCAGGGTATTTTGCTCGGTTTTGGCGGTCTGGCTGTGCTGACATCTGTTTTTGGTATCATTAACACGCAATACATTTCGGTTCTTGAAAGAACCCAACAAATTGGGCTAATGAAAGCATTAGGTATGCGTAGTCGAGATGCTGGTCGTTTATTTAAGTTTGAAGCTGCTTGGATTGGGTTTCTAGGTGGCGCAATCGGTTCGGGGCTTGCGGTTATTTCTGGTGTAATCTTTAACCCAACAATCAGTGAGGCGCTCGGAATCGGCGATATTTATCTGCTTGTGTTTAATCCACTCGCTGTGGCCGGTGTTATTGTTGGGCTTATGGTTGTTGCTGTTCTTGCCGGTATTGCGCCGTCACGAAAAGCAGCGAAGCTTGACCCAATTGAAGCATTGCGAACTGAGTAGGAGTATGAAGGGGGCTTTATGTTAGATATTCGTTTTATTCGTGAAAATGCCGATTTAGTGCAAGAGAACGCTCAACGCAAGGGTTATGATGTATCTATTACAACACTCTTAAAGAAGGACGATGCGCGAAAAGAGCTTGCGGCGCGGGTCGATGAGCTTCGTGAACGACGCAATGCCAATTCGGCAACTATGAAGGGTGGCCGTCCTGAGCAGTCTGCAATTGACGAGGGGCGTGAGATTAAGTCGGCGCTTGCCGAGCTTGAGCCACAATTGACTGCCCTTGAAGACGAAGTCGCTGGTTTGCAACGCGCAGTACCTAATATGGCCCTTGACGACGTTCCCTTGGGTGCAAGCGAGGACGACAATGTTATTGCAAAGGTCGTGAACGAGCCGACGACTTTTGACTTCGAGCCACGCAACCACTGGCAAATTGCTGAAGATCGCCTATGGATCGACAAAGAGCGAGCCGCGAAGGTTGCGGGTAGTCGGTTTGCGTATATTAAGGGTGACCTTGTCAAACTTCAATTTGCGCTGATCCAATTCGTTCTCGACACACTTACCGACGAAGATCAAATCGCTAATATTATCGCTGAAGCCGGGCTTGAGAATGTCTCGACTAAGCCGTTTACGCCTGTTTTGCCGCCACTTATGATTCGAACCGAGCTTTACGATGCGATGGATCGCCTTGAACCGCGCGACGACCGCTACAAGCTTGAGGGCGATGACCTTTGGTTACAGGGAAGTGCCGAACACGTCATGGGAAGTATGCACGCGCAGGAAGTTTTCCAAGAGGCCGATCTTCCAATTCGTTACCTTGGCTACGCAACTAGTTTCCGTCGCGAAGCTGGAACATACGGGAAAGATATGGAGGGTATTCTTCGTATGCATCAGTTCGACAAGCTTGAGATGGAAAGCTTTTCAACTGGCGAGCAGGGCCTTAACGAACACCTCCTGATGGTTGCGATTCAGGAACACCTTTTGAATGCACTCGAGTTACCGTATCGTGTTTTGCAAAAATGTACTGCCGATATTGGCAAGCCAAACGCCCGGGGCATCGATATGGAGGTTTGGTTACCTGGCCAAGACCAGTACCGTGAAACGCATACTGCCGATTACATGACTGACTATCAGGCGCGACGGTTGCAGACTCGTGTCCGACGAGTAAGTGGCGAGCTTGAGCTTGTTCATACAAATGATGCAACAACTTTCGCCCTTGGTCGGACGATGATTGCAATTATTGAAAATTACCAAAATCAAGACGGAACGATCCGTGTTCCAGCGGCGCTCCGCCCGTATCTTGGCAACAAAGACATGCTATAATAGAAGTATCAACCAACCATATGGAGGGCGATATGACTACACCTATTAACATCACTGGTATTAACTATAAAGTGTCGGCCGACGCACAGGCGTATGCGGTCGAGAAAATAGGCAAGCTGGTGCATTTTATTCCTGAAGAACTCCGGGAAGCAACAAGCACTGATGTGAAGTTCGAGAAGGTGAGTCGCCCTGCTGGTGATCTTATTTTTGTAGGCGCGGTACTTCATTTGCCAGGCAAGACATTAACAGCCGAAGACGAGCAACTAACCGAGCACGCCGCAGTCGATACGGTCCAAGAAAAACTAGCCGGCCAACTTCGTCGCTACAAGACAGCTCATTCTCACTAAGTTTTACTTGTCCTGCCTCTGAAAAAACCGTATAATATATTACTAAGTACATACTTGATGACATTTTCCGAAAGGCAGGGGATTATATGGTAACGAAGCAGGGTGCGCTGACAAAGGTTTTTGGTGATCCACAGAAGAAGATTTTGAAGCGACTACAAAAGAAGGTTGTCGCTGTTAACGCGCTGGAAGATAAATACAAAAAGTTGTCGAAGGCCGATCTTAAAAAGCAGACCGAGGTCCTAAAGAAGCGGCTTGCTCGTAAGGGGCAGTCACTAGACACAATTCTTCCGGATGCGTTTGCGCTAGTTCGCGAGGCAAGTGACCGTGTTCTTGGTATGCGTCACTTCGATGTCCAGCTTATTGGTGGGGTCGTGCTTCACGAGGGTAGTATTGCCGAGATGAAGACCGGAGAAGGAAAAACCCTTGTCGCTACATTGCCTGTGTACCTAAACGCTCTTGAAGGTAAGGGTGTTCACGTCGTTACGGTTAACGACTATCTTGCACAGCGTGATGCTGGCTGGATGGGTGAACTGTACGATTTCCTCGGCCTTACAGTCGGCGTAATTATTAACGAAGCATCGTATTTGTTTGATCCTAAGTTCGACAATGACGCACATACCGACCCTCGTATGCGCAAACTTCGACCAGTAACACGGAAAGAAGCTTACGCTGCAGATATCACCTACGGAACAAATAACGAATTTGGTTTCGATTATTTGCGCGACAACATGGTGAACGAAGTTGAATTGCTTCGTCAGCGTGATCTTCACTTTGCAATCGTGGACGAAGTTGACTCTATCCTTATTGACGAGGCGAGGACGCCACTTATTATTAGCGCGCCAGCAAGCGAAAATCCTGATAATTACCTTCAGTTTGCACGCATTGCATCAAAATTAACGCCCGAAGACTATGTTCTTGACGAGAAGCGTAAAATGGTTGCGCTAACCGACGAAGGCGTTGAAAAAGTCGAACGCTTGCTGGGAATAAAAAACTTATACAACCCAGACTATGTTCGTTCAGTGTATCACCTCGACCAAGCGCTCCGCGCACAAACGTTGTTCCGACGCGACAAAGACTACGTTGTGACAAAAGATGGCGAAGTCGTCATTGTCGACGAATTTACTGGTCGTCTTATGAATGGTCGTCGCTATAACGAAGGTCTACATCAAGCAATCGAAGCAAAAGAGAATGTTCCAGTTCTTCAAGAAAGCATGACACTTGCAACTGTTTCATTCCAAAACTATTTCCGTCTTTACAAGAAACTTTCTGGTATGACTGGTACTGCGTTTACTGAAGCTGAAGAGTTCCAGCAAATCTATAAGCTAGATGTTGTTCAGGTTCCTTCAAATCGTCCAATCGCCCGAGAAGACAAAGAGGACCTTATATTCCGAACCGAGCAATCAAAAATTAAAGCAATTGCTGAAGCAATTAAAGAACATCACGAAGCGGGGCGACCTGTTTTGGTCGGCTCGGCTTCAATCGCGAAGAACGAACTTATCGCGGCATACCTCGATAAAGAGAAGATTCCTTACGAAATTTTGAACGCTAAAAATAACGAACGAGAAGCGGCTATTATTGAAAAAGCTGGCGAAAAAGGTGCTATTACACTTGCGACAAACATTGCTGGTCGCGGAACCGACATCAAGCTTGGGAGGGGTGTCAAAGAGCTGGGCGGTTTGGTTGTTATTGGTTCTGAACGACACGAGTCGCGTCGTATCGATAATCAGCTTCGCGGTCGTGGTGGACGTCAGGGTGACCCTGGTGTTACGCAGTTCTACGTTTCGACCGAAGATGATTTGATGCGTATTTTCCAAGGCGATCGCATCGCAAATATTATGGGTCGTATTGGGGTTGAAGACGGCGCGCCGATTCAACACAGAATGGTTAGCAAAACGCTCGAAGCTGCTCAAAAGCGAGTCGAGGGCTACAACTTTGATAATCGAAAGAATGTTGTTCAGTATGACAATGTCATTAACCGCCACCGTCGCGTTGTGTATACGATTCGCCGAAAGATTCTTGAAGGTGGCGACATAAAGTCAGAGATTATTCGCCTAATTGAAGCAAAGGTGCAAGAACTAACGGTTATTCCGGGTCGTGACGATAAGTTTGTTGCCGAGTTCGACACTATATTCCCACTTCCAGAGAAGAAAATTCGTGCCATTGGTGCCGAAAAGCGCGATAAAAAACGCTACGAACGAGCGCTTGAAGAGGTTCGCAAGCTTTATGAAGCTAAAGAGAAAGAACTTGAAACCGAGATTATTCGAAAAATCGAACGTGAAGTTTATTTGCAGGTTCTTGACACTCTTTGGATGCAACATCTCGAAAACATGCAACACCTTCGTGACGGTATTCACTGGCGAAGTGTTGGTCAACGTGATCCGCTTGTAGAGTATCGCAGTGAATCACAGAAACTATTCGATAGCCTTCAGGCGTCGCTTCGTGACGAAGTTTTGCGTGTTATTATGCACGTGACTACACGCGATGCGCTTGCTCGTGCCGAGGAAGATTACGACACCGAACTTACTCGTCTTGCCGAAGATGCGGTCGAGCGCGGTGTCAATGAAGTAACTAGCGGACAAGAAAATCGCGACGATGATTTTAAGGTGAAGCGTAGCGAAACAGCCGGCGAGGTAGCGCACCGTAAGAATATGGCGCGCAAAAAGAAGAAGGCTCAACGCCAAAATCGTAAGAAAGGCCGCAACTAGATTTATTCTAGGGTGCGCTTACGGCAATATATGAATCATACCGTTGAGGAAGTGAAGTTAAAAAACGGCGCAAAAGGCCTGCTCATTGATGTACCTGGTGCAACTGTTATGAGCATGCAGTTTCAATTTCGTGCGGGTAATCGTTATGCAAAAAATAATGACATCGAGCAAGTTGCGCATGTTATGGAGCATATGGCTTTTGGGGCGAACGCTCGCTTTAAGTCCGAAAAAGCATTCGAGGCAGAGTTTACAAAAAACGGTGCATACCATAATGCCTACACGTCCGATCTATCAATGGTTTACGAGGCTGACTGTGCCGATTTTGAATGGAATCGTATTCTTGAGCTTCAAAAACTTAGTATTTGCCAGCCACGCTTTAACGAAAAAGAGTTAATTGCCGAAAAGGGCAATGTACGTAGCGAACTAACTAATTATCTAAATGACCACAATCGTATTCTTTGGCCGCGTATTCAGCAACTTTTGGGTGAAGATGTGCTGACGTATCGTCAGAGCCTCGGCACAATTACTAACGTAACCCTGTCTGATATTAAAGAGCATCACCGCCGTACGCATACAACAAAAAATATGCGATTTGTTATTGCGGGGAAGCTTCGCGGTCGTAAAAAGGCGATTGTACAAGAGCTTGAATCGTTCGACCTTCCTGAAGGCGAGCGCTTTATGGTTCCAAAAGACGAACTAAAAAGCGCCCATCCAACTATTATTAGGCGTAAAGATGCGTCAAACCTAACGTTTGGCTGGACGATGACAATACCTCGAACTCTGGCCGATGACGAACTTGATGCCATGCATCACCTAAATCATATTTTGGCTGGTACGGCGACATCACGTATTTACGGCAAGGCTCGATCTAAAGGTCTTGCATATCACATTGGTTCATATGTTAGCGCTGGTTTTTACGATAGTGCGTGGGACGTTTCTGGTCAGGTGAATCACGACACCGCACCTGAGCTATTTAAAATTATTCATAAAGAAATTAAAGCTGTCTTGGATGGCAAAATTACCGACAATGAAATCGAAACTGCTCAATCATTCGGAATAGGTCGCTACCAAATGGGCGCACAAACCGTTTCGCAAATCAGTGGTTTTTATACAAATCGTTATTTTGCTGACGATTTTATTAAAGACTATAGCAAAGTACCCGATATGATTCGTCGTGTTAGTCGCGAAAAGATTGTCGATACCGCACGGCAATTTATTGATGCAAATAATTGGGTTCTTGCCGCGGTCAGTAGTGGCGATCGCGATGAGCTTGTTACGCTTGGCGAGCAACTGGAACAACTCTTTAATAAAGAGTAAACTATAATTATGAAGATTGCGATTGCGGGTTACGGTGCCGAGGGCGAGGCTAACTATAACTATTGGTCGGCTAACTCGGCCAACGAGGTGACAATTGTCGATGAATCTTCAACTCCCACCCGACCACTTCCTGATGGCGCAAAAACTATCTTAGCGCCGGGAGCTTTTAATCAACTTGACGACTTTGACTTAGTTATTAGAACTGCTGGCCTAAACCCAGCCAAAATAAAAACTAACGGAAAAATTTGGTCAGCGACAAATGAATTTTTTTCTAAATGCTCGGCACCCATTATTGGCGTCACCGGCACAAAAGGTAAGGGGACTACTGCGAGCCTAATCGCCGCCATATTAAGTGCAGCTAACAAGAAGGTCTGGCTTGTTGGAAATATTGGAAAGGTGGCGTTGCCACTACTTGATGATATATCACCGACAGACATTGTCGTCTTTGAGTTGTCTAGCTTCCAACTGTGGGATCTTGAAAAGTCACCGCACGTTGCTGTTATAACACCGGTTGAGCCCGACCATCTGAACGTACACGAAAATATGGAAGACTACGTTAGCGCGAAGGTGAATATTAGTCGCCACCAAACGTCAGATGATATTTGTTTTTATCAACCAGTAAGTCAGTTTACCAAACGCATTGCAACGGCCAATCCAAACCGTCCCGCTCGTCGTTATGGTGTGGCTGATGACGGCGCCGTTTATGTTCAAGACGGCTTTTTCAAGATTAATAATCGCACTATTTGTTCTGTCGATGCGCTAAGGCTTATTGGCGAACATAACATTGAAAATGCTTGTGCTGCTATTTCAGTCGCAACGTACCTAAATATTGATAATGAGAGCATTGAAAGGGGGCTTCGCTCATTTGAAGGCTTGCCACATCGGCTTGAATTCGTCCGTGAATACGAAGGTGTTGCGTATTATAACGATAGTTTTTCGTCGGCACCATCAGCGTCGATAGCTGCGATTCGAGCCTTCTCGCGCCCTGAAATTATTATTCTTGGTGGAAGCGATAAGGGCGCCGATTTCACGCTACTAACCGCGGCCCTAAAAGAAAAACAAAACATTAAGCAGGTTATTGTTGTTGGCGAAATGCGTCAAAAGCTTGCCGCGCTTCTTTCTGAGGCTGGCGTGTCGTTTATTATTTGTGATGCGCGTACAATGCCAGAAATCGTCGATAGGGCGCGCCAAAGCGCTGTTGCTGGCGATGTTATTATTTTGAGCCCTGGTTGCGCAAGCCTTGATATGTTTAGGGATTTTTACGACAGGGGAGACCAGTTCAAGAAATATGTAGCATCGCTCTGACAACAGCACGAGATACCCAACCCTGTTACAATAGACATATGCAACCATTGAAGAAACGACTCGATACGCTTGCCGGCCAAATTTACGCAGCAATGACTCGGCTTAGAATTGCCGAAAGGCAACAAGACGCTACTGCTATCGAAGCCGAGCTTGCTGTGCCTGAAATATGGAATAACCCGTCATTCGCGCAAGAGCAGAGCAAAAAACTCGCGGCTATAAAGTCTATTGTTGACCCTTGGTTAATTCTACAAGCTCAGGTTGAAGATATAGAGGAGCTAATGGAAATCGGTGACGATTCATTGCTAAACGAGTTTACTGGACAAATTGAGGCGTTCGAGAAAGAGTATGAAGTCCTACGGAAAGCACTTTTGTTTGATGGCCCATTCGACGACCATAATGCCATTGTTCGCTTGAGCGCAGGTGCTGGTGGCACCGATGCGCAAGATTGGACTGAAATGCTCGAACGAATGTATCTGCGTTGGGCCGAAAAAGAGGGTTTAGACACTAAATTAATTGAGCGTTCTACAGGTGAAGAAGCTGGAGTAAAAACGGCTGTTTTTGAAATAGAAGGTTCTTATGCGTATGGTAAACTTCGCTCTGAACATGGAGTTCATCGCTTAGTGCGGCTCAGCCCTTTTAACAGTGATAATCTTCGTCAAACAAGCTTCGCGTTGGTCGAGATATTGCCACAAATCGATGCGCCATCAGAGGTTGAAATTGATGATAAAGACCTGAAAATCGACGTTTACAGGGCAGGCGGCCACGGTGGTCAGTCGGTTAATACAACTGATTCTGCAGTTCGAATTACCCATATCCCAACGGGAATTATTGTCGCCATTCAGAATGAACGTTCACAATTACAAAATAAAGAGACCGCTATGAAGATTCTTCGGTCGAAATTGGCGCAAATGCAGCTTGAACAGCGAGCTAAGTCAGTAACAGAACTTCAGGCGGGCGAATCAGCTAACTGGGGAAGCCAAATTCGCAATTATGTTCTGCACCCGTATACACTTGTTAAAGACGCTAGAACAAAGTATGAAACAAATAATGCGCAGGCGGTGCTTGACGGAGACCTGACGCCTTTTATGGAGGCCTATTTAGAGTCGCCCGAGGCTTTGTCGTCTTAGCGGTTATGGTATAATAGGTAGCGATGATTCTTCTAGATCGAGTAGTAAAAACATATGGAAAAGACACCGCGCCAGCGGTTAATCGTATGAGCCTTTTCATCGAGCCGAAAGAGTTCGTTATTATTGTTGGCTCGTCGGGCGCAGGTAAGTCAACTCTTTTGAAATTACTGACTCGCGAAGAAAAGCCAACCAGTGGCAAGATCGTTGTTGGAGGTATTGACTACGACACCTTAAAAGATAGCCAAATTCCAATGCTTCGTCGCAAAATCGGTGTTGTCTTTCAGGACTTTAAGCTGTTGCCGCGTCGTACTGTTTTTGAAAATATTGCTTTTGCGCTTGAAATTGCTGGCATGACAGGGCGCGAAATTAAAAGTACCGTGCCGAAAGTTATAGACCTCGTTGGCCTAACTGGCAAAGAAAAGTTCTTCCCAAGCCAGCTTTCTGGTGGAGAAAGGCAACGTGTGGCAATCGCTCGTGCGATTGTTCGCCAGCCAAAAATTCTTATTGCCGACGAACCGACTGGAAATCTTGACCCCAAAAATACCTGGGAGATTGTTCGACTCCTCGAAAAAATTAACAAGTACGGCACGACTGTTTTACTAACGACTCACAACGCCGACATTGTCAATAAGCTGAAGCGACGCGTCATTACAATCGACGGCGGTAAAGTAACAAGCGACCAAGCGGTCGGGAGCTATCGACAATAATGGCCGACAATAAGAAACAACAGGTCAAGAAGGCCGAAGCCAAGGCACTTGTTCAGCAGAAGCAGCGACGACGCCAGTGGATTACCTTTATTCGAATGTGTCGCTATGGCATAAATAACTTTACCCGAAATGCTTGGCTAACCCTTGCGGCAATGGCCGTCATGACAATCACGCTGTTGATTATTTTCTTTGGTGTTGTTGCTCACCAAATTCTTACAGATACAGTTTCGCAACTTCGCGATAAGGTACATATGTCGGTCTATCTCGAGACTGCGACAAATGAACAAGATGCGCAAAAGGTTACGAACGAACTCCGCCAACTATCTTCAGTGCTTGATGTTACATCTAAATCACCAGAACAAGCTCGGGCTGAGTTTATCGATGATAACAAGGACAGTTTCGAGGCTCTTGAAGCCATAAAAGAGGCTACCAATATGTTCCCTTGGACGGTGACTATTAAAGTTCAGGATATTAACGAAACGGGTGAGCTTCGCGAGTTTGTCGAAAATAATGCAACCTACAAAGAGTTTGCGGCTAAAAATCGCGAACCGTCATTTGCCGGTGACCGCCGTAGCGCAATTGAGTCAATTGGCAATGCCGCTAAATTCGCCCAGCGTATCGGCATCATTGCGAGCATAGTTTTCATAAGTATTTCAATGTTGATTATCTTCAACACAATCCGGATGGCAATTTTTAACCGACGCGAAGAAATTCAAATGATGAAGCTAATTGGTGCTGGCCGGTCGTTCATTCGGGGGCCATTTGTTGTTGAAGCAGTCGTCTACGGCTTTTTCTCGGCCTTACTCGCTAGCGCTGTCGGCTATGGGCTGCTTATCCTTGCGTCACCATCATTGAAGGCAGCTGAAATTAATATCCAGCCAACTATGGATATTATTATGACGTATTATGCCGGTTTTGTTGTCTTGGCAATGATAATCATTGGTGCAATTATTGGTATCATCTCATCAATGCTCGCTACGCGACGCTACCTGAAAGAGGTCTCTTAGCTTCACTCGGTATTGACTTTTCTATTATGCTTATGCATAATAGAAGGGTAGTATGAAATTGAAAGCCACCACACAAAATTTCATTTCTCCAACTAGGGTTGTTATTGCCGGGTTTATTATCGTCGCCCTTGTGGCCGGTGGCTTCTTGTATGCTTCGCGCAACGCCTCGGCAAATAACTATGCCGAGCGAATTAAGGCGCTTGAACAGGATATTAATGAATATGATGCCGAAGCTAAGCGCCTAGCTGGCGAAACCGACAGCCTCAAGCGCGAACTTGCTCGTTTAAGCAATGAACGCGCAACAATTCAGGCTCAGATTGACATCAGCCAAGAAAAAGTTAATCAACTCCAGCAGGGGATTAAAGAGAACGAGCAAAAAATTGCCGAAAACCGCGATTCGCTAGGTGTTATTCTGGCCGATTTATACATTAGCGATACCATTACGCCAATCGAAATGCTTGCAAGTAGCAAGGGTGTTAGCGATTATATTGATAAACAAGAATATCGCGCCTCGGCTCGTGACCGCCTTACATCGACAATTACGACAATAAAAGAGACTAAGGCCGAGCTAGAGCGACAGAAAAAAGACGCTGAAGCAACGTTAAGAGATCAAGAATCTCAGCGCAACCTTTTAGCCGCAAAAGAGAAAGAGCAAGAGATTCTAATCCAAACCACGCAAAACGACGAAAATAATTATAAGAAACTTTCGAGTGAAGCATTTGCAAAGAAAGAGCAGTTACAGCGCGAGCAACAACGTGAAATTGACGCCGCCACTAGCGGTGCAAAACCAGTTGCAGGCGACCCAAATAAGGGTGGATATCCAGCAAAATATGCCAACTCAGACTACTATTCACCAATTGTTGACGATTGGGGCATGTATTCGCGTCAGTGTGTTAGCTACACGGCGTGGAAGGCTTATCAAGCCTACACACTTGGCCTTACAACCCACAATATGCCTTATTGGGGCGGTCACGGAAATGCAAATCAGTGGCCAGCAAATGCTAGGGCCGACGGCATACCAGTTAGCACGACGCCTCGCAAGAATTCTGTCGGTGTTATTATGGCGGGTCAATACGGCCACGTTGTATGGGTAGAAGACGTAAATGCCAACGGAACAATTAATGTTAGCCAGTATAACTCGTGGAACGCTGGTGGACCCGGTTGGGGTCACTACAGTGAAGTTTACAACGTTTCTCCTTCAGCTTACGACTATTATATATACTTCTAAGCTATAGCTCGCTATAATAGATTGTAATGACAAAACAGCAAGCACAAGTGGCCCAGCCACCAAAAATGGGTCCAACCAATATTGGGTTTATTCTAGTCGGTTTTATAGTTGTTGGATTTTTAGGGTATCTGGCCGGGGCGCTACAGCCGTCTTTAAATAACGGCATTCGGTCGCTTTTAGGCGATAGTGCCAGCCAACTCGATACAAGCTCTTTACAAGAAACCTACCAGAAGCTGAAAGATAATTTTGATGGCGATATCGACGATGCCGCATTAATCGACGGTGCTAATAGGGGAATGGTAGATGCACTCGGCGATCGCTACACCGTATTTATGAATGAAGATGAAGCGCGGGAATTTAACGATAGTCTTTCTGGCAACGTTGGAATTGGGGTTGGCATAGAAGTGGCGCTTCGCGATAATCAGCCAACTGTGGTGCGGGTGTTGCGCGATAATCCAGCCGAGAAAGCCGGTATTAAGGTCGGAGACAAAATCGTCGCTGTTAATGGCGACTCAACCATCGACGCCACCGTAACGGCAACGACACAGAAAATTCGTGGCGATGAAGGCACGTCTGTCAAAGTTACTATGCTTCGAAATGGCTCAAAAATCGACTTTACGATGGTACGACATCAAATTAATAACCCGAGCGTCTACACTAGTCAACGCGACAACATTGGCATAGTAACGATTACGCGTTTCGATAACGATACGGGCAGGCTAACTCGAAAAGCCGCCCAAGAATTTAAGACTGCTGGCGTAAAAGGGGTTGTGCTTGATCTTCGTGGCAACGGTGGCGGTTATGTTGAGGCTGCTAAGGCCGTCGCTAGTATATGGCTTAAAGATAAGCTTATCGTTACAGAAAAAACCAGTAGTCGTATAATTGAAGAGATTCACTCAACCGGCGATACAATCCTAGCCGGTATGCCAACTGTTGTATTGGTCGACGAAGGGTCGGCGAGCGCCAGCGAGATAGTTGCCGGTGCGCTTCGTGACCACAAAGTCGCAAAAGTTGTTGGCCAAACAACATTCGGCAAGGGAAGCGTTCAGCAACTTTTGGGCCTCTCGGGCGGTGCAACACTTAAAGTAACGATTGCCCGCTGGTATACGCCAAGCGGTCGCAATATCAGCGAAGAGGGTATTGCTCCCGACCTTAAAGTTGAAATGTCGGTCGACGACAGCAACTCTGGGCGCGACCCACAGCTCGATGCCGCGCTACGGCAGCTTCGATAGGCTTGTGCTTATCTGAGGAGCATAGTACAATAAGGTTATGGAAACGAAATATAAAATCTTGCTTGTTGAAGACGATGAAGCGCTGGCGCAGGTTTATCGTTCGCGTCTTGAAATTGAAGGTTTCGATATTCGATGGGTCGGCAATGGCGAAGACGCACTTTCTGCTACAATCGATTTCAAGCCAGCACTAATTCTACTCGATGCCATGATGCCTAAAATCAGCGGTTTCGATGTTCTTGATATTCTTCGCAACACCCCAGAAACAAAAGATATTCGTGTCATTATGCTAACCGCCCTTAGTCAGCCAAAAGACAAAGAGCGCGCCGAGTCGCTTGGCGTTGACGATTACCTAGTAAAATCACAGGTTGTCATTGGCGATGTTGTCGAGCGCGTAAAATACCATCTTGGCCTCACCGACAAGCCTGAAAACCCTGAGGCAGGGGCATAGTCGGCAGGGGCTAGTCTACAGGGGTAGTAGTCAGTTATTCGGGCTGCCTTTTCGTTCAGACCTGTTCAAATCGATACTTAGCAGTGGCGCAACCAAGCGCCACTTGATTTTTTATCTCTCTTATGCTATAAATAAAGGTATAAAGGAACAAAAATAAAAATGTCTGAAGAAGCACCACAACTTATCACAGGTATACCAGATCACTTAAAGAGTGAGGTTAATCACGCTAAGGAGGCCTCGGCCGAAAACCAAGGCGAATCAACTCCAGACATCGCTATTGGTAGCGAAGTGTTTGTTGAACGCAATAAGCGCGACGAGAATGGCAAGATTATCCGTGACGAGAATGGCCACGCCCTTAAGGAACTCGATTCAAGCAAATGGGTAGTTGAAGAGTTTCTTGATGACAGTGGTGAAGTAGTCGTCACGACCACCGATGAGCAGGGCCGAACGTTAGTGAAGGAGCTTTCCCTTAGCAAGCTCGAGGACTTACAGAAACAGGTACAGCAAGAAGCTGAAGCAAAAGCGGCTCGCTCGCTTGTTAATATCGAGGAAGAGTCAAATTCTGAGGCTAAGCGTAAAGAAGTTGCCGAGGACCTTGGTGAGCCAGCGCTTGAGCTGGTTGGTATAGATTCGCCCGACGAGCAGGACTCCGACGACCTTTTAGCGCCACCCGAAAACCAAGAGCCGATATCGGAAGAGTTGCGTCAGGCGTTGTTGCGCTTCCAGCCTGGTGATAAGGTTTTTGTTGAGCGTAACCAATATGACCATAATGGCAATAAGGTTCGCGATGAAAACGGAAACGTTAAGAAGTCGGTCGACACCCAGCAGTGGGAAGTTGTTTCAATCGACTATGATAAGCGTAGGGTAGAATTAAAAAGCCTTGACGACAAGCTAAGCAAAGTAATTTCTGCTGCAGAACTTTCTGAGTTGCAGGATAGAGTGGCGCAGGCCGAGCAGGAAGATACGGAAGAGCAGCGTTTAAGCCGAGATTTGGGTAAGGCTCGTGCTGAGCTCGAGGAGGCTTATGCAGAACATCGGCGTATTGTTAGTGAATATGGTGATAAGTCATATGAGGCCGGCTTGGCTGAGGGTCATATTAGAAACGCTAAAGATAACGCAAACTTTTACGCCAATAAGCTTCTTAAGCTGAGGGGCTATTAATAAGCCATTAAGAATTAAGAAAAATAAAATAACCGCCTCGATGTTGTGGGCGGTTATTTACTGTTTAAAGGACAATTATTGAACAATTATTGAACGCTAACTTGAGTGCGTGGCACTGTTTTGCCAGTAAAACGAGACTTCTTGACCTTTTGGAAGGCAACTACGCCGTCTTGAGCGGCATGAATGGTGTAGTTTCGGCTCATGAATGTGCCAGGACCAGCGACCTTGGTGCTGCCAGTTTGACGGACAAGAACTTCGCCCGCGCTTACTTTTTGGCCACCAAAGCGCTTAACGCCAAGGCGAGCGCCGGCGTTGTTGTGGATGTTCTTACTTGAACCACCTGCTTTAACGTGTGACATATATTATATTTCTCCTTATGAGCGTTAACTCATTGCAATCTGTTCAAGTATACCCTACAAGGGTGAAAAGGTCAAGACGTGTTTTATATTTTATAATCGAATATTCTTTAAAGACTAGTTAAGATTTTATCTTTATAATAGGTTGCAGGAAGGTGTTTTGTACCTTCGGTGGGCCTAACCCTTAATGTGCACGTTAAGGTATGGTAAAAATCGCGTAAAAATTGTGCGGAGGGGAGATATGAAGAATTATAGTGTTGATCGGGTAACTCTAGTATGCCTTATGCTTGCTGGTATGCTTGTTGTCGGCGGGCTTTTCTTGAAGATTATTTTCGAATCATAACAAGTAGTTCGCGGGCAACAATTTGGTCTGGTCTGTAGTACAAGAGGTCGCGTGATTCAACCGACTTAAATGTTACGGGCTGGTAGCCGAGCGCGTCGAGCGATTTAGTCAGGGGCAAATGGGCGAATGCGCCTTCTTTATCGCGCCATGCGGGTACGGCAAGACAAATAGTTGTGTTTGGCTTGAGCTGGGGCTGAAGGTTTTTTAAGAACTCGCTAATAATATGCTGGCAGTTACCGCGAACTTCCTCGAGCTTTTTAGGTGACGGGGGTGCGCTAAATGGTTGACCTAGGTACGCTTCGCTTGCTATGGCGGTAATCGGGCCATTCCAGGTTGTGTTCATGGCGTCGCCTTGTTCGACCTGCCAGTCTTGCGCTAGACGGTATTTTGTCGTTAGCCAAGAGATATTCTGGCGGCTGTAGTCGACCATCTTTTCAGATAGGTCTGTGCCGTAGGCGTTATGCCCCATAATAAGGGCTTCTTGAAGCACGACACCGGTGCCACAGAACGGGTCAAGCACTCGTGCAGGTGCGTTGTCTACATCAGTGTTGCCGGTAGCTAGGTTAATCATTATTTGGGCAAGTTTTGGTGGTAGCATGCCAACAAATGCGTCGCGTTTTGGCCGGCCTTGGTCGCGGGCGGCTAGGGCGGTGATGTTTTGCGCTCCGGTGCTTTCGGCGATAATCGTTTTGCCTTTGCCTCGAACAACTAAAAGTTCAACTTTGTTGTCGGCAAGGCCAAGTTTATTGTGGTGCGAGGTTGCTGTAGACAGAGCTATATCTTGGTTGGGGATTAGTCTTAGGCTGACGGAGTGCTGTTTTAACTTTCCTTTTAGGATTATGCCAGTTTTTTGAACGTCACGGGGGTTAATACGAAAATCGTAAGCACTAATACCTAAGGTTATTTTACCGTCGCGGTTACGCCACTGCTGTGCGTAGTGGTTAACGATAGCCCGCGAGGCTTCCGACCATGCAGTTGTTGGTAGTTCGGCAATAACTAGTCCAAGCTTTTGCGTGCCACCAAGTCGTTCAATTGAGGGTTTTGAGTCTGTCGAGAAGGTTGCTGTGGTGTCCGAGAAATGGTTAACTTCGCCGAAGATTCTTTCGAGTTCGGCAAGCGAAAGTGCGGGTTGGCGTCCAAGAAGGGCAATATACATGTCACCATTGTAGCATTTGTACTATAATGAAAGATAATATGAGTCAAAAAACAAAGCGTCGGTTGCAGCTATCGTTTAGGGCGTGGTTAACAATTATTACGACGTTATTGTTGTGTGTTATTGTTTTTGTCGCTTGGCCAGAAATTGTTAAAGCGTGGGGCTTGCTAGATCGTGTTAATTTGTGGATTTTAGCGCTACTTATTCCGGTGCAACTATTTAGTTACTACGCAACTGGTGGAATGATTTTTTCATATCTCCGTTCCAAGGGTAATCTGACAGATATGTCACACTGGCGAACAACGCGGTTGGCGCTAGAGCTTAACTTTGTCAACCACGTGTTGCCTAGTGGCGGCGCCGCTGGTTTTTCATATCTTGCGTGGGTGCTGAAGCGTTTCAAGGTTAGCGTTGCTCGTTCAACTATGGCCCAGGTGGTTCGTTTCACCATGACATTTATTAGTTTTGCGATGTTAATGGTAATTTCAATTGTTGTGTTGATGCTGAATAGCGGTGTTGATCGTAACGTCGTTGTGGTCGCTATTGCTTTAACGGTACTAACAATCGGTATTATGCTGTTCGTTATGTGGTTGCTGAAGAGCCGGCGTCGGCTTGACCGCTTCGAGCGGTGGTTGCAACGGGTGTCTAACCGAATTGTTCGGTTTTTTACTAGGGGTAGGCGTCGCCAAGGAATCAAAAAGGGCGTTTTGGCGGAGTTTTTCGATGGCATTCACGACGATTATACGGCTTTAATGCGTGAGCGTAAGATGCTTGTTCGTCCATATATTTGGGCGGTGCTTGCGAATGTCTCGGATGTGTCGCTAATTTGGATTGCGTTTTG
>Ga0222423_1000190_pt1 | contig 54700 bp, 56 predicted proteins | sample 3A0metagenome_FD_182472 | JGI IMG/M metagenome (GOLD analysis project Ga0222423, IMG submission 182472) | Enriched microbial communities from leaf-cutter ant dump, University of Wisconsin, Madison, United States - 3A0 (version 2) | ecosystem: Environmental > Terrestrial > Nest > Insects nest >...
GCCAGCGACGAGGCCGCACATGAGGGGTCAGCACAGTGAGCGGGGGCTTCACGGCCGGGGTCAGCGGCTTCATGTGGCGCATGGGCGGCGCGCTCGTCGCGTGCATCGTTGGCCTGTGCATGCTCTTCTGGGCGCTCGAGGTGACCGCACTCACCGCCTTCGCGGCCACGGACACCGGAGGCGACGCGCGCCCTTCAACGGGCACCTACCTCTTGCTGTTCGCCGGTCTCGTGATGATCAACCTCGCCACCTTCTACGCGCTCACGCACTGGAGCAGATACCTGCGCGAACACCCCGGCACCAAGCAACCGCCGGTGATCCTCTTGGTGAGCATCGTCATCGTTGGCGGCGCTGCGCTGGTGCTTGGCGTCGCCACGCACTCTGACTGGATCCGGGCGCAAGACCCCATCCCCATGAATCCCCGTCAAGGCTTTGTCGCCTATGAGGTCATGTTCGCCACGCTCGTCATCGCCACGCTCGTGCTCCTTGCCGTGCGCTGGTCTCCCGGCTTCCGGCGCCGCCCCATCGAGGACTAGGCGCTGACGACCGACGTCACCTCATAGCCCTCGAGCGCCGCCCGTCCGCCGAGCGCAGGCAGTTCCAGCAGGAACGAGAACCGCACGCTCGCCGCCCCGCCCGCCAGGAGCATCCGCGCCACGGCCCCCGCCGTGCCTCCCGTTGCCAGGACGTCATCGATGACGAGCACGTGGCGCCCCGCGATGCCGTTGGGGGAGATCACCAACTCCGATGCGCCGTACTCGATGGTCGCGTCGGCCTCGAGCAGCTCTCCCGGCATCTTGCCCTTCTTACGCACCATCGTCATGCCCACCCCAAGCGTCTGCGCCACCACTGGCGCAAAGATGAACCCGCGCGCATCCACGCCGGCCACGATGTCCACGGCCGCCCCAGCGTCGGGCATGAGCTGGACGCACGCCTCGCGGAACCTCTCTGGGCTCGCAAGGATGGGCGAAATGTCAAAGAACAGGATGCCGGGTTGAGGGAAGTCGGGGAACGTCGCGAAGTCGTCGAGCGTGATCACCCGCCCATCGTGCCACGCGGACGCGCGCGCCCATCCCCAGTAGGCTCGACTCATGACCGAACGCACCCTTGTCCTCGTCAAGCCCGATGGCGTGGAGCGCGGCCTGTCTGGGGAAATATTGCGGCGCATCGAGGCAAAGGGCTACACGCTCGTTGCCGTGGAACTGCGCACCGCCACCCCTGAGCTGCTTGCCGAGCACTACGCGGAGCATGTGGGCAAGCCGTTCTACGGCCCGCTCGTGGAGTTCATGCTCTCCGGCCCCACCCTTGCGGTGGTTGCCGAGGGCGATCGCGTCATCGAGGGCTTCCGGTCGCTGGCCGGTGCCACGGACCCCACTACCGCCGCGCCCGGCACCATCCGCGGTGACCTCGGCAGGCAGTGGCCCGTTCCCGTGCTGCGCAACCTGGTTCACGGCTCGGATTCGCCGCAGAGCGCCGAACGGGAGATCGGCATCTGGTTCCCCGGGGTGACCGCGTGAGCACGGGCAAGAACCTCGAGAACCGGCTCGAGGCCGGCCTCTTCGCCACCCGCTGGCTCTTGGCGCCCGTGTACATCGGGCTCGTCATCGGCCTCGCGCTCGTGGTGATCAAGTTCTTTGAGCAGCTGTGGCACCTGCTGACCAACCTCGGCAGCGAGGAGTTCGAGGCCGCGGATCAGCTCATGGTGGCGATCCTCACGCTCGTGGACATCGCCCTGCTCGGCAACCTCATCCTCATCGTGATCTTTGCCGGCTACGAGAACTTCGTCTCGCGCATGAGCGTTGCCGACGATCACGTGGACAAGCCCGCCTGGATGGGTCACGTGGACTTCTCGGGCCTCAAGATGAAGCTCATCGGCTCGCTCGTGGCCATCTCCGCGATCCTGTTGCTCAAGGACTTCGTGAAGATCGGCGATCCCAACCAGCACGTGGACTTCCACGCTGTGGGTTGGCAGATCGGCATTCACGTGACGTTTGTGTTCTCCGGCCTCATCTTCGCGATCATGGACTACTGGGGCTCCAAGCGCCTCAAGGTGCTCGCGGAGCTGCACGCTCCCGATGTCGCCGCCTCGGCCACCGAGCCGTTTGACCCGCGCGCGTCGTAGGCCTCACTAGTCTTTCCCCATGCATCTCAAGACGCTGACGCTGCGAGGCTTCAAGTCCTTCGCGTCCGCGACCACGCTGGAGTTTGAACCCGGCATCACGTGTGTTGTGGGCCCCAACGGCTCCGGTAAGTCCAATGTGGTGGATGCTCTCGCCTGGGTCATGGGCGAGCAGGGCGCCAAGACGCTGCGCGGCGGTCAGATGGCGGACGTCATCTTCGCGGGCACGGCAGGCAGGGCACCACTAGGCCGTGCCGAGGTGTCCCTCACCATCGACAACACCGACGGCGCGCTGCCCATCGACTACACCGAGGTGACGATCACCCGCACCCTGTTCCGCTCCGGCGGCTCCGAGTACGCCATCAACGGCTCCGCGTGCCGGCTGCTCGACATCCAAGACCTCTTGAGCGACTCCGGCCTTGGCCGCGAGATGCACGTCATCGTGGGCCAAGGTCAACTCGACGCCGTGCTGCGCGCCACCCCAGAGGAGCGGCGTGGCTTCATCGAGGAGGCCGCGGGCATCCTCAAGCACCGCAAGCGCAAAGACAAGGCGCTGCGCAAGCTCGACGCCATGCAAGGCAATCTCACGCGTATCCAAGACCTCACGGCCGAGATTCGCCGCCAGCTGGGCCCGCTTGGCCGCCAGGCGGAGGTGGCGCGCCAAGCGCAGACCATTCAGATCGAGGTGCGCGATGCTCGCTCGCGGCTTCTCGCCGACGACATCGCCCAGTTGGCCGACGCTTTGGAACAGGAGCGCGCGGACGAGACGGCACTGCTGGAGCGCAGGGCCGTGGTGGAGGCTTCGCTGGCGGAGGCGCGAGGGAGGCTTGCCGACCTCGAACGTGCCAGTGCGGAGGCAACGCCCGCGCTCACCAAGGCCAATGACCTCTACTACCGCCTGAGCGCCATTCGCGAGCGGCTGCGCAACCTCGAGACGCTCGCGCAGGAGCGGCTGCGGATGCTCGGCACCACCGTGGTGGAGACCACTCCCGCCGATCTCGTAGACCTTGACGAGCAACTGGCCCGCGCCCGCACGGCGCAAGCGGAGCTCGACGCAGAGGTCGCCGCCGCCCAGGCCGCGCTCGAGTCTGCGGAGGCCGCACGGGCCGAGGCAGAACAAGTGGCGCTCGCGTCCGAGCGGCACCTCGCGGACCTGCTCCGCTCGGTTGCCGACCGTCGCGAGGGCGTGGCGCGTCTTGCGGGCGATGTCGCTGCCCGACGCTCCCGCGTGGAGGCCACGGAGGCGGAGATAGGGCGCCTGCGCGAGTCGCTTGCGGCCGCCGAACGCCGCGCGCATGAGGCGAGCACCGAGTTTCAGCATCTCGAGACCACGGTCACGGATGTGGAGGACGGCGAGGAGGATCTCGACGAGGCCTTTGAGGGAGCGTCGGCCGCGCTTGAGGCGGCACGCACCGAGGTGTCCTCACTCAAGGACGGGCTCAACGCCGCCATGCGCGAACGCGACACCTGGGCGGCCCGTGCCGAGGCGCTCGAGTTGTCGCTCACCCGCAAGGATGGCGCGGGCGCGCTGCTTGCGAGCGGCTCGCGAGCGGTGCGCGGCACCGTTGCCTCGCTCATTGAGGTGGCGGACGACGCCGAGGACGCCATCGCGGCCGCGCTTGGTGGCCTTGCCGACGCCCTTGCTGTGGGCGGCGTCGAGGATGCCGTCGACGCCATTCGCTGGCTTCGAGACGAAGACGCCGGCCGCTCGCGCTTCCTCATCGCCGACCCTTCCGCCCGCCCAGTCAATCCCCACGTGGCCCTTCCCGCAGGGGCGAGCTGGGCGTCGGACCTGGTAGACGGCCCAGCGGGAATTGTCGATACCGTGCGCGCCCTGGTGCAAGGCGTGGCCGTCGTTGACGACCTCGCCGCCGCGCGCGCCCTTGTGGCCGCGCATCCCACCGTGGTGGCCGTGACCAAACGTGGCGATCTCTTGGGCGCCCGCAACGCCTCCGGCGGAGCGGGTGACGCGCCGAGCGTCTTGCACATGCAGGCTGCCTTCGACGACGCTCGCGCCAAACGCGATGCCGCCGCCGCCGAGGTGGAGAAGGCGTCCTTCGCAATCAGGGCGGCCGAGGACGCCGAGGTTTCCGCCCGCTCCCGGCACGACGTGGCGCTGGAACGCCTCAACGAGTCCGACGCTCGCATGGCAGCCGTGGCCGAGCAGCTAGGGCAGTTGGGAGCGCAGGCGCGCGCCGCAAAGGCAGAGGCCGAGCGCCTGACGGAGCAGATCGAGGCCGCTCATGCACGCATGGACGCGGACCAAGAGGAGCTGACGAGCCTCGCCGAGCGCCTGCGCGCGGCCCAAGCCGAGCCGGAGCAGACGGCGGCAGAGACCACCACCGCGCAATCGGCCCGCGATGACGACGCCGCGGCGGCAACGGCGGCGCGCGCCCATGAGACGGAGGCGCGCCTTGCGCTGCGCACCGCGGAGGAGCGCGCCCGGGCCCTCGCGGCGCGTGCGGAGAGCCTCGAGCGAGCGGTGGTTGCTGAACGCGACGCGCGAGCACGGGCGCAAGAGGCGGCCGCTCGCCGCGAACGGCAGGCCGTGGCCGCGCGGGAGGTCAGCGCGGGAGCGAGCGCCGCCTTGGCGCAGATCGACGCTTCGGTGCAGCGGGCCGACGACTCCCGGGCAGAGGTTGAGGCGGCGCGCTCCGAGCGAGCCGGAGCGCTTGCCGATGTCCGCAGGCTCGTTGACGAGTACAGCACCGAGCATGCGCGGCTCACCGACGACGCCCATAAGGACGAGGTGGCGCGTGCGGAGCTGCGCGTGCGCCTCGAGCAGTTGCGCCAGCGTGCCATCGACGACCTCGGCACCGACCCCGACGAACTCGTCAAGGAGTTTGGGCCCCACGTGCCCGTGCCCGTCATTGGCGGCGACGACGAACAGGCTCAGCCGCAGCCCTTCGTTCGTGAGCAGCAAGAGAAGCGACTGCGTTCCGCAGAGCGCGCCATGTCTCAGTTGGGCCGCGTCAACCCCCTTGCGCTCGAGGAGTTCGCGGCGCTTGAGGAGCGCCACAAGTTCCTCACGGACCAGCTCAGCGACATCAAGAAGTCCCGCGAGGACCTCCTGACGATCGTCAAGGAAATCGACGAGCGTGTAGAGCAGATCTTCACCGAGGCCTACAACGACACCGCTCAGAAGTTCGAGGAAATCTTCCCGCGTCTGTTCCCCGGCGGCACCGGACGGCTGGTGCTCACCGACCCCGCGAACATGCTCACCACGGGCATCGAGGTGGAGGCGAGCCCGCCCGGCAAGAAGGTCAAGCGGCTCTCGCTCCTCAGCGGTGGCGAGCGTTCGCTGACGGCCGTGGCGATGCTCGTGGCCATCTTCAAGGCCCGCCCCAGCCCGTTCTACGTGATGGACGAGGTCGAGGCCGCGCTCGACGACGTGAACCTTGGCCGTCTCCTGGAAATCTTCCGCGAACTGCGCGATGACTCACAGCTCATCGTCATCACCCACCAGAAGCGGACCATGGAAATCGCCGATGCCCTGTACGGTGTAACCATGCGCGGCGATGGCGTGACCACCGTCATCAGCCAGCGGCTCACTGAGGAGCCCGTCGCCACCTGACGCGGGTTGCAATTCTCAGCCTCCTGGGTGACGATGGCTACGAGTCCGATTTTTCTCGTTTGTCCTGTGCCCGGATTTTTCGCGCCCTCGTGGCGCGGGGAGGAGTTCGTCCCAGCATGCTGTCACAGATGCTTCCGTTCTACGTCCTTGGTGGCGTCATCGCCCTCGTCACCTTCGTTGCGGCCGTCGCCGCAGAAGGCAGGGCGGCGCACATCCTGCGCGTGTGGCTCGAATCTGGCCGCAAGCAGGCCGTGCACACCTTGCGTGAAGAAGCCCTCGCGGGTGACGTGGAGCGCCAGCCCAACGACCTCAACCTCGTGGGTCACCTTGGGGCGGCAGAGCGCCGCTACGTGGAGATCGACGCGCGCCGCGCGCGTCAGCAAGAGCGCGCCAACGCCTAAAGGGCTGACACACTGGACCCCGTGGATGTTGCATGGATTCCCGGTGATGCCGATGCCGTAGTCGTGGCCGTGGTGGCCGTCGTCGCCCTTGCCGGGGCAGGCTGGGCCATTGCCCGACGCTCTGGCCGGGGAGCACCCCCTCCCGCGGTGATCGAGTCCCACACCATCGTCGAAACTCCGGTGTCCGCGGCACCCGCAGACATCGTTGACCATCCAGAGGCCACGAGTGGTCGCTTTTCGCGGCTTCGCGGACGCCTCGGCGCCACACTCGCCGGCGTGCTGCACCGCGGCGCGATGTCGGCCTCCGACTACGACGCGCTCGAGGAGGCGCTGCTGCTGGCCGATGTGGGAGCGTCGGCCACCGACGCGATCCTTGCGGGTGTGAAGTCGCGGCTCGGTGCCAACTTTGACCTCGAGCCAACGCAGGCACTTCGCGAGGCACTGCTGGAGGCCATCGATCCTGCCGCGGACCGTTCGCTCGCGCTGGGCCAGGCGGGGCAGGGGCAGGCCAAGTCCGTCATCGTCGTTGGCGTCAACGGCGTGGGCAAGACCACCACTGTGGGCAAGCTCGCGCGCGTGCTCGTCGCGGACGGCTATTCGGTCATGCTCGGGGCCGCCGACACCTTCCGTGCCGCCGCCGCCGACCAGCTCGAGACCTGGGGAGCCCGCGTGGGGGTTCCCGTTGAGCGCTCCGAGCGCGATGGCGCCGACCCCGCCTCCGTCGCCTTCGCGGCAGCCGAGCGTGCCGTGGGTGACAGCGCCGACGTGCTCCTCATCGACACCGCCGGCCGCCTGCAAAACAAGCAAGGACTCATGGACGAGTTGGGCAAGATCGTGCGCGTGGTGGGCAAGGTCAGCCCGCGCGCCGAGGTGCTGCTGGTCTTGGATGCCACCACCGGTCAGAACGGGCTCGCGCAGGCGCGCGTGTTCGCCGAGGCCACCGACGTCACGGGAATCGTGCTCACCAAGCTCGACGGTTCCGCCAAGGGCGGCATCGTCGTGGCCGTGCAGCGCGAGCTGGGTGTGCCCGTGAAGTTCGTGGGACTTGGCGAGGGCGCCGACGATCTTGCGCCGTTTGAGCCGGTCGCGTTCGTCGACTCGCTCCTGGGTACCGCGTGACCCAACCCCCTCCCGGCTGGTACGACGCGCCCTCGCTTGGCACAGCGTCGGGCAAGCGCGGCATGCCGTGGTGGGGCTGGCTGACGATCGGCGGTGTGGCCTTTGCGCTGCTGGCCGCGGCGGGGGTGGGCATCGTGGTGTGGGCGCTGCGCATGGACGACGCTCCCGTCGCCCACGCGCGCGAGGCGGTCGCCATCTATGACGACGCCTGGGTCAACGCGGATTGCGCGGCGCTGGAACGCGCCACCACGGACGCGATGCGCGCCGACTGGGGCTACGACGAGTGCGAGCAATTCGTGGCCGATGCCCGCGCCTTCGACGAAGCCAACCGTGGGTACTCCACCACCTTCCGCGAGGCGACCTTTGCATCCGGCGTGGTGACCGTGGAGACACTCGAGAGCTACACCGACACCAACGGCAAGCGCTACACGGACCGTGTCACGTACACCGTGGTCAACGACGGCGGCGCCTGGCGCATCGATGCCGTGCACTTTGCCAATAGCCAGGGCGCGATCGAGCACGCCTAGCCGCCTGCGCAACGCAAGATTTACGTGGCGGCGCGTCTTGTAACGCCGCCGAAACTCGCGAGCCGTTCGTGGGTAACACTCCTGCGGAACCCTCGACCTTACTGGCCGCTCGGCCGGGAGAGGGAGAGACAACAATGGAAGATCCAATGGCTTACGCCGACTCCGTGGGTGCCACCGCGTGGCTCCTCGTGTCGGCATCGCTCGTGCTCCTGATGACGCCGGGACTGGCGTTCTTCTACGGAGGCATGTCGCGCGCAAAGTCCGTCCTGAACATGATGATGATGAGCTTTGGCGCGCTCGCAGTCGTCGGCGTCCTGTGGATGCTCTTTGGTGCCAACATCGCGGGAGGTGCCGGCACATTCTTCGGCAACCCATTCTCTGACGTGGGCCTGCAAGACGTGTTCGCAAGTGCCGACCCCGTGGCGATCGTCAGCGCGGGATTTGGCGCCACCTTCGCGATCATCACGGTGGCGCTCATCTCCGGCTCCATCGCCGACCGCGCCAAGTTCAGCGCGTGGCTCGTCTTTGGCGGCCTGTGGGCGCTGCTCGTGTACTCGCCTGTTGCGCACTGGGTGTGGGCGCTCGACGGCGACGGCAACGCCATTGGCCTGCTGGGCGGCGCGGGGCCCATCTTTGACGGCTCCACAGCTCCACAGGACCTCGCCGGCGGCACGGTGGTGCACATCAACGCCGGCGTGGCGGGGCTGATCCTCGCGCTCATCCTCGGCGTGCGCAAGGGATTCGGCAAGGAGCCGTTCAAGCCACACAACCTGCCGTTCGTCATGCTCGGTGCGGCGCTGTTGTGGTTTGGCTGGTTCGGCTTCAACGCGGGCTCGGCGTTCGCTGCCAACGGCACCGCAGCCATCGCGTGGGTCAACACCACCGCCGCCACGTGTATCGCCATCCTCGGCTGGCTGCTCGTGGAGCGCATCAGAGACGGCAAGGCCACCTCGCTTGGTGCGGCGTCTGGCGTTGTTGCCGGCCTCGTGGCCATCACCCCGTCGTGCGCGTCCGTGGACATCTTTGGCGCGCTCATCATCGGCCTGGTCGCAGGCATCCTGTCCGCCCTCGCCGTGGGCCTGAAGTACCGGTTTGGCTACGATGACTCGCTCGACGTGGTGGGAGTGCACTTGGTGTCCGGCTTGTGGGGCACCCTGGCGATCGGTCTGGTGGGCACGTCAGCTGTTGGAGCATGGGACGGGCTGTTCTACGGCGGTGGCCTTGCGGGCCTTGGTGCGCAAGCACTTGCCGCCGCCATCGTCATGGCTTACAGCGCAGTCGCTACGCTGGTCATTGGCTTGGCGATCAAGTACACGATGGGCTTCCGTGTCAGCGCCGAGGTCGAGCTCATGGGCATCGACCTCGCCGAACACGGTGAGACCGCTTACGAGGAGGCGAAGTAGCCATGAAGCTGGTCACTGCAATCATCCAGCCACACCGCGTTGACGAGGTCCGCGCCGCCCTTGAGGCGACCGGCGTCAAGGGCGTGACGGTGTCGGAGGCGGCCGGCTACGGCCGCCAGAAGGGCCACACCGAGGTCTACCGCGGTGCCGAGTACACGGTGGATCTGGTCCCCAAGACTCGCCTCGAGGTGCTCGTTGACGACGCCGACGCTCCCGCCGTGACCGAGGCGATCGTCTCCGCGGCGCAGACGGGCAAGATTGGCGACGGCAAGGTCTGGGTTGTTCCCGTGGATGACGTTGCCCGTGTGCGCACGGGCGAGCACGGCGCCGACGCGCTGTAGTTCACGTCATGACGAGCCGTGCCGACTCTGGCCGCCGCGGTTCGGACGCTGAGGTCCCGCACTCCGTTGGGGTGCGGGACCTCAGGCATGCCCGGCGGCTGCTCGCCGAGCGCCTCTATGCCGAGCGCGTGCCGGGCCAGGAGCGTCGGGCACGGCTGACAGGACTCGTGGAGGCGTGCCTTGCGCAGCACTTCCGCGACCTCGCCGACGACGTGCCCGGGGTGACGCTTGCCGCCGTGGGTTCCGTGGGGCGCGGGGATTCGGGACCGGCATCCGACCTCGACCTGGTGCTGTTGCACAGCGGCGAACACCTCACGAGGGACGAGGTCGGCGACCTCGCCCAGCGCCTGTGGTACCCCATCTGGGACGCGGGCCTCGAGTTGGACCACGCCACACGGTCCATCACCGAATGCCGCCAAGTGGCGGAACGTGACCTCGCCGCGGCCGCCGGGCTGCTGGACTTGCGCGCCATCGCCGGAGACGAATCTCTCGCCACCCAGGCGCGCGCCGCGATCTATCAGGACTGGCGCGCGCAGGCGCGCAACAAGCTCCCGGAGCTGCTGGCCGCCTCGCGTGCGCGCGCGGACCGCTTTGGCGAGGTCGCCTACCTCATCGAACCGAACCTCAAGGAGTCGCGTGGAGGCACCAGGGACGCGGTGAGCCTCGGCGCCCTTGCCGCAACCTGGCTCACCGACCGTCCCCACGGCGCCGTGGACCACGCCGCTGGCACCTTGTTGGACGTGCGCGATGCCCTGCAGTTCGTTACGGGAAAGCCTCAGAACGTGCTGGGACGCCACGTGGCCGATGACGTTGCCGCGACCCTCGGAGTTGGCGACCCTGACGACGTCCTCAAGGCCCTTGCCGAGGCGGGACGCACCGTGGCCTTTGCGCTGGACTCCACCGAGCGTCGGGCGCGCAGCACCCTGGAGCGTTCCGGTGTGGGCTCGCGAGCGTTCGTTGCCAGGCGCCGTGCGGTGGCGCCGCGACATGTGTCCGTTGGCGACGGACTCATCGATGTGGACGGCGATCTGGCTCTGGCGCAGGGCTGGGAGGTGTGCGCCGATCCCTGCCTGCCCCTGCGCGCCGCCGCGGTGGCCGCGACCACTGGGCTGACCTTCACGCCCGGGTTGTTGGAGGCGCTTGCGGAGTGCCCGGACCTGCCAACGCCCTGGCCCGATGAAGCTCGCGCATGCTTTTCCGACCTTTTGCGTTCCTCGACGCATCTCGTTGGCGTGTGGGAGGCGATGGACCTCGCGGGCCAGGTGGTGCGTTGGATCCCCGAGTGGGAGGGGGTGCGCAATCGGCCGCAGCGCTCGCCCGTCCATCGCTTCACGGTGGATCGCCACATGGTCCAGGCGGTAGTGCTTGCCGGGCGCCACCGCCGCTCGGCGGCGGATCGTGACCTGGTGCTGTTTACCGCGCTCGTGCACGACATCGGCAAGCGGTCAGGGGCCACGGATCATTCGCGTGACGGCGCCGCGCTCGTGCCCGCCATATGCGCGCGCATGGGGATGGCGCCGGCCACCACCGCAGACGTGGTCACCTTGGTGCGCGAGCACCTCACGCTTGCCGAGCTCGCGACCACACAGGACGTGAGCGATCCCGCAACGGCAGACGCCTTGCTCGCCGCGCTCGGCGGCCGGGCAGACCTGCTGGAGGCGCTGCGCGTGCTCACCGAGGCCGACGCCATGGCGGCGGGGCCCAAGGCCTGGACGCCGTGGCGGGAGTCGCTCGTCAACACGCTCACCGAGAACGCGAGGGCCAGGCTCGCACAGCCCAGGTAGTCTTGGAGGCTGATCCACCCGAAGGGAATCAGGTGTTCGCCAACCTCTCCGATCGCCTCACCGCGACCTTCCGAAACCTGCGTGGCAAGGGCCGCCTCACCGAGGCGGACATCGACGCGACCATTCGCGAGATCCGCCGCGCACTGCTCGATGCCGACGTTGCGGTCCCAGTGGTCCGCACGTTCACCGGCAACATTCGCGAGCGGGCGCTTGGGGCCGAGGTCAGCGGTGCGCTCAACCCGGCCCAGCAGGTCGTCAAGATCGTCAACGAGGAGCTCATCGCGATCCTCGGTGGCCAGTCGCGGCCGCTGCGATTCGCCAAGAACGGCCCCACCGTCATCATGCTCGCGGGTCTCCAGGGTGCTGGCAAGACCACCCTCGCGGGCAAGCTCGCGCACTACCTCAAGCAACAGGGTCAGACGCCGCTTCTCGTGGCCGCGGACCTGCAGCGCCCCAACGCCGTCACTCAGCTCAAGGTCGTGGGCGAGCGCGCGGGCGTTCCCGTCTTCGCCCCCGAGCCGGGTGTCACGCGCGAGGACGAGAAGGTGCGTGGCAACCCCGTCAAGGTGGCCAAGAAGGGCATCAAGGAGGCCGAACAGCGCCAGCATTCGGTGGTCATCGTGGACACCGCCGGCCGCCTCGGAGTTGATCAAGAGCTCATGCGTCAGGCCGCGGACATTCGCAAGGCCATCGAGCCCACCGAGGTCCTCTTCGTCATCGACGCGATGATCGGTCAGGATGCGGTGGCGACCGCGCAGGCGTTCCAGCAGGGCGTGGACATCACCGGTGTGGTGCTCACCAAGCTCGACGGCGACGCCCGCGGTGGCGCCGCGCTGTCCGTGGCGGAGGTCACGGGCACGCCCATCCTCTTCGCCTCCACGGGAGAAAAGCTCGAGGAGTTCGAGGTCTTCCACCCCGACCGCATGGCGAGCCGCATCCTCGACATGGGCGACATCCTCACGCTCATCGAGCAGGCCGAGAAGGCGTTTGATCAGGCGGAAGCCGAGCGCATGGCCGCCAAGGTCGTCAAGGGCGAGGACTTCACGCTCACGGACTTCCTGTCGCAAATGCAGCAGCTGAAGAACATGGGCTCGATGAAGAAGATGCTGACGATGCTCCCGGGCATGGGTCAGATCCGCGATCAGATCGACAACTTCGACGAGCGGGAGATTGTCCGCACCGAGGCGATCATCCAGTCCATGACTCCCGCCGAGCGTGACAACCCCAAGCTGCTCAATGGCTCGCGGCGTTCGCGCATCGCGCGCGGCTCCGGCATGCAGGTGAGCGACGTCAACTCGCTTGTCAAGCGCTTTGAGGACGCGCAGACGATGATGCGCGCCATGGCCAAGAACGGCGGTGCCATGCCCGGCCTTCCCGGCATGGGCGGGGGAGCGCCGGGTGCGTTCGGCGGCTTCCCCGGCGGCAAGAAGTCCAAGGGCAAGCAGGTTCCGCAGCGCAAGGTCAAGGGCAAGAGCGGCAATCCTGCGGTGCGCGCTCAGCAAGAGGCCGCGGCCCGCAACCGGCCCGACGCCGCCCCGGCTCCCGGCTCGGCGTTCGGCTTGGGCGCACAATCGCCTCAGCAAGAGGTTGACGTTGACGCCCTCAATGCCGACCTCGGCAAGTACTTGCGCCGTTAGTTCCCCATGGATCGCCTCCACCTCACCGGTCCCGTGATTCCTAACACGTTAGGAATCCGAGACGAGGTATGGGTGTCCGGCGGCGTCATCCACATGGAACGCCCCGATTCCGGCCCCTGGGAGCGCATCGATGGGTGGGTGGTTCCCGGCCTCGTCGACGTCCATTGCCACGTGGGCCTTGCCAACGGCGGCGTGGTCGATGACGAGCTCGCGCTCAAGCACGCGATGACGGATCGCGATGCGGGCACGCTGCTCATTCGCGAGCCCGGCTCGCCCGTGGATACCGGCTTCATCAACGCCAACGCCCGGGCGCCGCGCATCGTCCGTTCCGGCCGCTTCCTTGCCCGCCCCAAGCGCTACATCCGCGGCTACGCGCGCGAGATCGAGGTGGACCAGCTGCCCGAGGCGGCCGCGCAGGAGGCGCGGGCAGGCGACGGCTGGGTCAAGCTCATTGCCGATTGGATCGACCGCGACGAGGGCGACCTCGCGCCCTTGTGGCCAACGGACATCCTGGCCAAGGCCGTGGCGGCAGCGCATGACAACGGTGCCCGCGTCACGGCACATGCCTTCTCCACCGAGGCGATCGACGGGCTCTTGGACGCCGGCATCGACTGCATCGAGCACGGCACCGGCATGACCCCGGACCAGTTGCAGCGCGCCGCTGCGCAGGCAGTGCCCGTGGTGCCCACCCTCATCCAGGTGGCGAACTTCGCGGCCTTTGCCGCTCAGGGCGAGCCCAAGTTTCCGCGCTATGCCGCCCGCATGCGCGCCATGTACGAGCGCCGCTATGAGCAGGCCTTCGCGATGTGGGACGCCGGCGTGCGCATCCTCGTGGGCACGGACGCGGGCGGCGAGGTGGGTCATGGCCGCTTGCCCAACGAGTGTGCGGAGCTTCAGCACGCGGGCATCCCCGCGTCCGCCATACTCGCGGCCGCAAGCTGGGATGCCAGGGACTTCCTCGGCGTCCCAGGCGTAGCGGACGGCGCGCCCGCGGACCTCGTGGTCTACGCGGCCGACCCTCGCGAGGACGCAGCGGTCCTCGCCAATCCGTCCGCGGTGATCCTTCGCGGCTCGCGCGTCGTGTAGGTGAACGTGAACCCCATGACCGAGCTCACCGTGGATGCCCGCGTGCGCGAGCGTCGGGCCGTTGCACTGACCGCCGCGCTGTGGTGGACGGGAGCGGTGGCCGTTGCGTTTTTCGTGGCCCAGGGCGGGCTCACCATCACCTCGCCGGTGGACTACCTCTATTCGCTGGGTCAGATCGCCGGGCTCGTGGCCGCGGTGCTTGTCATGAATCAGGTGCTGCTCATCTCGCGAGTGCCGTGGATAGAGCACACGCTGGGTCATGACCGTGCGGCGGTGACCCATACCCGCATGGGCAAGGTGGCGTTCCTCGCGATGCTCGTGCACGCCGCGCTGCTCCTCATCATGACGGCCCACTACGACGGCCGTTCCGTGCTCGCCGAGATTCCCGCGCTGTGGGACCTTGGCTGGTTCCTCGCCGCGGCTCAGGCCGCGCTGGGCGTGTTCGCCCTCGTGGTGGTGACGAGTCTCGTGATCGTGCGGCGGCGGTGGCGCTACGAGTCCTGGCACGCCGTGCACCTGTGTGTGTACGTGGCCATCGCCTTGGCGCTGCCCCACCAGTTCATCGAGGGCTCCACCTTCCGCGGCAAGGGTGCGGCGTGGTGGTTCTGGCTTGCGCTGTATGTGGTGACGCTTGGCTCGTGGCTTGCCTATCGCGTGGTGCGTCCGCTCGCGCATGCCCGACGCTATGGCCTGCGGGTATCCGACGTTACCACCCATCCGGACGGCTCTACGAGCATCGTCATGACGGGCAGGGACCTGGCCGGGCTGCGCGCCATGCCTGGCCAGTTTGGGCTGTGGCGATTCCTTGCTCGTGGATATTGGCGCGAGGCACACCCGTTCTCGCTGTCGCGCATCGAGGCGAATGCCCTGCGCGTCACCGTGGGTGCCTCTGGCGACTTCAGCTCGTCGCTCGGTGCGCTTCCCGTGGGCACGCGCGTGCTGCTCGAGGGACCTCTTGGGATATTCACCGCTCGCCTGCGGACGCGGCCCGGCGTGGTCTACGTGGCGGGAGGTATTGGCATCACGCCGCTGCTGGCCCTGCTGCAGCACCCGCATTCGGGTCCGCTGGACATCGTGCTGCGCGCGAGTTCGCTCGAGTCCGCCCCGCTGCGCGACGAGGTGCACACCCTCGCCGCGCGCCATGGCGCCACCGTGCATGAGTTCTTTGGGCCGCGAGGCGAAGGATGGTCCTCGGCGGCCGAGCCCGCTCGCCTCGCGGATCTCGTTGCCGGCCTAGACCAGCGGGACGTCTACATTTGTGGCCCGGTGGCCTGGGCGGACGCCGTAGCGGCCGACGCTGTGGCCAGTGGGGTGGCTCCAGAGGCCATTCATCGCGAGAGGTTTGGGTGGTCGTGATGCGCGCCTCGCACAAGCTGGTCATCGGTGGGGGATGTGCCGCGATCGTCGCCGTTGGCTTCGCTTCGGCACCGCCCATGCGCGTGAGCGCGGACGACGTCACGGCGGACCCGCAGCCCACGGCGTCTGGTGCCCAGACCTTTGCCGGGCCGGCCGTGTCCAATGCGCGCGGCACGTACCAGGCGCAGATCACGGTGGTGGACGGCATGGTGACCGATGTTGTGGCCCTGCAGGCAGGCACTCGCGACCCTCAGTCGGTGGCCGTCAACCGGGTGGCGATTCCCGCCTTTCGTACCGAGGTGCTCGAGGCACAAAGCTGGGACGTTGATGCCATCTCCGGGGCCTCGTTCACCAGCCCAGCCTTCATCGAGTCCCTGCACGGTGCCTTTGAGGACGCAGGGCTGTCGTGAGCGAGCCGTATCGGGCTCGGCTGCGGGCCATGGCGATGGCCTTCGACGTCACGGTGGAAGGAGTCGCGAGCGAGGCGGCGGCGCCCGCCGTGGAGGCCGTGCACCGCGACCTGTTGCGCGCCGACGACCTCTTCTCGCTGTTCCGCCCCGACACTCCTGTGGCGCGCCTGGCTCGCGGTGACGCGACGCTCGCCGACATGCCTGCCGAGGTCACCGAGGTGCTGCACCTCGCGGAGCGCTATCGCGAGGCCACGGGCGGCGCCTTCGACATCCGCCGCCCAGACGGCGTGCTTGATCCCACCGGAATCGTCAAGACCTGGGCGGTGACCAAGGCGACCACGCACCTGGGGGGCGTTCCCTCGTGGCTCCTCTCAGCGTCGGGCGACGTGGTGGCACACGGAGGGCCGTGGCGGGTGGGCATTGCCGATCCTGCGGTGAAGGGGGATCCCGCGGGCTCGAGGGTTCTCGACGCGATCGTGCTGGGCGGCGCCTGCACGGCGGTGGCCACCTCCGGTTCCGCCCAGGTTGCCGACCATATTTGGGATCCCGTGACCGGTGAGCCCGCACGCCACTTTCTGCAGGCCTGCGTTGCGGGAACGGACCTGGTGGAATGCGATGTATGGGCAACGGCCATATGCGCCGGCGGCGGGCCCGTGGTGGAGCGCGCCGTGGCGGCGGGGCTCGAGGTGCTCATCGTGGCGTCGGGCCGTTCGCAGGGCGGATACGAGGCCGCCGCGAGCGCGGGCTGGCCACGCGCCGAACGCGCAATTGGTGACGACGGCGCGGCTCTGGCACAATAGACCGCTGGCGCGATCCGCGCCCACCCGTCTTGCTATCCGTGATGCACGGACGGCTCATACCGGAATCAAGGAGTATCAGCCATGGCTGTGAAGATTCGTCTCAAGCGCTTCGGCAAGAAGCGCGCCCCGTTCTACCGCGTGGTCGTCATGGACTCGCGCACCAAGCGCGATGGCCGGGCCATCGAGGAGATCGGCAAGTACCACCCCACCGAGGAGCCCTCGGTCATCGAGATCAACTCCGAGCGCGCGCAGTACTGGCTTGGCGTGGGCGCCCAGCCCACCGAGCAGGTCGCCGCGCTGCTGAAGCTCACGGGTGACTGGCAGACCTTCAAGGGTGAGAAGGGTGCCAAGAGCACCGTCAAGGTCAAGGGCGAGAAGGTCAGCGCCGAGGAGGCCATCAAGGCCCACGCCGACGCCGCCGAGAAGCTCAAGGCCGAGAAGGCCGCCGCTGCCGAGGCCGCCAAGGCTGAGAAGGCCGCTGCTGCCGCTGCCGAGGCCGAGGCCGAGGAGGCTCCCGAGGCTCCCGCTGACGAGGCTCCCGAGGCCGACGCTGCCGAGGCTCCCGCCGCGGAGGCCGCCGAGGAAGCCGCCGAGGAGAAGTAAGTGGTCACCGAGGCGCTCGAGTTCCTGGTGCGGTCCATCGTCCGCAACCCGGACGATGTGCGCGTCACGGAGCGGTCGGGTCGCCGAGGCACCACCCTCAACGTGGTGGTGAACCCCGAGGACCTTCCGCGCGTGATCGGCCGTCGCGGCCGCACCGCGCAGGCGATCCGCACCGTGATCGACGCGATCGCTCGCGATGAGGTGCGCGTCAACATCGTCGACGTCGCGTAAGCCTCGCTAGCAAGACGGCCCCGGACCAGACGGTCCGGGGCCGTTTGCCATGTCTAGAGCTTCAGGTCTTACTGCCGGCGAGGAACGCGTTGGTCTCGCGGCTGTACAACAGGATGAGCACCACCGCCGCGATGAGGATCTCGAGCATCGCCACCGCGGCGTGGTTGGATCCGATGGCGATCCACGCCCACACCTGGAAGGCGATGCGCACCATCATGACGATGCCGATGATCGCGCGCGCCACGCTCGACCCCGTGAAGAGCAGCGCGGCCACCACCACCGTGACGAGACCCACGAGGATGGCGAGATAGGCGATGGCCTTGACCGTGCCGTCGGGCCCGTTCGTGAGGTAGGCGACGCCCGTGGTGACGTCGCCGAGTGCGGCGATGAGCGCCATGATCGTGACGACGATGACATCGGTTGGGCGCGTGGCTTGGGGGACGGTGTCGGCCATGTCATCACGCTACTCCCGCACGCGTGCGCGCGCACTAGGGTTGCCGCGTGGACATGGTGAGGGTGCGGGCGCTGCGCGACCCCGGGCGTGCGTTTCAACGGGTTGGCGTGTGCGTGGTGGTGACAGTGGGTGCCTGCACGGCGGTGTGGCTGCAGGTGTCGCGGCCTAGCCCGGTGGGCCTGGTCTTGGCTCTCTTCCTTGCACTGTGTGCAGTTCGGTTCACGTGGGAGGCGCTCAAGGCGGTACGGCTGCTTCCTCTCGTGACGGTGCGAGTGGACGGCGTGCGGCTCGTGGTGAGCACGCCGTTGCGCGGCCGCCGCGCGGCGCACGGCGACTTTGTGCGGGGCGCCCCCATCGGCATGGGCGGGATGTCCTACCCCTCCGGGAGGTTACGGCGTTACGCGTTCCGGTTGGTGCAGGGCGCCGCGAGCGCTCGCGTTGCCGGCCCCTTACCTCCAGACGGCACCGACATTGCGCGCCTTGTGGCCATGCTCGCGGGCGTCAGCACGCGACTGGAGGTCGCGGATGTTGCGCGCGAGGTGCCCGCGTTCGTGTCGGTTCGGCCCGACGCTTCACCTCCTTTCCCCGTAGCGGCACCAGGGGGAGTGGCCACCGTGGTGGCTGGCGGCACGTGGACGTTTCCCGGGGTTGAGGATGGGCGGGCGACGGCGCAGTACGCGCCGCCTCCGCCCGCGCGTGGCATGAAGATCGCCGCATCGCACGACTTTGCCTCCCGGGTGCGGACCCTTTTCGTCATGGGCGCAGGAGGTGAGGTTGCCTCGGTGCTGACCGTGGATCCGCAGGCGGCGGGCCTCGACGTGTATGTGGGTCACGATGGCAGCGGTGCGCAATGGTGGCACCTGCGCACGGAGAGCCATGCGGGACCGGACCTCGGTGCCGGGTCCCTCTAGGCTTGGCGCCATGAAGGTCACGGTGGCACGCATCGGCAAGGCACACGGGCTCAAGGGTGAGGTGAGCCTTGACGTGCGCACCGACATCCCCCAAACCCGGCTCGTGCCAGGGGCGACGTTTGAGACCGCGGGAGGCAGCGTCGGGCACCTGACGATTGCGCGCGTGCGCGAGCAGGCGGGGCGCTGGTATGTGGCCTTTGCCGAAATCGCGGACCGCGATGCCGCGGAGGCGGCTCGCGGCACCGAGCTCGTCATCGAGGCAAGCGCCTCCGATGAAGACGACGCCTGGTACGTGCATGAACTCGTGGGACTGCGTGCGCAGCGCCCGGACGGCACGGTGGTTGGCGAGGTGGTGGACCTGCTGTCGATGCCCGCACAGGACGTGCTGGTGGTGCGTGAGCCGAGCGGGAACCGCGCCATGATCCCGTTTGTCGAGGCCTTTGTTCCGCACGTGGACGTGGAGCACGGGACCGTCGTGGTGACCCCGCCGTATGGCCTGCTGGAAGGCGAGGACGTCGAATGAGAATCGACATCGTCACGATCTTCCCCGAGTTCTTTCAGGTGCTCGATGTCAGCCTGTTGGGCAAGGCGCGCGCCGCCGAGCTGGTGCATACGGGCGTGCACAACCTCCGCGACTGGACCACCGATGTGCACCACACGGTGGACGACGCCCCCTTTGGCGGCGGTGCGGGCATGGTGATGAAGCCCGACGTGTGGGGCGCGGCCCTCGACGAGATCCTCACCGAGGGCGGGGTGCTGGTGATTCCCAGCCCAGCGGGCGTGCCGTTCACGCAGCACCTGGCGGCGGAGCTTGCCGCCGCCGAGCAGCTGGTCTTCGCGTGCGGTCGCTATGAGGGCATCGACGCGCGGGTGGCGGAGCACTATGCGGCAGCGCACCGCGTGCTCGAGGTGAGCCTCGGCGACTACGTGCTCAACGGGGGAGAAGTCGCGGCGTTCGCCATGATCGAGGCGATCACGCGTCTCATTCCGGGATTTATGGGCAACGCCGAGTCGATCGTTGAGGAAAGCCACGCCGACGGCCTGCTTGAGTACCCGTCCTACACGCGGCCGGCCTCGTGGCGGGGCCTGGACGTGCCCGAGGTGCTCCTGAGCGGGCACCATGCGCGCATCGCCGCCTGGCGGCATGAGCAACAGCTGGAGCGCACGCGAGAGCGCAGGCCAGACCTCTTAGCGTAAGTGCGGGAGGGTATGGCACAATTGACCCTCGGTGCCTGCGTAGCGTCGGCCTGCCACAGGGGGCCGAGCATCCACTCACAGCGCACCATCACCACCGAAGCCTTAGGGCAGAACCGTGCAGGACCTGTGGCGTGTGCGAGGAGTTACCGTCATGCAGAAGCTTGACTCCATCACCGCGGGCCAGCTCCGCAACGACATCCCGGCATTCCGGGCGGGCGACACCGTCAAGGTGCACGTGAAGGTCGTCGAGGGCAACCGTTCCCGTATCCAGGTCTTCCAGGGCGTCGTCATCGCTCGCCAGGGCCAGGGCATCGGCGCCACCTTCACGGTGCGCAAGATTTCCTTCGGCGTTGGGGTGGAGCGCACCTTCCCGGTGCACGCTCCCACGATCGACCACGTTGAGCTCGTATCGCGCGGTGACGTCCGCCGCGCCAAGCTGTACTACCTGCGCGGCCTGCGCGGTAAGGCCGCTCGCATCCGCGAGAAGCGCGAGAACTGACATCAACATAGCTGCCGACGAACCGGCGGAGGGCGCAAAGGTCTCCGCCGGTCGTCGCCTGTGGGGGTATGCCAAGGAAGTGCTGATCGTTGTGGTCAGCGCCTTGGTGTTGTCGTTCATCATCAAGACGTTCTTCTTCCAGTCCTTCTGGATCCCTTCCGGCTCCATGGAGCCGAACCTCGTGTACGGGGATCGCATCCTCGTCACCAAGTGGCGCCCAGACCCGCTTCCGTTGCGCCGCGGAGACATCGTGGTCTTCAAGGACCCGGGCGGCTGGCTCGATCCCGAACCCGAGGACACGTCCGGCCTGCATCGGCTGGGCAAGGAGATCCTTGTCTTCACCGGTCTCCTGCCAGAGGACGCCGGCGAGCACCTCGTGAAGCGCATCATCGGCCTTCCCGGCGACCATGTGGAGTGCGACGACCCCAACGGCAAGGTCACCGTTAACGGCGAGGAACTCACCGAGGACTACATCGCGCCGGGTGCGCGTCCGTGCGGCACCACCTTTAGCGTCGACGTTCCCGACGACCGCCTGTGGGTCATGGGCGATAACCGTGACAACTCTGCCGACTCCCGTGCCCACATGGGCCAGCCCGGCGGCGGCACCGTGCCGCGAGGCAATGTTGTGGGCGAGGCCTTTGTGCTCGTGTGGCCCTTTGATCACTTCACGGGGCTCGGGAACCCCTGGGGCGACGACGCCGTGTCCGAGGACGACGTCGCTCCCGCCTCGTGACCGTTTCGCTCGTACATGAGCGTGCCCTGTGGGACGCGGGCGCGCGCGTTGTCGCGGGCATCGACGAGGTAGGCCGCGGCGCTCTTGCGGGCCCTGTATCCGTTGGCGTGGTGGCGGTTGCCCCGTGCGAATCCTGGCCACAGGGCCTCGCCGATTCCAAGCAGCTCACTCCCGCCCAGCGCGAGGCGCTGCACCCCATGCTTGCTGACTTTGGCCTGGCGCGCGCCGTGGGTCACTGTTCCGCGGCCGAGATCGACGACATCGGCATCGTTGCCGCGCTGCGGCGCGCCGCCGTGCGCGCGCTCGCGACGGTGGGTGCGGTCGATGCCGTGCTTCTCGATGGCAAGCACGATTGGCTCACGTTGACGCCGAGCCTGCTGGATCCCGAACCTGAGCCCACCCCGCCCGTGACGATGATCGTCAAAGGCGACACCCTGTGTGCTTCCGTGGCCGCGGCGTCGGTCCTTGCCAAGGTGGAGCGGGACGCGATGATGCGCGAAGCGCACGCCGCCCACCCCGAGTACGGCTGGGAGGGCAATAAGGGCTACGGCGCGGCGGCGCATCTGGACGCGATCCGACGCTTGGGGCCCACCGATCTGCACCGCCGCAGCTGGTCGCTTCCCACCGCGCCGTAGGCCACCTCCACACAATCTGACGTGGCGGTACATGCCGAATCCGATCTACCAGGGGTGTTGCTGAAGCAGTGCCGTGCCGATTGGCAGATTGTGTGGAGGAAGGCAGCGGCGGAGCCGCGATAGCGTGGGCAAGCCGACCTAGGATGGTCATGTGAGCTCCGAGGACCTTGAGAACTACGAGACCGAGGCCGAACTGGCCCTGTATCGCGAGTATCGCGACGTGGTGGGGCTGTTCCAGTACGTCGTCGAGACCGAGCGCCGCTTTTACCTCGCCAACAAGGTGGATCTCCAGGTGCGCGCCAGCGGCGGAGACATCTATTTCGAGGTGACGATGGCCGATGCCTGGGTGTGGGACGTGTACCGTTCCGCGCGGCTCGTGAAGAACGTGAGGGTCGTCACCTTCAAGGATGTCAACATCGAGGAGCTCGCGCACGACCCCGATTCCATGCCGGACATCCGTCAGCTGCGCTCGCGGTAGGCCGCGCTAGGGACTTCGGTCCTAGAACTTGACAAGAACTTGCAGACTCTGCAAAAATGCAGACTATGCAAATCGCGACGTCGCGGGTAGCCGCGTCGGACGTTGACGCATCGCAGCCCGTTCTCACCACCGGCCGTGAGGCCAAGCGTGAGCGCACCCGCCTGCGGGTGGAGCGCGCGGCGGTGAGGCTTGCCCTGGAACTTGGCTCCGAACACGTGACGGTTGACCAGATCTGCGAGGAGAGCGACATCTCGCCCCGCACGTTCTTCAACTACTTCGGATCCAGGGACGCGGCAATCGTCGGGCCCGCCAACAAGGTCCCGCCCCAAGACCTTCTCGAGCGCTTCGTGGAGGGCAACGGCCCGCTGCTTCGCGACTTCCTTGAGGTCTTCGCGGAGTCGGTGCGCAGGCGAGAGCCAAACATCGACCTCATCCGCGCCCGCCGAGTGCTCTTTGAACAAGAGCCTCAGCTCGCCATGCACCGCATGACCCGCGAGACCAACGCGCGGGACATCTACGTGGACGTGTTCGTGCAGCGACTGCTGCGTGAAGACCCCACCATGAGCGTCACCGAGGCCAATGACGAGGCGGTCATCGCCGTCGCCGTTGCACTCGGGGTCGTCCACGCCGCAGGTTCCAGCTGGATCGAGTCCGGCGGCACCACCGATATGCATCCCCTGATCGACACGGCCCTCGAGCGCTTGAGGCGACTCGTCTAGACCAAGCCCCGGCCACCGTCGGGCACAACCCAAGTAAGGACACACCCCATGTCTTCGTCTGCCACAAAGGCTCCCGAACACAAGCAGCACATCGTGCTGATCTTCGTGGGCCTCATCACGGCGATGCTGCTCGCATCGCTGAGCGGCACTATCTTCTCCATCGCACTGCCCACGATCGTGGGCGAGCTCGACGGTGTGGACCACCTGCTGTGGGTGACCACCGCCTACATCCTGGCGTCGACCATCGTCATGCCGCTCTATGGCAAGATCGGTGACCTCATCGGCCGCAAGGGCCTGTTGATTGCCGCAATCGTGCTGTTCATGGCCGGTTCGGTGGTCGGTGGACTCGCCAACGGCATGGCCGAACTCATCGTCGGTCGCGCCATCCAGGGCCTCGGCGGCGGCGGCCTCATGATTCTGTCCACCGCGATCATCGCCGAGGTGGTCCCTGCCCGCGAGCGTGGTCGCTACGTGGGCATCATGGGTGGCGTCTTCGCGTTCTCCTCGGTTGCCGGCCCGCTGCTCGGCGGCTGGTTCACCGAGTCGCTCGGATGGCGCTGGTGCATGTGGATCAACCTTCCGCTCGGGGTGCTCGCCATCGCGTCTGCCGCCGCATTCCTGCACTTGCCGCACCGTGAGCGCGAGCGCAAGCCCGTTGACGTGACCGGCATGGCCCTTCTTGCCGCGGTGTCCACCGCGATCGTGCTCGTGTCCGTATGGGCCGGCAACACCTACGAGTGGGGCTCGGCGGTCATCATCGGCCTCATCGCGTTCTCGGTCATCGGCGGCGTGGCGTTTGTGGTCGTGGAGCGCCGCGCGGCGGAGCCGGTCATGCCCTTGGTGCTGTTCACCAAGCGCAACTTCAACGTGGTGACCATTGCGGGTCTGCTCATCGGTGTCGCGATGTTCGGCGCCATCGGCTACATGCCCACCTACCTGCAGATGGTTGCTGGGGTGGACCCCACGCACGCCGGCTTCCTCATGATCCCGATGATGGGTGGACTGCTCATCACCTCGATCGCCTCCGGCCAGCTCGTCACCCGCACGGGTCGCTACAAGGCACTGCCGATCATCGGCACGGCGCTCGTTGCGCTGAGCCTTGGCCTGCTGTCGACGCTGAGTGCCACGCAGCCCATCTGGGTGGTGTGCACGTACCTCACGGTCATGGGTATCGGCCTTGGTATGTCGATGCAGATCCTCGTGTTGGTGGTGCAGAACACCTTCCCCATCACGATGGTGGGCACGGCGACCGCGTCCAACAACTACTTCCGTCAGATCGGCGCCTCGCTCGGCGCCGGCGTGGTGGGTTCGCTGTTCACCACGCGCCTCGTGTCGCTGCTCCAGGAGCGCCTTGCTCCTGTGGCCGGCGATGGCGGCGGAATCTCCGGTGGCCTCAACTCGCTGACGCCCGATGCTGTTCGCGACCTTCCCGACGCGATCCGCGAGATCGTGGTTGGTGCGTTCAACGACGCGCTAGCGCCGGTGTTCCTCATCATGCTGCCGCTCGCGGTGGTCGCTGGTGTGCTGTTGGTGTTCGTCCGTGAGGACCCGCTCAAGACCACCATTGACACGTCTGAGACCGTCGTCGAGGCCGTGGGATTCGAGGGCGCGGAGCTCGCCGAGGGCGAGCGCGAGCTCGCCGCGGTTGGCGCCGGCCTCGAGGCTGGCGAGCCTGACGTTGGCGAGGGTTCGGAAGGGTCCCTCGCCTCCGTGTAGCGCACCGCCCGCATGGGCGCGGCGCACACGCCGACACAACGGCCCCTGGAGCCTCGGCTCCGGGGGCTGTTGTCGTCAGTAACCCGCGCAAAATTTCACGCTCACCGGGCATCATCCCTGGTACCGCAAAAGCCTCGGAGAATTGTGCGCAGGTTACTGACGGTGGCCCGTCCGCGCGCCGCTGGGTGCCATCCCGGTTGACGCCCACACACTCATGCAAAGAAACCCTTGCAAAGAACTCTTTGCGATGTTAGCGTCGTCGCATGACCGCTTCAGAGCCCGAGTCCCGCACAGACCGCCGCGTTGATGCCGCCGCCCTCAAGGCGCTCGCCCATCCGCTGCGCGTGGACATGTTTGACCGTCTCGCCATGCTGGGCCCTGCCACGGCGAGCCAACTCGCCGAGGCGCTGGGGGAGTCCTCCGGAGCAACCAGCTACCACTTGCGCCAGCTCGCTCGTCACGGATTCATAGAAGAGGACGTGGAACGTGGCAACGCCAAGGAGCGGTACTGGCGCATCGTTCCCGGCGGCGTCACGATGGACCCCACCGACTTTGACGAGGGCTCCGCGGAGTACGAGGCGGGCACCCTGATCGCTCGCCAGATGACCGAGCAGCGCTACCGCCACGCGGATGCCTTCTTGCGCCGCGGCGCACGGGAGTTTGGCCCTGAGTGGGTTGCCGCGTCCGCGCTGATGTCCGCGCGCGCCACCATGACGGCCGCCGAGCTCGGCGCCACCAGCGAAGAGATCGCCGCCGCCATCGACGCGATCCTCGAGAGGTTCCGCGGCCGCGACGCCGTCCCTGGCGCACGCCCCGTGGTCTTGCACTTCAACGCCTTCCCCGTGGTCGGCGCTGCCGCACAGGAGGAGGAATCATGAAGGACAGTCCCACAAAGACGTCGGACGCACAGCTAGGGGGCGCCTTCAACCGCCTCTGGGGCGCCGCCGTCACGTCAAACCTGGCCGACGGCATCGCCCGCTTGGCCATCCCGCTCGCCGCCGTGGCGCTCACCACGGATCCGGTGACGATCGCGCTCTTCACGGCACTTGCGTATGTGCCGTGGCTGCTGTTCGGCGTGCCCGCCGGAATGATCGTGGACCATTTTGACCGGCGCCGCGTGATGGCGGCGGCCAATGGTGCACGGCTCCTGGCGGCCGCCGGCGTGGCCCTGTTCATCGCCACCGACAACATCAGCGTGCTGGTGCTCGCCCTTGCGACCGTGGTATTCGGAGTGGGCGAGACGCTCTATGACAACGCCACCTCGGCGATCATCCCCTCGGTGGTGCGCAAGGAGGGCCTTGACAAGGCCAACGGCCTCATCCAGGCCGCGCAAGTAGGAGTCGACATGTTTGTGGCGACCCCCATCTCCGGCGTGCTGTATTCGCTCGCCGTGGTCTTGCCGATGGTCGTTGGCGGGGCGGGGTACCTGGTGGCCGCCGCGCTTGTGCTGACGCTGCCGCTGGCTGCGGCCCACGCGCGGCACGAGTCTGGCGAGAAGGTGGCGCCGGTGCCGCTCAAGGAGGCGGTGGGCTTTGTGTGGCACCACCGCTACTTGCGCGCGCTCGTGCTGTTCACCACCGTCATCGGCACGGCCTTTGCGTTGGCTCAGGCCGTCACCGCGCTCCTGTTCTTGGACCGCTTTGCCGTCTCTCCGGCATTGTTTGGCCTGGTAACAGCCGGCATTGGGGTGGGCGGTGTGGCGGGGTCACTGCTCGCGGGTCTTGCGGTGCGCCGGATCGGCCGTGGCCAGACGATGCTGTGGGCCACGGTGCTTGGTGGGCTTGGACTGGTAGGCGTTGGCTTTGCGCCCACCGCCTGGATCGCCACGATTGCCTATGGATTCGGGGCCGCAGGGGTGTCCATGTGGAACGTGCCGTGGGGATCGTTGCGCCAGGCCATCATCCCCGGGCACATGCTGGGGCGGGCGCTTGGGGCAATCCGCACCTTTGCGTGGAGCCTCATGCCGCTTGCGACCCTCGTTGGCGGGCTCATTGCCAAGGCGGACTTGCAGCTGCCGTACATCGTTGGTGGCGCCGTATCGGTAGTGGTGGCGCTCGCAGGAGCGCCGTTGCTGTTGCGTGCGGATCGCTACTTTGAGCCGGAGGGTGGCCAGGCGACCGCCGCCGAAGGCGATGGGTCTGCGGTGGCCGCTACCGCGCTTCCCGTGCCTCCCGCCTAACCTGCGAGTTATCCCCAGCTCCCCCCGGCGCCCCTGGCGCGTGGCCGCCTCCCAGCCCACAGTTGGCGTGGGAGGTGGCCATGGCCGCGAAGGACGAGGTGGGCAGGCACGGCGAGCGGATCGTCGCGCGGCTGCTCGAGGAACAGGGGTGGGAGCTCCTTGCCCGCAATTGGCGCTGTGAGCTCGGTGAGCTGGATCTCGTGGCACGCGAGGGCGACTGCCTCGTGGCCATTGAGGTCAAGACGCGCCGCAGTTCTGCCTACGGCTCGCCTCAAGAGGCCGTCACCGCGGCCAAGCTCAGACGCCTGAGGCGACTCGTGGGCGCGTGGCTGGAGCGTCAAGAGCGCTCCTTTCGCGAGTTGCGCATCGACGTGTGCGCGGTGACGCTTCCCCGATCGGGGGCTGCGGTGGTTGAGCACCTGCGAGGCGTCGGGTGATCGGCAGGGCGCGGGCCATAGCGCTGTCCGGGCTGGCAGGCCACGTGGTAGACGTGGAGGCCCACCTTGCCGCCTCGTTGCCCGGCTTCACCATCGTTGGCCTGCCCGACGCTTCGCTCCAGGAATCGCGCGACCGCGTCAGGGCGGCGGTCGCCTCCTCGGGCCTTGACTGGCCTAACCGGCGCATCACGGTCAACCTCTCTCCGGCGTCACTTCCCAAGTCGGGATCGGCAACGGACCTCGCCATCGCCGTGGCAATCCTCGCCGCGGCGGGACTTGTCGAGTCTCGCGGCACCGGCGCGGTTGTGTACATCGGCGAGCTCGGCCTTGATGGGGCCGTGCGCGGCGTTCGCGGTGTGCTGCCGGCAGTCGCCTCGGCGGTTGCGGCGGGGATCCCTCATGTCGTGGTGCCTTCTGCAAACGCCGCGGAGGCCGCGCTCGTGCAGGGGGCTCAGGTGACGGGCGTGGCCTCGCTTGGGGAACTTGCCCAGTTGCTGGGCAACGACCATGCGCTGGTGGCACCGGCGTCGGCCGTGGTGCGGCAGGCGCCTTCACCCATCATGGAGCCCATCGCCGACCTCGCCGACGTGCGTGGCCAGGAGCATGCCCGCTTTGCGCTCGAGGTGGCGGCGGCCGGTGGGCACCACCTGATGATGGTGGGAGCCCCCGGAGCGGGAAAGACGATGCTCGCGAGCCGCATGGTGGGGCTGCTTCCGGATCTCACGGTCGAGGACGCCATCGCGGTGACGAGCGTGCACTCGCTGTGCGGCACCTTCGATCCATCCCAGGGGCTCATGCGTCGGCCGCCCTTTGAAGCGCCGCATCACTCGGCATCGGCCGCGGCGATTGTTGGCGGGGGAGCGGCGTTCGCCAGACCCGGCGCCATCAGCCGGTCCCATGCGGGCGTGCTCTTCCTCGACGAGGCCCCGGAGTTTCCGGCACGCGTGCTTGACACCCTGCGCCAGCCGCTCGAGTCAGGAGAGGTGGTGCTGCATCGTGCCTACGGCGCCGCGCGCTATCCCGCGCGATTCCAGCTGGTCATGGCGGCGAATCCGTGTCCCTGCGGCAACAAGGGAGTGCGCGGCAAGGCATGTGAATGCTCGCCACTCCAGCAGCGGCGCTATATGGCGAGACTGTCGGGGCCGCTCATGGACCGCATCGACATTCATGTGGACGTGCAACCGGTGCGGCGCGGCGCGCCAGAGGGCGACTCCACCGCGCAGGTTGCCGAGCGCGTTGCTGGCGCCCGCCGCGCCGCCGCGGCACGGCTTGTGGACACCGGCTGGCACCTCAACGCACAGGTGAGTGCGCGGTGGCTCCGGTCGGCCACTCCGTCGGGTGTGCTCGCCGTGGCGCAGAACGCGCTAGACAACGGGTCGATGTCCGCCAGGGGGATGGACCGGTCGTTACGCGTGGCGTGGACCATCGCGGACCTCGAGGGCGCGGCGGCCCCCACCGTGGACATGATGCTTCAGGCCCTGACCTTGCGCAACGGAGCGGGGCAGTGAACGCGGCGCTCGCTCGCGCGAGGGACGGCGACGAACGCAGCGCGTTGGTGGTCTGGAGCGGCATCGCGGAGGCGCCGGATGCGGCGGCGGGCTGGCTCGTGGGAGAATTGGGCGCAAGCGGTGCTCTTGCATGGCTGTATGACGCGAGCCGCGACCCCGTTGCGGCAACGATGCGGCTCGCGCCGTTCGCGCCGCCGCCGACCATCGAGAAGGCCGTGGCCGCTGCAGAGCGCTGGCTCACGCGGCTGCAGGGCGCAGACCCCGACAGCGACCTGCAGCGCGCGCAGGCGGTGGGTGCTCGTGCCGTGACGAGGCTCGACGACGAGTGGCCTCACGTGTTCGGCGACCTCGCAGACCTCACGCCATTCGTGGTGTGGGTGCGCGGCGGGGGCTCTATCGCGGGCCTTCTTGACAGGGCCGTTGCGGTGGTGGGCTCGCGCGCAAGCACGGCGTATGGCGAGCATGTGGGCGCCGAGATATCCGCTGGCGCCAGCGATGCGGGTTGGACCGTCGTTTCGGGGGGTGCGTACGGCATCGATGCGGCCGCGCACCGCGCCGCCCTCACCGGCCCCACCCCCACGGTGGCCGTCATGGCCGGGGGAGTGGATCGCCTGTATCCGGCCGGTCACACGGACCTCTTGCGTGCGGTCATGGAGCACGGGGCCGTCCTCAGCGAGGTGCCGCCGGGGTTCGCCCCGCATCGTTCGCGCTTCCTTGCCCGCAATCGCCTCATCGCCGCGGCATCGGTCACGTGCGTGGTGGAGGCGGCGTCGCGGTCCGGCGCGCTCAACACCGTCAACCATGCCTTGGCGTTGGGAAGGCCCGTTGCCGCGGTGCCTGGTCCAGTGACCTCGGTCAGTTCCGCGGGATGCCATGCGCTCATTCGCAACGGTCAGGCCGTCCTGGTGACCGGATCGCATGAGGTGCTGGAGCTCGCTGGTCCCATCGGCCCCGACGCCGCGCGGGAGGAGGGCCTTGGCTTTGGCAGTGCCGCCCAACGCGCCGCTTTTGACGCCATCCGCTCCCGCGGATCGCGTGCCGACGACGTTGCCCGAGGCGCGGGACTGGGCATCCGCGAGACGCTCACGGCCCTCGCCGGGCTCGAGATGGCGGGGCGGGCGCGCGTCACGGACGGAGTCTGGCGGCGCGTCGACCGCTCCAAAGGTGGTCAGCGGAATTAGGTCGAAACTAGGACAAACCACCACAAAAATCGAGTTACTCGTGTGAATCATGTGACAAAAGTGACTGAAGGTATTGATTTGACGGGTGTGACGGTGCCAGATTGTGCCCATGTCCCGCGCGATGATGCCGAGCTCCCTGCTCGCCGACTTCGAGAGATACCTGCGCCACCAGCGCGGTCTGTCGGAGAACACCGTGCGCGCCTACCACGGCGACCTCGTGCACCTGGGCGCCTATGTGACCGCCGTCTCTGGCGACTCGCTCGACATCGACGAGGCCCTCACCCGAGCCACCCTTGCGGACCTGCGCGGCTGGCTCGCGGCGATGTCCAGCGATGGCCTGTCCCGCACCACCATGGCACGCCGGGGAGCCGCCAGCCGCGCCTTCTACGCATGGGCCGCGGACTGCGGCAAGGTTCCGGTAAACCCCGCCCTACGCCTGGCCTCCGCGCGGCCCGCATCCGCGATGCCCACGGTCATTTCACCCGACGCAGTGGTGCGTCTGCTCGAGGTCGCCGAATCGCGCTGCGATGACGACGACGCCATCCACGTTCGCGACTGGGCGGTAGCCGAACTCCTGTACGCCACGGGGATGCGCGTGGGAGAGCTCGCGGGTCTCGCCGTGCGCGACGTCGACCTCGACCAGCGCCTCGTGCGCGTGCTCGGCAAGGGAGCCAAGGAACGCGTGGTTCCCTTTGGAGTCCCCGCTCGCCGGGCCCTTGTCGCCTGGCTCGAGCGCGGGCGTCCCCGGCTCGTGCGCCCGCACACCGACGGTGCGCTGTTCCTTGGGCAGCGGGGTCGGCGCGTGGATCAGCGCCAGGTGCGCGCCGCCATTCACGAGTTGTGCCAGCTTGCGGGGGTCGACGACATCGCCCCGCACGGACTGCGTCACACCGCAGCCACTCATCTGCTCACGGGGGGATCCGACCTCCGCTCCGTGCAGGAGGTGCTGGGGCACGCAAGCCTCACCACCACGCAGCGCTATACCCACGTGTCCGCCGAACGCCTGCGGGCCACCTACGAGTTGGCCCACCCGCGAGCCTAAGGAGAACCATGTCCGAGTTGAATGCCCTCTTGAGCAAGCCCGAGGCAGACGAGGTCGTTGCCAGCGACCCCACCGCCGAGCTCGCGCAACTGTGGAAGGACCTTGGCGGCAATCGCAGGGCCGTGCGGGCCCGCGCCCGCGAGGCGCTCATCACGCACTACGCCCCGCTGGTGAACCACGTGGCGGTGCGCATGATCGGCAGGCTCCCTGACACGGTGGAACTTGGCGACCTCGTCTCGTACGGCATGTTCGGCCTCATCGACGCGGTGGAGCGCTTTGAGCCGGAGCGCGGCTTCAAGTTCGAGACCTACGCAGCCACGCGTGTGCGCGGTGCCATCATCGACGAGCTGCGGGCGGCGGATTGGGTGCCGCGCTCCGTGCGCTCCAAGGCGCGCATCGTGGAGCAGGCCACCCGCGAGCTCGAGCAGGAGCTCATGCGGCAAGTGACCGACGAAGACGTCGCGACGCAGCTGGGATGGGCCACCGTTGAGGTGCGCACGGTTCGCGCCCAGGTGGCGTTGAGCCATGTGGGCGCGCTCGATGCGCTGGGCGGCTCCGATCCCGAGACGAGCCAACTCGAGACCGTGATGTCGCTGTCCGTTCCCGGTGCCGCGGTGTCGATCGAGGCCACGGAACGCCGCGAACTGCTCGCGAGCGCCGTGCAGCAGGTGCGCGACCGCGAGCAAGAGGTGTTGCGCCTGTACTACTACGAAAACCTCACGCTCGCGCAGATTGGGCAGGTCCTTGGTGTCACCGAGTCCAGGGTGTCCCAAATCCACTCTGCCGCCGTGAAGAAGTTGCGCGAGAGCCTGCTCAAGACCGGCGCCTTCGAGTAGACGGCGCCTTGGCGGCTAGCCGCCCCTCAGGGGCAGGAGGCGGATGGGCCCAAAGCCGCGCGTGACGTTGAGGGGATCCACGTACTCCGCGCCGCGCCGCACGCCCCAATGCAGGCACGCGCGCGGCGCGCAGTGGCTTCCCGTCAGCGCCACGGTTCCCACCTCCTCACCGGCACGCACCTGCTCACCCACGGTGACCGACGCCGTGACGGGCTCAAGCGTGGAGCGCAGCCCCGACGGGTGCAGGATGACCACGACGCCTCTGCCCGCGACCATTCCGGCAAACGTCACCACCCCGGCACCGGGGGAGACCACGGCGTCTCCCTCCTGACCCCACAAGTCCACGCCGCGATGACCGGGTCCCCACTCGCTTCGCGGGCGCTCAAACGGCGCGGCGATACTCAGCGGTGCGGGCGGGTCCAGCCATGCGTGCGGGGCCGCAGACGGGTAGGCGGTACCGCCCACGCCGAGTGCTACCAGCGGGGCCACGGCAAGGAGGTGAGACACATGCACCCGCCAACCATCGCGTGCCAGGCCGACCCAGACACCGGTCACCGGGGAGGCCTGGGGATAACAGCGTCGGGCCCCGGTGCGAGGGGTGGCCGCGGGCCCCGCCTGTCGGGTACGATGGTTCCCGCATCCGGCGTGTCCGGATGACATCGCGCACCATTCGCGGCCACCGCTCATGCGGGGGTCGCGCCGGAACGGCGAGGTCCGAGTCAGCTCGGCGCCAATCCGCGGTGGTGCCAGGGGCAACGCCATCCGGCGACGCCGACAACCGAATCAGCGGGGCCACCCCGCGCAACACAAGCGCGCGAACGCGCGCGGACAAGGACCAGCCATGGCCGTCGTGACCATGCGCCAGCTGCTCGACTCTGGTGTCCACTTTGGGCACCAGACCAGCCGTTGGAACCCCAAGATGAAGCGCTTCATTTTCACCGAGCGCAACGGCATCTACATCATCGACCTGCAGCAGTCGCTCACCAAGATCGACAACGCGTACGCCTTTGTGCGCGACACCGTTGCCCACGGCGGCACGGTGCTGTTCGTTGGCACCAAGCGCCAGGCGCAGGAGCAGATCGCCGAGCAGGCCGCTCGCGTGGGCATGCCGTACGTCAACGAGCGCTGGCTTGGTGGCATGCTGACCAACTTCCAGACCGTCTCCAAGCGCGTCGCGCGCCTCAAGGAGCTCGAGGAGATCGACTTCGACGACGTGGCAGGTTCCGGCCGCACCAAGAAGGAACTCCTGATGATGCGCCGCGAGTACGAAAAGCTCGCCAAGACGCTGTCCGGCATTCGCGACATGGCGCGCACCCCGTCGGTGGTGTGGGTCGTGGACACCAACAAGGAGCACCTCGCGGTTGACGAGGCGAAGAAGCTGGGCATCCCCGTTGTGGGCATCCTCGACTCCAACTGCGACCCCGACGAGGTCCAGTACGGCATTCCCGGCAACGACGACGCCATCCGCTCGGTGGGCCTGCTCACCCGCGTGATCGCCGACGCCGTGGCTGAGGGCATCCGCTTGCGCCACACCGCCAAGTCCGGCGACGAGGCCGTGGTGGAGGAAGAGCCGCTCGCCGAGTGGGAGCAGGAGCTGCTCGGCTCCGGTGAGGCAACGGCCGACGCTGAAGAGGCTCCCGCTGCTGAGGAGGCTCCCGCTGCTGAGGAGGCTCCCGCCGCTGAGACAGAGGCCCCCGCGGAGGAGACCCCCGCCGCTGAGACCGAGGCCCCCGCCGAGGACGCCCCCGCCAAGAAGGCGCCGGCCAAGAAGCCCGCCGCAAAGAAGCCCGCGGCCAAGACCGCTGACAAGTAAGGACTGACATGGCGAACTACACCGTCGCCGACATCCAGGCGCTCCGCGAGCGCACCGGTGCCGGCATGCTCGACGTCAAGAAGGCCCTCGACGAGGCCGATGGCGACCAGGACAAGGCCGTCGAGATCCTGCGCGTCAAGGGCCTCAAGGGCGTTGCCAAGCGCGAGGGCCGTTCGGCCTCCGAGGGCCTCGTGGTGACCAAGATCGAGGGAGAGTCCGGCAACCAGGTCGGCACGCTCCTCGAGCTCAACTCCGAGACCGACTTCGTGGCCAAGAACGACAAGTTCATCGCGCTCGCGAACGCGGTTCTCCAGGCCGCCGTTGCGGCGAAGGCGGACTCCGCCGAGGCCGCCCTTGCCGCCCCTATCGGCGACAAGACCGTCCAGGAGTACCTCGACGAGAACGCCGGCGTGCTGGGCGAGAAGGTCGTGCTGCGTCGCGTGGCTCGTATCGAGGCACCCGTGGTGACCGAGTACCTGCACAAGACCAACAAGGACCTCCCGGCCCAGGTGGGCGTGCTCATCGGCTCCGACGCCAAGGCCGCGGAGGTGGCCAAGGACGTCGCGATGCACACGGCCGCGTACTCCCCGCTGTACCTCGCGCGCGATGAGGCCCCGGCCGACGCCGTGGAAAACGAGCGCCGCATCGCCGAGGAGGTGTCGCGCGCCGAGGGCAAGCCCGAGGCCGCTCTGCCCAAGATCGTCGAGGGCCGCCTCAACGGCTGGTTCAAGGAGAACGTGCTGCTGGAGCAGGCATTCGCCAAGGACCCCAAGACCACGGTTGGCAAGGTCGTCGAGGCTACCGGCGGCGAGGTGACCTCCTTCGCCCGCTTCCGTGTGGGAGCCTAAGCACTAAGGGCACTGCCACCAACCATTCGCACCGCGCCGCCAGGAGGATCCATGTCTGATCAAAGCGAGGATTCTCCGGCGGCGCGTCGCGTTTTGCTGAAGCTGTCCGGCGAGATGTTCGGCGGTGGCTCCGTAGGCCTCGATGCCGACGTTGTGGCGCGCATCGCGCGTGAGGTGGCCGACGCTGTGCGCGCCGGCGTACAGGTGGCCATCGTCGTCGGTGGTGGCAACTTCTTCCGCGGCGAGGAGCTGAGCCAGCGCGGCATGGAGCGCTCGCGAGCGGACTACATGGGAATGCTCGGCACCGTGATGAACGCGCTCGCACTCCAGGACTTCCTGGAGCAGGCGGGCGTGGCAACACGAGTGCAGACCGCCATCACCATGGGACAGGTGGCGGAGCCGTATATTCCGCTGCGCGCGATCCGCCACCTCGAGAAGGGCCGCGTGGTCATCTTTGCCGCGGGCGCCGGCATGCCGTACTTCTCTACCGACACGGTAAGCGTGCAACGCGCACTCGAGGCGGGGTGCTCCGAGGTGCTCATGGGCAAGAACGGTGTGGACGCCGTATACACGGCGGACCCCAACACGGACCCGGATGCCGAGCGGCTCGAGCACCTGACGTACCGCGAGGCGCTGACAAAGCGCCTGCGGGTGATGGATCAAGCGGCGTTCAGCCTGGCAATGGACAACAAGGTGACGATGGTCGTGTTTGGCCTCGACGCCCCTGGAAATGTGACCCGTGCGCTCCTCGGTGAGAGAATCGGCACACTGGTGACGGCGTAAGGAGCCACACGTGATTGACGACATCCTCCTCGAGGCCGAGGAGAACATGGAGCGCGCCCTTGCGGTGGCCAAGGACAACTTTGCGGCCATCCGCACGGGTCAGGCAACGGCGTCGATGTTCGCGCACATTCCCGTGGATTACTACGGGGCGCCAACGCCACTACAGCAGCTGGCCTCCATTTCCGTGCCGGAGGCCCGCACCGTGGTCATCGCTCCGTATGACCAGGGCGCCAAGCGTGACATCGAGACGGCGCTGCGGAACAGTGACCTGGGCGTCAACCCCAGCGACGACGGCACGGTGATCCGGATCGTCATGCCGATCCTCACGGAAGAGCGCCGCCGCGACTATGTGAAGCTCGCCAAGACCAAGGCGGAAGAGGCGCGCGTCACCGTGCGCAACATGCGTCGCAAGGCCAAGGACCTCATCGACGCCGCCGTCAAGGACGGCGACGTGGGCGAAGACGACGGCGCTCGCGGCGAGAAGGAGCTCGACGCCCTCACCAAGCGTCATGTCGACGCGATCGACGCCCTGCTCGCCCACAAGGAGAACGAGCTTCTCGAGGTCTGATGGTGGCATCCATCGAGGGGAGCGCATGGTGAGCCTGCTCAACAGGCGTCGCGGCGTGGGCATCCCCGTCGACGTCCCGGTTGCCGCCCCAGCTTCCGGACCCAAGCGCAATCTGTTCGTCGCCACGGTCGTGGGCGTCGCAATCTTCGCCGGGGTGCTCTACGCCGCTTGGTGGAGCCCGCTCGTGTTCACCATTGGCCTGTACCTGGTGTGCTTTGGCGCCACGTGGGAATGGCGCAATGCCTTGCGAGCGTCGGGCAGGCGCGTGAGCCTGTGGCCCATTGGCGCAGCCATCGCCGGCATGGGCGTGGCAACATGGGCGGCGCAGTCGGAAGGGCTCATCGTTGCGCTTCTCGTGGGCTGTGCAGGTGTCGTTGCCTGGCGTGTGGTGGACGAGCGCATTGAGAACACCCTCGCGGACTCTCTCGCGTCAATGTTCACGCTGCTGTGGATCCCGTTCCTTGCCTCGTTCTTCATCCTCATGGAGCAGGCGCACGACGGCTGGCAGCGGGTCTACATCGTCATCTTTGCCGTCACGGGCAACGACACGGGCGCGCTGATTTCCGGCATGCTCTTTGGCAAGCACAAGATGTCTCCGCGCGTGAGCCCCAACAAGACGTGGGAGGGCTTCGCTGGCGGGCTCGTGTTGGGCACCGTCGCGGCGGCGGTCCTTGCCTACTTCATCCTCGACGGTGCCTGGATCACGGGCGCGCTCGTGGGCCTCGCCGCGGCCCTCGCCGCCGTCATTGGGGACCTTGCGGAATCTGCCATCAAGCGCGACATCTCGGTGAAGGACATGAGCTCATTCCTGCCCGGGCATGGCGGCATCCTCGACCGCATCGATTCCATGCTCGTTGCCGCTCCGGTCGCCTACGTGGTGTTCGCACTGCTCTTGGGGACATCATGACGAGCCTTCCCTTGCTGTCGATGACGGCACCAAAGCCCGGCAAGGCGCCGCTGCACTTTGCTGACATGGACGACGCTGCACGGGCCGACGCCGTGGCCGCCTTGGGATTGCCCGCGTTCCGTGCCAAGCAACTCGCCACCCACTACTTTGACCACTTGACGATCGATCCCGACGACATGACCGACCTTCCGGCGGCGTCTCGCGCGGCCACGGCGTCGGCGCTGTTCCCCACCCTCATGAGCGAGGTGCGATCCCTCGAGGCGGATGGCGGCGCCACCCGCAAGACCCTGTGGAGCCTCCATGACGGCGTCAAGGTGGAGTCGGTGCTCATGCGTTACCCAGAGCGCGCCACGCTGTGCGTCACGAGCCAGGCGGGATGCGGCATGGCCTGCCCGTTCTGTGCCACGGGTCAAATGGGGCTCACGCGCAACCTCAGCGCCGCCGAGATCATCGAGCAGGTGCGCCTGGCCGCCCGGCAGGCGCGCGACGGCAAGCTGGGCGGCGATCCCGTGCGGTTGTCGAACGTGGTGTTCATGGGCATGGGGGAGCCGCTCGCCAACTACCGAGCGGTGATGCAGACCGTGCGCACCCTTGTGGCGCCGGCGCCACGCGGGTTTGGGCTGTCTGCCAGGCATGTCACGGTGTCCACGGTGGGTCTCGTGACGGGCATCGACCGCCTCGCGGGCGAAGGTATCCCGGTGACCTTGGCACTGTCGCTTCACGCCCCAGACGATGAATTGCGCGACGAACTTGTCCCCATCAACACCAGGTGGAAGGTCGACGAGGCGCTCGACGCCGCGCACCGCTACTTCGAGGCCACCGGCCGTCGTGTGTCCATTGAGTACGCGCTCATCCGCGACATCAACGACCACGCATGGCGTGCGGACCTGCTGGGCCGCAAACTCGCCGAGCGCGGCGCCGGATGGGTGCACGTGAACCCCATTCCGCTCAATCCCACCCCGGGTTCCAAGTGGACGGCGTCGGACCCACGCGTGGAGCACGAGTTCGTGGAGACGCTGCGTTCACATGGCATTCCCACGACCATTCGAGACACTCGCGGCAGCGACATTGATGGTGCGTGCGGTCAGCTCGCCGTCGAGGAGCAGAACCGACCCGTTGGCCCTGCGGCTCGCTTGCGCAGAGAGGGCCCCCGTATCGGGAATACTGGGGTCGAGCCAGTCAAGGAGAACCCATGAGCGACCTCTTCCCGCGCACGTCATCGTTGCGTCACGGGTATCGCCGCGAGCAGGTGGAGCAGTTCTTCTCCGTTGCCCGCCAGGCGTATGAGAAGCCCCCCACCGCCACCGCGGAGTTGTCGGCGTTGCAGGTGCGCCGCGCGGCGTTTGACCTCCAGCGCGGTGGCTACTCCACGGCGGCGGTTGACGCCGCCCTTGACAGGCTCGAGGTGGCCTTCTCCAAGCGCACCAGGGATGCCTTTGTGCGCGAGCACGGGCAGGACGCCTGGATGCAGCAGCTCGCGCAAAGCGCCCAGGTGCTCTATCCGCGCCTGCGTCGCCCCAAGGGCGAACGGTTTGCGCACCCTGGCTTCGCGAGCCGCGGCTATGACGCCCGCGAGGTGGACAAGGTGATGGCTCGCATCACCACGTTCTTTGACCGGGGCGAACCGCTCACCGCCGAGCAGGTGCGCATGGTGTCCTTCTCACAGGCCACGGGGCGCAAGGCCTACGACGAGGCAACGGTCGACGCGTTCCTCGCCCGCACCGTCGACATCCTCCTCGGCGTCGGCGAGGGATGACGCGCTCCGTTTCCCTTCTGGGCTCCACGGGATCCATCGGCACCCAGGCGCTCGAGGTCATCGCGCGCCATCGCGAGGATTTTGAGGTGGTGGCGCTCGCCGCGGGCGGCGCACAGCCCCAGCTCGTCATCGAGCAGGCGCTCGCGTTCCGTCCCCGGCTCGTGGCCGTGGCCTCGCCTGCGGCCCTCGCCGCGGTGCGTGACGCCTTGCCCGGCATCGAGGTGCTTGCGGGGCCCGACGCTGTCGTCGCCGCCGCGGCAATCGGCGCCGATGTGGTGCTCAACGGGGTGACGGGGTCGGTGGGCCTGCGGCCCACCTTGGCCGCGCTCGCGGCCGGGTCCACCGTGGCCCTCGCCAATAAGGAGTCGCTCGTGGCCGGGGGGCCGCTCGTCAAGCGAGCGGTGCAGCACGAGGGCCAACTGGTGCCGGTGGATTCCGAGCATTCGGCGCTTGCGCAGGCCCTGCGGTCGGGAGCTCACGGTGAGGTGCGGCGACTGGTGGTGACAGCGTCGGGCGGTGCCTTCCGGGGCCGTACCAGGGGCGACCTTGCCCGCGTGACCTATGCGGACGCCCTCAAGCACCCCACGTGGGACATGGGGCCGGTGGTGACGGTGAACTCGGCAACCCTCGTCAACAAGGCACTCGAGGTGATCGAGGCGCATCTGCTCTTTGACATCGACATGGACCGCATCGATGTGGTGGTGCACCCGCAGTCGGTGGTGCATTCCATGGTGGAGTTCCACGACGGATCCACCATTGCGCAGGCCTCGCCTCCCGACATGCGCCTTCCGATCGCCTTGGGGCTGAGCTGGCCGCATCGCCTTGGTGATGTCGCGAGCCCGCCCGACTGGACGGTGCCGCAGGCCTGGACGTTCGAGCCGCTTGACGAGGAGACCTTCCCCGCCATCGCGGTGGCGCGTGCGGCCGTGGGCGCCAGCGAGCTGCATCCGGCGGTGTTCAACGCGGCCAACGAGGTGTGTGTGGCGGCCTTCGCAACCGGATCGTTGCCATTCTTGGGGATCACGGACACGGTGCGGAACGTTGTGGAGGCGTACGACGGGGCACGGGCCGCGTCGGTCGAGGCCGTTGAGGCCGCGGAACGGTGGGCGCGCGAGCGAGCGCGTGACCTGATCGCGGCGACTACGTAGGGTGTGAACATGCTGCAGGTGCTGGGGATTGTCATCTTTGTGCTGGGACTGTTGGTGTCCATCGGGCTCCACGAGCTGGGGCACATGATTCCGGCCAAGAAGTTTGGCGTGCGCGTCAGCGAATACTTTGTGGGCTTTGGGCCCACCCTGTGGTCGCGCAAGGGCAAGGAGACCGAGTACGGCATCAAGGCGATTCCGTTGGGCGGCTACGTGCGCTTGGTGGGGATGATCCCGCCCGAGGACGCCGTGAAGCCCGTCAAGGTGCGCGGCCGTTTGGCACAGATCATCGCCGACTCCCGTTCGGCCTCGGTGGATGAGGTGCTCGAGGGCGAGGATCACCGCGCGTTCTATCACCTCACGTGGTGGCGCAAGATCGTGGTGATGTTCGGCGGGCCGTTCGTCAACCTGGTGCTTGCCATCCTCATGTTCACTGCGGTGCTCGTGGGAATCGGCAGCCCCGCTCCCACCACCACCGTTTCCGAGGTCGCCGCGTGTGTCCCCGCCGCAGGAGCCAGCGACTGTGTCAGCGGCGATCCCGAGTCCCCGGCATCGGCGGCAGGGCTCGTGGCCGGTGATGAGATCACCGCCATCAACGGTTCCCCCGTGGAGCAGTGGACGGACCTCACCAGCACCATCGCCGCGAACCCCGGCACTGAGGTGATGCTGACGGTGGTGCGCGGCGGCGAGACGCTGCAGATTCCGGTCACTCCCGCCACCTACGAGCGTCCCGATGCCGCAGGTGGCACCACCACGGTGGGCTACCTCGGCATCATTCCGACGTCGGAGATTGCCCGCCAAGAGCCGCTGGCTGGCGTGACGCTCGCCTGGGACTACACCACGCAGACCCTGCATGCGATCGCCACGCTGCCCGTGCAGATCTACCACGCGTTCATGGCGACAATCGGCCAAGAGGAGCGGTCAGACACGGGCGTCATGGGCATCGTGGGCATCGGCCGCATCTCCGGTGAGATCGTTGCGGCAGACATCGAGGGCTACGGCCCCATGCTCAAGCTCGCCGACATGCTCATGCTGCTTGGCGGGCTGAACCTTGCGCTCTTCGCGTTCAACATGATCCCGCTGGTACCGCTCGATGGCGGGCATATTGCGTCGGCCATCTGGCAGGGCATCAAGAACGGCTGGGCGCGCGTGCGGCGACTGCCACGGCCGCGCCCCGTTGACGTGGCGCGCATGATGCCGCTCGCCTACGGAGTCTTTGGCGTGCTGCTCATCATGGGAGCCGTGCTGATCCTCGCGGACGTGTTTGCGCCCGTGACGGTCTAGCAGTCCGCGCCACTGGGTTGGCCTGAGCGCGCAGTGCGTCTACCGCCCACGGCATCGGTGATACTAGAGGCATGACGTCGATCGGCCTTGGAATGCCCGCAATGCCCGCCCCAGTGCTGGCGCCGCGCAAACCAACCCGCAAGATCAAGGTGGGGTCGGTGTACGTGGGTGGCGACGCCCCGGTCTCCGTGCAGTCCATGTGCACCACCAAGACAGAAGACATCAACTCCACCCTTCAGCAGATCGCGGAACTCACCGCTGCCGGCTGCGACATCGTGCGTGTGGCATGCCCCACTCAAGACGACGCCGACGCCTTGCCCGCGATTGCGCACAAGTCCAACATCCCTGTGATTGCGGACATCCACTTCCAGCCCAAGTACGTCTTCGCGGCCATCGAGGCCGGCTGCGCCGCGGTGCGCGTGAACCCGGGCAACATCCGCAAGTTCGACGACCAGGTCAAGGAAATCGCGCAGGCGGCCAAAGACCACGGCACGTCCATCCGCATCGGCGTCAACGCCGGCTCGCTGGATCCGCGGCTGTTGGAGAAGTACGGCAAGGCCACTCCGGAGGCGCTCGTGGAGTCCGCGGTGTGGGAGGCGAGCCTTTTTGAGGAGCACGACTTCCACGACTTCAAGATCTCCGTCAAGCACAACGACCCCGTGGTCATGGTGCGCGCCTATGAACTGTTGAGCGAGCGCGGCGACTGGCCGTTGCACCTCGGCGTCACTGAGGCGGGCCCGGCCTTTCAGGGCACCATCAAGTCCGCCACCGCGTTTGGTGCGTTGCTCAGCCAAGGCATTGGCGACACCATTCGGGTGTCGCTGTCCGCGCCTCCCGTGGAGGAAGTCAAGGTGGGCATCCAGATCCTGCAGAGCCTCAACCTGCGCCCACGCAAGCTGGAAATCGTGTCGTGCCCCTCGTGCGGCCGCGCGCAGGTGGATGTCTACGAGCTCGCCGAGAAGGTCACCGCAGGGCTCGAGGGCCTCGAGGTGCCGCTGCGGGTCGCGGTCATGGGGTGCGTGGTCAACGGGCCCGGCGAGGCGCGAGAGGCGGACCTCGGCGTGGCATCGGGCAATGGCAAGGGCCAGATCTTCGTCAAGGGAGAGGTCATCAAGACCGTCCCGGAGAAGGACATCGTCGAGGTGCTCATCGAGGAGGCGATGAAGATCGCCGAGACCATGGAGCCCGTGGAGGGTGCGAGCGTTCAGGTGGTCCAGGCGGGATGACCGATTCGCTGCTCAGGCGCGCGCAGCACGTGCTCGCGCCTTTGCAGCGGCGCGAGGTAGAGGCCGCGCTCGAGCTGTGTGCCCAGGATCCCGTGGCCTACGTGGTCCCCACGATGCATCTGGAACAGGCGCTCCGCTCCGGTCACCTGTCCGCAGGCCTGTGGTCCGTGCGGCGCCGTGCGGGCCTCATGCGTGACCTCACCGGCGTGGTGTGGAACGGGGCAAATTTCACCGCGGTGCTTCCTCCCGCGGACGAGCACTCACACGACGCACAGCGGGCCGACGTTGCGGCCGGGGCCGTGGCTCGGCTCGCCCGGCCCGCGGCCATGGTGGGGGTCGCGGACGTCACCCTTGACCTGTGGGGAAGACTCGAGCCGTGGTGGGGGCCGGCGAGGGAGTTACGCCCGCGACAGGTGTCGATGGCGATCGGTGGACCCGCCCGCCACGTCGACCCACTCAATGCCGACGACCTTCGGCTCGAGGCCGTGCGCCGCGCCACTGCGGAAGACTACGACGATCTGCTTCCCGCATGCGTTCACATGTTCATCGGGGAAGTGGGCTACGACCCTATGCGCCACGGGCGGGTGGCCTATGAGGACAGGCTGCGCCAACTGGTGCGCGGCGGCAGGGCGTTCCTCCAGTACGGAACGGTTGAGGGGCGTCGGGCCGTGGTGTTCAAGAGTGAGGTCGGCGCCCTTGGCGGGTCAGTGGCGCAGCTGCAGGGGGTGTGGGTGCACCCGGCGGCGCGCGGGCGCGGGCTGGCACGTGCCGGGCTTGCCGCGGTCATCGAGGCGGCGCAGGCGACACTGGCCCCCACCGTCTCGCTGTACGTGAACGATTTCAATACCGCCGCGCTCGCCGCCTACGACGCCGTGGGCTTCGAGCGCGTGGGGATGTTCTCCACGGTCATGTTCTAGGTGTGGCCGCGCCCGGTGGCGCCATTACGCTTGTCCCCATGCTTCGCATGTCCACGCTGTTCCTGCGCACCTTGCGCGAAGATCCTGCCGACGCCGAGGTCGCCTCGCACAAGCTCTTGGTGCGCGCCGGGTACATCCGCCGCGCCGCCCCCGGCATCTACACCTGGCTTCCGCTGGGGTTGAAGGTGCTCGCCAAGGTCGAGGCCGTGGTGCGGGAGGAGATGGACGCCGCGGGAGGTCAAGAAGTGCACTTTCCCGCGCTGCTGCCCAAGGAGCCGTATGAGGCGTCGGGCCGCTGGGTTGACTATGGCCCCAACATCTTCCGCCTGCAGGATCGCAAGGGCGGCGACTACTTGCTGGCGCCCACCCACGAGGAGATGTTCACGCTGCTCGTCAAGGACATGTACTCCTCGTACAAGGACTTGCCGCTGACGATCTATCAGATCCAGAACAAGTACCGCGACGAGGCACGCCCGCGTGCGGGCCTGCTGCGCGGGCGCGAGTTCATCATGAAGGACTCCTACTCGTTCGACATCTCCGATGAGGGGCTCGACGCCTCCTATGCGGCGCACAGGGCGGCATACATCCGCATCTTTGACCGCCTTGGCCTCGATTACGTGATCGTCTCGGCGATGTCGGGCGCCATGGGTGGGTCCAAGTCCGAGGAATTCCTCAGCCCCACTCCCATTGGCGAGGACACCTATGTGCGCTCGCCCGGGGGCTACGCGGCCAACGTGGAGGCGGTGACCACTCCCGTCCCGCCAGCCCTTGAGTGGTCCGACGCTCCTGCCGCACACGTCGAGGACACCCCCGATACCCCCACGATCGACTCGCTCGTGGCCGTGGCGAACGAGCGCTTCCCGCGTGCCGACCGGCCGTGGACGGCGTCGGACACCCTCAAGAATGTGGTGCTCGCGGTGACGAGTCCCGCCAAGGAGCGCTCGCTGCTGGTGGTGGGCATGCCGGGCGACCGCGATGCGGACATGACGCGACTGGAGGCCGCGCTCTCGCCCCACCAGGTGGAGCCCGCAACCGAGGAGGACTTCCGCGCGCACCCGGAGCTCGTCAAGGGCTACATCGGCCCTGGGGCGCTGGGCCCCCAGGCGGGCGACGACGGCATTCCGTACTTGCTCGACCCTCGCGTCGTGCCTGGTACACGATGGATTACGGGAGCGGACCAGCCGGGCCGCCACGTCTTTGACCTCACCGCGGGCCGCGACTTCACGGCCAACGGCACCATCGAGGCCGCCACCGTGCGTGAGGGAGACCCCGCGCCCGACGGATCCGGAGCGCTCGAGCTGGCACGCGGAGTGGAGATCGGCCACATCTTCCAGCTGGGCCGCAAGTACGCCGAGGCCCTTGGGCTGCAGGTGCTTGACGAGAACGGCAAGCAGGTCACGGTCACGATGGGCTCGTATGGCATCGGTGTGACGCGCGCGGTGGCGCTGCTCGCCGAGAACAACAACGACGAGCTGGGCCTCAGGTGGCCCATCCAGGTGGCGCCGTACCACGTGCATGTGGTGGCCACGGGCAAGGACGACGCCGTGTTCGAGGCCGGCGCCAGGCTCGCCGAGGGGCTCGAGGCGGCGGGCGTGGAGGTCTGCTACGACGATCGCCCCAAGGTGTCACCCGGCGTGAAATTCAAGGACGCCGAGCTCGTCGGCGCGCCCTTCATCCTCGTCGTGGGTCGCGGTCTCGAGGCCGGTGAGGTGGAACTCAAGACCCGCGCCACCGGAACGAGCGAGTCGATTCCCCTGGCCGACGCTGTGGCCACCGTTGCCGCGCGCGTCGCCGACGCGCTGAGCCAGGCGCGTTAGGTGGCCACGGGCGACGCGGTCGACGCCGCGATCGTCCTTACGCTCGCGTTCGCGGGAGAGTCTGACGCCGCCAGGGAACGGGCGGCCGCGGTCCTTGCCCGGCGGCAGCTCACCGTAGATGGCAGGGTGGCCGTGGTGGCGGCCACGGCGTTCGTGGACTACGTCGACGCACGCTTTGCCGATTCGCTCCTTGCGGCACGCCGGGCCGTGGCCGTGGCGCACGCGGCCTCGCCGGGCGTCCGATTTTTTGCCGACGCCGTCCACGCCCTTGCACTGTCGAATGAACCGGACTTCGCCGTTACGGATCCTGGCGCCTTCGCGGAGGTCGTTGCCGGCCGCGACGCCGTCCACGGATTGCCAGCGGGCTTGCAGTGGCTCGCGCTCGCGGTGCTGATTGAGGCCGCATTCGCGAATGGGCAGATCGCCATCGCGGGTCTCGTCCTAGCCGAACGCGACGCCTTGGAACGCCCCAAGATGAGCGGTTCCTTTGCCCTCCTCCAGGGGGTCCGCGTCGCGTTCTTCGCTAACGACGTTGCGCTCGCACGGACGCGCTGCGAGGACATCACCGCCCACGGACTTGACGGCGCCAGTGCCAAAGCCGTCGCACTCAACCACGCGTTCCTTGCCCTGGCCGCGGCCTATCAGGGGGATGCGGCGACAGTGGAAAGGCACGTGGCGAGCGCCCTGGAGCTCGTGCAGACTCCGCGACGCTGGATTGATGGCGGTACGCACATCGTCTGTGCCTATGCGCTCGCGGGACTTGGTCGCCATGCGCGGGCCCGGCCGCTCGTGCTGTCGGGCGGGGGTGGCCCGGATCTGCACCTGTGTCAGCTCGTGGACAGAGCGTTGGGCTTTGACATCCTCGTGGCCGCCGCCATTGCCGATCACGATCTGGAGGCGGCGGAGCTGTGGGCACGCCGGGCGCGCGAGCTCGCCGCGAGTCCCGCCGCCGCCCTTGCGGTAGAGCAGGTGGATGCGCGGCTCGCCCTGGCCCGCGGGGAGGCGGCCGACGCCGTGGCCCGCGCCGCGCTTGCCGCCGAACAGGCTCGGGCGGCCGGCCGCGTCCTCGAAGCGAGCGCGGCCGAGTTGGCCCGCGCGCAGGCCATGATCGCTGAGGGCCAGACCACGGTTGCCATCGGTCGCCTGCAATCGGTGGCACACGACGCCGAGGCCGCCGGCACTCTGGTGTTGCGCCAGCGCGCGACGGAGGAACTGCGTCGTCTTGGGAGGCGACTGGATCCTCGCCCGGGAGCGGGCGTATCGGCGCTTTCGGCACGCGAGCTCGAGGTCGCGACCCTCGCGGCGGAGGGGTTCACCTCACGGCATATCGCACAATCCCTGTTCTTGTCCGAGCGCACCGTGCAGACCCACTTGCGCCGCGCCATGCGGGCCATGGGCGTTGACACCAGGGTGGCGTTGCCTGCCGCACTGGGCGTGGTGATGGCCGCGGCCCGCTCGCAGCCGCTCGCGACGCCGGGGGAGTTGACGCAACGCCAGCGTGCGGTGGCGGATCTCGTGTATGAGGGGTACACCAACGCCGAGATCGCCGCAGAGTTGGGAATCTCGGTCAAGACTGTGGAGAAGCACGTTGGCCTCATCTTTGAGCGGTGGGGCGTGAGCACTCGCACCGGCATTGCGCACGTGGTGGCGCAGCGGCCCTGATCGGCTGCCGGCCTCGGCGAATACGCGCAATCCCTACTGTGGCGAAGCGCGGTCACAGGGCCACACTCACACCATGTACCAGCACCGTCTCGCTGCGCCGGCACTCCTTGCCGCCGCCCTGCTCCTGTCCGCGTGCTCATCAGACCCCGCCAGCCCAGGACCACAGTCAACGGTTGGTGAGGCGCCCGCGCCGGCTGCCACGGCGTCGGGCGATTCTCCCGTGCCTGGCGACGCGGAGCCGGGCACGTGCCCCAGCGTTCCTCAGGAAGGCTTCGAGGTGAGGTCCGACGCTTCGGTGACGGCCGCCCCACAATCCGGCCAAGTGTTCGGCGACGGCACCCCCGTGTCATGGACCATCTCCGACCTTCCGCAGGATGCCACGGTGGACATCGACCTGTATTGGGTCAACGACAACGGCGACGCGATCGCGCTCGGCGGGATGTTCCTCGACGATGAGGGAGCGGGCACGTGGGATACCTCGTTGTCCGTGTTCGATTCGGGCGCCGATGGTCACCCGGGGTTCGCGGTGCTCGGCGTGACATCCAACGCGTGGGCCGACGGTTCTGGGCACATCTCTGGTGATCACGCCATCCTTGGCGTCTATTGCCTGAGCCTCAAAGCCGATTCGTGACGCATCGCGGCTCCACCTGGCTTGCGGTCACCTCCGTGGTGGTCGCTCTCGCACTCGTGGTCGGCGGACTTGTGGTTGTCCACAACTCGCGGGATCGTCAGGAGACCGACTCCACGGTGGCCTTGGGTTTGCAGGCTCCCAGCGCCTTTGACCTCAGCGTCACCGCACTGACGTCGCCTTTCGTGGGCCGGGCGCAGCCGGTCACCGTGCAGCTTGCCGCACCGGCCGGCGTGAAGGTGACCCGCATCGAGCTGTGGGATGACGGCAGGCCATACTACGAGCTCGACGACACGCAGGTGGTACGCGAGCCCACCACGGGTGCGGTGCGGTTTGCGATCGATGTGGTGCCCATGACCGCTGGTGCGCACGTGCTCCTCGCGAGGGCGTACGACGACACGGGAGCCATGGCGCAATCGCTTCCCCTCGCCCTTCCGGTGCTTGACCTTCCACAGGACCTGACGGCAGCAAGCGCGCCGTTGCCGGCGATGCGCTTCAACGCCGCGCCGGGGGACACCCTCGCGGCCATCGCGGATCGGCTCGGCGTCGATGTTGCCTCGCTTGTGGCCGCCGACGGTACTGCCGATCCCACCGCCGTCTTGCCGCGCAACGTCCTCGTCACCGGCACCGTGCCGCCCGTCACCTCTGTGAAAGTGCCCGACGCAGTGGCCGGGTTGGCCACGGACCTCACGGTCGCTCTCGACGGTTGTGCGGCCGTGGTGACGTCCACGTCGCCAACAGACCTGCGCATCTATGGCGGAGGCGGCATGGTGGCGCTCGGCGACCTGTCACCGGGGGGCGAGCTGCGGCTTGCGACCCTGCCCGTGGGGCCCACAGTCTTGGTGGCCTATGCGCCCCATGATGGCGCGCTCCCGCCGAGCCACCCCGTCACCGTGACGATCCCGGATACGTGTGCTCGCGATGCCTGGACAGGCAACGCCTACATCACGGGGGGCTTGCTGCTCACGGATGACCCCATTACGCATCCCTACGCGTACATCGCGGTCGACAAGGGCACCTGGCAGCGACTCCCGGCGGCGGACGGCCAGTTCCTCAACGGAGCGGCCACCTCGCTCAGTGACCTGCGGAGCCTCATCGACCTGTCCCACTACGATCAGATCGACCTCGAGGTGTGGAGCGGCGATACTGGCGCTGTGGCGGCGTCGGGCCAGTATTGCCGCAAGGACGGCGCCCATGCGGAACCCGGAGCGTCGTCTGCGAGTGGCGGCGAGTGCACGCCCGCGGCGGCCGCTCCCTCGGGAGCGCCCGGCACCTCCGCGTCCAAGCCCATCACCCTCAGCCTGAGCCCCGCGGCCCACCTGGTGCCCAGCGTCAACATCTCCGGCGATCCCACGGCCATGGAGTCGTGGCAGGTCACCGGTCCCGGCGCGGCGACCTTCGCCACGGATGCAGCGACGCAAGGGTACGGCGCCGTGATGTACCAGTTCTCGCTTATTCCCTTCGGCCCCGGGTCCTCGGGGCTCAACCCTCCTGGGGTCTTTTACCAGGTGAGGTCCGATGTCTACGGAGCCGCAAGCGTGGAGCCGTGGTCCTGGCATGGCGCCTTGGTGACCGACGAGGATCTCGCAAACGTCGACAACCTCTCGCTCACCGACGAACTCGCGCTCAGCATGCTCAAGCAGCACATTGCGCAGGGGGCCAACCTGATCGACACCGTATACGTGCGTGCGGTTGCGGTGGAGCAGGTGCCCAACACCTCGCAATACGTCTCGCGCGGGGCAACCTCCAACACCATCGAGTTGACGATGCCCACGGGGCTCGAGGGGTCGTGGCCACAGATCGCTAAGGGGTCCGTCACGGTCACACCCGGCCGCGACATCCTGGCCATCACCAATGGCTACGCCAAGCTCGCAGCGGGAAACAACCCCGCGGACGTTCGCGGGGTGACGACCACGTGCCATGAGGTGGCCGCCTACCCGGACCCGCACGCGTTCACGATGTACCCGTTCGGCGCGCCCACATGGCGCACCAAGGATGGGGTCACGTATCAGGCGGGTTCACCGCGCAACCCCGCCGACGCGATGGTCGCCAAAGCCACCGGCCCCAGCGACCTGTCTCAGGCGACGATGCTGTGGCCGCGAGACGACGCGATCTATTGCCTCGATATGGATGCCGATGTCAAGCGTCTCCACGACCACGACAATGACGAGCCGCCCAGTTGTGGGCTGGGCTGCGTGCTGTCCTTCGTGGTGTACGGCGCCCTGCAGGGATTCGTGGTCGGTGGGCCGTATGGCGCGCTTAGCGGCGCGCTAATGGGACTCGCAGTGGGGCTGGGTTCGGCGATGGATCCAGCCTTCTATGGGCTCGTGATGGATGCGTGGGACAAGGTTGCAGGCTTCTACAACCAGGTCTTCAACGTGGTGTGGGAAGTGGTGGATGCCGTCAACCCGGTGTGTCATAGTGCCAAGGCGCTCGGGGACTCCGCACAACAATTCTGCGACGGCACGTTCAGGGCGGTCGGTGACGCCGTACTCACGTACTACACGGGAGCCCCGCCCCAGCTCGCGACCTCGGCGCAATTGCAGGCGGCCGAGGATGGCAATCTCAACGCGGTGATCATGCTGGCGTTGGACACCGGGCTGAAGAAGCTGGGATTGAGCTGCGAAACGTTCACCATGAGCGGCGCGGAAGTCAATGCGGCCTTCACGGCCGCGCGCAATGTCGGCGCGGATGCGCCCGACCTGTCATCGGTGAAGGACGCTCAGGGCAACCTTTCGGGGTGTGCGGCGCTGTCGGGCGTGCTGACCACGAGTGTGCGGGCCGCGCTGGTGGACCGGCAGGCGCAGATTATGCAGGCCATCACGGGTATTCGCTCGGTGCCAGGCCTGGTGCTGTCGCCCGTGAGCGACGAGCGCCCGGTCATCGTCGTGTCGGGAACGCCGACGTTCGCGCCGGGCTATGCGCAGACGTGCCCCATGGTCGCGAATACCGAGATCACGGACGGCGGCACCACGTTCAGGATGTATCCGGTGCACGGAACCGCATGGCTCAAATACGGGGCAATGGGCGCCGATGGCGTACGCGGGCCCGACGCATGGACCGGCGAACTGCCCGTCCCACCTGAGCGGAGCACGGCTTACCCCACCAAGCCCTCTGCCGCTGTCATGGAGACCCTGCCAGCTCGCGCGGGTGCCGCATACCTCCACGTCACCGTGTCCTCGCCGTGCTTTGCCCAAGACCTCAGCGTGGACGTTCCCAAGTACACATTCTTTGGCAACGCCGCGGCGTTCTATCTCGATGGCCGGCCCATCGTGGCGTACCACTAGGACCGCGCCATGAAGATCTCCACCCTGACCTCGGCCGCCGCCGCCTTTGTGGGCGTTGGCGCGGTCGTCGGCACTCTCGTCATCGTCAATACCGGCACGCCCGCTTCCGACGCCGGCCTGTGGATCGATGCCCCGGTGGCGGGAGCAACGGTGGTGCCCGGGGTGCTCGCGGTGACGATGCACAGCTCCCAGCAGGGCCTCACGGCGATACGGGCGGTCATCACCAGTAACGGCACCACCGTTGCGGTGCTGACGGATACCGAACTCGACACGAGCTCACGCGGGCAGGGTGCGCAGGTGCTCTACCGCTTCAGCCAGGAGTGGCAGGCAGTGCCGGGCACCTACACGGTGGACGCGAGCAGTTTCGTGGGCTCCTCGGTCACCGCCACGGCGAGCGCCGAGTTCACGGTGCTGGGGCCCGTGGCCACGCCGGAGGCAACACCGTCGCCGGATCCCGTGCCGTCCACCACCTCGGGGCCAAGCGCGGAGCCGTCGCCGTCCTCCTCGCCGAGCATGACCGCCGGCCCCACCGCGGCGCCAGAACCCACCACCAGCCCCGCACCAACCCCACACTCGACGCCGCCACACTCAACTCCGCAGCCGTCGCACACCGCAGACCCCGTCACCACCCCGGAGCCGGTGGTGCCCAGCGCAGGCTCTGCGACGCGCACTCCCGTGGCGGGAACCTACGAGTGGACCAACACCTTCACGATCACCGGCATCAAGCCCAACACCGCACACGTGTTCATCGAGATCAACCTGCACAACGAGATCAGTGCGCCCTACTACGCGGGCGCCAAGTCGTATCCGTGCGGGTCGTTGACCCTCGTGTCGGGCTCGGGTGCGAACGCGCTATACAGCTGCTCCGTGACCGTGACCGTGGAACCGCCTGCGTCATGGCGCGATGGTGAGTTCTGGCGCCCCATGCCGGCATCGGTTTTCGCACCCAAGATCATCGTCGCGGGAAAGACCTACAAGGGAACGGGCGGCAACTGGACGCCCGGTGCCAAGGGTGCGTAGTGCGTCAGCCCGCGGCAGCGGCGCCCGGCAACGCCGGCACGTCCCGCGGCGCCAGCCCGTCGGTGATGGCCTGCGCATACGCTGCCACCGCCGCGTTGTAGAGCCAACGGCGGTCTTGCGGGGCCGCTCCCACGAGCGCCGACGAGTACCGCTGGGCGATCGCGAGCTCTGCCGCGAGGGGAGCACCGGCGTCCGTGGGGACGTCGTATTGAGGCTGGGTGAGGTTTGGTACGCCGTAGATCGCGAGCAGGGCGCGTGCCCTCTCGCGTTCGCTCGTTGAGCGCTCCAACGCCGCATCGCGAGTGGCACCCGTGCTGCGGGCGGCGACGACCTCATACAGCGCTCCCAGCTGGTCATGGGCCAGCGCCATGGCTCCCAGCTCGTCCGCGGTGACCGCCGTGTCGAGCCCCGGCAGGGTGTCCGTACCGGAGCCATAGCTGGTGTCGGCGATCGTCAGGGGATCGGCGGCTGCACTCATCACCTCGTGAGACAGGGCTATCGACGCGCACAGCCCGGCCAGCGGATCATCGCCGGCGGCGCCCATGCAGGTCAAGGCGGTATCCCGTGCCGAGGCGATGGCCGCAGCGAGGTCATCGGTGGCGCGTGGGGCGGACGTGGGGGACACGCCTCCCAAGGCGGCGACACGCACGGGCGCCGCGTCGCGCTCCGCCTGGGCTAGGGCATCGTCTCCAGCGCTCGCCGCGCTCCCCACCGCGCGCTCCGCTGCCGCGAGTTGGTCTCGCGCAATCGTGACGGGGGAGGGCGTGCGGAAGGCCTGCGGCTCCGTGTCGAGCCGCCACGAGCACCCCGCGAGGGTTGTGGCCACGGCAAGCACCGCCACGCCTTTCGCCACGTCTCGCCACGTCATGGGCGCCATCATGACATGCGCCGCAGACCCCCCTAGACTGGTGCCGAACTTCAGCAACGGCTAACGGAGGCGATGACATGGGTCTCGAGAACCGCATTGCCGACGTCGCCGCGCCAGCCGCGGCCGCCGTCGGCCTCATCGTCGACTCCGTGGAGGTGCGCACTCAGGGCGGACGTCAGCTGGTGCTCGTCACCGTTGATCTTCCTGACGACGAGATCGGCTCGGCATCGCTTGACGCCGTGGCCGACGCTTCCCGCGCCATCGGTGCCGCGCTCGACGAGGCGAACACGCCGTCCGACGCGTACACGCTTGAGGTTTCCACCCCCGGCATTGCGCGCCCGCTTACCGAGCGGCGGCACTTCTTGCGCGCGCGCACCCGGCTCGTGAGCCTTGACCTCAACGACGGCACGGTGGTGTCCGGTCGCCTCACCGACGTTGAGGGGGACCACGCCGTGCTTGACGGCGAGCGGCGCATCCCTTTGGCGAGCGTCGTCGTTGGCACCATCGAGCTGGACTTCAAGGGCGAGGGTTAGGAGCACGCATGGACATCGACATGCAGGCCCTGCGCGGCCTCGAGAAGGAAAGGGACATCCGCTTCGATGTCCTCATCGACGCCATTGAACAGGCGCTGCTGTCCGCGTACCACAAGACGCCCGGCGCCTACCGGCACGCGCGTGCCCACCTGGACCAAGCGTCGGGCATTGTGACCATCTTTGCCCGCGAGGAGCTGGGCGTTGACGAGGACGGCGCCGTGCAGCTCAGCGATGAGTTTGAGCACACCCCCGAAGACTTTGGCCGCATTGCCACCTCTACTGCGCGCCAGGTCATCGTGCAGCGCCTGCGCCAGGCCGGGGACGATGCCGTGCTCGGCGAGTATGCCGGCAAGGAGGGCCACCTCGTGTCGGGCGTGATCCAGCAGACCCAAGACATGCGCAACGTGCACGTGGACATCGGCGACATCGAGGCCGTGCTGCCTGCGCACGAGCAGGTTCCCACCGAGACCTACGTGCACGGCGAGCGCATCCGCGCCTACGTGCTCGAGGTGAGCCGCGGCATGAAGGGCCCCTCGATCACGCTGTCGCGCACCCACCCGGGGCTGGTGCGCCGCCTCTTTGAACTGGAAGTGCCGGAGATCGCCGACGGCACCGTGGAGATCATGTCTCTCGCCCGCGAGGCGGGGCACCGCACCAAGATCGCGGTGCGCGCCACGGTTCCCGGCGTCAATCCCAAGGGCGCGTGCATCGGGCCCATGGGCGCGCGGGTGCGTGCCGTCATGAGCGAGCTGCGTGGCGAGAAGATCGACATTGTCGATTGGGATGACGACCCCGCGACGTTTGTGGGCAATGCGCTGTCTCCCTCTCGCGTGGTGTCGGTGACGGTTGTGGACGAGGAGGCTCGCGCCGCCCGCGTGGTGGTTCCCGACTTCCACCTGTCGCTCGCGATCGGCAAGGAGGGTCAGAACGCCCGGCTTGCCGCGCGGCTCACGGGCTGGCGCATCGACATCCGCTCGGATGAGGCGCCGGATACCCCGAGTGCCGCCGGTCAGTCTTCTTGACCCGCGCGGGTAGAATGGTGGAACCGAGCGCGTCGTCTCAGCACCCCGTTGCACCACTCGCGGGCCCACAGGGCCCCCTGCGAACGTGCATTGGATGCCGGGAGCGGGCGGCCCGGGCGGACCTGGTGAGGGTGGTCCTCGACGGCGACCTCGTGGTCGTTGACGAGACGGCCACCCGCGCGGGGCGCGGAGCCTGGTTGCACCGCAGCCCCGAGTGTCTGGAACTGGCGAAGCGGCGCAAGGCCTTTGGGCGTGCGTTGCGTGCGGGCGTGGCTGACGCGTCCCGCCTGGAGTTCCGCTAGCCTTGTTCGTGCCAACTGGCCATCGACAGAACGGGATGAAAGCCCATGGTCACCCAATGAGTACCTCGAAATGAGTGCCCAGCAGTAACGATGGTTCGACCCTGCCTCGGTCGGACCGAGACAGGAGTTTTTCGTGGCAAAGCCCCGCGTTCATGAGATCGCGAAGGAGCTCGGGATACCGAGCAAGGACCTCATCACCAAGCTCAACGAGCTTGGCGAATATGTGAAGGGTCCGTCTTCAACGCTGGAGGCCCCGGTCGTGCGCAAGGCGCGCGAGGCCTTCCCGGTGTCCGCCAAGCCCGCCGCCGCGCCCGCGGCCAAGGCCCCCGCGGCCCCCAAGCCGTCCGCACCCAAGCCCGCCGCCCCCGCCAAGCCCGATGCCGCCCAGCCCGACGCTG
>Ga0222423_1000191_pt1 | contig 54662 bp, 40 predicted proteins | sample 3A0metagenome_FD_182472 | JGI IMG/M metagenome (GOLD analysis project Ga0222423, IMG submission 182472) | Enriched microbial communities from leaf-cutter ant dump, University of Wisconsin, Madison, United States - 3A0 (version 2) | ecosystem: Environmental > Terrestrial > Nest > Insects nest >...
GGTGGCGTCCCGTACTCCGTGGAACGGCCCTGCCACGCAGCCGTGTCCGGTGAATGCGCGCTGAACCTTGAGTCGTGGGTAAGGCTCCTCGGTCAGCGCGATCCAGGTAGTGCGTTCGGGGCGGGCAGAGCGACGGTTGTAACGGGGCCGGTACTGCGTGATGAGCCGCAACTCCACCACGCGCGCCTCCAGCTCGGTGGCGCACACGTGCCAGTCCACGCTGACCGCTAGTGCAAGCATGTCCCGGATGGGGCGGCGCTGCTCAGCGCGAGTGAAGTAAGACTTCACGCGCGAGCGCAGATTCTTTGAAGTGCCCACGTACAGCCGCTCCCCCTGGGGGCCGCGAAATATGTACACCCCGGGCGCGGCGGGCACCGCATCGGCCATGGGTGCCTTGCGCCGCAACGTCTCGGGCACTGGATTGCGCAATGTGTCGAGGTCTTCGCGATGAGTAATGCCAAAGTGCGCCAGACGCTCCAACAGTCCGTGGAGTACATCGGCCGTGGCGCGGGCGTCGTCCAAAGCGCGGTGGTTGGGAGTGACGGACGCCCCAAACACGCGTGCCAAGGTAGACAGCTTTTTGTTGGGAGCTTCCTCCTTGGTGGTTGCTCGCCGTGCCAAGGTGAGGGTGTCGACCACCTCATTGCCAGGCCAGCGGTAGTCATGTAAACGGCACGCGGCCTTGAGAAAACCAATGTCAAAGGGCGCGTTATGTGCCACAAGGACGGCGTCGCCCATGAACTCCAGAAGACTGGGCAGTACCTGCTCTATACGTGGAGCGGGGGCGACCATCGCCTCCGTAATTCCGGTCAGGGACACAATCAGCGGCGGGATAGGCCGACCGGGATTGATCAGGGTGTGGAACTCGCCTATCACCTGACCACCACGCGTCTTGACGGCGCCGATTTCGGTAATGCCACCCGAAGCAGCCGATGTGCCGGTGGTTTCTAGGTCAACCACCACAAAGGTGGTGGCATGCAGGGGCTCGCCGATGGTGTCCAGGCCCACCTGGATTCCATCAAGATTGGCCCCAAGTTGCGCCATGAGTTCCGGCATAGCTACACGGTACAAAAGCCCTCTGACAACGACGTGCGACGGTGGGTGTCAGACCCCCCGCCTACCGTGATCCGCATGAAGATCGATTGCAATACCTGCACCGTCCGTGGGGCGGCATGCAGTGACTGTGTGGTGTCGTTCCTGACGGTCCCGTTACGGCCGGGACTGGTCGAGGTGGATGACAGCCAGGCGGCAGCGCTATCCGCGCTGGCTGGTGGTGGACTGGTGCCACCGCTGCGGCTGGTGCGGCCTGGAGAGCGTGCGTCGTGACGGGAGAGCGCGCCTAGGAGCCGGTGGCGTACAGCTGCTCAACCTCGGACGTGTAGGCCTGCAGTACCCGATCACGCTTGACCTTCAGCGAGGGCGTAAGGAACCCGTTGTCCACGGTGAAGTCGTCATGCACAATCCGGTACTTGCGGATTGACTCGGCACGCGAGACTATCCGGTTTGCCCGTTCCACGGCACGGTCGAGGTGTTCAAGAACTACGGGATGCTCGGCGGCCTGCTCCACGGTCAGTAGATCCAAACCCTTGCTCCTGAGCCACCCGGGCAACGCCTCAACGTCCAACGTGATCAAGGCGGCGATGTAGGGCTTGCCGTCACCGACCACTACGCACTGCGACACCAGCGGATGGCCACGGAGCCGGTCCTCCAAGACGGCAGGAGCCACATTCTTGCCCCCGGCGGTGACGATGATTTCCTTCTTGCGTCCCGTGATCGTCAGGTAGCCGTCCTCGTCCTGCGAGCCGATGTCGCCGGTCATGAACCATCCGTCGGTCATTGCCGCCTGGGTCGCCTCGGCATTGTGGTGGTAGCCGCTGAAGAGCTGATCACCGCGCATGAGCACCTCACCATCGGGCGCAATGGACACCTCGATGCCCGGCAGGGGTTTGCCAACGGTGCCGATTTTGGCCAGTTCGGGACGGTTCACATGGCTGGCCGCATTGGTCTCCGTCAGCCCATAGCCCTCCAACACCGAAATCCCCAAGCCCCGATAGAAGTGCCCCAACCGTTCGCCCAGCGGTGCCGAACCGGAAATCGCCCAGCGCGCTCGGCCTCCAAGAACCTTGACAATCTTGCTCAATACCAAGGCATGCGCCGCACGATGCCGTAGGCGCAGTGCAACGGGAACACCGCCGGGTGTATCCAGGGCCTTGGAGTAATCAATAGCCTGCTTGGCGGCCCACCGGAAGATGTGCACCTTCCCGCCGGCGGCGGCCTTTTGCTCGGCGGAGTTAAACACCTTCTCGAATACCCGGGGCACGGCCAGCAACAACGTCGGCCGGAACGAGCCCAACGCAGGCACGAGCGAAGCCGTATCGGGGCAGTACCCCACCGTGGTGCCCGAGGCAAGCAACAGCACCTCAACCAGACGTGCCAACGAGTGTGCCAAGGTCAAGAACAACACCGTTGAGGCGCCGGGTTCAAAGATGATCTCGTGCAGGCTGTCCTGAATTCCTGCGATGTGCCGCGTGTAGGCCACCTGGGTCAGGCGCACCCCCTTGGGGCGTCCCGTGGTGCCGGAGGTGTAAATGATGGTGGCAATGTCCTCGTGACCAGGAGCTTCGCGGCGCTGGCGCAAGGTGTCATCGGGAATGCGTGCGCCGTCGGCAACCAGTGCGTCCAAGGCCCCGTTGTCAATAACCTCAATCGCCGTCAGCGGTGACTCTGCATCGGAGGCAACCTCACGCGCCAAGGCGGCATGCGCCTCTGTCTCCACAAAAATCGTGCCGATTCCGGCGTCGGACGTAATCCAGTCAATTTGAGACGACGACGAGGTGTCATAAATCGGGACAGGAAGCGCCCCGGCGGACCAGATAGCCAAATCCAGCACCGACCATTCGTACCGGGTACGGCACATGATGCCCACGGCCTGGCCCGGCTCAACCCCGCGCGCAATCAGGCCCTTCGCCACCCCTTCCACCCGCTCACGGAACTGGGCGGCTGTCACGTCAACCCAGGCGTCGGACTCATCCATATACCGAGCGACCACCTTGGTGGGGTCGCTGATCCAGCGCTCGTAAATGAGCTCCATGATGTTGCGCGCGTAGGACGACGTCACGGCTGCCTCCATTGGCATGGGGAGAGGTTGTGGTCACGATACCCTCGTATCGGACGTTCTCATCACAACTTTCAAGGGGTCTACGTGCACGCCGTCGGAGTCGACATCGGTGGTACCAAGATTGCTGTCGGCGTTGTCGACGCATCCGGGCGCATTCTCACGCAAGTGCGGCGCCCAACTCAGCCGGACAACCCTGAGCTCATTGATGCGGCGATTGCCGATGCAGTAGCGGAAGTCAGCGCCGAATACGACATTCGGGCCGTGGGCGTGGCAGCAGCAGGCTTTGCCAGCGCAGACCGCAATCACATGACCTTCGCCCCCAACATCGCCTGGCGTGACTACCCCCTGGGTAGCAACGTGCGCGAGTTGTGCGGACGTGACGACATGGTGGTCGTGGTGGAGAACGACGCCAACGCAGCGGGATGGGCCGAGTACGTGTACGGCGCGGGTAAGGGAAGCCGCACCATGGTGATGCTCACCATCGGTACCGGCCTAGGAGCTGCGCTGGTGGTCGATGGCGAAATGGTGCGCGGTGGCTACGGCTTTGCCGCCGAGCTGGGACACCTGCGCATGGTTCCCGACGGGCAGTTGTGCGGCTGCGGACTGCGAGGCTGCTGGGAGCAGTACGCCTCCGGCTCGGCGCTGACCCGTACTGCTCGCGAGGCGGTCGCTGCAGATCCGGCTGCCGGTGCGGCCCTGACGGCGCTCGCACAGCGCGATGGTGGTCAGCTCAAGGGCCCGCACGTCACCGAGGCGGCGCTGGCCGGCGACGCGCTGTCCGTGTCACTGCTCGCCGAACTGGGCCGATGGATTGGCGAAGGATGCGCGCAGATGTCTGCCGTGCTCGACCCGGAGATCTTTGTAGTGGGCGGGGGCGTGATTGCTGCGGGCGAATTAATCCTGGGGCCAGCGCGCGAAGCCTACGCACGCAACCTCACCGCCCGCGGGCATCGTCCGATTGCACCCATTGTGGCCGCCGATATGGGCAACGATGCAGGAATTGTGGGAGCGGCGGCTCTGGCACGCGAGGCAGTCCCGCTTAGCGACATCGCGTCGTAGCCTGGTTGCGAGGAGACGCATGTACTACAAACTGTTCAAACACGTACTGCTAGGCCCAGGCCTGAAGGTGTACTACCACCCGTGGGTCGAAGGCGACGAGCATGTTCCGGCATCGGGGGGAGCAATTCTTGCCTCCAACCACCTGTCGTTCTCAGACTCGATCTTTTTGCCGTTAGTGCTCAAGCGCAAGGTGGTATTCCTGGGCAAATCCGAGTACTTCACCGGCAAAGGCGTCAAGGGCGCCGCGACGCGGGCATTCATGCAAGGAGTCGGCACCATCCCGGTACACCGCGGCGGCGGGCGCGCCTCGGAAGCAGCGCTCCGTACCGGCATGCAGGTGCTCGGTGGCGGTGAACTGTTAGGCATCTACCCGGAAGGCACGCGAAGCCCCGACGGGCGGCTTTACCGTGGCAAAACGGGCGTGGCGCGCCTGGCCATCGAAGCGGGCGTGCCCATCATCCCGGTGGGCATGATCGGAACCGACGTGGCCCAGCCGGTGGGAAAGCGCGTTCCGTCGCGCACCGACATTGGCGTACGAATCGGCGAACCCATCCACGCGTCGTCCTATCAGGGCCTTCAGGAAGACCGTGACGCGCTTCGCGAACTGACTGACACCGTCATGATGGCGATTCGTGACCTGTCCGGTCAGGAGTATGCCGACCGTGACGCGGCCCAGTACAAGCATGAACTTGCGCGTCAGCGCCGCACCACTGTGGACGACGCGGACGACGCCTAGTCCACCGACCGGGCGTTCCTTGCGGGACCAGTCGCGTTCAGCGCGCCTGTGCCCACCCCTAGAATGAGCGGGAAACTCCTCACCTGAAAGGCCTTACGCATGTCTGTTCGTCGCGTTGCGCTCCTGACCGCCGGTGGTTTTGCCCCCTGCCTGTCCTCGGCCGTGGGCGGCCTGATTGGCCGGTACACCGAGGTTGCCCCCGAGGTGGAGATCATTGCGTATGAGCACGGCTACTGGGGCCTGCTGCTGGGCAAGAAGATCGAGATCACTGATGCCGTACGTGCGAAGGCCGCGGTGTTGCACGACTTTGGTGGTTCGCCCATTGGAAACTCGCGGGTCAAGCTGACCAACGTGGCGGACTGCGTCAAGCGCGGACTGGTCCAAGAGGGTCAGGACCCGCTGCAGGTGGCTGCCGAGCAGCTCAAGGCTGACGGGGTGGACGTGTTGCACACCATCGGTGGTGATGACACCAACACCACGGCTGCCGACCTGGCCGCCTACCTGCACAACAACGGCTACGAGTTAACGGTGGTGGGCTTGCCCAAGACCATCGACAACGACGTGGTGCCCATCCAGCAGTCGCTGGGTGCCTGGTCTGCCGCTGAGCAGGCATCGTTGTTTGCGCAGAACATCATCGGTGAGCACCGCTCCGGCCCGCGCATGCTGATCGTGCATGAGGTGATGGGACGTGCCTGCGGCTGGTTGACCGCAGCGGCAGCCATGAAGTACCGCCAGTGGCTCGACACGCAGGACTGGGTCCCGGAGATTGGCCTCAGCAAGGAGCGTTGGGACGTGCACGCCGTCTACGTCCCGGAGGCGCCCATTGACCTGGATGCAGAAGCAGCGCGCCTGAAGCACATCATGGACACGCAGGGCAACGTCAACATCTTCCTCAGTGAGGGCGCTGGCGTGCCGGAAATCATCAAGGAAATTGAAGAGTCCGGCGGCACCGTGGAGCGCGACCCCTTTGGTCACGTGAAGCTCGACACCATCAACCCGGGCAACTGGTTTGCCAAGCAGTTCGGTCAGCGTCTGGGCGCCGAGAAGGTCATGGTGCAAAAGTCGGGCTACTTCTCGCGTTCGGCACGTGCCAACGCCGAGGACCTGCGCCTGATCAAGTCCATGACGGACTTTGCTGTGGAGTCGGCGCTACGTGGCGAATCGGGTGTGATTGGACACGACGAGGAGCACGGTGGCCGGTTGCGCGCCATCGAGTTCCCCCGGATCGCCGGTCACAAGCCGTTTGACGTGACCACCCCGTGGTACACGCAGATGGTGGCCGACATCGGTCAGTCATGAAAACCACTGACGAGGCGCTCGCGCGCCTAGGAGTGGACTCCTACCTGGAGTGTGAGGCGCATCAGCAGCCTCAGTGGCCGGATGCGGACGCCCTCAAGCGAGCCACTGACCGTCTCAAGCAGGTGCCGCCGCTGGTGTTCGCCGGCGAATCGGACGTGTTGCGCGACCAACTGGCCGCGGCAGGCCGAGGCGAGGCGTTCGTATTGCAGGGCGGTGACTGCGCGGAGATTTTCGCAGAGGCCACGGCCGACCGCATTCGCAACAAGATCAAGACGATCCTGCAGATGGCGGTGGTACTGACCTACGGTGCCTCAACGCCGGTGGTGAAAATCGGCCGGATGGCGGGTCAATACGCCAAGCCGCGTTCGTCTGACTCGGAAACCCGCGACGGGGTGACGTTGCCGGTGTACCGCGGCGACATCGTCAACTCCTACGGCTTCACCCCTCAGCTGCGTGTGCCCAACCCGGACCGGCTGTTGGAGGCATACCACGTCTCTGCGGCCACGCTGAACTTGATTCGCGCATTCACCACGGGTGGCTTCGCAGACCTGCGCCGGGTGCACCAGTGGAACCGCGGCTTTGCGGCCAACCCCGCCTACGCGGCGTACGACGAACTGGCTAGCGAGATCGACCGTGCCGTGCGCTTTATGCAGGCCGCAGGCGGTGACTTCGAGGCGCTCAAGACGGTGGAATTCTTCTCCAGCCACGAGGCACTGTTGCTGGATTACGAGCGGGCGTTGACGCGCATTGACTCGCGCTCAGGACTGCCGTATGACTGCTCCGGCCACTTCTTGTGGATCGGGGAGCGTACCCGTCAGCTGGACGGGGCACACGTGGAGTTCATGTCGCGTATTCACAACCCACTGGGTGTCAAACTTGGCCCGTCAACGACCGCGGCCGATGCGATTGCACTAGCCGCCAAGCTCAACCCGGACAACCGCCCGGGCCGGTTGACGTTTGTGGCGCGTATGGGTGCCGACAAGGTGCGTGACGCGTTGCCTGCCGTAGTTGAGGGTGTCCGTGACGCAGGTCTAAATGTGACGTGGTTGACCGACCCGATGCATGGCAACACGTTCACCTCGGAGTCGGGCTACAAGACCCGCCGCTTCGACACCATCCTGGACGAGGTCAAGGGATTCTTTGAGGTTCATCAGGAGTTGGGGACGGTACCGGGTGGCTTGCATGTGGAGCTCACCGGTGACGACGTCACCGAGGTGATCGGCGGCACCGCCGAGATCGCGGACGAGTCCCTGGCGATGCGCTATGAGACCCGCGTAGACCCGCGCCTGAACCACGAGCAGTCCTTGGAGATGGCGTTCTTGGTGGCCGAGTTGCTCAAGCAGCGCGCACAACCGCCGGTAGATGACCTGGCGTTCGACGACTAACCACACCGATTAAGGCGCGACAAGTGAGCGCTTTACGCCGTGCTGCCTAGCTACGGAAGCAGGTCATCTGAATGACGGTGCCCATCTCAACCTCAGAGTGAGGTTCGCGGTCCTGGGTGGTGACTTGAGCATCGTCCTCACACGCGCCACCACCAAACAGCGCCCGGAATCGCGGCTCCAAGCCCTGATCGATGGCGGTCTGGCGTGCCTGAGCGACGCTGAGGTTGATGAACGTGGGAACACTCACGAACGGCTTGCCTTCGGAAATCCAGATCGTCACCGTTGCTGTGCGAGTAGTACCGGCTCCGGGTGCCGGGTCGCTCTGATAGACCTCGCCCTTGTTGACGTCAGCACTGCGACCGGTTTGCACCACCACATTGAGTTTGTAGTCGTCAAGCACCTTGCGGGCGGTGGATTCGCCCTTGCCCAGGACGTCGGGCATGGTGATCGGCTGGGGTCCGTCCGAAATCACCAAGTCGATAGCTTGGTCATGGCGCACCGACTCATCAGCCTCAGGCGAGGTGGAGATGATTTGGCCCTTGGGTGCCACGTCGGAATAGACCCGGTCCTTCGTGCCGATCGCGAATCCCGCATCAGTGAGGACCTCAATGGCTGCGGCTTCGTCCTGCCCCACCACTTGCGGCACGATGCTCATGCGCGGGCCCTTGGACACCAGCAAATTCACATCGCCGCCCTTGAGGATCTGTTCCTGCGCATCCGGGTCGGTGCGAATCGCAAATCCATCAGGGACCGTGTCGGAGTACTCCTGCAACACGTTGACACTCAGTCCGGCCTGTTCCAGGATCAGTCGGGCTGCCGTGGTGCTCTCGCCTGATACCGGTGGCACCGTGGTGTAGGCGCCGGGTCCTTGGGTGTTGTACCACCAGCCCGCAAAGACGGCGATCACCAGCGCGGTCGCGACAGTCACCCCCAGCCACAGGCCAACACGGCGCCGTGGCGGCGCTGGCTCCACCGCTTCGGGGTCGTCGTCGTAGATGATTTCCGCTTCCAACGGCGCGTACGTCGCGGAACCCAACCCAATCGGGAGCGCAATCGTGGAACTCGTGGGCATCGAATCGACGATTGCGGTAGTGCCGGTAGCAAGAGGAATCTGTCCGGACGGCGGGTCGGCACGCCGGTCAAGCGTCGGCTCATCAATCATTGCCCGCGTCAGCCGCAGGCTGTGCAAAGCCGCCGACGCGTCGGCCGGACGATCGGCAATAGAACGTGCGGTCAACGTCGCCACCAGGGAATCAATCTCCGCAGGTAGCCAGGTGACGTAGGTGGACGGCGCCGGGACGTCCTCGTGCACGTGTCGGGCCGCCACATCGATCGCTGAGGAGCCGGTAAAGGGCTGGCGCCCCGTGAGCATCTCGAACAGCAATACGCCCACGGCGTAGACATCGGACCGGGCGTCGGCGTCACCGTTTTGCACCAGCTCCGGCGCGAGATAGGCGACCGTGCCCAGCAATGTTCCGGTGGACGTCGAGGTGACCTCGGTGACCGCACGGGCAAGCCCAAAGTCCGTCAGCCGTGGACGGCCATCCTCGTCAATGAGCACGTTCTCCGGCTTGACGTCACGGTGAACCAGGCCCTGGCGATGAGCCGCGGATAGCGCTTCCAACACGGCCTGGGCGATAGACAGCGCTTCACCCACCGGCAGTGTGGCTTCGCGCGTCAGGTGGGTGCGCAGATTTCCGCCGGCGACATACTCCATCGTCAGGTAGGAGATATCACCATCGGTTCCTTGGTCGTAGACCCGGACCATTCCGGGATGGGTCAAACGCGCCGCAGACTTTGCTTCACGGCGGAACCGTGCCGAGAACTCGTGACGGTCGGCAGCCGAGCCCAACGAAGTGTGCATGATTTTGATGGCAACGAACCGTTCCAGACGTCGGTCAAAGGCGACATATACCGTCGCCATCCCGCCGGAGGCGATGCGGGTGCGCACCTCATAACGGCCGTCGATGAGACGGCCCAGGAGAGGATCGGTGAGCGTCTCGGCCACGCTCACATCATAGGTCGAGCCGTTCGCGCGCTCGGTGCCCCCCACGCCGAAGTGCACCGGGATGGCGGCGATGCGGTCGGGTTTTCGATGGCGTCGCTAGGCTGAGCGCGTGAGTGAGTGGATGACTGTTCCTGAATGCGCGCAACTACTGTCGATCTCGTTGTCGCAGGTGCGTGAACTTTTGCGTGAGCGGCACCTGGTAGCTGCCCGCCGTGGTGAGAACAATGCGCTCTACCTGCCCCGAGGGCAGATTGTGACCGGGCAGGACGGACCGGAAGTGCTGGCGACCGTGCGAGGAACAGTGATGTTGCTGGCCGATGCGGGACTCACCGACGATGAAATTGCGCAGTGGCTCACCGAGGACAACGACGAACTAGGGCAAAGCCCGCTGGATGCCTTGCGCGAGGGCAAGCGGGCGCCCGTGCGGCGTGCTGCGCAGGGCCTGTAGTTAATAGTCCCTCCGGACTGCCGCGTCAATAAACGCATTGAGCGCCGCGGTGTGTGCGCCGGTGGCGACGAGTGGTTCCAGGGCGGCTCGCGCCTGGTCGCTGTAGTCAGTGATGAGCTGCTCAACCACGTCAATTGCGCCAGAATTGGCGACGGCGTCACAGGCGCAGCGAACGGCGTCGTCCGTTGCCTGGGTGTTTCCAGCCACGGCAAGAATTGTCGCCCGTTGTGTGGCTGTGGCGCGGGCCAGGGCCTGAGCGAGCACGATGGTGCGCTTGCCTTCACGAAGGTCGTCACCGGCGGGCTTGCCCGTGACATCGTGTGCCCCCGTAATGCCCAAAATGTCGTCGCGCAGTTGGAAGGCGATGCCCAGCGGCACTCCCGCAGCGGCCCATGCGTCCACTGTCGCATCGTCGCAACCAGCGATAGCCGCACCCAGGGCGAGCGGGCCTTCGGTGGTGTAGGAGGCAGTCTTGCTTCGCATCACCGCGATGATGGTGTCGATGTCGGCTAACGCTGCGGTGAGGTCAGTTGCGGCAAGGCGTACATCCAGATATTGGCCGGCGGTGCACAGGCTTGCCATCGCGGTGAAACGTTGCGCCACACGCAACCCGACGGCCGGTTCCAGTTGGGCGCACGCGGAGGCAACCTCACCCAAGCAGGCCATCACGCTCAAGTCACCCGTGAGGATCGCACCGTTGATGCCGTGACGCTGTGCGTCGCCGTCCAGCCCGTGGGTGCGGTGAGTAGCTTCGATCATGCGGTGTACGGACGGAAGGCCACGCCGGGTATCGGAACGGTCGAGCACGTCGTCGTGAATCAAAGCGGCCGTCTGGAACAACTCGAGTGCCGCAGCCACCCGCACGGCAGCGCCCGGAGATGTTCCGTTGCAAGCGTCATGGGCGGCCAGGAGCAGCGTCGCGCGCATCCGCTTGCCTTTGGAGGCAACCTTGGTCAGTGGCTCCAGGAGGTCGTTGGTGGCGTCCGTGGCCGCGGCGATGTGACGCTCCAGTGAGGTCAAGGTGGCGTGGACGTGCTCGTTGACCTGGTCTCGGGCGTCGGCTTGATCCATGCCACCACCCTAGGCGCGTCACCGCGCTGCCCGTGCCGTCCCCAGGCCGGTGGCTTCGCCCCCCGTCCACAGCATGGTGCGATTGGCCACGCGACGTTGCGGTGGGCGAGACACAGTCGGCATGTGACTGTTCATATCAAGACTCCCGGCCAGCTCCTCGCCGCCATCCCATCCATGATGGGTGCGCCAGTGGATGAATCACTCGTGTTGATCGGTATTGGCGCTGGCGGACGCGTATGTCCCATTGCACGTATTGATATGCGTGCCTGCCTGACCACCGATGGTGCGCAGGCGGTCGCCCGTGAATGCACAGGCGAGTTAGCGCGGGCCGATGCCAACGCGGTGCTGGTCGCGGTGTTCAGCCAGCACCCGCACGCTGCCAAGGCGGCCGCAGCGGTGCGTGCGTGCTTGATGCAGTCATTTGAGGTTCCGGACACGTGGCTGGTGGCGCAGGGGCGCTATCGCTCACTGGAATGTCAGGAGGACAGTTGTTGTCCACCAGCGGGCACGCCACTTCCGCCAGCCCCCGTGGACGATGCGCTGCGCTTTAGCCGGCATAGTGCGCAGGACGCGTCCCTGCATCGGCAACGGATGCGCCCTCCCCGTGATCAACGACGTCGGGCACGCGACGCCATGACGCGGGCACGGCGCACCGGACAGCGTCAGGGCAGGTATTGGCGCGTTCAGATGCTGAATCGATGGCGCGAGGCGATTGATGCGGCACACGTATCACTACTGCCCAGCGATGCCCAGGTGGGTCACCTAGCTGCGGGGCTACTGCACCTGTGGGTGCGCGATGCAGTGGTGCTGGACATGGTTCCCGGTCAGGAGGCGACGGCCCAGGCCGTGTGTGCTGACGGGGACGACGCGGGGGTGGGGGAGGCGTTGCAGTGCATCGTGGGCACTACCCATGCGGCAGTGCCACCCCAGGAGAACATCGATGCATTGGTGCGAGTGGCTGAGCACGTGGCATGGCTGTGTCCGGAGGCGGCCGCACCGGCATATGCGCTGATTGCGATCATGCATTGGTGGCGCGGGGATGAGCGAAGCGCCAGTATCGCTGTGCAGGATGCCTACCAGGCCGAACCGGGATACAGTCTGGCGGGGCTGGTGGACTACGCGCTCAACGCGCGGATGGCACCGGGGTGGATGCGGGCAGCGTGACAAATCGGAAATCTCACACTGAGTTGCGCGACGGGCACATCGGCGGGGCAGTGAGCGTTGACAAGGGCGCTACAATTTAATGGATTTGCGTGCGGCGCTCAGCCGCGGCAATCCCCCGTGACCCGTTCGAGAGGACACCCGTGTCGCCTGACCGTTCCGGCTCGACCACCAAGCCCCGCACGACTCGACGTTCCACCACAGCCGAGAAAGAGGACCCCCAGTCCACTATGACTGCTCCTAAGGTGGCCCCTGCGGCCCGTACCACTGCGGCCGCTAGCAAGCGTCGTTCCAAGGCGAGCGATGCTGACGAGGCCGACGCTCCCGTTGTCGCTACTGACGTCGACGAGGATGCAGATCCTGCTGACCTGACCGACGACGGCGCCGAGGTCGAGGACGCGGATACCGAATCGGACGACAGCGCCGGCTTTGTCATCTCCGGTCAGGACGACGACGCCCCCGCCCAGCAGGTTGTCACTGCTGGCGCAACGGCAGACCCGGTCAAGGACTATCTCAAGCAGATCGGTAAGGTCGCACTGCTGAACGCGGAGCAGGAGGTCGACCTCGCTAAGCGGATCGAGGCGGGCCTGTTCGCGGAAGAGAAACTGGCAGTGGGAGACAAATTGGCTCCCAAGGCTCGCCGCGAGTTGGAGTGGATCGCCAACGATGGCCGCCACGCCAAGAACCACTTGCTGGAAGCGAACCTGCGGCTGGTGGTGTCGCTTGCTAAGCGTTACACCGGTCGCGGCATGTTGTTCCTGGACCTGATCCAGGAAGGCAACCTGGGCCTGATTCGTGCCGTCGAGAAGTTCGACTACACCAAGGGTTACAAGTTCTCGACCTACGCCACCTGGTGGATCCGTCAGGCCATTACTCGTGCGATGGCGGACCAGGCGCGCACCATCCGCATTCCCGTCCACATGGTGGAGGTCATCAACAAGCTGGCACGCGTGCAGCGTCAGATGTTGCAGGACTTGGGCCGCGAACCCACGCCAGAAGAGTTGGCTCGCGAGCTGGACATGACACCGGAGAAGGTTGTTGAGGTCCAAAAGTATGGACGCGAGCCCATCTCCTTGCACACCCCGTTGGGCGAGGACGGCGACAGTGAGTTTGGTGACCTGATCGAAGACTCGGAGGCCGTGGTCCCGGCCGACGCGGTGGGCTTCACCTTGTTGCAAGAGGAATTGAGCAAGGTCATGGACACGCTCAGCGACCGAGAAGCTGGCGTGGTGGGAATGCGCTTTGGCCTCACTGACGGTCAGCCCAAGACTCTTGACGAGATTGGCCGTGTGTTCGGGGTGACCCGTGAGCGTATTCGCCAGATCGAATCCAAGACCATGTCCAAGTTGCGCCACCCGAGCCGGTCGCAAGTACTGAGGGATTACCTCGACTGATGCACTATTTGCTGCGTTACACCTATGTCTCCGACGTCGCCACTCGGCGTGCGCCATACCGAGCCGCTCACCTGAAGGCGCTGTGGGATGAGGCGGATGCGGGACGCATCGTCTTGGCCGGCGGTGCGGGCGACCCGATGAGCGAAGGCGTGATCGTCTTTGACGTCGACGATGCGCAGGTGGTTCATGACTTTGCCGCCACGGACCCGTACCGCGAGGCCGGCCTCATCGAAGACTATTCAGTTGTGCCATGGCACACCGTGGTGGGCGATTTGGCTCACAACCCCACGCGCCCCGACACCAACTAGCCGTAGCAGTGCCTCAGGGCCGGTTTCGGACCCGAAACCGGCCCTGAGGCACTGTCAGCGTGGTGGGGCTAGGCGCTAGCATGACTGACAGCCCAGGTGGCCTTGTCCGGGAGGTGCCTACCATGGTGAACCCCTGGGACGCGGTTGACATGGTGAATGCTCGAGAGGTGTCGTAGATGGTGAATGTCCGGGAAGCCACCGTTGCCGATGCGTCCGAGATCGTCCGCCTCGGCGCACTCATGTATACGGCCGTGGGCAACGAGCCGCACGCCGATTGGCGCCCCTACGCCGAGAGCCTGGTGACCTCACGCCTGGGTCTGGACCTGGTGGGCGCGGTCATCGACGGAGACCACGGCGAGTTGGCATCGTGCGCTTTGGCCAACATCTCCCCGCGTTTGCCGCAGCCGGGAGTCTCGGCAACCAACATTGCTTACGTGCAGTGGGTGTCGACCGCGCCGCAGTACCAGCACCGCGGTTATGCCCGTGCCGTGATGGATGCGGTCATTGATGCGTGTGACGCGCGAGGTGTGCGCGTCATTGAGCTCCACGCCACCCCAGCTGGGCGGCACCTGTACGAGTCCTTGGGCTTTGTGATTAAGCCGGACAACGTCGCCATGAACTTGGTGCGTCCGGTTGGTATCCCGGATTCCCGCCCCCCGCTGTTTTGGCATCGCGAACTCACGGACTGAGCCCGCGCGCCACCGAAAGCATCGGCGCACCCGCGCCTAGGATGTCCAGGTGACATCCTCCGACTACTCCGCACGGCACCTGTCTGTCCTCGAAGGTCTCGAGGCAGTACGTAAACGCCCGGGGATGTACATCGGCACCACGGACTCGCGCGGCCTCATGCACTGCCTGTGGGAGATCATTGACAACTCGGTCGATGAAGCACTCGGCGGTTTCGGCGACCGTATCGAGGTCATCTTGTATCCAGATGACTCGGTGGAGGTGCGAGACCGTGCCCGTGGCATCCCCGTTGATGTGGAGCCCAAGACGGGTCTGACCGGTGTGGAAGTGGTGATGACCAAGCTCCACGCCGGCGGCAAGTTCGGCGGCGGCTCCTATGCCGCGTCGGGCGGATTGCACGGGGTGGGCGCCTCGGTGGTGAATGCGCTGTCGGAGCGGCTGGACGTGTGGGTGGACCGTGACGGCGCCACGCATCACATGGCGTTTCGCCGCGGCGAGCCGGGACGGTGGGATGACCCGAGCAGTGGGCCGACGCCACAGGCACAGTTCGCGCCCTTTGTCACCGGTTCACAGCTGACGGTGACGGGCAAGGTCGCCAAAGGGGTGACGGGAACCCGGGTGCGCTACTGGGCGGACCGGCAGATCTTTAACAAGAGCGCCGCGTTCTCCTACGAGGACCTGGTGGTGCGAGCACGCCAAACTGCCTTCTTGGTGCCCGGCTTGACCTTGGTGGTGCGCGACGAACGTGACAGCGCGAACGTGTCCGAGGAGTCATTCCATTTTGACGGTGGCACCCGTGACTTTGTGGAGCACATTGCGCCCGACGCTGGGGTGACGGATATCTGGGAACTGGCCGGGCAGGGTGATTACACCGAGACGGTGCCGGTGCTCAAGTCCAATGGGCATCTGGTTTCCGAAGAAGTGACGCGGACTTGCCAGGTGGACATCGCGCTGCGGTGGGGGACCGGGTACGACACGGACGTGCGCAGCTTTGTCAACATCATCTCCACGCCCAAGGGTGGTACCCACACTGCCGGCTTTGAGCAGGGCTTGACCAAGACGCTGCGCAAAGTCATTGAGTCGAATGCGCGCCGCCTCAAACTCACCGGCAAGGACGGTGCCGAACGTATTGAGAAGGACGACATCCTGGCTGGGCTGACTGCCGTGGTCACCGTGCGTTTGCCGGAGCCGCAGTTTGAAGGGCAGACCAAGGAGGTGCTGGGCACTACACCGGTCAAGGGAATCGTCGCCAAGGTGGTCGAGCAGGAGCTCACCGCGATTCTCTCCTCGGCCAAGCGGGACACCAAGGCACAAGCCAACACAGTGCTGGAAAAGATCGTTGCCGAGATGCGTGCCCGCGTCGCGGCCCGCAAGCAAAAGGAAATCTCGCGGCGCAAGAACGCGTTGGAGACCTCGTCGCTACCGGCCAAGCTAGCCGACTGTCGCAGCACCGATATTGAGCAGTCCGAATTGTTCATTGTGGAAGGTGACTCTGCGCTGGGAACCGCCAAGTTGGCGCGGCAGTCGGACTTTCAGGCGCTGCTGCCCATCCGGGGCAAGATCCTCAATGTGCAGAAGGCATCCGTGACGGACATGCTGCACAACGCCGAATGTGCCAGCATCATCCAGGTAATTGGCGCAGGCTCGGGCCGCACCTTCGACCTAGATTCGGCACGCTACGGCAAGATCATTTTGATGACAGACGCCGACGTTGATGGCGCCCACATTCGTACCCTGCTGCTGACGCTGTTCTTCCGTTACATGCGTCCACTGGTGGATGAGGGCCGCGTGTATGCGGCAGTTCCGCCGCTACATCGCATTGAGGTGATGGGGTCGGCGCGTAAGGAACGCGAATACATCTATACCTACAGTGAACGCGAGCTCCAAGACACGCTGACGAGTTTGCGTCGTAGTGGGCGCAAGTTTAAGGACGACATCCAGCGCTACAAGGGCCTGGGGGAGATGGACGCCGATCAGCTGGCGGAAACCACTATGGATCCCTCACGACGCATGCTGCGTCGGGTGACCGCGCAGCACGCCCAGCGAGCTGAAGAAGTTTTCGAGCTACTGATGGGCAACGATGTGGGGCCGCGCCGGGACTTCATTGTTGCGGGGGCGTCGTCCCTAGACCGTTCGCGTATCGACAGCTAAACGCCGCGCCGCCCCATTCGGGTCCCAGGTCGCACACCCTTGCCGGGCTGTAGGTGAGAATGTGTCCGTGACTGACACAGCAGACGCCGGCGCCATTGACGCGGACGAACTAGGACGGCGTTCGAACGCGGTGCTCCGGGTTGGTTTGCTGATGCTCAGTGCTGGCACGGCTGCCTACCGTGTCAAGCAGGCAATGACCACGGTGGGACATGCGCTCGGCATTGACTCACATGCGGCCGTGGTGACCACGTCTGAAATCACCGCCACGTCACGGGCGGGGCAGCTGTTTCGTACTGAGGTAGCGCAGTGGCCGCACCCGGGAGTCAACGCCGATCGCATCGCACGGTTGGATCGCTTTCGCCGGTCCATCCCCGATCGCACCACCACGCAGGAGGTGCATGAGGCGCTGAATCAGATTGAGAGCACCTCCGCGCTGTATCCGGTGTGGGCGAACGCGTCCTTTGCTGGCGCGGCCTGTGCGGCTTTTGCCGTGCTTAACCATGCCCGTCCCCTAGAAGTGCTGGTGGTGTTCATCGCCGCGTTGCTGGGCCAGTGGGTGCGCCGGATCCTCGCGGCCCGGCACTTCAACGTCTTTGGTTCAGTGATGGCGGCGGCGGCTACCGCCACGGGGGTGTACATCGGCACCCTGGGGCTCATCAGTGCGTTGGGGCCGGGACTGGAAACGCACGCCTCCGGCTACATCTCCTCTGTGTTGTTCCTGCTTCCCGGCTTTGCACTCATCACTGGGGCACTAGACCTGGCAAAGTCGGACTTTTCGGCAGGGATCGTGCGGGTGGTGTACGGCACCTGGTTGACCATTGCCGCCGCATCGGTGGTGTGGGCCGGGTCGCTGATCAGCCCGCTGGACACCTCCGCACGCGGCGACTTTGAGGTGGCATGGTGGGTCAATTTGGCGATAGTCGCGTGCGCTTCCTTTGTGGGCGTGCTGGGCTTTGCCTTGATGTTCAATTCGCCGATGCGCATGGCCGTGACGGCCGCGGCGATCGGGCTGGTGAATGTGCCCCGCGTGGTCCTGATCGAGCATGGCATGGCGGTGCAGACGGCCACGTTCCTGACCTGCTTTGTGTTGGGACTCCTGGCAGCCTTTGGTGCACGTGGTGGACGCTGGCCCGTGATCACCTTGCAGGTGCCGGCCTCCTTGGTGCAGATCCCCGGGGTGCTGGCTCACGAGGCCGTGGTGAGCCTCAACGACTCGCGCTACGTGGATGCGACGGCCGGAATCTTGCAGGTACTGCTGGTGGTGCTGGCGATTCTGATTGGGCTTGTGGTGGCCAAGTTCTTTACCGACAAGAACTGGGCCTTCGACCAGTCCTAACGCGGGCGCGGCCAACAAAGGCTTCATCGCACCAGGCGACCCGGCCGCACCAGATCACTCCCGCGTCTGCGACCCAATTAGCCGATGCCGAACACCGGTGCGGCCAGCGCCGTGCCCGATCCGTCCCGACGCGGGTCCAATTCCGGAAGCTCCACGGGCTGGCCCGACCCGGCACTGGCACGTAGCGGCGCGGCTCCCACAAATGCCTCAATGAGGGTGTCCTCGCCCTTGAGGAAGCGTTGGACGCGCACGCCGCCGGTGGCGCGGCCCTTGGCCGGGTATTCGGCTAGTGCCGTCACCTTCGCAGTTCCGGACTGGGTACCCGCAAGTGCTCCCGAGGATCCGGCGATGGTGGCCACGTGTGCTTCGTGGCCGGCCTGAACCGCACCAAAGAACACCACGGATGCCTGGGCGCTGACGTTGATTCCCGCCATGCCGGAGGCGGGGCGTCCCTGCGGCCGGACAGCCGTGGCACTGAAGTGCAACAGTTGCGCATCTGAGGTGACAAACACCAGTTGCGCATCGTCGCCGGCCAGTGCGGCGCCCACCACCGCATCGTCATCCTTGAGCGCGATGATTTCCCAGGTGTCGCGCGCGGGGGCGGGCTCCACTGCCACGCGCTTGACCACGCCATTCGCGGTGCCCAGTGCCAGTGGCACGTCCGCATCCAGCGGCACTAGCGCAATCGCCTCCTCACCGCGTTCCAACGTCACCAGGTCTCGTAGCGGCACCCCGCCGCCCAGTGACGGGGGATCATCGGTGACCGGCAGTGCCGGTACTTCCAGCAGTGACAAGCGCACGATGCGTCCGGCAGTTGTCACCACCCCCACGTCGGAGCGGGTAGTGGCTGCCACCTGCGAACGCAACGCATCGTGGGGGTGGCGTCTGCCCTCACGGGCCACGGGAGCATCGTCCGCCGTGCGTGCAATCAGTCCGGTCACGGACAGCAGGGCCGTGCAGGCTGTATCGGGAATTTCTAGTGATGACGCTGCCGTGCGAGCGGAGCCGTTCGCCGCCAGGGTGGCCGCTGCCGCCGCGCCCCGTGCCGAGAGCCCGTCGAGCGAAATTGCGGCAGCGATCCCCGCGTCGGCCAGCAAAATCGTGCGCCGCGGCGTGCCGTAGTCGGCAGCAACAGCATCCATTTCGCGTCCCACCACTGCGCGAAGGGCTTGGTCGGAACCCAAAATCTCGCGCAGTTCGGCAATCTCGGCCAGCAACTGCGCCTTCTCGGTGTCCAATTCGAGCCGTGAGAACTTGGTCAGACGCCGCAGCCGCAGTTCCAAAATGTAGTCAGACTGGATCTCACTGAGATCAAAGGCCACCATGAGGCGTTCCTTGGCGGTGGCCGCGTCGTCCGAACTGCGGATGATCTGGATGACCTCGTCAATGTCCATGATTGCGGTCAACAGGCCGTCCACCAGGTGCAGGCGGTCGGAGCGTGCAGCTAGGCGATACTCGCTGCGCCGGCGCGTCACCTCCACGCGGTGATTCACCCACACCTGGAGCAAGTCCTTCAGCCCCAAGGTGCGCGGCTGTCCATCCACGAGCGCCACATTGTTGATGGAGAAGTTTTCCTCTAGTGGAGTCAGCTTGTAGAGCCGTTCCAGCACTGCTTCAGGTGAGTATCCGGTACGGATTTCAATCACGAGGCGAAGCCCGTGGTGGCGGTCCGTCAGGTCCACTACCGAGGAGATGCCCTCGACCTTCTTTGACGATACGGCGTCTTTGATTTTCTCAATCACGCGTTCCGGCCCCACCAGGTAGGGCAGTTCCGTGACGACGATGCCCTTACGTTTGGCGGTGACGTTTTCGATACGGGCGGTAGCGCGGGTCTTGAACGCACCGCGCCCGGTTTCGTAGGCTTCGCGGATTCCGTCGAGGCCGACGATCTTCCCACCGCCGGGAAGGTCGGGTCCGGGCACGAACTTCATCAAATCGTCCAGGGTGGCCGAGGGGTTGGCCAACAGGTGGCGGGCCGCCGAGATGACTTCTACCAGGTTGTGGGGGGCCATGTTGGTTGCCATTCCCACGGCAATGCCGGACGCACCGTTGACCAGCAGGGAGGGAATCGCAGCAGGCAGCACGGACGGCTGCTGAAGCTTGTTGTCGTAGTTGGGGACAAAGTCGACCACGTCTTCGCCAAGGTCAGCAATCATGGCCAAGGCGGCGGGGGCGAGGCGGGCTTCGGTGTAACGAGAAGCCGCTGGGCCGTCGTCCAGGGAGCCAAAGTTGCCGTGACCGTCGACGAGCGGTAGACGCAGCGAGAACGGTTGCGCCATGCGCACGAGCGCGTCGTAAATGGCGCTGTCGCCGTGGGGGTGCAACTTACCCATCACTTCGCCCACCACGCGGGAGGACTTCACGTGGGCGCGGTCGGGACGTAGCCCCATGTCGCCCATCGTGTAGACGATGCGGCGCTGGACAGGCTTGAGACCGTCACGGGCGTCCGGCAAGGCGCGTGCGTAAATCACCGAGTAGGCGTACTCCAGGAAGGACGCTTCCATCTCGGCACTTACGTCAATGTCGACGACTTGCGTGTCGGACTCGCTCATGCACGCTCCATTCCAGCCAGGCAAGGGGACGTGCGCCATTGTCTCCCGACTACGACTCACGGGTCGCCGCGCCACGCGCGTAGGTGCGACAATATGGGCCATGTCGACCACGCTTGCCCAGTCTGTTGCGGAGGCTGGTTACTACCCGGCTCTGGCAAACCATGTCCTGAACTCGTCCATTGGCGACGAGGTGGTTCGCGCCCACTTTGTGCATGCAGAGACCACCTTTGACACAGCCGAGGTGCGCCGGCACATGTCGGTGCTGGTGCTCACCGATACCCGCCTCTTGCACATGCATGTGGACGACGGCTCGGTGCCTCTGAGCGGAGGAGAGCCAGCAGCACAGGCGATCGTGGAAGCAGCTCCGCTCAGCACCGTGAACTCGGTGACGTTGACGCATGTGGTGCATCACCCCGAAAGGTTTGTGGCGGGCGATGTGCCTCAGGAGTTGGTGCTTGCCGTTGGTTGGGGAGTGCGCTCACACATTGACCTTGAAGTGGGTAGCTGCCCTGATGAGACCTGCGAGGCCGATCACGGCTACCAGGGTGCCCTGACGGGAAGCGATGCGCTCGCCCGGGCGAGTTCAATCGCGGATGGTGAGGCGGCCGTGCGGGCACTAGAAGATTTTGCCAAGGCACTTAACCAGGCGGTCGGTCGTACCGCGTGAACGCCTGCGCGCGTTTGGCGGCCGTAGGTCTTGAACGCCCGGACTATGGCGGTCACGAACTCGGAGCAGTGCTATCGGCCTGCCTGAACGCGGTGGGGGCGGCGCAGGCAGTGGTGGGCCGCGACAGTGCCGCAGACAGGGCACTCCTGGGTATTGACCAGGCCAGCCACATCGTCGTGGTGATGCTGGACGGAATGGGGCAGGTGCAGTTGGAGGCGCGGCGTGGTCATGCGCCGTTCCTCAGGCGCGCCGTTGCTGGGTCGCTGACGGCAGGATTTCCCACCACCACGGCCACGTCGCTGTCGTTGTTTGGCACGGGCCAGGCGGCAGGACGGACGGGAATGACGGGATACACCGCCCGTAACCCGCGCACGGGCACGCTGGCGAATCTCATTTCTTGGGAGGGCGCGTACGACGCTCACGAGTGGCAGACCGAGCCGTCGCTTTTGGAGCAGGCCGAGTTGGCTGGGATGCGGATTACCGCGTTGGGTAAGCCGGGATTTGCCGGGTCAGGTTTGACCCAGGCGGCACTACGTGGCGGCGAGTTCGTGGGGCTACGCACCTTGGCTGAACGGGTAGATGTGGCCCTGGAGCGGGCTCGGCACCCGGGCCTCACCTACCTGTACTGGGGCGAGATTGATGCGGCTGGACATGCACATGGGTGGCAATCGGATCAGTGGGTCGCGGCACTGGAGGATGCTGACCGTGAGTTGGAGCGCCTTGCCCGTGGGTTGCCTGCAGGCGCCACGATGGTGGCCACGGCCGATCACGGTGTTGTGGATGTGATCGGTGCGTCGCGGTGGGATGTGGCAGACAGTGCAGCGTTGTCCGAGGGCGTGATCACCGTCGCCGGTGAGCCGCGGGCCCTTCACTTGTATGTGGCTGACGGAGCCAGCGATGCGGTGGTAGAGCGGTGGAGTAACACGTTAGGGGATCACGCGGCCGTCATGTCACGCGCCGACGCGATTGCGGCAGGACTGTTTGGTCCCGTCAGCGACGCCGTGACCAGCCGCATCGGTGAGGTAATTGTGGCGATGGCAGATAGGGCGATTACCGTCGACTCACGCACGCAGAGTGCGCGTTCGTTGTTGTTGGTGGGGATGCATGGTTCACTGACGCAACAAGAATTGCGGGTGCCACTGCTGGTAGCGGCGGGCGGGGCGTAGCCCTCGCGAGGGTTGCCGGCCTGTCTCAGTGGGACGGGCCGGACGAATCGCCGCGTGCGCCAAAGACAATCTCGTCCCAACTGGGCACTGAGGCGCGGCCCTTGCGGGAACGGGGAGCCTCCTTCTGTGTGGGAGCAGAGTTTGCTGCCGGACGTGCTGCACCACCGGCTGGGTGGGATGGTGACGGAGTAGGTGTCGCACCGGGCGGCGTGGCTGCGCCTGGCCGTGCGGCTTGCCCATTGCTGCCGCGGGCCGGACCGAAGCCTTCGAACTCCTCGTCGTCCTCGTCGTCGAGTTCGTCCATATTGATCGGTTCGCGCGTACCGCGCCGGGCGGCAAGGTCCTCCAGGAGGTCCACTGGCTCGGCCTCATCGTCCAGCGCGGATGCGTCCGCGTCAGGGTGGGCCGAGGTGACTGCTGCTGGTCGATGGGCCTCCAGCTCGGTCACGTCGGCACGCACGGCGCTGAGGTGGCGGCGGGGGATAGGTGCTTCCAACAGCTCGGTCTCAGTCAGCCACGCCGATTCGTCATCTTGCGCTCGTAGCGACTTTGCCACGTGATCAAAGGTCCATCGTGCGCGAATGGTGCGTCCTGCCACTTGATAGTCGGCGGTGACCTGCCAGGGCTCGTCTACGCCACGCCATGCATCCCACACCACAGCATCGGGGTCAACGCCGCGGCTGGCAAGACGGTCGCCCACCAGGTCCGCGAGCGTGGGCGCGGTGGTGTCGCTGCCCACGCGGGACGCTTGCGCCAGTTGCACAATGTAGGCCCGCTCGGCCAGCACCGGCGCCTCGAACTTGGCGAGCGCTTCATAGGGTTCGCCGGTTACCTGCGCGAGTTCGGCCGCATTCAATCCGGCGCGGATGCGCTGCTGAATTTCTCGGGGTGTGAGCGTGGTGGTCTGGCCAGGCTCGGCGGCACGGGTAACGCGAGCGTGCCGTACCAGAGCGCGTAGTTCGTCGGTGATGTCAACGCGCAACTCACTGCCATCGGCCGTGACAAGCAGCAGATGCGTCCCGTCTTCGGACAGGCCCTTGAGCTGTACGTCGGTCATTGCTCCACTGTGCCACGGCGCACGCACCGGTGTGCGGTACGGCGCGCCCGAAGAGCGTGCCAGGCTTGAGGGATGAGCATCGAGGTGGAGTTATGTCAGATTGCAGCTCGCTTGGCCCGTGAGGCCGGCGAACTGGTGGCCGCCGGGCGCCGTGATGCGAAAGTCGCGGCGGTGAAGTCTTCGTTGGTGGACATCGTCACCCAGATGGATGTGGCGGCGGAGGCACTGCTGCGCGAGCGTTTGGCGCAGCTTCGTCCGGACGATGCGATTGTGGGGGAGGAGGGGGACGATGCGGGCGGCACGTCTGGCGTGACATGGGTGGTGGATCCGATCGACGGCACCGTGAACTATCTGTACGGCATCGAACACTATTCCGTGTCGGTTGCGGCCGTCACCGGCGGCGCCGACCCGTTGTCGTGGCGGGCATTGGCTGGCGCGGTGTGGGACGGTTCGGGAGTGTTGTGGACGGCGGCGGCTGGGCATGGCGCGTGGCGTGACGGGGTGGTGCTTCGCCGTGAGCCCGGGGGCAGCTTGGACCAGACGTTACTGGCCACGGGGTTCCAGTACGTAGCTGAGCGTCGTGCCATTCAGGGGCAGATCGTGGCGCAGATGTTGCCGCAGGTGCGCGATATTCGCCGTCTGGGTTCGGCCAGCGTGGACTTGTGCCTGGTTGCTGCGGGAATTATTGACGCGTACTACGAGCACGGCCTGCACGCCTGGGATTTCGCGGCCGGTGCGTTGATCGCACAGGAGGCGGGGGTGACGGTGGCTGGCATCGACGGTGAACCGGCAAATTCGCACCTGCTGATTGCCGCTGTACCTGGGGTGTGGGAGCCGCTGCGTGATGCGTTGGAGGCCGCCGGCGCGCGCCAACCTTGGGACTCGCCGAGCAGGTAAGTTCGCGCAAACCACATTTGTGGTGCACAATGCCTGCGCCACGCGGGAACAAATCCGGCGCGCGGGGCATTCATCACACACCAACAGGTGAAGGAGGCCGACGGATGGCGACCGACTACGACGCTCCGCGCAAGACCGACGACGAGATCGCGGCGGATTCGATTGAAGAGCTCAAGGCTCGCCGGTCGGACAAGAGCTCGGGTGTAGTTGACGAGGATGAGGCCGAAGCTGCCGACAGCTTTGAGCTCCCGGGCGCTGACCTGTCTGGCGAAGAGTTGTCAGTTCGAGTGCTCCCGCCTCAGCAGGATGAGTTCACGTGCATGTCGTGCTTCCTGGTGCATCACCGTAGCCAGTTGGCTACTTTCAAGGCCGACCAGCCCATTTGCTCGGAGTGCGCCGCCTAAGGTGGCCCTCGTGAGCGAGGCGAGAGCCTAGGCTGAAGCACCATGACCCCTGTCGAGGTGTTGCTGACTACCACGGACCCGTCGGTACCTGTGCCTACCTATGCACATCCGGGCGACGCCGGTGCCGACCTGACTACGCGTGAGGCGGTCCGATTGGAGCCCGGTCAGCGCCGCACCGTGCGCACCGGCGTGTGTATTGCACTTCCAGCCGGGTATGCCGCGTTCGTTCACCCGCGTAGCGGGCTGGCCGCCCGGCATGGCCTGACGATTGTCAACGCTCCCGGCACCGTGGATGCGGGCTATCGCGGCGAAATTAGCGTCACTGTGCTCAACACTGATGCCTCAGAGGCCATCGAGTTGGCCGTGGGGGATCGCATCGCTCAACTGGTTATTCAGCGGGTGGAGTACGCGTCTTTTGTGGCCGTGGACCACCTGCCGGGGTCGCATCGTGGTGACGGTGGATTTGGGTCAACCGGGACTACCACCGCGGCCGTTACCACCACCGGATCCGCCCTCCCCGACGACGACGGGACAGCGTCGTGACATCCACGTTGCAGCAGGCCGCCACCCCCATCGCTGAGGTGGAGGAACGTCACGTTGCGGTGGTACGTGGCCGTGTGCAGTACGTCGAGGTCAGTTCGGCCGATGCACCCGCCCGGCTACTGGTGCGGCTGGCTGACGCGACCGGCCAGCTCGACTGCATCTTTGTGGGCCGACGCGTCATCGCTGGTATTGAGCCAGGTGTCGCCTTATGTGTCGAGGGACGTATCGCTGCCGGTGACGTGCCCGTGATCTTTAACCCCCGCTACGAACTGTGCGCACCGTGAGTCAAAGCGCCCCCATCTCCAGCAACGCCGCACGGGGGCTCCTGGGTGAGGACTTCGATTGGGCCGACGCCATTGGCGGCTGGCGAGGTCTGGCTGAAGCCGTCGCGCCGGGGGCTGTCTTTGTGGCCGCGTTCGCCCTGTGGGGTGGCTACCGCATCCCGGTGCTGGCGTCCGTGGGCTCCGTTGTGGTGTTGGTGATGATTCGCCTCATCCAGCGCACCCCCGTCACGCAGGCACTCGGTGGTTTGGTGGGCGTAGGCATTGGCGCCATTTGGGCGTGGCGAGCCGGAGATGCGAACGAGTACTTCGCGCCGGGGCTGTGGTACACCGGCGTGTACGGACTGCTGCTGGTGGCCTCCATGGTGGCGCGCTGGCCAGCGGTAGGCGTAGTGGTAGCACTGCTGAAGGGGTGGGGAAGTCACTGGCGTCAGGACCGCCGCGCCATGCGACGCTTCATGCTGGCCACTGGCTTTTACGCGGCGACGCAGGCGGTCAAGCTGGTGGTGCAGGTGCCGCTTTACGTGGCGGGGGCAACCACCGCGCTCGGTACCGCCAAACTCATCCTGGGTGTGCCGTGGTTTGCGGTAGCGCTATTTGTTATGTGGCGGATGGTGAAGAACGTAGAACTTGCTGCAACGCCGCAGGATCAGCCTCAGCCGACAGAATAAACAGCAGTTCGTCGAGCGCTTCGATCGTGTCCTCGGGGGTGGGGGCAATCGTGCGATCTGAACGCACGATGCAGGACAACACCGTGTCGTCTGGCCAGGTCACGTCCCGTAGCGCAACGCCCGCCAGCGGCGAGTCTTGCGGCAACGTCACCTCAATGATGGAGGCCCCGGACTGGTGGAAGGTAAACACCTTCACCAAGTCACCGATAGCAACGGCCTCCTCCACCATGGCGGTCATGATGCGGGGCGTCGACACGGCAACGTCCACCCCCCACTGCGAGTCATACATCCACTCATTACGCGGGTTGTTGACGCGAGCCACCGTGCGTGGCACCGCAAACTCGGTCTTGGCCAGCAAAGAGATCACCAGGTTGGCCTTGTCATCACCGGTGGCAGCCACCACCACATCCATGGTGTCGATGCTGGCCTCACGTAGCGCCGCCAGTTCACACGCGTCGGCGAGCATCCATTCGGCCTCAGCAACCTGAGCCACGCGCATGGCGGCCGGGGAGTTGTCAATCAATAACACCTCGTGGCCGTGTTCAATCAAGTCTCGCGCAATGGAACGCCCCACCGATCCGGCGCCGGCAATCAGAACTCTCACGACGGCCTCACCGGGGGGTGACTGGCGACCGTCAGCGCGGTACGGCTACCCGATTCCGTGATCACAAAATGGACCTCGTCACCGGCTTGCAGCACGGTGGACGCGTCGGGAAGCACCGCCGCACCAAACCGGGCGATATATGCCACCCGTGCGCCCATGGCGTCTTCCAACTCCGTACTGTGGTGGCCAATCCACCCGTCGTGGAACGGCAGGCGCCGCAACACCACACCGGCTTCCGCGTCGGCGAATTCTGCATCGGAACCGCCTGGCAGTAGCCGCGTCACAATTTGTGCGGCCGTCCACGGCACCGGAGCTACGGTGGCGATACCCAACCGCTGGTACACCTCGGCGCGCCCCGAGTCCGCGATGCGCGCCACCACGTTTTCTACGCCATAGGTTTCGCGCACCACCCGGGCAGCCACAATGTTGGAGTTGTCACCGTCGGACACGGCGGCAAACGCGAAGGCATCCTCGACGCCCGCTGCTTGCAACGTGTCCCGGTCAAAACCCAGCCCGGTGATCTTTTGTCCCCGGAAGTCGGCATTGAGTCGACGGAACGCATCGGCCCGGGCGTCAATGACTGCCACCGAGTGTCCGCGGGACTCAAACTCGGTCGCCAAGGTGGCGCCAGTACGGCCACAGCCCATGATCACCACGTGCACGCCCCCACGCTATACCGCGTGGAGCCTAGGATGGTGCGTCGTGCAACGCTTTGTTGAGCGAGTCAGGCAGATCGTCTTTGGCGCGCCGGTAGCGGCGGACGTAACGAAGCCGCAGACTTTGCGCACCCGTCTGGCCTTGCCGGTGTTCGGCGCGGGAGTGCTCTCTGCCGTCGCGTACGGTCCCGACGCCGTCGTTGAGGCGCTGCGTTCGGGCGGCCAGCAAGGCGCGATTCCCGCGATGGCGGCAGGCACCGTAGTGATCTTGGTGCTGCTTGCGGTGGCCTACGCCTCCCAGGTGCGAGTGTTTCCTCACGAACGTGGCGACTACGGGGTAGTGCGTGACGGGCTCGGCCAGCGCTGGGGGATGATTACGGGCGCGTCGCTGCTGACCGACTACCTGTTTACGGTGGCGATTTCTGCCGCCGCTATTGGTGAAGTCACGGTGTACCTGGTACCTGATTGGGAGGGCAAAGAGCCTCTCATTGCGCTGGCGGTACTGGCGGTCATGACGCTGGCAAACCTGCGGGGAATCCGCGACCGGGTGCGAGTCCTGCTGGCCGTGTGGCACGGCTTCCTTGTGGTGATCGTGGTGCTCGCGGTGGTAGGAATTGCCGACCATGCCAGCGCCACGGAGGGCCTGGTCGATTCGGCCACCGCCACCGCATCCGAATGGACAGTGCTCGCCGCCTACGCGGGAGCCGTAGCGTCCGGCGCGGTGATGGTCACCGGCATTGAACACTTGGCCGCATCGGGCCCCTCCCACGCGCAGCCGCGAGGAAGGCGAGCCTCGCGCACCCTCCTGATTGCTGTACTGTCCGCAGCCGGCGCGTTCTTTGTGGTGTCCTACCTGGCGTGGCGCTTCCGCCTGACCGGCTGGGCTGACGGATCGATCCTCATGCAAGTGTCCAGTCGCGTATTCAACAACGACGTTGCGGTGTGGATCGTGGGAGTGTCGGTTGCCGTCTTGCTCTACGCGGCCGCATCAAGCGTATTTAGGCGCTTCTCACGCCTGACCGGTCTGCTGGCCGTAGACGGGCTACTGCCACGCCAAATGTCCATGCGTAACGACCGCCTAGTGCAGCGCGGCTCCATCCTGCTGGTCGCCATCCTGGGCGCGGTCATCGTGGTGGGGGTGGGAGCCAACGTCGACCGCCTCATCCACATGTACATCGTGGGAGTGTTCACCTCGATTGTGCTGTCACAGCGCGCCATGGTCACCACCGTGCGCACCAAATACCAGGTGGCCACGCAGCCGCGTGAGCGTTTCCAGTACGCACTACGCCGGGTGCTCCACATTGCGGCCATGGTGGTCTCCGCTGGGGTCCTGCTGATTACCGCGGTGTTCAACTTTGTCAGCGGAGCCTGGATCGCGATCGCGCTGATTGTGTTGGTGGTGGTGCTGATGGGTGCCATCCGCCGCCACTACGAGGCCGTTCGCGTGGACATCGCCCTGGACAAGGACACCACCTCGCCAACCCTGCCCGCCGCCACCCACGGCATCGTGCTCGTGGCGCAGCTGCACAGGCCGGCCCTGCATGCGTTGTCCTACGCCAAAGCCGCCCGCCACTCCACCCTCAAAGCCGTCACCGTACAAATGGATCGCGGCGCATCGCTTGCTCTCCAAAAAAAGTGGACGTCGCTGAACGTCGGCATTCCCCTGGTGGTTCTCGACTCGCCATACCGCGACCTGGTAGGACCCGTCCTGGCGTACGTGAAATCCCTGCGCCTGCGGTCACCACGAGAAGCCGTCTACGTATACGTCCCCGAGTACATCGTCGGACGATGGTGGGAACAGTTGCTGCACAACCGCAACACGGCACGACTGAGGGCACAGCTACTCAACGTGCCCAACGTGGTGGTCAGCGCCGTGCCCTGGATGTTGGAGTCGGCGCGCCGCGACGGCCCACTCGATGAGTTCGTCGGGGCTCAAGAGGAGATGCCATGAGCGTCATTACTGTCACCGTTGGCGCTCCCGCACACGGCGGCCACTGCATTGCCCGGCACGAAGGCCGCGCGGTGTTCGTGCGCCACGCGCTACCCGGTGAGGTTGTCAAGGCGCGCGTTGACCAGGCTGACGATTCGGCACGGTTCTGGAACGCAGATGCGATCGAAATTCTGCAGGCCTCTCCCGACCGCGTGCCCCACCCATGGCCGCAAGCCGGGCCTGGTGGCGTGGGCGGAGCCGAACTAGGCCACGTGGCGCTGAAGGCTCAGCGTGCCTGGAAGCATGCCGTACTGACCGAAGCGTTCGCCCGATTCGCGCACCTGGACTATCCCGGAACCGTCAACGCGGTGGCAGGGGACGACGAGGCAGGCGGGCTGCAATATCGCCGCCGCGTTGCAGCCGTGGCCGATGAGGACGGACGCGCGAGTATGGCCCGTGCTGGTACCCGGGACCGGGTGACCTTGACCGCTATGCCGCTGGCAACCCCTGCCGCGGAAGCATCCCTGCTGGCCACTCGTGCACCGGCCGGGGAGCGCATTGAGGTCATCGAGACCTCGACCGGCTGGGTGCATGTGGTTCACGGCACCCGTGGCGCCCACAAGATCCTCAGCGAGAAGGTTGGTGACCTCACGTACACCGTCACCGCCAGTGACTTTTGGCAGGTCCACCGCGGCGCGCCTGACCTGCTTGTGCGCGAAGTACTGGCGCGGGTCGGTGATGCGCAGCGAGTACTCGACCTCTACGCCGGTGCCGGACTATTCGCTATGGCGCTCGCGGCCAGCGGGCGCAGCGTCACGGCAGTGGAAGCCGCCCACGGCAAGGGACCAGCCTCGCTGGAACGCAATGTGGCGTCGTACCGGGATGCGCGCGCAATCATCGCGGACACGCGGCGCACTCTGGAACAGTTCGCCCGCGACGGCGAGGACCTCACGGACGCCACCGTCGTACTCGATCCACCCCGCTCGGGCGCGAAGGCGGCCACTATCAAGGCGCTGACGGCGTTGCGGCCGCAGCGCGTGGTCTATGTGGCATGCGACCCGGTTGCGCTGGCGCGTGACACGCAGGACCTGCTTGCCGCGGGCTACGTATTGGATAGTGCCGATGCGTGGGATTTGTTCCCGATGACGCATCACGTGGAGACCATTGCCACCTTTGTTTTGCCTTGAGCGGTTAGGTACGCGGCTAGTGGGCGTCGCGGGAGCGTCAGACGGACCCCAGTAGGATGTGGGGAGAAACCTGCAAGGAGCACGATGAGCATCAACAGCCTGGGAGCGCAGTCCACTCTGACCGTAGGGGAGAAGTCCTACGAGATCTATCGCCTGGACGCCGTTCCAGGTCTGGCCCGGTTGCCGTATTCATTGAAAATCCTCGCCGAGGCGTTGCTACGCACCGAGGACGGCAAGAACATCACCGCCGCACACGTTCAGGCATTCGCCGATTGGGACCCCACTGCCCAGCCGAGCACTGAGATTCAGTTCACGCCTGCGCGTGTGGTGATGCAGGACTTCACCGGTGTGCCGTGTGTGGTGGACTTGGCGACCATGCGTGAAGCGGTCGCGAGCCTGGGTGGCGACCCGACCGTGATCAACCCCTTGGCGCCAGCCGAACTGGTGATTGACCACTCGGTGGTCATTGATGTCTTTGGTCGTCGGGATGCTCTCGAACGCAACACGGCCCTCGAATACGAGCGCAACCGTGAGCGCTACCAGTTCTTGCGTTGGGGCCAGACTGCACTGGACAACTTCAAGGTGGTGCCCCCGGGTACGGGCATCGTGCACCAGGTGAACCTCGAATACTTGGCACGCGGTGTGATGACCCGCCAGGTGGGCGATGTCACGCAGGCATACCCCGACTCAGTGGTGGGCACCGACTCACACACCACCATGATTAACGGTCTGGGTGTGCTGGGCTGGGGCGTTGGCGGTATCGAGGCCGAGGCGGCCATGCTGGGCCAGCCGGTATCCATGCTGATTCCGTCGGTGGTGGGATTCAAACTCACTGGATCAATTCCGGCCGGGGCAACCGCTACCGATGTGGTGCTGACCATCACCGAGTTGCTGCGTGCGCACGGTGTGGTGGGCAAATTTGTCGAGTTTTACGGCAATGGCGTGAGTGCGGTGCCGCTGGCAAACCGCGCCACCATTGGCAACATGAGCCCGGAGTTTGGCTCCACCGCCGCGATCTTCCCCATTGATGACGTGACGCTTGACTACTTGCGCCTGACCGGACGCACGGATGAACAGGTGGCGCTGGTTGAGGCCTATGCCAAGGCGCAGGGACTGTGGCATGACCCGTCCTCGGCCGACTATGTCGAGCCGGTGTTCTCCGAATATTTGGAGCTGGACTTGTCCACGGTGGTCCCGTCGATCGCTGGACCTAAGCGTCCGCAGGACCGCATTGAGCTGACTCACGCTAAGGATGGCTTCCGCAACGTGATTGGCGACTACGCCGCTCACGAGGTCCACCCCACGCGCGGACTGGATGAATCCATCGAGGAGACCTTCCCCGCATCGGACCCGATCGCTGCCCACGTGGGCAACGAGGCGGCCCCTACCCACGCCGGTGCGGCCACGGCTAACGGCCGTCCCCACAAGCATGTGCCAGTGACCTTGGCCGACGGTACGCAAACTGAACTGGACCACGGCAAGGTGGTGATTGCCTCCATCACCTCATGCACCAACACCTCGAACCCGTCGGTGATGATGGCTGCCGCGCTGCTGGCGCGCAACGCCAACGCTCGCGGCCTGAAGTCCAAGCCGTGGGTGAAGACGTCTCTGGCGCCGGGCTCCAAGGTGGTCACCGACTACTACGAGAAGGCAGGCCTGTGGCCGGACCTGGAAGCACTGGGCTTCCACCTGGTCGGATACGGGTGCACCACGTGCATTGGCAACTCGGGGCCGCTACCGGCTGAGGTGTCGCAGGTGGTCAACGACAACGACCTCGCCGTGGTGTCGGTGCTGTCCGGTAACCGTAACTTCGAGGGGCGTATTAACCCCGACGTGAAGATGAACTACCTGGCCTCGCCGCCCCTGGTCATTGCCTACGCACTGGCCGGAACCATGGACTTTGACTTTGAGACCGAGCCGCTGGGCCAGGACTCACAGGGTAATGACGTCTTTCTGCGTGATATTTGGCCCGACCCGTCCGAGGTGGATCGGATTGTCAGCACGGCAATGACCAACGAGATGTTCTCCAAGGACTATGCCGATGTGTTCGCTGGTGATGAGCGGTGGCAGAGCCTGCCGACGCCTGCGGGCAACACCTTCGCGTGGGATCCGGAGTCCACCTACGTGCGTAAGCCCCCGTATTTTGAGGGCATGGGCCGTGAACCAGAGCCGGTCAAGGATATTACGGGTGCCCGCGTGTTGGCATTGCTGGGCGACTCGGTCACCACCGACCACATTTCGCCTGCCGGTTCTATCAAGCCCGATAGCCCCGCCGGACGCTACCTGGCCGAACATGGTGTGGAGCGCAAGGACTTCAACTCCTACGGGTCACGCCGTGGCAACCACGAGGTGATGATTCGCGGAACCTTTGCCAATATTCGCCTCAAGAACCTGCTGCTTGATGGTGTTGAGGGTGGCTTCACCTACAACTTCATCTCCGGGGCGCAGGACACCATCTACGACGCGGCCCAGGACTATGCAGCAGCCGGCGTGCCGTTGGTGGTGTTGGCGGGTGCGGAGTACGGCACCGGCTCCTCGCGCGACTGGGCCGCTAAGGGCACCAGCTTGCTGGGTGTCAGGGCCGTGATTGCGCGTAGCTTTGAGCGCATTCACCGGTCCAACCTCATTGGCATGGGCGTGTTGCCGTTGCAGTTCCCGGAGGGTCAGGATGCCGCCAGCTTGGGGCTGGACGGTTCCGAAACCTTCGACATTAGCGGCGTGAGTGCGTTTAGTGCCGGTGAGCACCCGCGTACCGTACCGGTGCGTGCGGTGGGATCCGACGGTCGCGCGGTCGAGTTTGATGCGGTAGTTCGTATTGACACCCCCGGTGAGGCCGACTACTTCCGCAACGGCGGCATCCTGCAGTATGTGTTGCGTTCGCTCGTGGCACAGGGTTGACGACGCTGCGGTACGGGTGTTGCGGCAAAGGTGTCGCGGTAGAGGTGTCACGGTGTGTGCCGGGCGCGTGCCCGGCACCACATTCCACGACGTACAGTGAGTAGGTCCTCACGGCAAGGAGCCAGCGTGCTGGAGCGCATCAATTCACCGCAGGATCTGCGGGCGTTGACTGCGCCGCAGCTTGCCGATCTGGCCCAAGAGATTCGCGAGTATCTCGTCAGCTCCGTTTCTCGCACGGGCGGGCATTTGGGACCCAACCTGGGTGTGGTCGAACTGACCGTGGCCTTGCATCGGGTATTCGACTCGCCTCGGGATCGGCTGGTCTTTGACACCGGGCACCAAAGTTACGTGCACAAGCTGCTAACGGGACGCTCCGACTTCTCCAATCTGCGCAAGCGCGGGGGAGTCTCGGGATATCCATCCCGGGCGGAATCCGAGCACGACATTGTCGAAAACTCGCATGCCTCCACGGCACTGTCTTGGGCGGCGGGCATTGCACGAGCGCATACGTTGCAGGGCTTGACTGATCGCACCGCCGTTGCGGTCATTGGAGACGGGGCCTTGACCGGTGGGATGGCATGGGAGGCGCTGAACTCCATTGCCGATTGTGATGACCGTGTGGTGATTGTGGTCAATGACAATGGCCGTTCGTATGCACCGACCATTGGTGGCCTGGCACGACGCCTGGACGGCATCCGCACCTCCCGCACCTACGAGAACTTCTTGGGGTGGGGAAAGCGAACCTTCGCGGGGCGTGGTCCGGTGCGTGACTTCACCTACCAGACCGTGATTCACGGCAAGCGGGCCCTCAAGGGACTCATTGGCCCGCATGGCATGTTCGAGGACTTGGGGCTGAAGTACCTAGGCCCCGTCGATGGGCACGACCTCGCCCAACTCGAGGCGGCGCTCCTTCACGCTAAAGGCTACGGTGCGCCCGTCATCGTCCATGTGGTGACGGAAAAGGGGCGAGGCTACCAGCCTGCCGAACAGCACGCCGGGGACCGCTTTCACGCCGTCGGCAAGATTCATCCCGAAACGGGCCTTCCCATTGAGCCGTCGCGGTTTGGATGGACCAGCGTGTTTGCTGACGAGATTCTCGCCGTGGGGGATATTCGTGAGGATGTGGTGGCGATCACCGCAGCCATGCTGGAGCCGGTGGGATTGCAGCCGTTTGCTAATGCCTATCCGCAGCGTGTCATCGATGTAGGGATTGCCGAACAACATGCGGTGACGGCGGCAGCCGGGTTGGCCTTTGCCGGGATGCATCCGGTGGTGGCCGTGTATGCGACGTTCCTTAATCGTGCCTTCGATCAGGTGCTCATGGATGTGGCGCTGCATCACGCCGGGGTGACATTCATGCTGGATCGGGCAGGCATTACCGGCGATGACGGAGCCAGCCACAACGGGATGTGGGACATGGCGCTACTGCGTCATGTCCCCGGGCTGCGGTTGGCGGCGCCGCGCGATGAGGCGAGTTTGCGGCGTGCCTTCCGCCAGGCCATTGACGTGCAGGACGCGCCCACGGTGGTCCGCTACCCCAAGGGCCCAGTTGCCGATCCATTGCCGCCAGTCAAGACGGTGGGCGACATGGAGGTGCTGGCCCTACACGGGGACGCGCCCCAAATTGTGGTGGTAGGGATCGGGTCCATGGCTCCCACGGCGGTTGAAGTGGCGGGGAAAATTGCCGCGGAAGGTCACGACGTGGTGGCCGTCACTGCACTGTGGGTACATCCAGTTCCCGACGGGCTGCTGGACGTGATTGCCGATGCGAGCGTGGTGATCACCGTTGAGGATGGACTGACCGATGCGGGTATCGGGCAAGAATGGGCGGAGTTTGCGCGCTTGGCCGGTAGTAGCGCACAGTGGCTCCACCACGGCATTGCCCGGGAGTTTTTGGAGCATGCGAGCCGTGCGCAGCTGGTCGATGCGCTGGGGCTTGATGCCGCGGTGATCGCCAGCCAGGCGCTGTCCCAGGTGGCGTAACCACAAAGTCGCGGTTCCCATATTGTGCAAATACCTGCGCCGACGCTAACCTACGCGTGAGGCGCGCGGTGCTGTGGCTGCCGCGGGCAGTGTCCGTGGCATCCTCTAAATGCCACTCCACCAGGTGAGGGAAGATGGCTTCTGAGAACAACTCCGGCGAGTTCACCTTGCAGCCCGATGGTAGCTATGGGATGTATCAGGTGCAGCCTGATGGCACCACGTGGTACTACCAGCAGTTGCCCACAGGCGAATATGGCTACTTCAAGCCTGAGGCCGACGGCACGCAATCGTACTTTCGCCAGCAGGCGGATGGCTCCTTTGTGCAGTGGGTGCGCTTAGAGGACGGTAGTTACGCTGCACCGGAGGCGGTCGCGGTGCCCGTTGCTGCCGTGCCGGCTGCCGCTGCCCCTATGGCTGCTGCGGTGCCGTCTGCGAACAGGGGCAGAGGTGGCCTGATTGCAGGTATTGCCGCTGGTGCCGTCGTACTACTGGGTGCGGCAGGCGTGGGGCTGTTCATGATGCTCAAGGGTGACGACTCCTCGGGCGGCTCGGCGGGAGCGTCTGTCCCCGACATTGCCGACAAGGCATTCTGGCAAGATGCCGCCGGCCCATCAACCACCGGAGCGTTTATCGCCGATATCGCCGAAGAACCATCTCTCGAATGGGCGCATAGCTTCCCGCACGATGACTATAACCGGTATTGGACAGTGGTTCCTGCGGGCGAGCATTATCTGGTTGCGATCGCTCAGTCAAATGATTCTTGGGGAGCCGGTGACTCCAGGATGTCGATGATAGATATGCGTAATGGTGACATGGTGTGGGATAAGTCGATTGACACCATCACGGATGGACAATGGAGTGTCACGGATGCTCAGAGTATCAACGGCTCCGACAATATAGCGGTCTCTCTATACAATGAGAATTTCGATCAGTCCCGGCTTTTGATCGTCGATGCCCGTACAGGGAACGAGCTTGCCGCCTTCGAGCTCGACGGCGACAGTCTTGAATTATATTCAGATGGCAGTCGACTTTTCGTCGCCGACCTCTCGTATATGGATCAAGATAGAGAATCGAAGATTAGCGCGTACCGGATGTCGAACCTGAGCGGTACGGCTTTGTGGACGTTCGAGTTCCCGGCCACGTATCTCACTTTTGAAGTATTTCCATCGTTCGTTTCCATTTTGGCCGATGAATTGCATGTCGCATTGAACTCGGAGACGGGCGAACCCTCCGCGGTGTCTCATATAGTCACTGATGATACGGGGTTTTTGATAGTCAACGACACGTTGCTGCACTACGGGTACAACATCGGTACGGAAGAGTCGGAACTGATGGCCATTGATGATAACGGCCATGACCTGTGGGACAAACCGGCAACTGGTGAATCATTTCTCCTAACAGCGGATGCACTCTATATGCGGATGAGCCTGAGCGACACAATGAAGGTGCCATTGATGCGCATCAATCTTACCGATGGGACCGAAATGTGGGATGCGCCGCTCGAGATTGTCGAGCACCCCGTCATCAGCGATGACCAAGGGGAGGTGTTCTATATACGTGACGGTGAGCGGGCGCCTATCTATCAGGTGAATAGCGATACCGGCGAACTCATCGACGATATCGGGGTCAACCCCTATGAAACCTTTCTGGGTGAGAACACACTCTATGTGCACACATATGATCACGTACTGGTGGCGTTCAATAAGAGCGATTTGACAGTGCGTTGGCAACTTCAACTCGGCGGGTCCGAGTACCTAGGGGCTTGGCGCTCGCACCTGTACTTGGTTGATCAGGAAGATTGGAAGGTTACCGTGTTGCACTAGAAGGACAAGGTGTCGGCCGCTCGGCCATTGAGGGCATGCTGCCTCACGGGAGCTTTTGTCCAGCGGGTTTGTTGTGCTGGTGGCGTGGTGAGCGCTAGTGTTCGCGTGAAGTTTGGAGCCTGGACGGCGCGGCGGGCATGGTGTTCGGCGCTCTTGGCACCACGAAACGAGGCGAGGGAGCAATGGCACCTGACAACAGTTCGAGCGAGTTCACGTTGCAACCGGATGGTAGCTACGGTCTCCACCAGGTGCAGCCCGATGGCACCACGCTGTACTACCAGCAGCTACCCACTGGTGAATATGGGTACTTCAAGCCTGAGACCGACGGATCATATTCCTACTTTCGCCAGCAAGCCGATGGCTCCTTTGCGCAGTGGGTACGCAGTGCCGATGGAACATTCGTTCCGCCCGCTGGCTCACCCGGCGTAGCAATCGCGCTGCCGCAGGCTGTGGCTCCTGCCGCACCAGCTGCGCCAGTGGTGCTGCCTGCACCCGTGGCAGCTGGTGCCGTGGAGGCAGTAGTTACCTCGGCATCGGACGTTCCCGCGGTATCCGCACCGGTAGCCAAGAAGGGCAGGGGCGGCCTGATTGCAGGTATTGCCGCCGGTGCCGTGGTGCTCCTGGGAGCCGCTGGTGCGGGCCTGTTCATGATGCTCAAGGGTGGCGGTGACTCCGCAAGCTCGACGACTGCATTTGTGAAGGACTTTGCTGAGGAGCCCGGCGAAGCGTGGAGCTTTGACTGGTCGCTCGGAATGGACACCCAGTACATCGACTACGTGAACTACTTCGCCGTAGGCCAGGACTTCATGTTCGTCATGCCGCGTTTTGACGTCTACTCGTTCGAGCAGGACCAGGACAGCGGGACGTCCTGGGGCTACAACACCGTGTGGTCGCCCGAGTACGAGGCCCAGTACGACGAGGGATGGGATGCGGGCAAGCGCTACCAAGAGGACTATGACGCCTACTGGGATAACTGGGACTACGACCTGGAATACCCCGAGCTAGAGGACTACTGGCCGGGTCAATCCGACTACTACCTTGTTGATGAAGCAACCGAAGGCGGCCTGCAGGATGGCTTCCTCGACGCGACAAACGACTACGGCTATGGCGCCCACATGCTGACGGAGCCGGTCACGGCCGACTTCGAGGACGCGATGGCGGTTGTTGACCTGCGTGACGGTTCCGAGTTGTGGTCTGAGACCTTCGAGGACCTCGTTGGCGAGGGCTGGACGTTCGTGGACGCGGAAGCGTTCGAGGGTACGAACGATGTGGTCATCACTGCTCGCAACGATGACAGCGACACGCAGCTGGTAGTAGTCGATGGCGAGACGGGAGACGAACTGGCCACCATTGCGCTGGATGGCGTGCTCGGCGGCGTCGTCTCCCAGGACGGATACCTGTACGTGAGCGACGTTGAACTGGATGATTCGTTCCAGATCACCGGGTCGACGGTTAAGGCGTTCACTGTCGAGTCAATTGATGAGGACCCCGTGTGGGATTTCGAGTCAGATTCGGGTGCGTCTTTGGCGGTCTACGACGCGTTCTTGCGCGTGGGAAGCGTGTCGGTCGACGAGGATGGCTCGGCAAGCTCGGATGCGGTGGACTATGTGAGCCTCACGACTGGTGAGGTGCTGGGGTTCTCCGATGCGATGGGTAAGGACGATGTTGCGTACCCGCTCGGTGACAAGATCCTGCGAATCGCCACGAGCTCCGATGGCGAATATTCCGCGAACGTTGTGGACGATGACGGCAATGAGGTGTGGGACGCCGATGTTCCGGCCGAACACTTCTTCATCATTGGTCAGGAGCTCCTTGTCGGTGACGAGTTCTTTGGATCTGACGAGGACGCCGCTAGTGGATTCACCAACCTGATGCGGATCAACCTCAAGGATGGGTCGGCGGCGTGGGACGAGCCGCTCGAGGGTGTCTACAACGCCCATTCAGAGGACCAGGACGGCATCTTCTACCTCCTTGACGGTGAGTATCTGGATCAGGTTGACCTGAAGACCGGTGCCGTGAAGCAGTCGGCAGAGGCCGATCCGTACGGCGTCCTACTCGCCAAGAGCGCTGCCTACCTCTGGGAAGACGGTGAGCTGGTGGCACTTGACAAGGATGACCTGAGTGAGCGGTGGTCCGTTCCTATTGGAGAAACGGAGGACGTGTCGCAGGTCGGTAGCTATCTGATCCTCACGGACTACGACACCTTCGAACTCATTTGTTTGGGCTAGTCCAAACCCATACGCGCACGGTGGCCGGCCTCCTCAAAGAGACCGGCCACCGTCGCTTACGGTGTTGTCGACAGCGACCGTGCTAGTAGTGCGGCGCTCAGATCGATCTGCCACTGGCGTGCACCGCGCGATGCCAAGAAGTCACGCACCCACTGTTCATCGCCCCCGGTGTACTCCCAGCAGGCCCGGCGCACAGCGTCGGGCTGGAGCAGGTTCTCTACCGGCAGTTCAAGTCGGGTGGCCAACTCGCCCAGGTCTGCGCGTGCTCGGGCCAGCCGCGCAGCCGCCTCGGGATGCTTGTCGAGCCATGCACGAGCCGGAGGCGGACCATCTCCTTGAGGTGCACGCCGGGAGGGAAGTTCAGCCTCGGGTAATGCCAAGGCTTCCTCGATGGTGGTCCACCAGCGCGCAGCAGCACGGCGTGTTCCCTTGGTCTTCCATTCAGGGATGTCCACCAGCGCCTCAAAGGTGCTCGGCTTTGCGCGAGCCGCGGCGACGATAGCTGCATCCCGCAGTACCCGTCCGGGGGTGACATCCCGGCGCTGGGCCTCCCGGTCGCGTTCCTCCCATAGCGCACGCACAATGGCCAGTCCGCGCGTATCGCGAATGGTGTGGGTGCCCGAGGTCCGTCTCCACGGATCGACCCGTGCAGGTGCCGGGGGAGCCAGGCGTACTGCTTCGAACTCCTGACGAGCCCAGTGAGTCTTACCGGTGTGTTCCAAGTGCTGTGCCAGCGCTTCACGCAACGGCAGGAGGAGCTCCACGTCAAGCGCTGCGTAGGCCAACCACGAATCCGGTAGTGGGCGCACGGACCAATCCTGCGCTGAGTGCTCCTTAGCGAGCGTGAACCCCAATTCACGCTCGATCACGGACGCCAGCCCCACCTTGGGCCATCCCAGGAGCCGGGCTGCCAGTTCGGTATCGAACAATGCGGTGGGGTGGATGCCCAAATCGTGCATTCCGGGAAGGTCCTGGCTGGCGGCGTGGAACACGAACTCCACCCCGTGTAGCGCCGCGCCGAGCGCACTGAGGTCAGGAAGCGCCGCTGTATCGATGAGTGCAATGCCAGCGCCCTCACGTTTGAACTGCACCAAATACGTTGCCTGGCCGTAGCGAAAGCCTGAGGCGCGTTCCGCATCGGCTGCCACGGGTCCGCGTCCTTGCGCAAACCGGGCAATGACCTCGGCCAAGGCAGACGGCGACTCGGTGACCTCAGGCACGCCATCGGCGGGAGCGGTCAGCAGAATCGGTGCGGCAGAGGCGTCGTCTTCCGGTGAGCGAGCGTCGTCCTCGGGTAAACCGGCGTTGGCCAGATCACCGACGCCGTTGGTGTCCACACTCATACGTGCCCTCCCGGCAGTACGGACACTCCCTGCGGTGCCGGAGGAACGCCTGCGCACATCGCCAGCAGTTCTGTCCAGGCACAAATATGCGCGCCCAGATCTGTGTCCACTGGTGTCCACGACACGCGAAGCTCGACGCTCACCTCATCCTCTCGCTGCGACAACTGTCCAAAGGAACGCGACACCACCTTGGTCACAGTGCCACCACGATTGCGATGATCCACATCAGCCAGTGCGTCGTCCAGCCAGGACCAGGCGGCATCCGCCCACAGGTCATCCCGGCCAATCTCCGCATCCGCCTGCGCTTGGACCAGCGCCACCACACGAAACGTACCGCCCCACATGTCATGCCCGGCCGGGTCGTACAACGCCACGAACCGGCCAGTTGTCTCCAACGTTTCCGGCAACACCACACCGTTAACGGCAACGGCGAACGGTGCCATGCGAGACGGTGCGGGGGTCTCGGTCAAACGCACGTCGCGTCGCGTCCGCGCCCGGCTCAGCGAGTGAAGCGCTTCGCGGAACGCGGCCGGTGCGGCCGTGGTATCCATACCGGCAGATTACGGGGCGGCCCTGCCAGGGCAGTGCTACGCCACGCGAGGGGCGGTTACCTGGCGCATGCGCTCACCCTCTAGGCTTGGACCCGTACCCCTCCCGACAAGGATGTGACATGGCGCTTGCGCAAATTGGTGTGACCGGACTGGCCGTGATGGGCCGCAATCTTGCCCGCAACTTTGCCCGCAACGGGTTTGCCGTCGCGGTGCATAACCGCAGCCCCGAGAAGATGCGTTCGCTCATTGAGGAGCATGGAGCCGAGGGCACCTTCATTGGATCGGAGACCCTTCAAGACTTTGTGGCCTCGCTGGAGAAGCCACGCAAGATTGTGGTGATGGTGCAGGCAGGTGCCCCCACCGACGCCGTCATCGATGCACTGATCCCGTTGGTGGACGCCGGCGACATCATTGTCGACGCCGGAAACGCCCACTACCCGGACACCCGCAGGCGCGAGGCGGCACTCAAGGCACTTGGCATTCACTTTGTGGGTACCGGTGTGTCTGGTGGTGAGGAAGGTGCGCTGCTGGGTCCGTCGATCATGCCGGGAGGTCCGGCAGAGTCCTACGCATCGCTGGGCCCCATCCTGGAGAAGATTTCCGCCAAGGTAGACGGCGTGCCGTGCTGCACCCATGTTGGCCCCGACGGTGCGGGCCACTTTGTGAAGATGGTGCACAACGGCATTGAGTATGCCGACATGCAGCTCATCGCGGAGGCTTACCACCTGCTGCGCGTGGGACTAGACCTCACCCCCGCACAAATTGGCGACATCTTCTCCGAATGGAACCAGGGCGACCTGGAAAGCTTCCTGATCGAAATTACCGCGGAGGTGCTGCGACACAACGACGCCGCCACCGGCCAGCCGCTGGTGGACGTGATCAAGGACCAAGCCGGTCAAAAGGGCACCGGCCGCTGGACCGTTCAGAACGCGCTTGACTTGGGCGTTCCCGTAACCGGCATTGCGGAGGCGACGTTTGCGCGGGCGATTTCCAGCCAGGTCGCGCAGCGTGAAGCCGCCCGCAATGTGCTTGAAGGCGCCGCACAGCCGTTCGCCATCACCGACCGCGATGGATTCATCGAGGACGTGCGAGTCGCGCTGTATGCGTCCAAGGTGGTGGCCTACGCGCAGGGATTCGACCAGATTCAGGCGGCCTCGGAGGAGTACGGCTGGAATGTGGATCGCGGTGCGATGGCCCGCATTTGGCGTGGCGGTTGCATCATCCGCGCACGGTTCCTTAACCGCATCACCGAGGCCTACGAGCGCAACGCTCAGTTGCCGTCCTTGCTGGTGGACCCGTACTTCACGCAGGCAGTCGCTTCCGGTGTGGCTGGCTGGCGCCGCGTGGTGTCCCAGGGGGCGTTGGCCGGTGTGCCCACCCCCGCGTTCTCTTCGTCGCTGGCGTACTACGACTCCCTGCGGGCCGAGCGTCTGCCAGCTGCCGTCATTCAGGGTCAGCGCGACTTCTTTGGCGCGCACACGTACCAGCGCATTGACCGCGAGGGCACGTTCCACACCGTGTGGGCCGGTGACCGTAGCGAAGTGAACGCGTAAGGCATTCGTGCAGCCAGATGGTGCGTGACCGTTTGCGCGCCAGGGTGTGAGGAACTGGTGTGACACTTGTGGGCCGCAGGCCGGTCGTCAGTGCTCAGGCACTGGTGGCTGGCCTGCGTGTGCCGCCACATTTTGTGCACGCCACCCTCGATAGTTACGTGCCCGACCCTGCCTTCGCGTCGCAGCAATCAGCCCGTGACCAGGTGCAGGCCTTCGCCGCCGCAGTACCCCAGGGCCGCCGCCGACGCTCCACTGGGCAGGGCCTATACCTGGACGGCGGATTTGGCGTGGGCAAGACCCACCTCCTGGCCGCGTTAGCGACATCCGTGGGTGAGCGCGCCACGTTCGGCACCTTTGTGCAGTACACGCACCTGGTGGGGGCCCTGGGATTTGCTGGCGCGCGCGACGCCTTAAGTCAGTTCGCCCTGGTGTGCATTGACGAGTTCGAGTTGGACGATCCGGGCGATACGGTGCTGATGGCTCGCCTCATGCGGGAACTGTCCGACGCAGGCGTGGCGCTAGCGGCAACGTCCAACACCCTGCCCGAATCCTTAGGGCAGGGCCGGTTTGCGGCTGACGACTTCCGTCGGGAAATCCAGGCTGTCGCCGCCGTATTTACGGTGGTGAGCATCGACGGCCCTGACTATCGGCACCGAGGTGCATTGCACTTTGACACGTTGACGGCCGACGCCGTGGCGGACTTTGCCAACGTGCCTGGCGGGCAGACGGTGGTGTGGTCGCAGCTGGTGGCTGACCTTGCCCACGTCCACCCCAGCCGTCTGGGTGCCTATATCGAAGGTGTCCAGCGGCTCGGCCTGGTGGACGTGGCGCCCCTTGCGGACCAGTCGCAGGCACTACGGGTGGTCAGTTTGGTTGACCGTTTGTACGACGCTGACGTGCGCATCGGAGCCAGCGGCACAAATCTGGGCGAGATTTTCCCGCCCGACATGCTCGCAGGCGGCTACCGCAAGAAGTACTACCGCGCCCTGTCGCGTCTTGCTGCTATGTGTAGCGACGATCCGGCGTGAGCCATTAGCGGGTGTTGCGCACGAGCATGACGGCCTCGGGCGGCACCAGCGTCACGGACGATGCCACTGCGCTGGGTGCATCCACGCTGAAGCCAAACGTCGCTAGCACACGGTCCCCGGTGACGGGCTGTGGTAGCGGCATCGGCGTCGTCGACAGGTTGGCCCAGATGGAAACAGGACCGCTGATCACCAGCTGGCGTGGGGCACGTTCATATGCGCCTACCGGCCACCGTTGCCATGCCCCCGGTTCCAGGGTGAGAGGTCGAATCTGCATCAGCGCGTGATGCCAGTCCAGAATCGCCTGTTGAGTGCGCGTCAGGACGGGATCACTGGCCAGCGTGGAGCGGCGGAAAGTCTGCTCATCCTGCGGATCGGGCACGCTGATCGGGTGGCCGTAGACCTCGTCCCAGCCATGGTGTGCAAACTCCCGCATACGCCCCTGGGTGACCGCACTACCGAGAGGTTCAGTATGGTCGGTGAAGAACATGAACGGGGTGGTCTCACCGTATTCCTCGCCCATGAACAACAGCGGCGTGAAGGGGCCCAGGAGCACGATGGCGAGCGATGCCGCCTGGGCGGCAGGGCTGAGGCTTGCAGCCGGACGGTCACCGAGCGCTCGATTGCCGATTTGGTCGTGATTGGCGGCAAACACCACAAAGCGGCGCCGATCGACGTCGTCGGGCACAGGTTCGCCCCAGGCGCGGCGCCGGAACGACGAATATCCGCCGTCGTGAACGAACACCCGACGCAACGCCTTATCCAACGTCTCAATGGAACCGAAATCCACGTAATAGCCGTGCCGTTGCCCGGTGAGGTAGGCGTGGATGGCGTGATGGACGTCGTCCGCCCACTGGGCAGTCATCCCCAAACCCGCACGTCCCGACGTTGCCGTGCGTCCTACCGCAGTGACGGTGGCGCTGAGGTTCTCGTCTGACTCTGCCACCAGGGATAGCGGCCTGTTGAGCCGGGCACTCAATTGTGCGGTGCGGGTGGATAGCTCGGCCAGGATGTGCGTGGGGGAGGTGTCGACCAGCGCGTGGACGGCATCCAGGCGCAGCGCGTCAACATGAAAGTCCTCAAACCACCGCAACGCGTTGTCGATGATGAACTCGCGCACGGCACCGGCGTGGTCCTGATCGAGGTTGACCGCCCAGCCCCACGGCGTCTCGTGCGCGGCGGTGAAGTAGGGCCCAAAGCGCGCCAAATAGTTCCCGTCTGGTCCCAGATGGTTGTAGACCACATCGACACATACGCCGATGCCGTGGTCGTGCGCGGCGTTTACCAATCGTTGCAGTGCCTCAGGGCCGCCATAGGGGTCGTGGACGGCGTACAGCGCGACCCCGTCGTAGCCCCAGCCACGTTTGCCAGGAAACGCTGCCACGGGCATCAGTTCGATGATGTCGATGCCGCGCTGCGCCAGGGTGGGAAGGTGGTCAATGATGGCGTCCAGGGTGCCAGCAGGGGTGAAGGTGCCCACGTGGATTTCGTAAAAGACCGCACCGCGCGCGTCACGCCCGGACCATTGCCCGTCGCTCCACGAGAACGCGTGCGCATCAAACACGCGTGACAGACCGTGGACTCCATACGGCTGCCAGGCGCTTCGTGGGTCCGGGAAGGGACCCGCGCCATCCACGACAAAGCCGTAATCAGTGCCCGATGCGAGCGCTGGCCCAGTCCACCAACCCTCGCCCTCGTAGGTCATGGGTAGGGGCTGCCCAGGCAGGGTAGGAGCGTCGCCACCCTTAACGTAACGAGTGTCCGCATCGACGCCCGTACCGGCATCACAGCTACGACCGGCATTGGGCGCGGTGCGCGCCACGAGCGACACCTCACGGGCAATCGGCGCCCACACGCGAGGAGGCACGGTGAACGTCATTGACGTTCCAACAGCGCAACGGGTGAGGTCTTCAAAAGGGAGGCCAGGCTGACAGCGCCTCCGTCCACCACAGCGTCGGACACTACGTCGTGCCATGTCCCATCCGGCAGCGTGACCGCATGTTCACCCCACCCACCCAAACGGTCCAGCTCGGCCCCCAATCGCGTCGCCACGGTAATGGCGCGAGGTTCATCCGCACAGGTACGAGCAAACACCACCGCGTGCCCGGTGGACGATGGCAACGGGACGTAGCCGGCAGCGTCGGCCACGAACGCGCCCGCATGCCGACGCCGCACCTCCAGGGCACGGGCAACCAGGCGCAACTTTTCGTCCCCGAGAGTGCGCGTGCGCGCCGGGCCCAGCACGTGTGCGAGCCGCTGCGCCAGGCCGTCAAAATCGACGGCACGGCGATTATCAGGGTCCACGAGCAGCGGCCGCACCGTCTCGGTGCCTTGATACAGATCCGGTATCCCGGGCATGGTCAACTGAATGAGCTTGTGGGACAAGACCGCGACACGCACAGCGTCGGCCGATGCTGCCGTCCACTCGTCAACGAGGGTGTGGACTACTGGGTCCGCATGCGTGGTCTGCGCAAACCACAGCACCGCAGATTCGTACGCCGTGTTGACGTTCACCCAGTGTGTGTATGTCTTGGCTTCACGCATCGCCTTGATGAGGTAGCCCTCCAGGCGCGGCCACTCCATGAGCGACCCGTCATCGCCGACGGTGCCAATGAGGGTCTGCCACCACAGGTTTTCCATGCGGCCGTCCAACTCGGTGGGGCGCAACTCCTGCGTGGCGGTGCGCACACGGTTAACCCAGTCGTCCCACGCCTCGGCCATTTCGCTGAGCACACCCAGTCGGGCGCGCACATCCTCGGAGCGCTTGGTGTCGTGTGTGGTCAGCGTTGTCATGGTGTGCGGGTAAGTCAATTGCGCGTCGGCGGCCCACGCATGGAATGACGCTGTCGGTAGGGCGAAGCGGGCGGCGGGTGAGCCGACTTCGCAAAGCGGCAGTAGATGGGTCCAGCGATAGTAAGCGGTGTCTTCGACGCCTTTGGCCATCACCGCTCCACAGGCCTGTTGGAAGCGAGTGACGAGCTCGGCGCGAGTGGAATCATTGGTGCGGCCGGCTGAGCCGACCTCCGCACCGGTAAGAAGGTCGACTACCACCGCCAAGGTGTCATGACGCTCAGGATCGAGCACGGCCCGGGCGCGTGTGGCCGCCTGTTCGATCGCCTCGAGTGAGCCGGGCTTGGGCGGCATACCGGCCACAACGTACGCGCGGTAACGGCCAAAGGTGACCAGCATCGTGCGCAAGCAGTCATACAGGGCCGACCACGTATGATCACGCAGACGCACGTCGGTGTGGCACACCTCGTGGGCAAGTGAGGCTAGGCGGCGTGCCTCAGCCGCAAGTGACTGAGCAACGATCTCGCGCTTCGCCTCGTCGATCATGCCCGGCAGCGACCCCATCGCGTCACCGGTGAGCTGAAACAGCGTCCCGGCCAGTGCGGCTGAGCCTGCGGGATCGCGCAGGAGTGCGCCGACTCGCCAGGACGCGTCGTATCCCGTGGTGCCAGCACATTTCCACGATGTGGGCAGGCGCTCCTCATCCTCGAGAATCTTTTCAATGACCACCCAGGCTCCGTCGGTGGCTTCCGCCAGGCGGGCAAGGTAGCCGGCAGGGTCGGCCAGGCCGTCGGGATGGTCAATGCGCAGGCCCTCGAGTGTGCCGTCGGCGATCAGATTGATGATGATGCGATGTGTGGCTTCAAAGACGTCCGGGTCTTCCACTCGTACCGCAACCAGGGAGCCAACATCAAAGAAGCGTCGATAGTTCAACTCCTCGTTAGCGACCCTCCAATAGGCGAGCCGATAGTGCTGCTCTGTGACGAGCGCATCCAGGGGCAAATTGTGGGTGCCCTCCTTGATGGGGAGCACATGGTTGAAATACCGCAGCACCGGAACGGGGCCTGCCTGCTCAAAGCCGGGGACGGTCATCGTGTCCACTCTGAGTTCGCCACTTGCCAGCACCGTGCCGATCCGCTCGCCCAGAATGGGCATGAGTACACCGTCGTTGCTGGACCAATCCACGTCGAACCAGTGGGCGTAAGCAGAGGCGGGCCCCTCAGCAAGGACCGACCATAACGCTCGATTGTGGAATGCCGGTGTGGGCACGGCCATATGGTTGGGCACGAGGTCGGCTACCAGGCCAATGCCGTATTCACGGGCTGCCGCTGCGAGCGCGCGCAAGCCATCTTCACCGCCCAGTGACTGGGCCACGCGGGAGTGATCCACAACGTCGTAGAAGTGCGTGGAACCGGGTGCGGCCGTGAGGATGGGGGACAAATACAGGTGGCTGATACCGAGCCGCGCAAAGTAGGGAAGGTGATGTTGCGCGTGCGCAAAGGTGAAGTTCTCGGTGAGCTGAAGACGGTAGGTCGCTAGCGGGACAACGGCATCGGCGCGGTGACCGAGTCGTCGGGTGCGTTCACTCACAGTGTCCGACATGATGTCCTTTCGGCGCTTGCGTCCATCATGTCAGACCCGCCCACCCCACCTCGCTGGCAGTACCTCAGGGCCGGTTTGCGCCAGAATCCGGCCCTGAGGTACTGCCAGGGCGCGGGGGCACGGGGGTGCGGGGGTACTCGGCGGCAGTGCGCGGGAGTGGGAGGTGGGGGTGCGGTCTTGCTGGTGGGCGATACTGGGTTCGAACCAGTGACCTCTTCCGTGTCAGGGAAGCGCGCTACCGCTGCGCCAATCGCCCGTGCGAGGTGGGTACGGGATTCGAACCCGTGTATACGGCTTTGCAGGCCGCTGCCTCGCCTCTCGGCCAACCCACCGTAGTTCCAATACCGGAAGGCATCGGCCCTTCGAGCGGACGACGGGATTCGAACCCGCGACCCTCACCTTGGCAAGGTGATGCTCTACCAACTGAGCCACGTCCGCATGCCGGAAACGTTGTTCCCGAGCGAGTAGAGACTCTAGCCCATGCTCGCGCACTCGTCCAAATTGTTGGCGTGCGTGTTGCTACCTGCGCACCGCACGCCGCCGACGCAGGGGCTAGGTTGGGCGCCATGACCGTGCCAGACCCGTCGCCGCAGCCCGCACAGGCGGTCTTTCGCGGCGTGCGTGCGCACACGGTAGTGGAGCATATTGACGCACTCACGCAGCCGCACCGCCTAGCCGAACATGGCTTCTGGGTAGTGGTAGGGCAGTTCGAAGGCCGGGTAGATGCGTGGCGTTTGGAGCACGTGGAACGCTCCAGCACGGACGACGCCGTGGTGACGCGTCCGTGGAACGGACCTCCAGCGTCGGCGTGGCGAAGTTCCCTCACGCGGGAGGCGTACCTGAACGGCGTGGAGGCGATCCGCCGCGATATCCGCGACGGCGAGGTCTACCAAGTCAACTTGTGTCGCGTCCTGGAGGCACCACTTGCAGCCGACCACCCTGGCCCGGACGCGGAGGCACTAGCGGCGGTCCTGGCCCGCGCCAACCCCGCCCCTCACGCCTCGCGCATCGTCATCCCGTCAACGAGCCAGATGCCTGGTACCTGGGTGGTTTCAGCGTCCCCGGAACTATATTTGCGCGTCCGGGGCGACCTGGTGGAGTCCGCACCTATTAAAGGGACGGTCGCGCCGGGGGAGCAGATGCTGGAGAAGGACAGGGCTGAAAACGTCATGATCACTGACCTGATCCGCAACGATTTGTCCCACGTGGCACGCCCAGGGTCGGTGCAGGTCCCGGAGCTGTTGGGCCTTCACGAGCACCCGGGGCTGGTGCATTTGCAGTCCACGGTGTCCGCGCAGTTGGCGCCGGAATTCGCGTGGACCGGCTCGATGTGGGCGCACCTTCTGGCAGGCACGTTCCCACCCGGGTCGGTCAGCGGCGCGCCTAAGGAGGCGGCGCTGCGGATCATCGCACGTGAGGAGACCGTACGACGCGGCCCCTACTGCGGTGCGATTGGCTGGATTGATGCGGATCGGCATTGTGCGGAATTGGCTGTTGGCATCCGCACCTTCTGGTGGGACGACGCCGACGGCGGTACCGTGCGCTTTGGAACCGGAGCGGGGATTACCTGGGGTTCCGATCCGCAAGGTGAGTGGGAGGAGACTCAGCTGAAGGCGTCGCGTTTGATAGCCCTGGCCTCAACGGAGACAATGGCCCCATGAGCGCTGTGGTGTGGTTTGACGGAGTCATACGTCCCGCTGGCGAGCCGATTCTTGCTGCCGACGATCATGGCGTGACGGTGGGAGACGGAGCCTTTGAGACGCTCGTGGTGAAGAACCGCACGGCGTTTGCGTTAACTCGTCACCTGGTGCGCTTGCAGTATTCGCTCGACCGCTTGGGTATGGCGGCCATTGATATGGATCAGGTTCGTGCCGGTGTCGACGAGGTGATTTCGGCCCGCCCCGAGGATGTCAGCCGTATTCGTATCACGGTGATTTCGGGTCCGGGCCCGATGAGTTCGGTGCGCGGCGATTCCGGCCCGCGCGTGCTGATTTGGGGAGGGCCGGCCTCGGTGCCCGCCACATGCATCGCGGTGCGCGCGCCGTGGAAGCGCAACGAACGCTCGGCGATCGCGGGGGTGAAGTCCACCTCGTATGCCGAGAACGTGGTGATGGCGATGTATGCCCAGGAGCGTGGTGCCAATGAGGCGCTCATGTCCAACACCTTTGGCTATTTGTGTGAAGGCACCGGGTCCAATGTGCTCATTGAGCGGGACGGATACATCCTCACGCCGCCGCTTTCCTCGGGATGCCTCGCGGGGATCACCCGTGGCTTGGCTTTGGAGTGGGGAGCGCGGGCCGGTATCCCCATTCGGGTGGCCGCTGTGGGGGAGTTACCAATGACGGTGCTCGATGAGGTGCTTGCGGGTGGCGCGTTCGCGGCGGTGACGTCGTCCACGCGTGGCGTCCAGCACATCGTCAACCTGGACGGAACCGACGTGAAGCAGGGACCGCTGATCACGGTGCTTGCCGAACTGTACGACGCGAAGGCCAGCGCCGATCCGGATCCTGCCCCGCCGCGCCAACGTGACCAGGTGTGACACGGCACCGTGGATGACCGGCTAGGATGGTGTCCGCTTCAGGGCGATTGGCGCAGGGGTAGCGCGCTTCCTTCACACGGAAGAGGTCACTGGTTCGATCCCAGTATCGCCCACCACATCAGGACCCTCGGTTTAACCGGGGGTCCTTGTCGTTGGGTAGTCGGGATCGTTGGAGTGCGCGGGTGCTGGCACACGTCCAATCGCGGCGCGTAGTCGGTTGCAGATTGGTGCAAATCTCCACAAGATGTGGTCCTCGTCACATGTTGCGCATCTAGGACCTATAAACTCTCGTATGCGCACGGTGTAGGTCATGCTGTGCGCGTGCTGAGGGACTTTGGTCCCACTAATGGGGCGAAGACAGGAGTGAAGGGGTGGAGTTCGACACCCTCGCTGATACCGGCCAGAGGGACATGGGCGAGCCGCAAGCGGTAACCCTCCCGGACGCCGATAGCGACAACGTAACCAGTAGTGCCGATGACGTGGCACGCCAACCTAAGCGCCGCCGCCGTCAGTGGGGAGCAGAAAAGCCGCGTCCTGCCCTGCCGATGCAGGACAAGCCAGCAGCCACGTCGGCAACATGGCTGGGCGGATTGGCCATGACGGTGACGGTGGTCGCATGGGCCGCCTACATCATCCAGATGACGGTGTCTCGCTTTATTGACGACGGCTTCCACGACAGCCGTCTTGTCATTGAGACGGTCCTGTACGCAGGCATCATGACGTTGCTGTTGTTGTCTGCACTCATGTACCTGCTGGCGCGTCAAGGTGCGCTGTACCGCTCCCGCTCGCACGTACGGGTGCCGCGGGCGGAGATCGACGCACACATGGGTGACACACAACCGTCGTTGACGGTGCTGGTTCCTTCGTATGCAGAAGAGCCCTCGGTGGTTCGTTCCACGCTGCTATCGGCCGCCTTGCAGGAATACCCAGGCGTGCGCATCGTGCTGTTGATTGATGATCCGCAAAACCCCAAAACGGACGATGCACGCCGCAGCTTGGAAGGGTGCCGGGCGTTGCCTGGTGAGATTGAACAGTTGCTGCGGGGCCCCTTCGAACGGTTTAGCGAATCCTTGGCCGTCCATGAAAAGGCGGCCGCCAAGGGTGGCGCGAGTACGCCGGACCAGATGCGCGCCCTGGCGCTGGACTTCCGCTGGGCTGCCCAGTGGCTCCGAGGCCAGGCACAGGCGTATCCCCGCTTTAACCATGCCGACGACTTCTTTGCCGATGAGGTCTACGGCGGCCTGGCTAAGGACTTCGACACCACGTCGCGCGCCTTGTTTGCGGCGCTGGATGAGGGTGCGCTGGTACCCACGACGCGCTTGACTCAGCTGTGCCGGCGCCTGGTGTGGACCTTCGACGCCACATTAACGTCCTTTGAGCGCAAGGCCTACGCGCACTTGCCTCACGACGCCAACAAGGCCATGAACCTCAACGCCTACATCGGCCTGATGGGATCGCGACTGCGCGCGGTGGATACCCGCTTAGGCAAGGTTCTTCGCGATGCGGGCGATGCGACCGATGCGGATGTCATCGAGTTTCCAGACAGCGACTACCTGCTGACCCTGGACGCAGATAGCGTGCTATTGCGTGAATACTGCCTGCGCCTGGTACACCAGTTGCAGCTTCCCGGCAACGAGCGCATCGCCGTGATCCAGACGCCCTACTCTGCCTTCCGTGGCGCTGACACGCGTTTGGAGCGCATCGCCGGTGCAACCACCGACATCCAGCACATCCTGCATCAGGGTTTGACTCATTTTGACGCGACCTTCTGGGTGGGTGCCAACGCGGTCATTCGCAAGGTTGCGCTCAATGACATTGTGGAGACCACGTATGTCAAGGGTCAGCCCGTGCACCGTTATGTGCAGGACCGCACCGTCATTGAGGACACCGAGTCCAGCATCGACTTGGTGGAAAACAACTGGAGTCTGTACAACTACCCCGAGCGTCTGAGCTACTCGGCCACGCCTCCCGACTATGGCTCCTTGGTGGTGCAACGAGCCAGGTGGGCAAACGGCGGACTGCTCATCGCACCCAAGTTCATGCGGTACGTGCGTCGGCGCCGTAAGGCCGGGCAGCGCGTGCGGCGCTCCACCATCGCATTGCGCTTCAACTACATGGTGTCAATTTCATGGGCCAGCTTCGGGTTGCTGTTCCTGCTGGGCTATCCCTTTGACAGCCGCCTACTCAGCCCTGTGGTGGTGGCAGCCGCGTTGCCGTACTTCCTGGCCATGGCGTCGGACTTCCATCGCCTGGGCTACAAGCGCACCGACGTGTTCCGCGTGTATGCCTTCAACTTGATCTTGTTGCCGGTAAACCTGGCCGGAACGCTCAAGTCTCTCCAGCAGGCTGCAGCCAAGTCCAAGATTGCGTTCGCGCGTACCCCCAAGGTCAAGGACCGCACCGCAACACCGGCGCTGTACGTGCTGGCCGCCTACCTCATCGCGGCATTCTCGTTCTACACCTTGGCGTACTGCATTCGCGCCGAGAACTGGGCCAACGGTGCCTTCGCACTGTTCAACGGAGTGCTGACGGCGTACGCGATTGTGGCGTTCATGGGTCTGCGGCACTCGATTACAGATGTGTTCTTGGGCTTTGCCAACTGGGTGCGTGTTCCGGCCAAGCCTAAGAAGCGTAAGTCCGTGCCTGCGGACACCACGACCGACTGGGAAGCGGTGCTGTACTTTGGCCCAGACTACGAGGGCACGGGTGGCGAGGGGGCCAAGGTAGCGGCCACTGCGTCGCCCTCACCGCGCCGCGGTGACACACGCTCACGGGTGCGTTCATGATGTGGCCCGCCACGAGCCAAGCAATTGACGATGCCGTGTGGGCACCGCTCCACACGTGTGACGGGAGTGATCGATGAGTAAGAAGGGCGACCAGACGCCGCGCCGCCGCATCTCCTGGCTGCGGGTACTGGTGGTGTTGGTCTGTGCCGGCGGCATTGGCTGGGGCGGATGGCGTGCATTCTCGGATGTGCTGATCGGGCCACCGGAACCTGGCGCATCGACCTTCGCCGCTTATGTGGACGTCACCGTCACGCCCACCTACTCCTTTGGCACTCCGTCCAGCCCTGCCCAGTCGCACGTGATCTTGGCGTTCCTGGTGGCAAACCCGAGCGGAGGCTGCGAGCCTATGTGGGGCGGCGCGTATTCGCTGGACGCGGCCGGTGACGAACTTGAACTAGACCGTCGTATTGAACAACTGCGCTCCACTGGCGGTACTGCCCGGGTGTCCTTTGGTGGGGCACGGGGGACGGAGCTTGCTTCATCGTGTGCAGACACGGACGCGCTGGCGGCGTCATACCAGCGGGTGGTTGACCGCTACGACCTGACCAGCATTGACCTTGATGTGGAAGGCGCCTCACTGGCGGATCGGGATGCCAGCCTGCGCCGTGCAGCCGCCATCAAGTCAGTGCAGGACAACGCACGTCAACACGACTCTCACCTGGACGTATGGCTCACCTTGCCGGTGTCTCCTTCGGGCCTGACGGCTGAAGGCAAGGCGCTCCTTGACGACATGCTCAACGCGGGCGTGGCCGTCACCGGCGTCAA
>Ga0222423_1000192_pt1 | contig 54622 bp, 45 predicted proteins | sample 3A0metagenome_FD_182472 | JGI IMG/M metagenome (GOLD analysis project Ga0222423, IMG submission 182472) | Enriched microbial communities from leaf-cutter ant dump, University of Wisconsin, Madison, United States - 3A0 (version 2) | ecosystem: Environmental > Terrestrial > Nest > Insects nest >...
ACACCAACAAAGGCGAGCCCCACCGCACACACGAGCGAGACCCCCCCTGAACTACATGAGATCGCGTGAGTCGCATAGACATCACGCCCCCTTTCATGACTGTCCGCGAGACCCCCCTTGGGCCCCCCGGCGTCGACCAAAGCCGACACGCCCGACGCTACCAGAGCGTCGGGCCGGACGCCCGGGATACGCAACGAGGGCCCCCAGCCGAAGCTGGGAGCCCTCGCGCGTCAGTAGTTCGAGAACTACTTGAGGATCTTCGTCACCGTGCCGGAGCCGACCGTGCGGCCACCCTCGCGGATCGCGAAGCCCTGGCCCTCTTCGAGCGCGATGGGCTGGATGAGCTCAACCGTCATCTCGGTGGTGTCACCAGGCATGACCATCTCGGTGCCCTCGGGCAGGGAGATGACGCCGGTGACGTCCGTGGTGCGGATGTAGAACTGCGGACGGTAGTTCGTGTAGAACGGGTTGTGGCGGCCACCCTCATCCTTGTTGAGGATGTAGACCTTGCCCTCGAACTGCGTGTGGGGGGTGGTGGTGCCGGGCTGCACAACAACCTGGCCGCGCTCCACGTCCTCACGCTTGGTGCCGCGAAGCAGCAGACCGCAGTTCTCGCCGGCCCAGGCCTCGTCCATGCTCTTGTGGAACATCTCGATGCCGGTGACCGTGGTCTTCTGCGGGTCACGGATGCCGAGGATCTCGACCTCCGAGTTGATCTTCAGCTTGCCGCGCTCCACCTTGCCGGTGACGACGGTGCCACGACCGGTGATCGTGAAGACGTCCTCGATGGGCATGAGGAAGGGCTTGTCCATGTCACGCACGGGCTCGGGGACGTTCTCGTCCACGGCGTCCATGAGGTCCTGAACCGTCTTGACCCACTCGGCGTCGCCCTCGAGTGCCTTCAGAGCGGAGACGCGAACAACGGGGGCGTTGTCGCCATCGAAGCCCTGCGAGGAAAGGAGCTCGCGCACCTCGACCTCAACGAGCTCGAGGATCTCCTCGTCGTCGACCATGTCGGACTTGTTGAGGGCCACGAGGAGGTAGGGCACACCCACCTGACGGGCGAGCAGCACGTGCTCACGCGTCTGGGCCATGGGACCGTCGGTCGCGGCAACCACGAGGATCGCGCCGTCCATCTGGGCGGCACCGGTGATCATGTTCTTGATGTAGTCGGCGTGACCGGGGGCGTCAACGTGAGCGTAGTGACGCTTCTCGGTCTCGTACTCGATGTGCGCGATGTTGATGGTGATACCGCGCTCGCGCTCCTCGGGAGCCTTGTCGATGTCCTCGAAAGGCGTGAAGGGGTTGAGGTCCGGGTACTTGTCGTGCAGCACCTTGGAGATCGCGGCAGTCAGCGTGGTCTTGCCGTGGTCAACGTGGCCGATGGTGCCGATGTTCACGTGCGGCTTGGTCCGCTCGAACTTGGCCTTGCCCATGATGGGTTCCTCCTGGGATTTTTCTTCTTGAGACTCGGGTAGTGATGTGGCGCCTAGGGGGCGATGCGATCCCTACTGGTCGTTATTGTTTCGTATTTTCAACCGGTGGGACTACTCGCCCCGGGTCTTTGCGATGATCTCCTCGGCAACGTTGCGAGGAACCTCGGCGTAGCTGTCGAACTGCATCGAGTACACCGCACGACCCTGCGTCTTGGAACGCAGGTCGCCGACGTAGCCGAACATCTCGGACAGCGGCACCAAAGAATCGATAACCTTCACGCCAGCGGCGTCCGTCATGGAACGGATCTGGCCACGACGCGAGTTGAGGTCGCCGATGACGTCGCCCATGTAGTCCTCAGGGGTACGCACCTCGACGGCCATGATCGGCTCGAGCAGCACGGGGTTCGCCTTGCGCGCGGCCTCCTTGAAGGCCATGGAGCCGGCAATCTTGAACGCCATTTCGGACGAGTCGACCTCGTGGTACGCGCCGTCGACGAGGGTGGCCTTGATGCCCACCATCGGGTAGCCGGCGAGCACGCCAATCTGCATCGCGTCCTGGATACCGGCGTCGACCGACGGGATGTACTCGCGCGGAACGCGACCACCGGTAACGGCGTTGACGAACTCGTACTGGACCTCGGCGTCGGCCTCAAGCGGGGCCAGCGTGATCTGGACCTTCGCGAACTGGCCGGAACCACCGGTCTGCTTCTTGTGCGTGTAGTCGTACTTCTCGACCGTGGAACGAAGCGTCTCGCGGTAGGCCACCTGCGGCTTACCGACGTTGGCGTCCACCTTGAACTCGCGACGCATGCGGTCAACGATGATGTCGAGGTGCAGCTCGCCCATACCGGAGATGACGGTCTGGCCGGACTCTTCGTCGAGGCGCACGCGGAACGTGGGGTCCTCTTCGGCGAGCTTCTGGATGGCCGTCGACATCTTCTCCTGGTCGCCCTTGGTCTTGGGCTCCACGGCCACGTGAATCACGGGCTCGGGGAACGTCATCGACTCGAGCACCACCTGCTTGGCGGGGTCGCTCAGGGTGTCGCCGGTGGTGGTGTCCTTGAGGCCAATGACCGCGTAGATGTGGCCAGCGGTCACGGACTCGACCGGGTTCTCCTTGTTGGCGTGCATCTGGAAGATCTTGCCGATGCGCTCCTTCTTACCCTTGGTGGCGTTGACCACCTGAGCGCCGGACTCGAGGTGACCCGAGTACACGCGAATGTAGGTAAGGCGACCAAAGAACGGGTGCGCAACAACCTTGAACGCGAGCGCGGAGAAGGGCTCGGCAGCGTCGGCGTGACGCTCGATGATCTTCTCTTCGTCGTTGGGGTCGTGCGCCTCGATGGCGGGGACGTCCAGCGGCGAGGGGAGGTAATCCACCACGGCGTCGAGCATGGGCTGCACACCGCGGTTCTTGAACGCAGAGCCACACAGCACGGGGTAGATCTCCGAGGCGATGACCATCTTGCGGATGCCGGCCTTGATCTCGGCGACCGTCAGCTCTTCGCCACCGAGGTACTTCTCGAGCAGCTCGTCGCTGGACTCGGCAACGGCCTCCAGCAGCTCCGCACGGTACTGCTCGGCCTTGGCCTGCAGGTCCGCGGGGATCTCCTCGATCTCGTACTTGGCACCCATGGTGACGTCACCCTTGGCATCGCCGGGCCACACCAGTGCGCGCATCTCGACGAGGTCAACGACGCCAACGAAGTCGTTCTCGGCACCGATGGGCAGCTGGATGACGAGCGGACGCGCACCAAGGCGAGACTTGATGGTGTCGACCGTGAAGTAGAAGTCCGCGCCCAGCTTGTCCATCTTGTTGACGAAGCAGATGCGGGGGACGTCGTACTTGTCGGCCTGACGCCACACGGTCTCGGACTGGGGCTCCACGCCCTCCTTGCCGTCGAACACGGCAACCGCGCCGTCGAGCACGCGCAGCGAGCGCTCCACCTCAACGGTGAAGTCCACGTGGCCGGGGGTGTCGATGATGTTGATCTGGTTGTTGCTCCAGAAGCACGTCACGGCGGCAGACGTGATCGTGATGCCGCGCTCCTGCTCCTGCTCCATCCAGTCGGTGGTCGACGCACCATCGTGCGTTTCACCGATCTTGTAGTTGACGCCCGTGTAGAACAGGATGCGCTCAGTTGTGGTGGTCTTGCCGGCATCGATGTGAGCCATGATGCCGATGTTGCGGACCTTGTTGAGGTCCGTCAGCACGTCCTGTGCCACTGGGGGTTCTCCTAAAGTTGTTCGGTGTCGTCGAACAGAGCCTCGCGACTACCAGCGGTAGTGCGCGAACGCCTTGTTCGACTCGGCCATCTTGTGCATGTCCTCGCGACGCTTCACCGCGGCGCCAAGGCCGTTGGAGGCGTCGAGGATCTCGTTCATGAGGCGCTCGGTCATCGTCTTCTCGCGACGCTTGCGGGAGAAGTCGACGAGCCAGCGCAGCGCGAGCGTCGTGGCGCGAATGGGGCGGACATCGACCGGTACCTGATAGGTGGCGCCACCAACACGGCGGCTGCGCACCTCAAGGGCAGGGCGGATGTTGTCGAGCGCGCGCTTGAGCACGACGACGGGGTCCTGGCCGGACTTCTCGCGCACACCCTCAAGGGCGCCGTACACGATGGCCTCAGCCACGGAGCGCTTGCCATCGAGCAGCACCTTGTTGATGAGCTGCGTGACGACGGGAGCGCCGTACACAGGGTCGTTGATGATTACACGGCGGGGGGCCGGTCCCTTGCGAGGCATTACTTCTTCTCCCTCTTCGCGCCGTAGCGGCTGCGAGCCTGCTTGCGGTTCTTGACACCCTGGGTGTCGAGAGAGCCGCGCACGATCTTGTAGCGCACACCGGGCAGGTCCTTCACACGACCGCCACGCACGAGCACGATCGAGTGCTCCTGCAGGTTGTGACCCTCGCCAGGGATGTAGGCCGTGACCTCCACACCGTGCGAAAGGCGCACGCGCGCCACCTTGCGAAGGGCCGAGTTCGGCTTCTTCGGCGTGGTCGTGTACACGCGCGTGCACACGCCGCGGCGCTGCGGGCTGCCCTGGAGGGCCGGGGTCTTGGTCTTGGACGCCTTGGGGTGGCGACCCTTCCTGACCAGCTGCTGAATCGTAGGCACTACTTCTCCGTGTTCGTATGTGTTGCAAAAACGTCCGTGGGCACGACCCCCGCGCCCGGGCGTGTCGCACCATGGTGGTGGCGCACCGGCGAGGGCGCGCGCAAGAGCCCGACGGCGCGGGCACGAGTATCTACGATACCCGCGTCGCGCCTGAACGTCAAAGCAAAGTCAGCGTGGTAGCACGCCCGACGTTTGGCTCGCCGGAATCTCCCGGCTCACCTATTCTACGGGATCGGCCGGCACCGCCTGAGTTGGGCATCACTGTGAACCGCTTTCGGGCCCTTCTGGGGCCCTGCGCGCCTCAGAAGGGCCGCATAGTGGTTCAGACCGACGCGGGGGCAAAGGTTGAGAGCTACACGGGAGCGAAGGCGGCGAGGCGTTCGCGTTGGGCGGCGTCGAGCCGCAAGGGCCGCCAGGTAGCGACGTCGATGAGGGCCAGCGTGGTGGTGGCGCTCACCGCCACCTCGCCCTCACGCACGATTTCATAGGCGATGACAAAGCTCGCTCCCCCGATGCGCGGCACCGTCACGGCGACATCCACCTGCTGCACATAGGGGATGGCCCTGCGATAGGTGACCTGAGCGTCGGCCACCACCACCTGTACCGGCGTCCCGGCCGCGAGCGGTGGCAACACCGGGGCACCCGGATCCCAGAACGCCTGAACCCTGGCCTGCTCTAGGAGCCCCACGATCGCCACATTGTTGACGTGGCCGTACGCGTCGAGATCGCCCCACCGCACGGGAACGGAGACGGTACGCGCGGGCATGACCCCACCCTAGCGTCGGGCATGCGCTTAAATGGGCGCATGGCAGGCAGCGGGGGAACCCGGCAGTGGATCGGATGGGTCGTGGTGCTCGCGACGCTACTCATCGTGGGGTTGGTCGCGTGGCACTGGGTCGCGTCGCAAGAGCCTCCCCCGGTCCATACCCCATCGCCTACCGCGAGCCCGTCCCCTTCGGCAAGCGGACTCGCGGCAGCGGATGGCACCTGGTGCCCCGCGGACGACGCGGACCCGGCTGGTTGTGTGACGGTGGCCCTGCCCACCGTCACGTTCGGTTCTGACCCAGACTCGCCCGCGCCCATGGAAACAACGGGGACCCTTGGCGGCTGCTGGCAGGGAACCGTAGGCGCCGATCCCGCCGATGCCGCCTTCATCTACTGCCCGGCGGGCGCGAGCACCGGCGATCCTGACCTTGACGCAAGCGACGCAAGCGTGGATCGACTGTGGATCACGCAAGATACCTCCGCACCACCCATGGTGCGGTCCGCTGCCGACTAGGCGCCGGCGTCGGGCGGTCAATCACCGCCCAGGCACAGCGAAAGGCCCCAGCCACCGCGTGGGTGGCCGGGGCCCTTGCGCGTTAGCGACTAGTCGCGCGGGAAGTCGAACTCCTCGAGACGCACGGCCTCGCCGGTGCCCTCGGAGAAGAACTGGCCGTCCCACTCCTCGTACCCGAAGGTGGGGAAGAGGTTGGCCTTCGCCTCCTCGGTGGGCTCGATCGTTGCGCCACGGTAGTGCGCGAGACCGGTACCAGCGGGGATGAGCTTTCCGATGATGACGTTTTCCTTGAGGCCAAGCAGCGAGTCCGAACGGCCGGACATGGCCGCCTCGGTCAGCACGCGCGTGGTCTCCTGGAAGGACGCGGCGGACAGCCACGACTCGGTGGCGAGCGACGCCTTGGTGATGCCCATGAGCTCCGGACGCGCGGACGCCGGCTTGCCGCCAGCGGTGACCGTGGTGCGGTTGGCGTCCTCGAAGCGCGAGCGCTCCACGAGCTCACCCGGCAGCAGCGAGGTGTCGCCGGAGTCGAGCACGGTCACGCGACGCAGCATCTGCCGCACGATGACCTCGATGTGCTTGTCGTGGATCTCCACACCCTGCGAGCGGTACACGTTCTGCACCTCGTCAACAAGGTGCTTCTGCGTGGCACGCGGGCCAAGGATGCGCAGCACGTTCTTGGGGTCAACCGCACCGGCGATGAGCTGCTGGCCCACCTCCACGTGGTCGCCGTCCTGAACGATGAGTCGCGCACGCTTGGTGACGGGGTACTCCACAGGATCGTCACCGTTGTCGGGAGTGACCACGAGGCGACGGGTCGCCTCGGAGTCGTCGACCTTGAGCACACCAGCAACCTCGGAGATGGGGGCCTCACCCTTGGGGGTGCGGGCCTCGAAGAGCTCCTGGACACGCGGCAGACCCTGCGTGATGTCGTCGGCGGACGCCACACCACCGGTGTGGAAGGTACGCATCGTCAGCTGGGTGCCGGGCTCGCCGATGGACTGCGCGGCGATGATGCCAACGGCCTCACCGATGTCCACGAGTTCCCGCGTGGCAAGCGAGCGGCCGTAGCACTTGGCGCACGTGCCGACGCTGGACTCACAGGTAAGCACGGAACGCACCTTGACCTCGGTGACGCCGTCGGCGATGAGCGCGTCGATCAGCACGTCGCCGATGTCCGAGCCCGCCTTGGCAACCACGTTGCCCTTGGCATCCACCACGTCCGACGCGAGGGTGCGCGCGAACACGGAGGTCGCCACCCGCTCGTGAACGGTGGTGGTGCCCGCCTCCACGATCGGCATGGTGAGGCCACGCTCGGTGCCGCAGTCCTCTTCGCGCACGATGACGTCTTGGGACACGTCCACCAGACGGCGGGTCAGGTAGCCGGAGTCCGCGGTACGCAGCGCCGTGTCCGCGAGGCCCTTACGGGCACCGTGGGTGGCGATGAAGTACTCGAGGACGGACAGGCCCTCGCGGTAGTTGGACTTGATGGGTCGAGGAATGATCTCGCCCTTCGGGTTCGCCACGAGGCCGCGCATACCGGCGATCTGACGGACCTGCATCCAGTTACCACGAGCACCGGAACCCACCATGGTGTGCACGGTGTTGTGCTCCGGGAAGGACTCACGCATGGCGCGGTCCACCTCGTTGGTGGCCTGGGTCCAGATCTCGATGAGCTCCTGGCGACGCTCGTCGTCGGTGATGAGACCGGTGTCGTACTGGTCCTGCACCTTGGCGGCCTGAGCCTCGTAACGCTCGAGGATCTCCTGCTTGTTCGCCGGGGTGGCGACGTCGCCGATGGCGATCGTCACGCCGGAGCGGGTGGCCCAGTGGAATCCCGCCGCCTTCAGGGCGTCGAGCGAGGCGGCAACCTCAACCTTGGGGTAACGCTCGGCAAGGGTATTGACGATGTCGCCAAGCACCTTCTTGTCCACGTTGCGGTTGACGTACGGGTACGTCACGGGAAGCAGGCCGTTGAACAGCGAGCGACCAAGCGTGGTCTCGAGCAGGAACGGCTCGCCCTCGACGTGGTCGGCAGGCAGCTCCACGCCAACGGGCGGCACGGTGTCGCCGTCAACGCGCAGCTGAATGCGGCTGCCGAGCTCGATCTGGCCGGCGTCGAACGCCATGATGGCCTCCGCCTCGGACGTGAACGCGAGGCCCTCGCCCTTGACGCCTTCCTTCAGCAGCGTCAGGTGGTACAGACCGATGATCATGTCCTGAGAGGGCATGGTCACGGGGCGACCGTCGGACGGCTTGAGGATGTTGTTGCTCGAGAGCATCAGGATGCGAGCCTCGGCCTGCGCCTCCGCGGACAGCGGAAGGTGCACGGCCATCTGGTCGCCATCGAAGTCGGCGTTGAACGCGCCACACACGAGCGGGTGCAGGTGGATGGCCTTGCCCTCCACGAGCTGGGGCTCGAACGCCTGGATGCCGAGGCGGTGCAGGGTGGGTGCACGGTTCAGCAGCACGGGGTGCTCGGTGATGACCTCTTCGAGGACGTCCCACACCTCGGGGCGGCTGCGCTCCACCATCCGCTTGGCGGACTTGATGTTCTGCGCGTGGTTGAGCTCCACGAGTCGCTTCATGACGAACGGCTTGAACAGCTCCAGTGCCATCTGCTTGGGCAGGCCGCACTGGTGCAGCTTGAGCTGCGGGCCCACCACGATGACCGAACGGCCGGAGTAGTCCACGCGCTTGCCCAGCAGGTTCTGACGGAAGCGTCCCTGCTTGCCCTTGAGCATGTCGGAGATCGACTTGAGGGGGCGGTTGCCGGGGCCCGTGACGGGACGGCCACGACGACCGTTGTCGAACAGTGCGTCAACGGCCTCCTGCAGCATGCGCTTTTCGTTGTTCACGATGATCTCGGGGGCACCGAGGTCCAGCAGTCGCTTGAGGCGGTTGTTGCGGTTGATGACGCGGCGGTACAGATCGTTGAGGTCCGACGTCGCGAAACGGCCACCGTCGAGCTGCACCATGGGGCGCAGGTCCGGCGGGATGACCGGCACGGCGTCGAGCACCATGCCCACGGGACTGTTGGACGTGGTGAGGAATGCGTTGACCACCTTGAGGCGCTTGAGCGCGCGGGTCTTGCGCTGGCCACGGCCGTTGGCGATGATGTCGCGCAGCGACTCCGCCTCCGCCTCGAGGTCAAAGGACTGCAGGCGCTTCTGAATCGCTTCGGCGCCCATCGAGCCCTTGAAGTAGGAGCCGTAGCGGCGCGAGAGCTCGCGGTACAGCAGCTCGTCACCCTCGAGGTCCTGGACCTTGAGGTTCGCGAAGCGGTCAAAGACCGCGTCCAGGCGCTCAATTTCACCGTCGGCACGCTTGCGGATGTTGGCCATCTCGCGCTCCGCGCCGTCCCTCACCTTGCGCTTGACGTCGGCCTTGGCCCCCTCGGCCTCGAGCTCGGCGAGGTCCTTCTCGAGCTTCTCTGCACGGGTGTTGATGTCGTTGTCACGCGCGTTGGCGATGCGCTTCTTCTCCACCTCCAGCTCGTTGCGCAGCTGGGGAAGGTCTTCGTGGCGGCCGTCCTCGTCCACCTCGGTAACCATGTAGGCGGCAAAGTAGATGACCTTTTCGAGGTCCTTGGGCGCCAGGTCAAGGAGGTAGCCAAGGCGCGAAGGAACGCCCTTGAAGTACCAGATGTGGGTCACGGGGGCGGCAAGCTCGATGTGGCCCATGCGCTCACGGCGCACCTTGGAACGGGTCACCTCAACGCCGCAGCGCTCGCAGATGATGCCGCGGTAGCGCACGCGCTTGTACTTGCCGCAGCCGCACTCCCAGTCGCGGGTGGGACCGAAGATCTTCTCGCAGAAGAGCCCGTCCTTTTCCGGCTTGAGGGTGCGGTAGTTGATCGTCTCAGGCTTCTTCACCTCGCCGTGCGACCACTCGCGGATTTCCTCCGCGGTCGCCAGGCCGATGCGCAGTTCGCCGAACTCGTTGACGTCAAGCATTCTTCGTCAGTTCCTCTTCTTAACGGTCGTCTAGATCTCGTCGACGCTCGAAGCATCGGGGCGGCTGGACAGGGAGATGCCGAGCGATTCGGCAGCCTGGTAGGCGTCCTCCTCGGTCTCGCGCATGTCGATGACGTGGCCATCAACGCCGAGCACCTCGACGTTCAGGCACAGCGACTGCATCTCCTTCATGAGCACCCTGAACGACTCGGGCAGGCCGGGGTCGGGGATGTTCTGGCCCTTGACGATGGCCTCGTAGACCTTCACACGGCCGGGGACGTCGTCGGACTTGATGGTGAGCAGCTCCTGGAGCGCGTAGGCGGCGCCGTACGCCTCAAGTGCCCACACCTCCATCTCACCAAAGCGCTGGCCACCGAACTGCGCCTTACCACCGAGCGGCTGCTGGGTGATCATCGAGTATGGGCCGGTGGAGCGGGCGTGGATCTTGTCATCCACGAGGTGGTGGAGCTTGAGGATGTACTTGTAGCCCACCGCGATCGGCTCGGGGAAGGGCTCTCCGGTGCGTCCGTCAAACAGCACGGCCTTGCCGTCCTGGCCCACGAGGCGCTCGCCATCGCGGTTGGGGTTGACGTGGGCACGCAGACCCTCAAGCACGTCCTCACCAAGGCCGTCGAAGACGGGAGTGGCGACGGGACGTCCGGGCTCGGACTTGACGGCCTCCTTGGGGAGCTTCTTGGTCCACTCGCCCTTAGCGTCGGTCGCGTCCCAGCCGTTCTTTGCCACCCAACCCGTGTGGGTCTCGAGCACCTGGCCAACGTTCATACGGCCGGGCACGCCAAGGGGGTTGAGGATGACGTCCACGGGGGTGCCGTCCGCGAGGAACGGCATGTCCTCCACGGGCAGGATCGTCGAGATGACGCCCTTGTTGCCGTGACGGCCGGCGAGCTTGTCGCCCTCCTGGATCTTGCGGCGCTGAGCGATGTAGACGCGCACCAGCTGGTTGACACCGGCCGGCAGGTCGTCGCCGTCCTCCTCGGTGAAGACACGCACACCGATGACGGTGCCGGACTCGCCGTGGGGAACCTTGAGCGAGGTGTCGCGCACCTCGCGGGCCTTCTCGCCGAAGATGGCGCGCAGCAGGCGCTCCTCGGGAGTGAGCTCGGTCTCGCCCTTGGGCGTCACCTTGCCCACGAGGATGTCGCCCGCGCGCACCTCGGCACCGATGCGGACGATGCCGCGATCGTCGAGATCCGCGAGCACCTCCTCAGAGGCGTTGGGGATGTCGCGAGTGATCTCCTCAGGGCCAAGCTTGGTATCGCGAGCGTCGACCTCATGCTCCTCGATGTGGATCGAGGACAGGGTGTCGTCCTGCACGAGGCGCTGCGACAGGATGATCGCGTCCTCGTAGTTGTGACCCTCCCAGCACATGAACGCCACGAGCAGGTTCTTGCCCAGGGCAAGGTCACCGTTGTCGGTGGCCGGGCCGTCCGCGAGCACCGAGCCAACCTCCACGCGGTCGCCCTCGTCGACGACGACGCGCTGGTTGTAGCTGGTGCCCTGGTTGGAGCGCTGGAACTTGGCGATGCGGTACGAGCCCGTGGAGCCGTCGTCGTTGGCAACCGTCACGAGGTCCGAAGAGACCTCGGTGACGACGCCCGCCTTGGCGGCGATGATCACGTCACCGGCGTCCACGGCGGCCCGACGCTCCATGCCGGTACCGACGAGCGGCGCCTCGGAGCGGACGAGCGGCACGGCCTGACGCTGCATGTTGGCGCCCATAAGGGCACGGTTGGCGTCGTCGTGCTCGAGGAACGGGATGAGGGCCGTTGCCACCGACACCATCTGGCGCGGGGAAACGTCCATGTAGTCCACGGCCTCTGCGGGCACGAACTCCACCTCACCGCCGCGCGAGCGCACGAGCACGCGAGCGTCGGCAAAGGTGCCGTCCGCCTTGAGGGCGGCGTTGGCCTGGGCGATGACGAAGTGGTCTTCGTCGTCGGCCGTGAGGTAGTCCACCTGGTCCGTGACCTTGCCCTTGACGACCTTGCGGTAAGGCGTCTCTACAAAGCCCAGCGGGTTGATGCGACCAAAGGACGCGAGCGAGCCGATGAGGCCGATGTTGGGGCCTTCAGGGGTTTCGATGGGGCACATGCGGCCGTAGTGCGAGCTGTGGACGTCGCGGACCTCCATGCCCGCGCGGTCGCGGGACAGACCGCCCGGACCCAGGGCGGAGAGACGACGCTTGTGGGTCAGGCCCGCGAGCGGGTTGTTCTGATCCATGAACTGCGACAGCTGCGAGGTGCCGAAGAACTCGCGAATCGCGGCCACAACGGGACGCGTGTTGATGAGCGTCTGGGGCGTGATCGCCTCGACGTCCTGCGTGGTCATGCGCTCGCGCACCACGCGCTCCATGCGCGACAGTCCCGTGCGGATCTGGTTCTGGATGAGCTCACCAACGGCGCGGATGCGGCGGTTGCCGAAGTGGTCGATGTCGTCGGTCTCGACGCGGATGTCTCCCGCGACGGCGGCCAGCGAGTCAACGCCCGCGTGCGCGGCGGCGATGTACTTGATGGTGGAGACGATGTCGTCCAGCCCCAGCACCGAGTCGCCGAGCTCCTTGCCCACGCCAAGCTTCTTGTTGAGCTTGAAGCGGCCCACCTTGGCGAGGTCGTAGCGCTTGGGGTTGAAGTAGAAGTTGTCGAGCAGGTTCTGGCCCGCCTCGACCGTGGGCGGCTCGCCCGGACGCAGCTTGCGATAGAGGTCAACGAGGGCCTCTTCGTGTCCGTGCACGGTGTCCTTGGCAAGGGTCTCGAGCACCGACGGGAAGTCCTTGAACTCCTCGGCGATGTCGTCATCGCTCATGCCGAGCGCCTTGAGGAACAGCGTCACGGACTGCTTGCGCTTGCGGTCAACGCGCACGCCAACGGAGTCGCGCTTGTCGATCTCGAACTCGAGCCATGCGCCGCGCGAGGGGATGATCTTCGCGGTGAAGATGTCCTTGTCGCTCGTCTTGTCGGGCGTGCGCTCAAAGTAGACGCCCGGGGAACGGACCAGCTGCGACACGACCACGCGCTCGGTGCCGTTGATGATGAAGGTGCCGCGCTCGGTCATGAGCGGGAAGTCGCCCATGAACACGGTCTGCGACTTGATCTCGCCCGTGGTGTTGTTCATGAACTCCGCGGTGACGAAGAGCTGCGCGGCGTAGGTGAAGTCCTTCTCCTTGCACTCGTCAGGCGTGTGGCGAGGCTCTTCGAAGTACGGGTCCGCGAAGGACAGGGACATGGTCTGTCCAAAGTCCTCGATGGGCGAGATCTCCTCGAAGATCTCCTGCAGACCGGCAACCTCGGGGACGTCGTTGCGGCCGGCCTTCTTGGCGGCGGCCACACGCGCCTTCCACGCGGTGTTACCGAGGAGCCAGTCAAAGCTCTCGGTCTGCAGACCGATCAGGTTGGGAACTTCGATCGGCTCGGCAATCTGTGCGAACGAGACGCGGTTCGAAGCGGTGCGGTTGTCAATGGCGGTAGCGGTGCGCGAGGCAGCCAAGGGGGGGTCCTTCCCTTTTGTTCGTGCAAGACACGAGTCGAAGCCACGGCTCCACCGGATCCCGGGGCGTTACTGCCAGATAGCAGGCGCACGCAAGGTAGGCATATGAGGGCAGGGCATTAGACAGCGCAAATCGCTATCGTACTCGCCCATCGGCGGATTGTCCAGCCCTGGACGTCCTTGTCCAGGAGCCACGCCGAGCAGGTCCCGAGCACAGCGGCTTTCGCCTGGCGCCAACCATACTCCCCAGGCCCGACGCTGTGGCGAGGTCTGGGGAAAACCTCGCCACGGCGTCGGGCAGGTACCGGTAGGAGCCCCGGTGCTAGTGCTCGAGAACCGGGGCGCCGATCCAGCTCGGCGCGCGCAGTCCGGCGGGGCGGTAGTCGTAGAGGTCGGCGCCGCCGACCGCGCGGCACACCGCGGCCTTGTGGGCAACAACCGACTTCACAACCTCGAGTGCCGGCGGGTAGATGTCATGCGGCTCACGCTGCTTGGGGTCCGCAAGCACCTCGCGCACCTTGGCGAAGTAGGCCGTCTTCATGTCGGCGGAAATGTTCAGCTTGGCGATGCCGCGCTGCACGGCCTGCGTCACCTCGTCGTCCACCGCGCCGGATCCGCCGTGAAGCACGAGCGGAACTCCCGCGGTGGCGTTGATCTCGGAGAGCAGGTCGAGCTTGAGCTGGGGGGCAACGCCGGGCGGGTACACGCCATGCGCCGTGCCCACGGCCACGGCGAGGAAGTCCACCCCGGTCTCCTCGACGAACGCCGCCGCCTCGGCGGGGGTCGTGTAGATGATCTCCTTGAAGTCCTCGGCGCTCTTGATGTCGCGCGGACCGATGGTGCCGATCTCGCCCTCCACGGACACGCCCGCAAAATGCGCCACCTCAACGACCTTGCGCGTGAGCGCCACGTTGTCGTCGTACGGAAGCAGCGAGCCGTCAATCATGACGGACGTGAAGCCCAGCCGAATCGCGGCAACGGCCTGCTCGAACGTGGCTCCGTGGTCGAGTTGGATCGCCACGGGCACCGACGCATCGCTCGCCAGCTGCCTGACCGACGCGAGGAACTCGTCCCCCATAAGCTCCCATTCCGCGGGGTGGATCGAGATGATCATGGGAGCGCGGACGTCCTCGCTCGCGCTGAGCGCGGCGCACAGCATCCCGTAGTCGCTGATATTGAACGCGGGCACGGCAAAGCCGTTCGCGTAGGCGGGGCCAAGGATGTCCTTGCCGCTGATCAACATGTCGTTGTTGCCTTTCCTGTTGGGGTCTTGCTGGCGCGCGTCAGCTCTTGACGGCGCCCGCGGTCATGCCGCTGACGAACTGACGTTGGAAGAAGAGGAACAGGATGAGCACCGGCACGCAGCCGAGCACGCTCATCGCCATCATTTCGCTCCACTCAAAGGAGTGCTCTCCCATGAGCAGCTGGATGCCAACGGGCACGGTCCTGTTCTCGCGGCTCTGGGTGAGGGTCAAGGCAAAGAGGAACTCGTTCCAGGCCACCATGAAGGTGTACGCGCCAACGGCCACGATGCCCGGTCGCGCGATGGGGACGAGCACGCGGAACAGCGCACGCAGGCTGCCGCCGCCGTCCACCTTCACGGCCTCATCGAGCTCTCGCGGGATGGTGTTGAAGTAGCCCGTCATCATGAGGATGGCGTACGGCAGGGTTGCCACCATGTAGGTGAGCACGAGCGCCAAGAGGTTGTCATACAGGTGCAGCCACACCACGAGCGCAAAGTACGGGATGAGCAGCGTGATCGGCGGCACTGCCTGGATGGAGATCACGATCGTGTTCAGCGACTTCTTGAGCGGGAACTCGAACCTGCTGAGTGCATAGCCCGCGAGGATTCCCGCGATGAGCGTGAGCACCACCACGGTCAGCGCCACGGCATAGCTGTTGATGAAGAAGCGCACCTTCTCTGGGTTGGTGAGGATCTCGCTGTATGCAGCCATGGTGAAGGTGCGCGGGAAGAAGCTTGGGGGGTACGAGAAGATCTCGGTGTTGGGCTTGAACGAGCTGAGGAGCATCCACAGCGCGGGGAAGCCCGCAAAGAGGGCGCCTCCGGTGAGACCCACCCACAGCCACACCTTGAGCGCCGTCTGGCGCTTTTGTTCGACGACGGCCATGTCAGTCCCTCGCCTTCTGTTGACGCACGTAGAGCACGGCCACCACCGCCGAGATCACAAAGAGGAACACTCCGCTTGCCGCAGCCATCGAGAACTGGTGCTTGGAGAACGCCAGGTTGTAGGTGTACGTGGCGATGGTCTCGGTGGCATTGAGCGGACCTCCGCCGGTGGCGAGCCACACGATGGGGAACTGCTGCATGTTCCAGATGAAGTCGAGCATCACCATCGCGACGATGATGGGCTTGAGCTGGGGCAGGGTGATGTGGAAGAAGCGGGACCACGGCCCGGCGCCATCGACCTGCGCGGCCTCGTACAGGTCCGCGGGGATGCCCTGCAGGCCCGCGAGCAGGCTGATCATGAAGAACGGATAGCCCGCCCAGATGTTGATGAAGATCACCGTGAGCAACGCGAGATCGGGATTCGCGAACCACTCCACCTTGGTGGAGATGATGCCGAGGGTGTCGAGGATGTAGTTGACCACGCCGTTGGGGTTCAGCAGCAGCTGCCACACGATGACGACGATCGACGCGGTGAACACCCACGGGATGATGTAGACCACGCGGAACGCCGCGGCGGCGAAGCGCGGAAGAAGCTTAGAGTTCAGCATCATCGCAAAGCCAAGGCCGAGCAACAGGTGGAAGCTCACCGATGCTGCCGTGAAGACGAGCGTGTTGACGATCGCCTTGCGGAAGATGGGGTCGGCCACCAAGTCGGCGAAGTTCGAGACCCCCACGAACTCCGGGTGCTTGTCGATGATGACGTTCGACAGCGTCGAATAGACAAACACGAGCACGATCGGCACGAGCATCATGACGGCCATCACCACGAGGGTGGGCGACATGAAGCCGTACGAGGCTAGGTGCGCCATCAAGCGCCGGTGCGCACGGTCCTTGCGCCGCGCGAGCTCGGCCTCCTGGGAGTCCTGCCGCGGGCCGACGCTGGCCTCATCCCGCGTAGGCGACGCGGCTTCAGTGGGGGTTGGGTGCATGGTCTAGACCTTGCCAATCAGATGTGGAGGGGGTTCCAGGCTGAACGATGGTGGTGGGGGCTGGTATGCCCCCACCACCATCGTGAACTGCTGCGGCCGTGTTAGCCGAGCACTCCGGTCCAGTACTCCTGCAAAGACGCCTGGGTCTCTTCGACCGTCGCGTCGCCGTCCAGCAGCCTCACGAGGTTCTCGTTGAGGTTGCGGTTGAGGTCAAGGGCGTTGGGCAGGCCCTCGAGCTCGGTCACGAACTCGCTGTCCTGGTACACCTGGAAGGCGAGCTCGTACAGCGGGTCACCGTCCACGTAGCCGGGCACCGAGTCCTTGTTGCCGGGGAAGCCGGTGGCCTCGGTGGCGAGCTTGGAGTTGATGTCCGTGCCCATGATGAACTCGATGAGCTTCCAGGCCTCTGCCTTGTGCTCGGAGTTCTCGGCAATGCCCATGCCCCAGCTGGCGCCGGCGAGGCCGCGCTTGCCGGTGAAGCCGTCAATCGTGGGCACAAAGCCGATGGTGAAGTTGAGGTCCGGGTTGGACTCACGGATGCCGCTGATGTGGGCGAGCGAGCCGTTCATCATGGCGTTGCGGCCGGCGGTGAACTCCTCGACCTTCTGCTGCTCCTGCTGCGTGAACGCGCCAGGGGTGATGTAGCCAGCGTCGTACTGGTCCTTGAGGAACTGGAGCCAGTCCGCGATCTCCGGGGTCTCGAAGTTGGGCTTGCGGTCCTTGAGGAAGCGACCACCGGATGCCCACAGCCACGACTGCGAGTCGAAGCCGGCGGGAGACTGCACGTTGATCGGAAGCGACCATGCGTAGACGTTCGAGTTGGGGTCCGTCACGGCAGCGGCGGCGGCGGTGAACTCGGCGCGGGTCTCGGGCAGCTTGGTCACGCCAGCCGCGTTGAGAAGGTCGAGGTTGTAGTACATGGGGTACGCGAAGTTGAGCGCGCGAACCATGTACGTGGCACCGTCGATCTGGTCGTTGCTGACGAGCTGCGAGGGGTCGTAGCCAGCGTCGTCCATGAGGGTGCTGAGGTTGGTGATGGCACCCTGCTGCTTGAGGTCGTACACGCTGGCACCGTTGATGGCAACGATGTCGGCGAGGGTGCCCGTGGCGGCAGCTGCCGTCTGCAGGTCAACCGTTGCGGAGTAGGGGTTCGAGATCAGGTTGACCTTGATCCCCGGGTTCTCCTCTTCGAACTGGTCCATGAGGCCGCGCATGACGCCCTCATCCAGTTCCACTTCCCACCACTGGCTGAAGGTCAGCGTGACGTCCTTGCCGCCATTGCCGTTGGAGCCGTTCGACGGGTCATCCCCGCTCGAAGAGCAGCCCGTGAGGGCGATGGCTGCGGCGGCACCGAGTGCGGTGATCGCAGCAAGTCTGCGTTGCATGGTCAATCTCCTCCTTGAGACGTGACTTCGAGTTCGAGGGTTTACGAAGCCAACATGGCCGTCCTACCGGCCTGAAGTGACTATATACGACAACATCCGAAAGTTGCACACTTTGTTTTCAGTTCGTTATCAACTTCCAGGATCGTGACGTTTCGATGGCATGCTCACGCCGCGAAACGCCCAAAGCGGACATGGAGCGGCCATGGTACGACGGGCGCTGCTGCGCCACGGACCACGGGTCGCTAGGCGATGATGAGCTCTACGCCGGTGGCGCGGATCGCCTCACGCGTGTCCTCTGGCATCGAGTCGTCGGTGATGACGGTGTCGAATCGGGAGACGTTCATGACCTTGTGGCGATCAAACGTGAACCACTTGGCGGCGTCGGCAAGCAGTACCCGCCTGCGCGCGGCATTCGCGAGCGCGCGCTTGGACTCCGCGATGTCGAAGGAGCCCTCCACAACGTCGTAATCCGAGTCCATCCCGCCGGCGCCAAGGAAGGCGACATGCGCGATCTCGCCCTCGATCCCCTGCTGACGAGGGCTGCCAACGGTTGCGGCGATGCGTGGATCCAGCGTGCCGCCGAGGAGCCGCACGCTCACGCCGCTCACGTCCATGAGGGCGAGCGCAATGTTGACTCCGGGCGTGAGCACCACGAGGTCCTTCACGGTGGGCAATTGCCGGGCGAGGCTGAAGATGGTGGTGCCGGAGTCCAGAATGATCGTGGAGTCGTCCGCCACGAGCTTGGCGGCGGCGGCACCGATGCGCCGCTTGGCCGCGACGTTCTGCGTGGAGCGCGCGTCAAAGCCCATGAGGGGCGTCTCCGTCATGGTGACGCCGCCGTGCACGCGCGCCACCCTGCCCTGCTGCTCGAGCGCCTCGAAGTCCGTGCGGATGGTCACCTCGGACACACCCAGTTCCTCGGCCAGCTCGCGGGTGCGAACCGTGCCGTGCTCGAACAGGGCGGTCATGATCGCCTCACGGCGCTGAGATGCATGCACAGCGCGAGGGTACACCCAATTCGCAAGAAACCGAAGGTGAAAACTTGCGTTTCGACCGTTGGTAGCGGACCGCCGCCTACCAGCCGATGAGGCGAGCGGCCGCCTCGACGTCGGCCCCAGCGTCGGGCCCTATGGGGTGCCTGCGGGCCCCCGGCATCTGGGCGGGATCCGGCCACCAGCCAATGGTGGTCCCCACGATCGCGGCGCACCCGCGTGTGGCCGTTTCTTGAACGAGCGAAACCTCCATGGGGCCGGCGCCCAGCTGTGCCTTGGCGGCGCGCCAGCGTGGTGAGCGCAGGCCACCCCCCGTGAGCACCGTGGCTCCTTGCGACAGGCTGGTGTCGCGCAACAGCGCCTGGCCGCGATTCGCAAGCTCCACGTAGAAGTCGACGAGCTGCGCCCACATGCGCGGCGAGTACTCGAGGGCTGCGGGCTCTCCTGCCTCGAGTGCAAGCGAGTGAGCGTCGGTGAATTCCGTGGGGCGTGCGGGTGGCGGCGCCGCGGCCTCGAGATCTTCGCGGGCCATCGCGCTCCTTTCGACAAAGGCGCGCATCGCAAGCCCCGGCCGCATGCGCTCCCACACGGCGAGCAGGGAGCCATCCGCCGGCCAGATTTCGAACGCGAGGTAGGGGTCCGCGTCCATTGCTTGCGACAGCACGGCGGAGTCTGCGCCGCGCTCGCCCATGACGGCGATGATGGCCTCGCCCGTGCCCATGGAATCGGCAACCTCGCCCGAACGCACTCCAGCGCCCACCGCGGCCACCGGGTGATCGTGGCCGGCGATGACCACCACGGCGTCGTCCGCTAGCCCCAGCTCACGCGCGAGTGGCGTCACGGCGCGCTCGCCATGGCCGGCGGGCGCAACGGGAGCAAGCGCAACGTTGGCGAGCCCAGCGTCGGCCCATAGCCACGGCAGGTAGTCACGCTTGACGATGTCAAAGACGCCCGACGTTGTGGCCAGCCCCGCTTCTTGCCACAGGGCGCCCGTGAGTTGCCAGGCGAAGGCGCCACAGATTCCTACAAAGGTGCCGCTGGGCAGCGGACCAGTGACGGCACGCACATGGCCGAGCTTGGCGACGCTCGAGGCCGTGCGCAGGTGGCGTCCGGTGGCGTCGCGCATCGGAACGGCGCCCCACAGCCGCTCGAGCCGTTGCACCACGTCCGCACCGCGCGAGTCGTACCACGAGGGAAAGGCGACGTCCGCGATGCCGTGCTCGGTGATCACCGCGCCGGTCTCGCCCATCGATGCCATCGCCACGCCCTTGATGGCGCCCGGCGCGCACGCAAGCTGGGCCACGGCGTCGGCCGCTGCCTGAAGCATGCCGCCAACGAGGAAGTCATCGCCGTCTGCGTGCTGAGCAATGGGGGTGTCTACGGCCGCGACCGCCACGAGCTCGCCGGTGCGGTCGTAGGCGGCCGCCTTGATGCGTGAACTGCCAAAGTCCAGGCCAACGATGACCTCACCACTCATGGTGTGACCCTCCATCCTCACGCTCAAACGAAACCAAACCAAACCTACTTGCATTCATTCTGTTATGCTAGCGGCGAGAGTTACCGCTGTAGTCACCGCAGACGGACAACACGCCTGCGTCTCTTAGGAATACGAAAGGCCACGTCCCATGACTCTATCCACGCTTCGCGAAGTGCTCGACCATGCCCGTGCGGGCGGCTACGGCGTTGGCGCGTTCAACGTCACCGACATCGAGCAGGTGGAGGCAGTGCTCGACGCCGCCCGGCTCAAGAACGCCCCCGTCATTGTGCAGACCATCGCCGGAGCGTCGGCCTTTGCCTCCGACGAGCTCTACTGGGACCTGCTGTTGCGCACCGTGGACCACTACCAAGACGTTCCCGTGGTGGTGCACCTCGACCACGGACCCGACTTCGAGACGTGCAAGCGTGCCATCGACGCCGGGTTCTCGAGCGTCATGATCGACGGCTCGCTTGACCCCGTGACCCACAAGCCCACGAGCTTCGACGACAACATCGCCATGACCAACAGGGTCGTGGAGTACGCCCGCGCCCGTGGCGTGTCCGTAGAGGGCGAGCTCGGCACCATCGGCGGCTCCAAGGACGGCGCAACGCACGCCGAGATCGTGCTTGCCAACCCCGACGAGGCCCGCCAGTTCGTGGAGCGCACCGGCGTTGACGCCCTGGCAGTGGCGATCGGCACCTCGCACGGCGCCTACAAGTTCACGAGCCCGCCGGACTCCTCCGTGCTGCACATGGACCTCATCGTGGAGATCGCCGAGCAGATTCCCGACACCCACCTGGTGATGCACGGCTCGTCCTCACTGCCCGCAGACCTGCGCGAGATCATCAACGCCCACGGCGGAAACCTGCCCGAGTCCTGGGGCGTCCCCGAGGACGAGAAGGCTCGCTCCACCAAGCTCGGCGTCACCAAGATCAACCAGGGTATGGACTCGCACATGGCCTACGCCGCCGCGATGCGCGTGGCCCTCGCCGCGGACCCCCTCGCAGCGGACCCCGCACCGGCCGCACGCGCGGGCCGAGCGGCCATGTCCGCGATGATCGCCGAACGCATGGAGGTGTTTGGCCAGGCCGGCCGCGCTTCCGACTACGTGCCCACGCCGTTCCGTACCCCGGCAGCGCTGCCCCTCAGCTAGCCGGACCCGACGCCCCGCCAGGCGTCACGAGGGCGCCGACCGCTCAGTTCCGGGTGCGGTCGGCGCCCTCTTCACTTTCCGCCCTCATGTATCCGCATAAACACACAGGCCGGGCCGCTCCTTTCGGAGCGACCCGGCCTGTGTCGTTGAGCTGAGGTTACTTGAGCTCGACCGTGGCGCCGGCGGCCTCGAGGACCTCCTTGGCCTTCTCGGCGTCTTCCTTCTTGGCGCCTTCGAGAACCGTCTTGGGGGCCTCGTCGACGAGCGCCTTGGCCTCGCCAAGGCCGAGGTTCGTGAGCGCACGGACCTCCTTGATGACCTGGATCTTCTTGTCGCCAACGGCGGTCAGGACCACGTCGAACGAGTCCTTCTCCTCCGCCTCGGCGGCGTCCGCGCCACCACCGGCGGGGGCGGCAACCGCAACGGCGGCCGGGGCGGCGGCGGTGACCTCGAAGGTCTCCTCGAACGCCTTCACGAACTCGGAGAGCTCGATGAGCGAAAGCTCCTTGAACTGGTCGATGAGCTCGGCGGTGCTGAGCTTAGCCATGATGTTTCCTTTACTTGTTGCCTGCGTGAAAGCAGTGGGTTCGGGGGTGCGGCCCTCGCGCCGCAGCGGCGCTTAGGCTGCGCGGCTAGGCCGCAGAATCCTGCTTCTCGCGCAGGGCGTCGACGGTGCGCACTGCCTTCGACAGTGGCGCCTGGAACAGGTATGCAGCACCAAAGAGCGATGCCTTCATGGCACCGGCAGCCTTGGCGAGCAGAACCTCGCGGGACTCGAGGTCGGCCAGCTTCTGGACCTCTTCAGCAGAGATCACCTTGCCTTCGAGAACGCCGCCCTTGATGACGAGCTTGTCGTTCCCCTTGGCGAAAGCCTTGAGACCCTTTGCAGCCTCCACCGGGTCACCGGTGACGAATGCAATGGCCGTGGGGCCCACGAAGAGGTCATCGAGACCCTCCACGTTGGCGTCCTTGGCCGCGAGCGCCGTCAGAGAGTTCTTCGCGACCGAGTAGGTCGCGGTACCGCGGAGGTCGCTGCGGAGCTTTGCGAGCTGCGCAACGGTGAGGCCGCGGTACTCGGTGACCAGCACGGCGGTCGAGTTGCGGAACTTGTCCGCGAGCTCGCTGACCGCGGCCACCTTTTCTGGCGTCGCCATAGTTATCCTTCCTGGACTTTTGACCGCCATCCCGCCCCGGAAAAGACAAAAGGCCTCGCGCAGGCGAGGCCGTACGCCCGACGCTGTGGCCGGGCATTCAGTTCACCTGCGCTGGACTTCGCTTTCGCGAGACTTCGGCCTGACCCGACGCAGTACACGGCGGGCCCGACGACCGGCGGTCTTGGGCGCATCTACTGTACCGGAGCGGTGGGGCGCGAGCAAACCTGGCTTGGGGTTCATCAGGTGTTCACCGGATCGTCAGACTCCCACAACCTGCCGCTCGTAGCGTTGCCACATCGTCACCTTCAAGGAGGGACCCCCGTGGCTGAACCCGACATCGTCGTGTGCTCGTTCTACACCGACGACGACTACTACCGTTCCGCGGCACAGCGCCTCGCCCATGACCTCGAGCGGCTAGGCATCCACCACGTGATCGAGGTCGTGGACCGCGCTCCCGCGGAATCGTGGCCGGAGATCTGTCGCAAGAAGATTGCCTTCGTGGACCGGGTATGCCGCGACTTCCCTTCTGCGCGCGTGTTTTGGAGCGACGTCGACTGCTCGCTACGCGACGTGCCGGAGTTTGTGCGTTCCTTCTCCTCCGACCTCATCGGCTTCCAACGCGGCTTCAGCACGCCAATGAGCATTGGCTACCAGGTGCGCACCCGGTTCTGGGAGCCCAGCTTCTTTGGCATCAACGCCACGCCAGAAGGTCGACGCTTCATCGCCGAGGCCGCGAGGCTCGAGCGCTCAACCCAGATCGCCGCAACCGATGACTACTTCCTTGAGGAGGCATGGCGGGACCGTGCGGACCGGATGTCGTTCCAGGTGATCCCGTCTCGGCTCACCGACCGTAGCGTCGACCCCTCTCCCGATGCATTCTTCCTCTTTGGAGCCAGCGGCAATGTTGCGCAATTCAAAGGCAAGGTGGCCCAGCATCCGCGCATTCGACCGCGTCGTCGTAGCCTGCGGCGCGCTGCGCGCACGCGCGTACGTGGCCTGGCCAAGCGCGTGGAGTCCGCGCTTCCGCGCTCCGTTTCCGGCCGCCTGCGATCCCTGTCTGATCGCGCAGGCCTCACCCACCGCCTGGTGACGGCCGACGTCGCCGCGAGCCCCCAGCGCCAACACCTCCTGACCGCCGCGCTGAAGGCGGCCCAGTCAGGGAACGAAGACGGCCTCACGTCCGCTACGGACCGGCTGCGGCTTACTGCTCGGACCACCGCAGCGGAGGACTCTGCGCTCGCCGCCGCATCGGCATTCCTTCACTATGCGCGAGTGAACGAGAGCGCACCACCCGTGAACCTCACCTGGTGGGCACGCCCCTATCCGGGCAACTTCGGCGATTGGCTCAGCCCCCTCGTGGTCAGCGCCACGGCGGGGCGTCCCGTGCGCTTTCAGGAGCCGGCCGGGTACGCGCCAAGCGCGCACCTCGTTGCCATCGGCTCCATCGGTCGCTTCATCAAGCCCAACTCCGTGGTGGTGGGCACCGGGATCGCGGCGCCCGACACCCCGCTCACCCCAAAGGCGACATATGTCTCCGTTCGTGGACCCCTCACCGCCGCCGAACTGTCTGCCCAAGGCGGCCCCACGGTTGAGTCCCTTGGCGACCCCGGGCTGCTGCTGCGTCGGATAGTGCCCGTCTCCCGCGGGGAAGGCAACGGTCGCATCGCCGTGGTGCGGCACACTCACCACCGCAAGGCGCCGCTCGTGCTCCCCAGCGATGCCGACGAGGTCAGCGTGCTGATGTCCCATCCCACCGAGATCGCCAGCTTTGTCGCGACCCTCGCCCAGTACGACGCCGTGGTCACGTCCGCGATGCACGTCATGATCGCGTGCCACAGTTACGGGATCCCCTGCGCTCTTGTCACCTTTGAGGGGTTTGAGGACGCGGTGCCCGGATCCGGCATGAAATACGAGGACTATCGCCTTGGTGCGGGTATCGACGAGGCCTGCATGCCGCTGCCGGTGCCGCTGGATTTGAGGAACACACCGCTGCGGTCCTTGCTTGCGCAGCACACGGTCACCGACGCCAAGCTTTCCGAAATCGAGGACGCCCTGCACACGGGCCTCAGGCTTGTGGACCCGGTGGGCGTCAGGTGACCGAACACCTCACCATCGGCTACTCGTCACTGACGGACCGAGTCCACGCCATCGACGTTCCCAGCGCCTCACACGGCGCCGAAGTGCTCGTCATCACCCAGCATCGGCCCGGCACGGTGCATACGGCGATGCCCCACGCGCTCGCGGCCCGCGCGCGGGTCGATGCCCTCGATTCGCTCGGCGTGGCCAAGAGCCGCAATCGCGCCATCGATATTGCGGGCCGACGCTACCTCCTGTTTGCAGACGACGACGTCTCCATCTACATGAGCGGCGTAACCGCGGCCCTTGATCACCTCCAGCGCACCGGCGCGGCCCTCGTGTTGGGATACGCGGTGGACGACCACCGCCGCACTCGCGGGCGCCGCAGCACACGACCCCATCGGCTCACCCTGCGCAACTCAGGGCGAGCGGCGACCTACCTCATGCTCATCGACGTCGACAAGGTACGCGCCAGCGGGGTGCGCTTTGACGAACGGTTCGGCGCCGGCATGTCCAACTATCTTGGCGACGAGTACATCTTCATCGCCGACCTGTTGCGCGCCGGCTTGCGCTGCGACGCCGTGCCGTATGTGTTTGGCATGCATCCCACGCACAGTTCAGGGGCGCTGTGGTCCATCGGCCGCGACCTGCCGGCGCGCGCGGCGGCCATCGAGCGGGCCTGGGATTCCCGCGCCATCGTGCCCAAGGCCGCTATCGCAGCCAAAAACTGGGGCAAGATTCGCAGCCTGCGCGGCGCCACCCGGTTTGTGATCAACCGCCACCCGGTCGTCTGAACCAGCCCCGGCGTCGGGCATGCGAAAGGCCCGGCCCCCGCGGCGCCTTGTCAAGCGCAACCGGGACCGGGCCTCATGCAGTAGTGCGGGGCTCTACTCCGACTTGGCGAGGGCGTCCAGCGGAATGCCGGGGCCCGTGGTCGCGGAGATCGCGGCCTTGATGATGTAGCGGCCCTTCGAGGAGGCCGGCTTGGCGCGCAGCACCTCGTCGAGGACGGCCTTGTAGTTGTCGAGCAGCTTCTCGTCGCCGAAGGACGCCTTGCCCAGCACCGTGTGCAGGTTGGCGTGCTTGTCAACGCGGAACTCGATCTTGCCGCCCTTGATGTCGGACACGGCCTTGGCCACATCCATCGTCACGGTGCCCGTCTTGGGGTTCGGCATGAGGCCACGCGGACCGAGCACGCGGCCCAGGCGGCCGACCTTGCCCATGAGGTCCGGGGTGGCGACAACGGCGTCAAAGTCCTGACGGCCGCCGGCCACCTCGTCGATGAGCTCGTCGCCACCGACGATGTCGGCGCCGGCCTCGCGGGCGGCGTCTGCCTTCTCGCCGTTGGCGAAGACCAGGACCCTAGCGGTCTTGCCGGTGCCGTGCGGAAGGATGACGGTGGAACGGACCATCTGGTCCGCGTGACGAGGGTCAACGCCCAGCTTGAAGACGACGTCGATGGTCGAGTCGGTCTTCTTGGAGGACGTCTTCTGCGCGAGGCGAACGGCCTCGAGCGGGGTGTAGAGCTGGCTGCGGTCAACGAGCTGAGCGGCGTCGTTGTAAGCCTTGGAGCGCTTGGTCATCTGCTTCTCTTTCCTGTGCAGTCGTGGGTAGTGGGCCAGCGCGACCCATCCACTGTGGACGGTCTTTAGGAGACCGTGATGCCCATCGAACGGGCGGTGCCGGCGATGATCTTCGTCGCAGCCTCGATGTCGTTGGCGTTGAGGTCTTCCATCTTCTGGGCGGCGATCTCACGCACCTGCGCCTCGGTCAGCGAGCCGACCTTCTGCGTGTGGGGAACACCGGAGCCCTTGGCGACGCCAGCGGCCTTCTTGATGAGCTCTGCGGCCGGCGGGGTCTTGGTGATGAACGTGAAGGAACGGTCTTCGTAGACCGTGATCTCCACGGGGATCACGTTGCCGCGCTGCGACTCGGTGGCCGCGTTGTACGCCTTGCAGAACTCCATGATGTTGACGCCATGCTGACCCAGCGCGGGGCCAACGGGCGGGGCGGGGTTCGCCATACCAGCCTGAATCTGGAGCTTGATCAGGCCGGCAACCTTCTTCTTGGGGGGTGCCATTTTTGGGTCCTTTACTTGATGTTGCTGTGCGGCTGGCGGCCGCTTGGTGCCGTCGTGACTAGATCTTCTGAACCTGGTTGAACGACAGCTCGACCGGGGTCTCCCGGCCGAAGATTGACACGAGCACGTGGAGCTTCTGGGACTCCACAGAGATCTCGGAGATGGTGCCGGGCAGCGTGGCGAACGGGCCATCGATGACGGTGATGGACTCGCCCACCTGGAAGTCGATGTCGATGGTCTTCGCCGCCTGTGCGGTCTCCTCGCCGGCCACCGCGGCAGGAGCCTCGGCAGGAGCGAGCATGGACACGACCTCGTCGAGAGTGAGCGGCACCGGCTGGTGGGCGTGGCCAACAAAGCCCGTCACACCAGGAGTGTTGCGCACGGTGCCCCACGACTCGTCCGTGAGGTACATGCGCACGAGCACGTATCCGGGCATCCGCACGCGCACCACCTGCTTGCGCTGGCCGCCCTTGATCTCGGTGACCTGCTCCATGGGGACCTCCACCTGGAAGATGAAGTCCTCCATGTGGAGCGACTCGATGCGGTGCTCGATCGCCTGCTTCACACGCTTCTCATGGCCCGAGTAGCTGTGCACCACGAACCAGTCGCCCTCGCGTGAGCGAAGTTCGGCGAGGAAGTCGGCGGCGGGGTCGGCCACGGGCGCAGCGTCGGCCACGGGCGCAGCGTCGGCCACGGGCGCAGCGTCGGCCACGGGCGCAGCGTCGGCCACCTCGACGGCGAAGCCGTCAGCAGTCTCGTCAGACACGCAAATCTCTCCTCACGTAGCGGCGCTAGCCGCCGAATACCCAGTTGGCAGCAGCACCGAGGACGCCATCAAGCGCAAACACGACGAGCATCACGATGAGCACAAACCCGAGCACCACCCAGATGTAGCGGATGGTCTCCTCACGGGTGGGTGTGACCACCTTGCGGAGCTCGGCGAATACCTGACGCCAGTACAGCGCGATGCGGCTGAAGATGTTGCGGCGCTCGCGCTCATTGCGGCGCGAGCCTTTCTCTTCAGCTTCGCTCACGGAGGTCTCGCTCACCGAACATCCTTTGTTTGTGGACTGTCACAGGCATGGGGCCTGCGTCAAGCAGGGCAGGAGGGACTCGAACCCCCAACCGTCGGTTTTGGAGACCGATGCGCTACCAATTGCGCCACTGCCCTTCGGGGGTTGGGCCCCGAGGCTCACGACACTCTCCATAGGCTCGCTTGGGCGCGAACCATCATGACGAATGTCAATCGCCGACTTGCCAGTGTACGTGGTTTCGCGCCCAGACGCGAACCGGGGCGGGTGCACCTCTCACGCTCAGGAAGGAGCCGGACGCGATGCTTCCTTCGGAGCGCGCACTATCAACGGTACAGAAGGACTCAGTGGCGGCAGTTCTTTCTGCTCCCAGCTCGTGAGGGCCTCGCGGACGTCATGCACGATGTTCACGCGTGCCCGCCCCAGCAACTCCGACGCCGCATACGTCAATTGAGGCCTGCCCGCCCTGATCACGGCGCGGGACTTCTCACGGTCCCGCCGGAAGACCCGCCGCCCACTGTGCGGGCCGTAGCCATCCACCTGCACGATGACACGGTTCTCCACCACGAGGTCCACGTGGCCGGCACCGTCCACGTACATCTGTGGACACACACGCAGGCCCGCTTGCACCAAGGCCAGCCGAGCGATGGTCTCGCCCGGCGACTCGGACCGACCATCAGCATGGCGCACAAGAAACTCTGCGCGTGCTCGCGACGAGCGACGAAAGTCCATGACATCCCCCAACGTCACCAGCCCACGATGCAAGGCGGCATCTACGGCTATGAGGTGCCAGGTTTCGTCGAGGCAGTCACCCGCGCAGTCAAGCGCCTCACTGGCCGACGCCACACTCCCGGGGGGTGGACGCACCCCCTGATAGTGGAATCGAGAAGGCGGGACGGCCCTGGCACCCGGGGTGAAGTTATAGGGCACCGCGAGGTGCAGGCGCCCGGGCGCCTGCGGCAGCGGCAACCCCAGCCGCTCAAAGGCCGACACACACGTGAGGCCCACGCCGAGCGTGACCGCCACCACAGCGTCGGGCGGTGCGGAAGGTAGAGCGAGCACTCCCCTGCGCACCCGCCGCACAGACCCCGCGGCTAGTGCCGCACGAATCGCGTGGGGCGAGCAGCCACCGGCAACCAGTTGTTCGGTGCGCCCGGCACCACCGAGCGCCGCAAGTATCGTGACCGGATCCATGCAGACACCTTGGCGGCCTGGCGCGTTGGCCGTACCCCAGGCCCCACGGACCTGTGGACAACCGGGAAATGCAGTTGCGAAGGAACAACTGGCCATAGCTCCTTCTTGACGGCTGCGACCTCACATCCACAAGGAAGCACGCCGGCGCGTTCCTTCGAAACCCCCACGCGCAACTCCACCCACAACTCCCACGCACGGCCGTACCAGACCCGCGTGAAACAATGGGGGCATGACCGCACCAGCTCGCCGCGTTTCCGCACGCCTCGCCGCCATTGCCCCTTCCGCCACGCTCGCGGTGGACGCCAAGGCCAAGGCACTCAAGGCGGCGGGCCGACCCGTGATCGGGTTCGGCGCCGGCGAGCCGGACTTCCCCACCCCTGACGCGATCGTCGAGGCGGCCGTGGCGGCGGCCAAGGACCCCAAGAACCACCGCTACACCCCGGCCACCGGCCTGCCGGAGCTGCGCGAGGCCATTGCCCGCAAGACGCTGCGAGACTCGGGCTACGACATCGATCCCGCCAACGTGATCGTCACCAACGGCGGCAAGCAGGCCGTGTTCCAGGCCTTCGCGGCCATCGTGGACCCCGGCGATGAGGTCATCCTTCCCGCCCCGTACTGGACCACCTACCCCGAGGCGATCGCGCTCGCGGGCGGCCGCGCGGTGGAGGTCTTCGCGGGCGCTGACCAGGACTACCTCGTCACCGTGGAGCAGCTCGAGGCCGCGCGCACGCCCAACACCAAGGCGCTGCTGTTCTGCTCGCCAAGCAACCCCACGGGCGCGGTGTACTCCGCGGAGCAGACCAAGGCCATCGGCGAGTGGGCGCTCGAGCACGGCATCTGGGTGCTTACAGACGAGATCTACGAGCACCTCACCTACGACGACGCCACCTTCTCTCCCATCGTGCGGCTCGTCCCCGAGCTCGCGGACCAGACCATCGTGCTCAACGGCGTGGCCAAGACCTATGCGATGACGGGCTGGCGCGTGGGCTGGATGATCGCGCCCGCGGACGTGACCAAGGCCGCGGCGAACTTCCAAAGCCACCTCACGAGCAACGTGGCGAACGTCTCGCAACGTGCCGCGATCGCCGCGCTCGACGGCGGTCTCGACGACGTCTACCTCATGCGCAAGGCCTTCGACCGTCGCCGCACCACCATGGTGGACATGCTGCGTCAGATCGACGGCGTGGTGTGCCCCACTCCTAAGGGCGCGTTCTACGCATACCCGTCGGTGGAGGGACTCATGGGCCGCACCATCGCCGGCCGCACCATCGCCTCGAGCGCGGACCTCGCGACCGTCATCCTCGAGGAGGCGGAGGTCGCGGTTGTCCCCGGCGAGGCCTTTGGCCCCAGCGGCTTTGTGCGCCTGAGCTACGCGCTCGGCGACGATGACCTCGTGGAGGGCGTGGCACGCATCCAGCGTCTCTTGAGCTAGCCCGACGCCGCGGCCGGGTCTCCCACAAAGCCCGGGATGGCGTCGGCAAAGCTCGCGGCGATCTCAAGCCGGTGTGCCATGTCCACCTCGCCTGCCCTGCCGTCATCCCAGACCACCACCGTGGTGCCGTCCGTGTGGATGGCGAGGCCGGCGTCGGCCACATCCACGAGCAGCGCAATCATCACGGGTTGCAGCATGGCGTGGACCTCGCGCGGCTGGTCCGCGCGCACGCGCCAGGCCCTGTTGAACTCGTACGACTCGACGTCTACGTCCGTTCCGCCAACCAGTTCGGCAACACGCTGGGCGAATCCCTCGCGCACAAAGTCCACGGCAGGCAGCTGGCGCCCGGTATCCACCCACGCGATGCGTGACGTGAAGGTGCGGGTGCTGAGTACCTTCACTCCGGCGTCGCCTTCCACGTACGCAAGCCCGCCGGACCGGCCCTGATAGCGACCCACGGCCGCAGGTGACACGTGTACAGAGCGCAGGCTAGCGAAGGGGCGGCGCACCCACGCGGATTCCAGTGCGGGATAGCGCAGGCGATACCGAAAGCCGGTGGCGGTGGCGGCGGTGCGGATCTCGTGCGCGATGCGGCGCTGTCGGCGCGCTAGCCGCACGTCGGCCCCGATACTCGCGGCGAGGCCGATTCCCCCGAGTGCCACGAGCGCCGTCACGATCTCCACCACCTCGGGCGTGGCGCCATTCATCGCCGCCATCACCAACGCGGACACGGAGAACAGGGTGAGGAAGGTGAACGCGATCTCGAGCCCAAGCCATGTGGCGCGCACCCTGCTGCGCGTGGACACCGTGCCGATGGACGCATCACGCTGTGCGCTGTGTTCGCGCTGCGCGGCGACCAGGGGGCCGTACACCGGCGACCCGTCGGCGCGGACCACCAGTTGCGCCGGTAGGGCGAACCGCGCCGTCATGGCCCGTCCCAGCGTCACCGAAACGTCGGTGGGCACGTCGCCGCCGGGGACCAGCACCGCTACATAGGGGCCGTCGAAACGAATCACGAGCGGCGTCTGGTCAAGCGAATTGAGGAACGCCCGCATTTCTGGGCCAAGCACGGCCCCCACCCCATCGTCGCCATGCACGCGCGCCCGCCAGGCATCGATGAGGTCGGGGTGATCAAGGCCCATCGCGGTACCGCCGAGCCCCTGCTCGAACGCCGCGTCAACGCCGGGGGCGATGAGGTCGATGCGAGGCAGCAGCACGCCGTTTTGCACCCACGCCACCGTGACCGTTGGGTCGCTGGCTAGCAGCCCGACGCCCTGGTCCAGGCCGTCCGTCCGCACCACCATTGCCGTGGCAAGGGTCGTGGCCGAGGGACCAAATGGCTCATGGATGGCCGGCAGGCTCACCCCTTCAGTCACGCGGCTACTGCGCACGCGCGCCAGCGAGGCAAGACCCGAGGCGCCGGTGACGCGCGGGACGGGACGCGACTGCCCCACCCTGGCCGCCGCCGCGGCGAGCAGTGCACACACGAGCGCGGCCGCGAGAAGTGCCAGCGACATCCCGATGTTCTCGTACTGCACAAGCACCGAAAGGGCCGCAAGCAGCAGCAGCGGGCTCAGCACAAGCAGCACGATCCACGCGCATCCAAGCGGCCCGGTGACTCCACCATCGCGTGCGGTCTGTGGCGCTTGGGCTGGCGGTGTCATGCCCGTCACCCTATCGATGCCGCACGGACGATTCGGCAATCATTCGGCAGGAGGACGCGGCAAGGGCCGTGGTGCGTATAGCGTCGGCTGTATGCCACTTGCCATTGACGTGGCCGGCCTGCGCAAGCAGTACGGCGACAAAGCCGCCCTCGACGGGCTTGACCTGCAGGTCAGCTCCGGCGAGGTCTTTGCCCTCTTGGGCCCCAACGGAGCCGGAAAGTCCACCACCGTGGAGATTCTCGAGGGCTTCCGCGAGCGCACCGCGGGAGACGTTGCCGTGCTCGGCGACGACCCCGCCTCCCCAACGCGCGCCTGGCGCGAGCGCATCGGCATCATGCTGCAGAGCACCTCGGATCAGCTGGCGCTCACGCCTCGGGAGGCCATCACCCACATGGGGCGGCTCTACCCCAATCCGCGTGCTACGGACGAGCTGCTGGCCGCGGTGGGCCTCGACGACAAGGCCGACGCCAAGCCACGCACGCTTTCCGGCGGCATGCGGCGCCGGCTTGACGTGGCACTCGCCGTGGTCGGCAACCCCGAGCTGGTGTTCCTCGACGAGCCCACCACGGGCTTTGACCCCGAGGCTCGCCGCCAGTTCTGGACCCTCATCGAGGGCCTCAAGGAGGGCGGCACCACGATCCTCCTCACCACCCACTACCTCGACGAGGCCGAATACCTTGCGGACCGCATCGCGATCATCACGCAGGGCCGGGTGGCGGCGCTCGACACCCCGGCGGGCCTGCGCTCCAAGGCGACCGACGCCGTGGTGACGTGGACGCACGACGGCGAGCAGCGTCGGGCCGTGACAGCTACCCCAACGGCAACGCTGCGCGAGCTGCTGGCCGCCACGGAGGGCGAGGTGCCCGACCTCACCGTCACCAAGCCGTCGCTCGAGGACGTCTACCTGCAGATCATCGGAGGCGACAAGTGAACCGGCCCAGCTGGACGTCCATCGCCATGGACCGCACCGCGGTGGAACTCAAGGAGTTCTTGCGCTCGCGCGAGCAGATGATCTTCATCTTTGCGTTCCCTGTGCTGCTGCTGGTGCTGTTCGGCTCGATCTTTGGTGGCCAAGACGTGGCCCAGGGCGTGAGCTTTGGCCAGTACTTCTTGGCCGGCATGATCGCGAGCGGCATCATGAACACGGGCTTTCAGTCGCTCGCGCTTGGCCTTGCCACCGACCGCGACGCGGACATTCTCAAGCGCCTGCACGGCACCCCCATGCCGTCCACCGCATACTTCACGGCCAAGCTTGTGCAGGTGCTGTTCGTGTCCGTGGTGCAACTCATTGTGCTCATCGCGGTGGGTGTCGCGTTCTACGACGTGAACCTGCCCACGAGCGCGAGTGCGTGGGGCACGTTCGCGTGGGTGTTCCTGCTGGGCACCGCGGCCTCCGTGGTGCTGGGAATCGCCACCAGTTCGCTGCTGCGCAACGCGCGTGCGGGGTCCGCGATCCTCACGCCCGTGACGCTGTTCTTGCAGTTCACCTCTGGAGTCTTCATCGTCTACACCGAGGTGCCCGCCTTCTTGCAGCACGTGGCGTCGGTATTCCCCCTGAAGTGGCTTGCCCAAGGCATGCGCTCGGTGTTCCTCCCGGAATCCTTCGAGTCCGCAGAGGCCACCGGCTCATGGCAGCACGGCATGACCGCGCTGGTGTTGGGCATCTGGTTTGTGGCGGGTACGGTGTGGGCCGTCAGGAGCTTCCGCTGGCAGCGCCCAGAGGACAGCTGACCCCCATACCGTGAGGCGATGACCGTGAAGATCCCGCGGCTTGGCGATGCCCTCATCGCGGCGAGCGTGCTGTTGCTGACCGCCGTGAGCATCGTGGCCGACGCTGCCGTGCCGCGCGGCGAACAGCGCGACTGGGACACCGCGGGCTACGTGCTCATCGTGCTGCAAGTGGCGCCGCTGCTGTGGCGCCAGCGCTACCCGCGGGCCGTGGTGTGGGCCACCACGGTGGTGTGGATTGTGGTGCAGGGCCTGGGTTACCCGGATTCGCTCGCGGTGATCGCGCCGTTCATCGGCATCTACGGGCTTGCCGCGTACTTGCCGCGCCGCACCGCGATTGTGCACACCGCCGTCATTGGGGCGCTGTTGCTGGGCTGGACGGCCGTGGGGCTGCTCGTGGCGCAGACCGTCGCCTGGCCCGCGCTCGTGTCCGTGGCATTTGGCGCGGTGCTCCCGCTCTTGCTGGGATTCGTGGAGCGTGACCGCGCGGATCACCTTGCCGAGTTGGAGCGCGTCCACGCTCGCCGCGAGCAGGCACAGGCCGACGCTGCCCGCACCGCCGTTGCCTCGGAACGGGCCCGTATTGCCCGGGAGCTGCACGACGTTGTGGCACATGAGATGACCGTGATGACGCTCCAGGCGGAAGGGGCGCGCCGGCTCGCCACCGACGCCGACCCTCGCCTCACCGAGGCCCTCGCCACGATCGCCGCCTCGGGACGCAGCGGCCTTGCCGAGATGCAGCGCATGATCGGCGTGCTGCGGGCCGACGCTACGGACGCCACCGAGCTGGTGCCGGCACCTTCGCTTGCGGACGTGCCGGCGCTCACTCGCCAGGTGCGCGAGGCCGGCATGCCGGTGCGGCTCGCGATCACAGGAGATTCTCCCGTGCCCGCGGGCGTGGAGCTCAGCGCGTTCCGCATCATCCAAGAGGGGCTCACGAATGCGCTCAAGTACGCCGGGCCGGGAGCGTCGGCGTTTGTGGAGGTGCGCAAGGCCCCCGGAGCCGTGACGGTGGAGGTGCGCGACGATGGCCGCGGCGCGGCCGCCACCCCCTCCGCCACGGGCGGGCACGGAGTGGTGGGGATGCGTGAGCGCGTGGAAGCGCTCGGGGGTGCATTCGACATCGGGCCTGCGACGGGCGGCGGTTACCGGCTTCGTGCCGTGCTGCCCACCACGCGTCCGCTTCCCAAATCCACGCGCACCATCGGCACGCTCACAGGCGGTGACTCATGATCCGCGTGGCGCTCGTGGACGACCAAGCCATGGTGCGTGTGGGGCTCAAGATGATCCTCGAATCCGAGCCCGACATCGAGGTGTGTGGCGAGGCGGGCGATGGCGCGGATGCGGTGGAACTAGCGGCCGCGACCAGCCCTGACGTCATCCTCATGGACATTCGCATGCCGGGCCTTGACGGCATCTCAGCCGCACGCGATGTGCTCGCGCACTGCCCCCACGTGCGGGTCATCATCCTCACCACCTTCGACGACGATGAGCACGTCTACGAGGCGCTGCAGATGGGCGCCTCCGGATTCCTGCTCAAGAGCGCGGACGGAGACACCCTCGTCAACGCGGTGCGCGTCGTGGCGGGAGGCGAGGCCATGCTCGCCCCGGAAGTCACCCGACGGGTCATCGAGCGCTTTGCCGCCACAGCGTCGTCCAGGACTGCAGCGTCGGGCCGAATGCCCACCCCAACCGACGCGGTAGGCGACCTGTCCGAGCGCGAGGTGGAGGTGCTGCGGCTCATGGCGCGCGGGCTGTCCAACCAGGAGATCGCGGCGGAGCTGTTCGTCTCCGGCACCACCGTCAAGACCCACGTGAGCCACATCCTCACCAAGCTGGGCGTACGCGACCGCGTGCAGGCGGTGGTGGAGGCATACGAGTCGGGGATCGTGGTTCCGGGGGCGTAGGCCCCAAGACAAGAAGGGGGCAAGAAATGACACAACATCGCCGCATCCGTTGACGCTTACCGGTGTGTCGGCGCGCCGTGCTGGGCCTCGTGGGTGACGGGAGCCACGCATTACGCCACGACGTCGCAGGAGCATACGAGCACAAGTACAGCGGCCTCGTTCTTGACGCTTTTGCGAACCACCCAGGGGACATCCCCCACGCGGCCGATCAGCAAACCATCCTGTAGGCCGATGGCGCCGGGGGATGGCGTCGCGACAGACTTGGTTCGTCACCACAACCCACGGGAGTGAACCATGACCACCACCGCCCCTGACACCGCACAGGTGCAGATCGCCGCGAGCATGCGCGGCGGATACAAGGACTACGGCTCCGGAGAAGCGGCCGTGCGCGCGCTCAACGGCATCAACGTTGACATGGCGCGCGGGGAGTTCACCGCGATCATGGGACCGTCCGGCTCGGGCAAGTCCACGCTGCTGCACACCCTTGCGGGGCTGGACCGGCTCACCGCTGGGGAGTCCTCTATTGCCGGAACCGTCATCACGTCCCTGAGCGAGGGGCAAGTGACGCAAGTAAGGCGCGACCTCATCGGCTTTGTGTTCCAGTCCTTCAACCTCATCCCGTCGCTGAGCGCCAAGGAGAACATCACCCTGCCCATCGACATCGCCGGCGGCAAGGTGGACCCCGCGTGGTTTGACGAGATCATCGGCATCCTGGGGCTCGGCGACCGCCTCACGCACTTGCCCGCGCAGCTGTCCGGTGGGCAGCAGCAGCGCGTTGCCGTGGCACGCGCGCTTGTGTCGCGGCCGCAGATCATCTTCGCGGACGAGCCCTCCGGAAACCTTGACGCCCGTTCCGGCGCGGAGCTGCTGTCCTTCATGCGCCGCGCGGTCAAGGAGTTTGGGCAGACCATCGTCATGGTCACGCACGACCCAACAGCGGCGTCGTATGCCGACCGCATCCTGTTCCTCGCCGACGGCGTCATCGTTGACGAGATGCGCGAGCCCACGGCCGACGCCGTGCTGGACCGCATGAAGCTGATGGGGCGCTGATGTTCAGGCTCGCCGTCAAGTCCGTTCGGCAAAAGCCCGGACGGCTCATCCTCACCGCCGTTGCGGTTGCCCTTGGCGTCTCTCTCGTGGCCGCCACGTTCACCTTCACCGGCTCGCTGCGTGGTGGCTTCACCAAGCTGTTCACCGACATCTACGCCGGCCAAGACGTGGTGGTCGAGCAAGACCCCAACGCGACCGTTGGCAACGACGCACCGTTCCAGGAAGGCGACGCTCTGTTCACCGCCTCGGACGTGGCTGCCGTGCAGGCCGTTGACGGCGTGGAGCTCGCGGTGGGCAGCGTGCAGGTGCAGGCGACCATCATGCCCAAGTCCGGCGAAATCGCGCCCGGCTTCAGCGGCCCCACCCAACTGTTCAACTGGTCCGGCGACCCACGCGTAGACCGGGCGACGCTCGTGGACGGGGCGGGGCCAGCGTCGGACAGCGAAATCGTCATGGACGTGGATTCCGTCACGCGGCTCGGCTACGCCATGGGCGACGGGGTAAAGGTTGCCGCGTCCGACGGCGTGCACACGTTCACGCTCGTTGGCACCGTGCGCTTTGGCGACGACAACTCACTGCAAGGTGCCACGCTCGCCTACATCACGGACGACGCCGCCCACGCGCTTGCGGGGAACGACGGCTTCCAAGGCATGTCCGTGGTGACCGTGGAGGGTGCCGACAACGAGGCCGTGGCCGCGGCGATCACCAAGGTGCTGCCCCAGGGCACCCATGCGGTGACCGGCCAGCAGAAGGCCAACGACCTCATGGCGCAGTTCGACACCCTGTTCAACTACATCAACATCTTTGCCGTGGTGTTCGCGCTCATCGCGCTGTTCGTTGGCGCGTACATCATCGTCAACACGTTCCGCATCATCGTCACGCAGCGCACCCGCGAGTTTGGGTTGCTGCGTGCGATCGGTGCCACCGGCAAGCAGGTGCGCACCTCCATCCTGCTGGAGGCGCTCATCGTTGGCCTCGTGGCCACCACGGCGGGCATCGGCGTCGGCTATCTGTTTGCACTGGGTGCCACGAGCTTTGTGAAGCTGCTGGGAGCCGACATCTTCGGCACCGTGGGCCTACCGTTGCCGGGCGTGCTGTGGAGCTATGTGCTGGGCATGCTCGTGACCATGGGAGCGGCGCTTGCGCCCGCCATCCACGCCTCGCGCATCTCCCCCATGGAGGCCCTGCGCGAGGCCGCAACGGACTCCCGCAAGCCGCTGCGCAGGCGCAACATCGTTGGTGCCGCGATCTTGCTGGTGGGTCTCGTGGCGGTGGGCGTTGGCCTGTACGCCTCGGTGGCACGCCCGTACATCTACGTGGGTGCCGGCGCCGTGGCCCTCATCCTGGGTGCCACGCTGTTGGCCGCCCAGGTGCTCGTGCCGCTCGCTTACGGGCTGCGGGGAGTGCTGACCAAGTGGCTGGGAGTGGACGGCAAGCTCGCGTCCAACAACATTCACCGCGAGCCACGCCGCTCCTCGAACACGGCCGCGGCGCTGATGATCGGCGTCATGCTGCTGGCGCTGACGGCGACCTTCACCGAGTCGCTCAAGGCGCTGGTCACAAGCGAGTTCAGCCAGTTCAAGGCGGAGTTCTTTGCGGCGGACACCATGGGGGCGCTCTCGCCCAATGCGCTGCAGCTCATCGAGGACACCCCCGGCGTGGACTTTGTGGCGCCGGTGGGCTTTGGCACCGTGGAATACGACGACTCCACCTACACGCTCGGAGTCACCGATCCCGAACTCGCCGTACAAGTGATCGATATGAACACGGATCCCGACTTCACCAAGGTGGGCGACGGCGTGTTCATTGGCCCCATGATCCAGGACCTCGGAGTCTCTGTGGGCGACCAGGTGACTCTTACCGGTCCCCAAGGGGACCAGACGCTGACGGTGACGGGGTTGAGCAACACCGACAGCAATGGCGACTTCCTCGTGAACTGGGCAACGGGAGAATCGCTGCTCGGCACCGTGGACGTCATGCAGGCGCAGATCAAGCTCGACGACGGCGCGGACGTGGATGAGCTGCAGACCACTCTCACCGACGCACTCTCCGAGAACTTCCCCACCGTGTTGCTGCAGCGGCCGGACCAGTTGGCCCAGCTGTCGTCCATGGGAATCGACTTCCTGCTGGCGACGATCTCCGCGCTTCTCTTGGTGGCGCTGCTGATCGCGCTCCTCGGCGTGGCGAACACCTTGCTGCTGTCCGTAACGGAACGCACCAGGGAGATCGGCCTGCTGAGGGCGGTGGGCGTGACACGCAGTTCGGTATGGAGAATGGTCACGATCGAGTCCATGGTCATGGCGATCTTTGGCACCATCCTCGGCATGATCTTGGGTGTTGGCCTTGGCTCCGCGTTGGTGCTGGCGCTCAGCGAGTTCGGGTTCGACAGGGTGGCGATCCCGTGGGTGTGGCTCGTGATCTACACCGTGCTCGCGGCCATCGCGGGCGTGCTGGCGGCCATCTGGCCCGCGTGGCGTGCGTCGCGTCTCGACATCCTGCAGGCGATCGCCGCAGACGGCTAGCAGCTCGCGCTAGAGCCCGTCCCCCACAAGGACGGGCTCTGGCGCGAGGTCGATCCCGTAGCGCTCGCGCACGGTGGTGCGTACGTGGCGTGCCAGGTCGAGGACCTCCGCGGCCGTTGCGTCTGAGCGATTCGTCAGCGCCAGGGTGTGCTTAGACGAGATCGCGGCTCGCGAGCCAGGTAACGCAAAGCCCTTGGAGATGCCCGCATGCTCGATGAGCCATGCGGCGCTGGTCTTCACAAGCCCGCCCGCGGCCGGGTAGCGCGGCGCACCGTCCGGCACGTCGCTGTCAGCCACCACGGGGTTAGTGAAGAACGAGCCGGCGGACCAGGTGTCGTGATCGGAAGCGTCGAGCACCATGCCCTTCCCCCTACGCAACTCGAGTACGGCGCTGCGAACCTCGCTCACGGAGGCGGTGCCTCCCTCCGCGATTCCTAACACGTTAGCTAATTGCGCGTAACGGACCGGGCCCGAGCGCGTGCCGAACCGCATCTGCACGGTGACGTCGAGAACCACGTAACGCGGCGTGGGGCCGTACGGGGCGGCAAGCGACGTCTTGAGCAAAGAGGTGCGGTAGCCGAATCCCAGCTCGATGAGCATGAGGGTGCGGACCTTCGCGAACTCGCGATCCCACACGCGCACCGTGGCAAGGGTGTCCGCAAGCTCCGCACCGTAGGCCCCGATGTTCTGCACGGGAGCCGCACCGGCAGAACCGGGGATCCCGCTCAGGGCCTCGAGCCCCACCCAGCCTTCAGAGACCGAGCGTGCCACGACGTCGTCCCACGGCATGCCGGCGGTGGCGGTCACGGACACGCCCCCGCAAAAGCCATCGTCCTGAACGCGCATCTGCGCGCGCGCGTCCTTCAGCACGAGGCCGTCGAAGCCGGCATCGCTCACGAGCAGGTTGGAGCCGCCTCCCACCACGAGCAGTGGCTCGCCCGCGGAGTCCGCCGTGCGAATAGCGTCGATGAACTCCGCCTCGGTTGTGGTCTCCACGAAGCGCGCGGCGGGGCCGCCTACGTGCAGCGTGGTGAGGTCCGCGAGGGTGGTCATGGAATCAGGCTAGCGGGGCTGCCCGCCGGCGCAGCGCCCGCGGCGGGCCGGGCGGGGGGCCGGGCGGCGGGCCGGGCGGCGCCCGCGCCGCCCCCCAGCGCGCTGTGAGTACGTGGGGCCGGTCAGCGGCGTGATTTCCGGCCCTAGGTACTCACAGGAGCCGAATCGCCCCGGTCAGGCGCGCCAGCGTCAGGCTCGCCATCGCCGGGGATGCCGCTGTCCGCCGCGATCACGACCCGCGCGAGCGCGCGGTGGCTGCGGAACAACGGACCTTCTGTGCGCACCGCTCGCGCGATGGCGAAGGACAGCACCGCGGCCACACACGCCACGGTGAGCGCCTTGCGCAACTCGATCACATCACCAAGGTGGCCAATGATCTGCGGCATGATGAGCCCGGCCACGGTGGCGAAGGACGACACGGCAGCCACGCGTGCGGCGGACTTGCTGGGATCGTCGGAGGCCGCGGAGAAGCCGATGGGCACGCCGAGTCCCGCACCAAGGCCCCACAGCACCATGGCCGCGGGCACCGCCCAGAACACGGGGCTGAAGGCGAACAACAGGACTCCGGCAAAGACGAGCACGGCGCTGACCCGCAGCGACACCACGCGGCCCGCGCGCCCGATGATGTGTGCCCCAAAGCCGCGCGTGGTGACCATCGCCACCACGAACACCCAGTAGGCGATGTCGCCAACGGCCTCGGTGGTGTTGAACGCCTGCACCACCGCGAGCGACGACCATTGCGACGCAGCGCCCTCGATGGTTGATGCTGCGAACACGATCAGACCAATGAGCACTACGCGGCGCTCGCGGTACTCGTTGCGGGCCGTCTTGAATGGGCCTCCGAGCCCGCCGGGAGCGCCATTGGGATTGGGATCACCGTGCACCACCGCCGCGGGGATGATGGCGAGCCGTACCGCGGTGAGCACCAGCGCCACGCCTGCGAAGTGCCACACCGGCGCCACCCCCAGGTGCGACACGAGCGCACCAAACGCGAGACCAACGGCCATGCCAACAGAGAAGGAGGCATGAAAGTGCGGCATCACCGCGCGCCGCATCCAGTGCTCCACATTGGCGGCCTCGGCGTTCATCGAGACGTTGGTGAACGCGAACCCAAACGAGACAAAGAATTGTCCAAAGGCAAACCAGAACTGCGAACCCACCGTGGTGGACCACGCCACCGTGAGGAACGCGGCCAGGTAGACGAAGGACGACCACCACAACACGCGCTTGGTGCCGTGCTTGGCGACCACCCACCCCGTGACGGTGAGGGCAACGAGTGCTCCCATGGCACCGGCAAGCATGAGCAGCGCGAGCCGCCCTGTGGTGACCTCAAGCAGCTCTGCAACGCTCGGCACGCGGCTCACATACGTGCTGAGCAGCACTCCCATGAGCGTGAACAGCCCGAGCACGCCAAAGCGGGCACGGGTAATCCGGGCGGTGGTTGGCGGGGACGTGGACGAACTGACGCTCACGGTGACATTCTCGCGCACCTTGACCACTGGTGCTGACCAAGTGGTAGGTTTCTGCCACGCCACCTTCCAATCGTTTCGAAACTACGCCGCTGGCCCGCTACGCTGGGCCCAAGGTCGAGTGCAAAGGGGAACCGCGTGCCCAAGGTCAAGAAGCCGACAATGGCAGACGTCGCCGCACGAGCAGGCGTGTCACTGTCCACGGTGTCGCTTACCTACTCCGGTGCCGGTCCGATCTCTCCGGACACCAAGGCTCGCGTGGAGCGCGCCGCCGAAGAACTGGGCTACGGCGGCCCCTCGCCGCAGGGTCGCGCCTTGCGGTCCGGCAAGTCAGGGATCGTCGGCGTCATCATCCACGAGAAGTTTGCCCGCAGCTTCCGCGACCCCCTCAACCTGCGCATCCTTGACTCGCTCATCGCCGACTTTGGCGCCATGGGCGTTGGCGTGCTCCTCATCCCTCAGCCCACCGGCGAGCCGGGTGAGCGCACCCTCCTGGACACCGCGGCCATGGATGCCGTGGTGGTCCTGCGCGTGCGCGACCATGACGAGCCCGCCCTGTCCATCGCCCGCCGACGCGGCATCCCGCTCGTCGTCATGGAAGGTCCCGCGCCGGAGGGCGCCGGTTCGCTCGACATCGACGACACGGACGCCACGGTGCGCCTCATCAGCCACCTGCGCGAACTGGGCCACGAGCGCATCGCCACCGTGACCCTGCCCTTTGGCGCCGAGGCCGACACTCGCATCATCACGCGCGACGAGACGGCACGCGCCGCATGGACGCCCATCCACCACCGCCTCGACGCCTTTGAACTCGCCGGCATCGAGCCATGCGTCATCGTCGAGTCCCACGCCTCCGAGGTGGAGGCCGGCATCGTCGCCGGGCACCTCGCGCTCGCGCACGAATCCAACCCCACGGCCATCGTGTGCCAATCGGACCTCCTCGCCGCGGGCGTCATCCTCGCCGCTCGCGAGAAGGGCCTCAGCGTTCCCGACGACCTGTCCGTCACGGGCTTCGACGGCCTTGAGCTTCCGTGGGTCGCCCCCCACGAGGTCACCACGATGAAGCAAGACGGTGCCGCCAAGGGCCACGTGCTCGCTCAAGAAGTCAAGGCGCTTCTCGAGGGCCGCACGCCAGAGCGCGTGCTCATGCCCCTCGAGTTCCGCCGCGGCAACACCACCGGCCCCGTCCCGGCCTAGAGCTGGCCCGACGCTACGGCGGCCTGGGTACGCCCCTCGCCCCAGCGTCGGGCATGGCAAAGGGGCGCCGCCCAGCCGGACGACGCCCCTTCGCGTTGCGCTAGTTGATGAGCGTCTCGATGCCCACCATGGAGAAGTACACGACGAATGCCGCCGCGCCAACCCACATGAGGGGCTTGATCTCCTTGATCTTGCCGGTGCAGGCGCTGATGACCACGTAGGACACGAAGCCAAGGCCGATGCCCGCGGAGATCGAGTAGCCGAACGGCATGGCGATGATGGTCAGGAACGCGGGCACCGCGATGCGGTAGTCGCGCCAATCGAGGTCAACCGCCGAGCGCAGCATCATGAGGCCAACGAGCACGAGCACGGGGGTCGCGGCCTCGAAGGGCACAATCTGTGCCAGCGGCGCGAGGAACACGGCCACGAGGAAGGCGATGCCGGTCACCACGGAGGCGACACCGGTGCGCGCGCCATCGCCCACGCCGGACGCCGACTCGATGTACGCGGTGTTGGACGACACTGACGCGGCACCACCGGCCATGGCGGCAACGGAGTCCACGACGAGGATCGCCTGGGAGTCCTCGGGGATGCCGTCCTCGTCGTTGAGCTCGGCCTCTTCACCGACGGCCGTCATGGTGCCCATGGTGTCGAAGAAGTCCACAACGAGCAGCGAGAAGATGATCAGCAGCACCGTGATGATCGCGGGGCCGTGCGTGAACGCACCCGTGATGCTGAACTGACCAAGCAGGCTGAAGTCGGGAACCAGGTCCCACGAGAGCCCGTCAAAGGACGGCACCACGAGCGACCAGCCACGCGGGTTGGTCACCGAAGACCCCAGGTTGGCCACGGCCTCCACGATGAAGGCCAGCACGGTGCCGGCGGCGATCGTGATGAGCAGCGCGCCGTGCACCTTCTTGACGAGCAGGATCGCACCCAGCAGGATGCCGACCACGAAGATCACGGAGGGCCAGCTGGCAAAGCCCCCGCCTTGGCCGAACGAGCCGGGTGTGGCGCCACTGCCGTCGTCGAGCACCAGCTTGGAGTCCCAGAACGCGATGTACGCAAGGAACAGGCCGATGCCCGCGGCGATGGCCTTCTTGAGTGCCATCGGCACGGCATAGAGGAACTTCAGGCGCAGCTTGGTGAGCACGAGGATAAGCACGATCGCGCCCTCAACGATGATGAGACCCATCGCCTCTGGCCACGTGAACAGCCCACCGCCCACAAGCCCAAACGTCACGTAGGCGTTGAGGCCAAGGCCCGCCGCGATGGCGATGGGGAAGCGGGCGAGCGTGCCCATGAGGATCGTCATGATGCCGGCAACGAAGGCCGTGGCGGCCGCCACCGCTACGACGTTGGGGCCGTCGGGGCTGCCGCCGATGAAGTTGCCATCCTTGTCGGGCAGGGTGCCCAGGATGATGGGGTTGAGCACCACGATGTACGCCATCGTGAAGAAGGTCGTGAGTCCGCCACGGATCTCACGACCGGTCGAGGATCCCCGTGCGGAGATCCGGAAGTAGCGATCGAACCCGCTTGCGGGCGCGGTCTTCTCCTCTGTTTGTGTTTCTGCCATGGCGGAATCCTGGCAGGAACTACCCGGTGGGCGCGCGCTGAACGCACCGGTTGGGCGAAGAATCTACGCGCAGGCGACCACTGCTTGGGCCTTGCCCAGCACGCGATTGCCCTCAAACAGGGCATTCACGTCAATTCGGGCCGTGCGCAGCTCGGGGTCAAGCGCGCCAACGGTGGCCGTGAACGTCACGATCGCGGCACCGGGGTTCGGTACCGGAATGGGGCGGGTGAAGCGCGTCTGGAAGTCCTGGACGTTGCCGGGTCCGGCCCACTCCTCCACCACCGACGCCGCGGTGCCCATGGTGAGCATGCCGTGGGCGATCACGCCCGGCAGCCCCACGGATTGGGCAAAGACGTCGTTGTAGTGGATGGGGTTGAAGTCGCCCGAGGCACCCGCGTAGCGCACCAGGGTGTCGCGCGTGAACTCCACCTCGCGGGTGGCAACCACCTGGCCAACCTCGAGCCCGTCGAAGGCAGGCAGATTCTCGTCGCTCATGCGTCATCCCTTACGGCCAGCGTCGACAGCACCGTGGCAACAGGGTTGCCGTCGGCGTCTTCCAGTTCGGAGCGCGTTGTCACCATGGAGATCCCCGAACGCTGCGCGATGGAGTCGATGTGCACCGTGGTGGAGATCACGTCACCAGCCACGATGGGCCGGTGGTGCGTGAAGCGCTCGTCCGCGTGCACCACCTTGGAGAAGTCCACGCCCACCTCCGGGTCCACGACCACGTGGAACTCAGCGCGCTGCGCAATGATCACCGCGAACGTGGTGGGTGCCACGAGGTCGTCGTAGCCCTCAGCCCGCGCCGCCTCTGGGTTGAAGTGGGCGAATGAGTTGGCGTCCACGGCGTCGGCGAACTCACGGATCTTGACGCGGGTGACCTCGTACGGCTCATGGGGGCCGTACACACGGCCCGCGGCTTCGGGATTGACCGGCATGCTCAAAGCCTAGCCGCGCCCGACGCCGTGGCCGCGCTGGGCAGTCAGAGGCGCCTTGGGAATCACAAAGCGTCCGGCCCCTTCGCGTGAGCGGAGGGGCCGGACGCTCGGGAACAGCTAGATCAGCGGGTCTCGCGGTGCGCCGTGTGCTTGCCGCACTTGGGGCAAAACTTGTTGAGCTCCACACGGTCGGGGTTGTTGCGACGGTTCTTGCGCGTGATGTAGTTGCGGTTCTTGCAGTCCACGCATGCGAGCGTGATCTTGGGACGGACGTCGTTCTTCGCCATGTGAAGCTCCTAGCCTTGTTGGGCACGCGCCCGCTGAAGCGCGCGTATGGGTGCCGTATGCACCCCGTAGCGAGGGCGGGACTCGAACCCGCGACCCCACGATTATGAGTCGTGTGCTCTAACCACCTGAGCTACCCCGCCGGGTGGGGGCGGCATGGCCGCCTTACCGAGCCCCAACAGGGAATCGAACCCTGGACCTTTTCCTTACCATGGAAACGCTCTGCCGACTGAGCTATTGGGGCAACGCCGGTCAAGGATACACGGCCCGACGCTGCCTCACGAAATCGACCAACGTCGCCTGTCGGTGGGGTTGGCTATGGTGGCCGGGTGAGCGCAGACCTGTCCGCCCCGCAGGCGCGGCGCGTGTTCCTCGCGGCGCAAGGGCTCGCGTCCCGCCGCCCGTCTGGGCGCGTCCGCGATAGCGACTTCGCGGCCTATCTGGAGCGGCAGGGCGTGCTGCAGTTGGACTCCGTGAATGTGTTCGCACGCGCGCACTATCTTCCGGTCTTCAGCCGGTACGGCAGCTACGAACCGGGTGCTCTCGACTCCTTCTTGTGGGGCCCTCCGGACGGTCACGGTGCGCATGGCTTTGAGCATTGGGGGCACGAGGCCGCCGTGATGCCGCTGTCGCTGCTGCCGGCCATGCTGCCGCGCATGCGGCGCGAGACGGACTGGGTGCGGTGGACTCGGGAGCGGCTGGAGAGCGACAGGCCCGGCCTCATCGAGCAGGTGCGCACGGCGGTGGCACAGCGCGGCCCTGTGGTGGGCCGCGACCTTGAGCATCTCTCGCCGCGTGAGGGCCCCAAGGGCACGTGGTGGGACTACAGCCATGTGAAGTCCGCGCTCGAATATCTCTTCTTCCGTGGTGATATCGCGGGCTCCAGGGGCACCAACTTTCAGCGCACCTACGACTCCCTGGAGCGCGCGTGGGGCGCCACGGCGGCCCACGCGGCGCCCCTCAGCCTCACGCAGGCGCGCCAGCACTTCTTTGACCATGCCATCGCGGCGGTGGGCATCGGCACGCCGCGAGACATCGCCGACCACTTTCGCCTGCTCGCCCCCAAGTCGCTCACGGCAAGCGGGCTGCGACCGTTCGCTGACTCCGCCGTGGAGCGCGGCTTGGCGCAATGGGTCACGGTTGACGGGTGGGGAGAACCCGCACTGCTCGCCACCGGTGCGCAGGTGCCGGGCCGGGCCACAGCGTCGGCCCTGCTGAGCCCCTTTGATCCCGTGTGCTGGTACCGCCCACGCCTTGAGCGAATGTTCGCCGTCGACTACCGCATTGAGATCTATACCCCGGCGCCCAAGCGCATCTACGGGTATTACTGCCTGCTGTTCCTCATGGGTGACGACATCGTGGCGCGCGTGGACCTCAAGGCGGATCGCAAGGCGGGAGTGCTGATCGTTGCCGCCGCGTGGCGCGAGCCCGTCACCGCGCCCGGCGCACGGCGCAGGCCCACCACGGCGGTTGCCGCCGCACTTGCCGCGGAGCTGCGGTTGGCCGCGAGGTGGCAAGGCCTGGACGACGTTGTGGTGGCGCCGCGGGGCGATCTCGCCAGTGCACTGAGTGTGGCCTTGCTGGCGCCAAGCAAAAGTGCGCAATCGTCACTAATGTGAGGAAATAATCGCCTCAACGATGAGGCGCCTCACCCCGGGAGCGACGATGACCGCCTCGACACCACCCTCTCCACTCAACAAGCGAGTGCTCGCCATCACCATCGGCGCGGCGCTCGGGGGCTTCCTCTTTGGCTTCGACTCGTCCGTCATCAATGGCGCCGTGTCCTCGATCCAAGACGCGTTTTCGCTCAGCGAGGGCCTCAAGGGCTTTGCCGTGGCATCCGGACTGCTGGGATGCGCGGTAGGCGCATGGTTCGCCGGCGGCCTCGGCGATAGGTGGGGACGCATCCGCGTCATGGTGCTCTCCGCCGCACTGTTCTTTGTCTCGGCAATCGGCGCCGGCCTGGCCCAAGGCGTGTGGGACCTCGTGCTGTGGCGCGTGATCGGCGGGCTCGCGATAGGCGCGGCGTCCGTCATAGCGCCCGCGTACATCGCGGAACTCGCGCCGGCGGCGTTCCGCGGCCGCCTCGCCTCGCTGCAGCAGATGGCGATTGTGCTTGGCATCTTCGCGGCCCTGCTGTCCGATCAGCTCCTCCAGAGCGTTGCCGGTGGAGCGGACCAGGAGCTGTGGCTGGGGCTTGAGGCGTGGCGATGGATGTTCATCGTTGGCGTCATTCCCGCCCTGGTGTACGGATGGGCGGCCTTCACCTTGCCGGAGTCGCCGCAATACCTCGTGGCGAGGCGCCGCCCCGATGAAGCCGCACGTGTTCTCGTGGAGTACACGGGCGAGGCGGACCCCGCGACCAAGATCGCCGCGATCACCGCGAGCCGCGGCGAGGCCAAGGGATCGCTGGCGGACTTGCGCGGGCCGCGCTTTGGCCTCAAGCCCATCGTGTGGATCGGGATCATCTTGTCCGCGCTGCAGCAACTCGTGGGCATCAACGTGATCTTCTACTACTCCACCACGCTGTGGGAGTCCGTTGGGTTCTCTGAGGACGACGCGTTCCTCACCTCCACCATCACCTCGGTGACGAACATCATCGTCACCATCGTGGCCATCCTGCTCGTGGACAAGATCGGCAGGCGGCTGCTCCTGCTCATCGGTTCTGCGGGCATGTTCGTGATGCTGGCTCTCATGGCGGTGGCGTTCTCCACCGCCACACTCGACGCCGACAATGTGGCGCATATGTCCGACGCGTGGTCCCGGGCGGCGCTCATTGGCGCCAACGGCTTTGTGGTGTTCTTTGGAGCCTCGTGGGGGCCCGTGATCTGGGTGCTGCTTGGCGAGATGTTCCCCAACTCCATCCGTGCGGTGGCGCTCGCAGTGGCCGCAGCCGCGCAGTGGCTCGCAAACTTCACCGTCACGATGACGTTCCCGCCGCTCGCCAATCTCTCGCTCGCGGTGGCATACGGCTTCTACGCCGTGATGTCGTTCGTGTCCTTCTTCTTCGTGTGGCGCAAGGTCCGCGAGACCAAGGGCATGGAGCTCGAGGCGATGACCGACTCTGCCACCCAACCGGCTAGCGCATAGCGAGCATCTTGCGGCGACGCCGCACACCCACCTCGCCGATGATCACGATGATGAGCGCGATGATGAACATCAGCGTGCCGATCACGTTCACCTGCATGGGCAGCGACCGTTGCGCGGCGCCCCATACGTACATGGGGAACGTCACGGTCTGGCCGGAGTTGAGGTTGGTGATGATGAAGTCGTCGAAGGACAGCGAGAAGCTCAGCAGCGCGGCACCGAGGATTCCGGGGAACACCAGCGGGAATGTCACGCGCCAGAACGTCTGCGACTCGCTCGCATAGAGGTCCATTGCCGCCTGCTCCAGGTTGGTGTCGAGCCCCGAGAGCCGCGACTTGACCGTCACCACCACAAAGGACAGGCAGAACATGATGTGCGCGATGAGGATGGTCCAGAATCCCAAGTTGCCGCCTTGCTTGGCGGCGATGAACAGCGCCAGCAACGACGAACCCATGACGATCTCGGGCGTGGCCATCGGCAGGAACAGCACCAGGTTCATGGTGCCGCGACCCGTGAAGCGGTGACGCACCAGGCCAAAGGCCGCGAGGGTGCCAAGGATCGTGGCAACGACCGTGGCAAGGATGGCGATCTGGACGCTTGTTACGACCGACTGGCACATGCCGTCGGGCGCACACGGGTGCAGCCAGTTCTCCCACGTGAACTTCTGGAACTTGTACAGATTGCGGTGCTCAGACGAGTCGTTGAACGACATCAGCGCCACGATCATGTTGGGGATGTACATGTAGACGATGACGAGCACGCCCAGTAGGAGCGCCCCGTTCTTCGCAAACCAGCGGCCGATGCTCGCCATTACAGGAGATCCTCCGTTCCCGCCTTGCGGATGTAGAGCATGACGAATACCACGATGATGACCATGAGGATCACCGACAAGGCACCCGCCGTGGCGTAGTCACCGGTGGTCGTGAAGAGCGACTGGATGACGTTGCCGACCATGCGTTCGTTGGGACTGCCGAGGAGGTCGGCGTTGATGTAGTCGCCCGACGCCGGGATGAAGGTCAGCAGTGTTCCGGCGACGACGCCGGGAAGGGCCAGCGGCCACGTCACCCTGAAGAAGGTCTTGGCCGGATTGGCGTAGAGATCGCTCGACGCCTCGTGCAGCCGGGTGTCGATCTTCTCCAGGCTCGCGTACAACGGCAGGATCATGAACGGCAAGAAGTTGTACGTTAGGCCCGCCACCACGGCAACCGGCGTTGCCAGGAGGCGACCGTCCGGTCCCAAAATATGCAGCGCCTGCATGGTGTTGACCACCCAGCCGTCGTCGGCGAGGATCAACTTCCACGACAGCGTGCGCAAGAGGAAGCTCGTGAAGAACGGTGCGATGACGAGCACCAGCATCACGTTCTTCCAGCGTCCCGCCTTGAACGCGATGGCGTAGGCGAGCACGAACCCGAGGATGATGCAGAAGAACGTGGCGAGCGCCGCGTACCACAGCGACCGGAGCATGACCGGCCAGTAGTCGCTGATCGCATTCCAGTAATTCGCGAAGTGCCACGTCATGTCGTAGCCCGTGAGCACCGAGCCCTTGGGATCGAACAGCGACGTCGCCAGCAGCGAGTACAGCGGAACTACAAAGAACAGGCCAAGCCACACCGCCGTCGGGATGATGAGTAGATAGCCGGTGCGGCGGCGCGACAGCGGTGCCACGTCAGTCCTCCTCGCGACCCGCGTCGACGTCTTGCGAGGCGTCGAGCAGGAACGCAAACTCGGGCCGCCAGGAGACGTCGACCTGTGTTCCGGGCGGCAGGATGCCGCGCTTGCCGGTGTTCTGCTCGTGACACAGCATCTCGTTACCCCACGGCATCTTGACGAGGTACTGAGTGGAGACGCCCATGAAGCTCGAGTCCACGACCACCGCACCGGTCATGTGGTTTCCAGGGGCGTCGATGGGTTCGCCAGCCGGCGCAATGAGCACCTTCTCCGGGCGAATGCCCACCCACCCCTTGCCGGTGTCCGCATGCGCGCGGTCCTGGTGGATCGAGATGATCGTGCCGTGCATGTCCACCTTGACCATGCCACCCTCTTTGCCGATGATCGTGCCGGCGATGAGGTTGGACTGGCCAAGGAAGTTGGCGACGAACGTTGTAGCAGGGTTCTCGTACAGCTCGGCGGGGGAACCCATCTGCTCGATGACACCCTGATTCATGACCGCAACAGTGTCGGCCATCGTCATGGCCTCCTCTTGGTCGTGGGTGACGTGCACGAAGGTGATGCCCACCTCGTTCTGGATCTGCTTGAGCTCAATCTGCATGGCGCGGCGCAGCTTGAGGTCAAGCGCGCCGAGCGGCTCATCAAGCAAGAGCACCTCGGGACGGTTGATGAGCGCCCGCGCCAGCGCAACGCGCTGCTGTTGGCCGCCGGAGAGCTGAGCGGGACGCTTGTCCGCCTGGGCCGTGAGCTCGGTGAGCTCCAGCATGTCCTTGACCTGCTGGGTGGTCTCCTTGATGCCGCGCCGCTTGAGGCCAAAGGCCACGTTCTCGGAAATCGTCAGGTGCGGGAAGAGCGCGTAGTTCTGGAAGACCGTGTTGACGGGCCTGCGGTACGGCTTGTCGTAGGTGATCTCTTGGTTGCCAATGGTGATGGAGCCGTCCGTGGGTTCCTCAAGACCGGCAACCATGCGCAGCGTCGTCGTCTTGCCGCACCCGGAGGGCCCTAGCAAGGCAAAGAACGATCCTGCGGGGATATGCAGGTCCAGTGACTTCACCGCCTGGAAGCCATTGGGGTAGGTCTTTGTCAGGCCCGTGAGCTTCAGGTCACGGGTCGTCTCGCTAGCCACCTGAGACATCGGCGAACTCTCCTTCGTACTCGCGCATCTGGTACTCCTCCAGGGCCTTGAAGGGGTGGGTCTTGGACAGGTAATCCTCCGTGGGGAAGATCAACGGGTTGTCTACGAGCGAGGGGTCGATGTCCTCCATCGCCTCTCGGGCTCCCTCGACGGGGCACACGTACCAGACCCAGGCCGCCAACAGGGCGGCGTTCTCGGGCTGGTAATACCAGTCAATCCACCGCTCGGCGTTGAGCTTGTGGCTTGCCATGTTGGGGACGAGCATGTTGTCGGCCCACACCATCATGCCCTCGTCTGGCGGGAGGAACACGAGGTTCTCGTCGTCCGCGGCCGCAACGTCTCCCGACCACGCCATGCATGCGGCGATGTTGCCGTTGGCGAGGTCGTTGACGTACTCGTTGCCGGTGAAGGCACGGATCTGGCCGTCGTTGCGCGCCTTGCGCAACTTGTCCATCGAGTTCTCCCACTGGTCTTGCGTGAAGTCGGCGGGGTCGTGGCCTTCGCTCAGCAGGATGAGGCCCATGGTGTCGCGCATCTCGGTGAGGAGCGTGACCTTGCCCTTGAGGTCTGGCCGGGTCAAAAGCTCGGTGATGGTCCGCACCTCGCCCACGAGCGACTTGTTGTATGCCAGGCCCGTGAAGCCGGCCTGCCAGGGCGCCGAGTAGGTGCGATCCGGATCCCAGTTCATCCCGCGCAGCGACGAGATGAGGTTCTTGTCGACGTTGGGGATGTTCGCCTTGTCCAGCGGCTGGATCCACCCCATCTGAATCATGCGCGCAGCCATCCAGTCCGTCAGCATGAAGAGGTCACGCTTCGTGGGCTGGCAGGTGCCGAGTTGGTTGACGACCTTGGCGAAGAACTCCACGTTGTCGTTGATGTCCGCAACGTAGGTGAGGTCGATCCCGTAGTGCTTGGCGAACAGCGTTGAGGTGGACTCGTAGCCGTCGTCGTCGGTGTCGATGTACTCGGGCCAGTTGGAGACGATGAGCCGCTTGTCTTGGTCCGAAAGGTCTGGGGCGATGCACTTCAGGGGATCCTGTTGCTTGCCAGGGGTTGAAAACAGGGGCAACGTGGCGAGGCTTGCCACCCCGAGCGCACCCCCAACCAGCACATTACGTCGTGAAACGCCGCCCCCAGCACGGTCCATGTCCGCCACTGATCACTCCCTCGTTCCGGCGCATCATTGCAAGCCGATTTCCTGATACTGGCAGAAGGCGCGGCTCCTCACCATTCGAAACGCGAATTTTTCTTGCGTTCTGCGCCACTTTGCGCATGATTCCGTCTCATCGTGCACGGTTGCTGTGTCCCGTGCCGGCCCTTTGACGCCCGACGCTGGGGCGAGAACACTGTTCCCATGGCTTCCGCGCCGCGCGGCTACGACGACGTCTCCTTGTGGCTTGCTACCTGCGGCGACGACCTCAGCCCGCGCCCGGGCCTTCCCGGTGACCTCGATGTTGACGTCGCGATCGTCGGAGCTGGCTTCACGGGCCTGTGGACGGCCTACTACCTCAGCGCCGCCCGGCCAGACCTGACCATCGCCGTACTGGAGCGTCAGATCGCCGGGTTTGGAGCGTCGGGCAGGAACGGCGGCTGGGCGTCCGCACTGTTCCCCAGCTCTACCGCGCACCTGGCACGCGAGCACGGCCGCGAGGCCGCCCAAGCCCAGCACCAGGCCATGCGCGCGTCCATCGACGAGGTGATCCGCGTTGCCGAGCATGAAGGCATTGACGCGGACATTGCCAAGGGCGGCACCGTGACGCTCGCCCGCACTCAGGTGCAACTGCGGCGCGCGCGGGAAGCCGTGGAGCACGCGCATGCGTGGGGCGAGCCTGAGCATGTGCTGCTCGACGAGTCCGGTGCCCGGGAGCGCGTCAACGCCTCGGGCACCCTTGGCGGCATGTTCACGCCTGATTGCGCGGCCGTGCACCCCGCAAAGCTCGTGCGCGCCCTGGCGCGAGTGGTGAGCGCCCGCGGCGTAAAGATCTACGAGCAGACCCCCGTGCTCGCGATCGAGCCGCACACGGTGACCACCGCGCACGGAGTCGTCACCGCCCAGCACGTGGTGCGCGCCACCGAGGGCTACACGCCACAGCTGGCGGGTCACCGGCGCACCATCGCACCCGTGTACTCGCTCATCGTTGCCACGGCGCCGCTCCCGCGCGCGGTCTGGGACGAGATTGGACTTGCACACCGCGAGACTTTTGCCGACTTTCGCCACCTCATCATCTACGGACAGCGCACCGCGGATGATCGGCTCGTGTTCGGCGGGCGCGGCGCCCCCTACCACTTTGGCTCACGGATTCGCCCGGAATATGACCGCCACGAGCGCGTGCACCGCTCGCTGCAGGCCACGCTCGTGGACCTCTTCCCCGTCCTGGCCGACGCTCCCATCACCCACCGCTGGGGCGGCAACCTGGGCATCGCACGCGACTGGCACGCCTCCGTTGGCCTTGACCGGGCCACGGGCCTGGCATGGGCGGGCGGCTATGTGGGCGATGGGGTGACCACCACCAACCTTGCCGGGCGCACGCTGCGGGACCTCATTCTTGGCCACGACTCCGAGCTCACCGCCCTGCCGTGGGCACACCACCGTTCGCGCTCGTGGGAAGTGGAGCCGCTGCGCTGGCTCGAGGCAAACGCGGGGCTCACCGCGATGTCCCTCGCCGATGCAGAGGAGCGCATCACGGGCCGCCCAAGCCTCGTGGCGCGCGCCATGGCACCGCTCATGGGAGGGCACTCGGGGTGACGGCCCCCGGGACGCGAAAACGGCCCGACGCTGTAGCGTCGGGCCGTAGCCGTGGCGGGTGAGGGATTCGAACCCCCGTAGCTCTCGCAGCTGATTTACAGTCAGCCCCCTTTGGCCGCTCGGGTAACCCGCCAGTGCCCTGCCCACAAACGCAAGCGGGGCGCATGGAAGGATAGCAAGATGTTGACCCTGGGCGCGAACTCGCGCCCCCG
>Ga0222423_1000193_pt1 | contig 54533 bp, 44 predicted proteins | sample 3A0metagenome_FD_182472 | JGI IMG/M metagenome (GOLD analysis project Ga0222423, IMG submission 182472) | Enriched microbial communities from leaf-cutter ant dump, University of Wisconsin, Madison, United States - 3A0 (version 2) | ecosystem: Environmental > Terrestrial > Nest > Insects nest >...
GAGGATGGCACGTTGGGGTCGTGGTCGGCTAACGGCAGTCCTACGCTCACGTATGGCGCGGATCCGGCCGACGCTGCCAACCAGGTGTTGACCGTCACGGGCCGCACGCAGGGCTACTTTGGCATTCAGTCTCCGGTTGGCGCGTTTGCCGAGGGCGTGGAGTACACGGTCACGGCGAAGGTGCGTACGGATGGGGTGAGCGGTGCCGCGCATTTCACGTTCAACGAGCCCGGTGCCTCTAATGAGTATTCGTGGGTGGGCAACACCGCCACGGGCACCGCCGGGGAGTGGCAGACCGTCACGGGCACCTTCACTCCTGGCGCCAACGCCTCGAGCGCCAAGCTCTACGTTGAGGTAGAAGGCTTGCTCGACTACTCCATCGACGACATCACCATCACCTACCTCAGCGCGCGTGCCGAGGGCCCCGTGCCCGGCACCGTGGTGGTCAACGCGGACTTTGAGGACGGCACCTTGCAGGGCTGGGAACCTCGCGTGGCCGACGCCGGCGCGCACACGGTGGGCGTCACCACGGACGAGGCCCACGGTGGAACGCATGCGGCGCTCGTGAGCGACCGCACCTCGCAAGGCAGTGGCATTGGGCTCAACGTTGACGGGCTCTTGCTTCCCGGTCAGCAGTATGAGTTGACCGCTTGGGTGAGGTTCCTCACCACGCCCACCGACCGGATCGACTTCACCGCGCAGACGGGTGCCAGCACCTTTACGACGCTGGGACAGTTCCCTGACGTCGCCGCGGACGGCTGGACCAAGATCTCCACGAAGTTCTCGGTGAGCTCCGGCGACCGCGCCTTCATCTACTTTGAGACCAAGTGGTCCAGCGCGGACGCGATCGGCAACACCACGCCCTTCCTGATCGATGACATCGAGATCAAGGTGCCGGACGCCGTAGCCATCCAGGATCTGACACCCATCAAGGACACCGTTGACTTCAACGCGGGCGTTGCCATCGACCAGCGGGAGACCGTAGGTGCGCCGTCGCAGCTTCTCCTGAAGCACTTCAACCAGATCACGCCAGAGAACTACATGAAGCCGGAGGCCTGGTACGACGCCGAGGGCAACTGGGCGCCGAACTCCGCACAGATCGACCCCCTGATGGACTTCGCCAAGGCCAACGGGATCGGCGTGTATGGGCACGTGCTCGTGTGGCACAGCCAGACCCCAGACTGGTTCTTCAAGGACGGCGACCGTGACCTGACAAACTCGGACGCGGACAAGGTCTTCATGCGCGAGCGCCTCCACACCCACATTCGCAACGTGGCGCACTACCTCTCGCAATGGGGCGCATTCGGAGACGACAACCCCATCAAGGCGTTTGACGTTGTCAACGAGGTGGTCAACGACGGCGCATCCGAGTCTACGAACGGGCTGCGGAACTCGCGCTGGTACCAGATCTTGGGCGAGGAGTTCATCGCCGACGCCTTCCGGTACGCGGAAGAGGAGTTCAACGGTGAGTTCGCCGCCCCAGGGGCTCAGCGACCGGTGAAACTCTTCATCAACGACTACAACACCGAACAGTCCGGCAAGCGAGACCGGTACCTTGCCCTCGTTGATCGGCTGCTCGCCGCCGAGGTGCCGATCGACGGCATTGGTCACCAGTTCCACGTGAGCCTAGCCACGCCCGTGTCGGCGCTCGACGAGGCCCTGACCGACGCGTCGGGCCGTGGGCTGGTCCAGGCCGTCACCGAGTTCGACGCGCCAACCGGCACGCCGACCTCCGCGGCCAAGTACATTGACCAGGGCTATTACTACCGCGACGCGTTCCAAGTGTTCCGTTCCCACCACGACCTGTTCTCGGTCACGGTGTGGGGCCTCAATGACTCGAGGTCGTGGCGCAACTCGAGCGGTGGGCCGCTCGTCTTCAACGACTCGTTCCAGGCCAAGCCCGCGTACTTCGGCATCGTGGAGCCGTCGGGTCTTGAGGACGAACTGCCGGCGCGCCAGCGCACCGCCAACTCGTTCCAGGGAACCGTTCCTGCGACGCCTGCTGGCGTAGCGTCGGGCGACTGGAAGCTGTTGCCGCTGCTCCCGGTCGGCGACCACGCGGGCTTCCAAACCCGCTGGGCCACCGATCACCTGACGGTATACGTGCAGGTGGCCGACGCTACGGACACCGCCTCCGACGCGGTCACCGTTCAGGTGGGTGACCAGAGCTACACCCTGCCAAGGGACGGCGGCTCGCTGGGAGCCGTGGTGGAGACGCCGGGCGGCTACAGCGCCGTTGTGCACGTGCCCCTTGCCTCCGCGGTTGAGGGCAACGCCGTACAACTCGACGTCAGGGTCACCGATGGCGTCGACACGGCGGGCTGGAACAGTCCCGGCGTGACAGGCACGGTCACGCTCGTGGAGCCGTTGTCTCACGTCGATGTGCCGCAGGCCGCCGTGGCGCCCGTCATCGACGGCACCAAGGACGCGGTCTGGAGCACCGCGAGCACCGTCCAGACCCTCAAGCAGGTACAGGGCACCGGCGGCGCCATCGGCACCTTCCACGTGCTGTGGAAGGACCAGACGCTCTACGTGTACGCGCAGGTGGCGGATCCCACGGTGGACACCACCGGCTCCGATCCGTGGATCCAGGACTCCGTGGAGATCTATGTAGACGGCGGCAATGCCAAGAACGGCTCCTACCGCTACGACGACACGCAGATTCGCATCAGCGCCGACGGTGCGGTGTCCTTCGGCACCGGCGACGAGCCCTTCCAGGCTGGACGCCTGCAGTCCTCGGCCAAGCGCGTTGCGGGCGGCTACGTGGTTGAGGCGGCGATCAGTCTCCTCGCGTACGGCGGACTGGGATCCGTGCAGGGCCTCGACGTGCAGGTAAACGACGCCACGGACGGTGCGCGCACGGCGATCCGCAACTGGGCCGAGCCCACTGGCACGGGCTACCAGACCACCGAGCGCTGGGGTGTGGCGAGCCTGGTCGCGGCGAGCCCCGTGACGCAGCCTGCCTTCACCCCCGTCATCAAGGGTTCCGCGGTGGTGGGCACCACGTTGTCCGTCACGGGACTGCCCACGGGTACCACGCTGACCTATCAATGGCTGCGCAACGGTGCGGCGATCAGCGGTGCCACCAAGGCGACGTACAAGCTTGGTGCGGCGGATGCCGGCAAGCGGATCAGCGTGCGGGTCACGAGCAGCGCGGCGGGCATGGTGACACGCACGCAAACCTCGGCGGCCACGGCTGTGGTGCTCAAGACCTTCACCAAGGTCAAGGCGCCCACGATCACGGGTGCCGCCAAGGTGGGCCATCGCCTCACCGCCAAGGTGCCGGCGTGGTCTCCCGTGGCCAAGTTCACGTACCAGTGGTACTCGAATGGCATGGCCATCAAGGGAGCGACCAAGTCCACCTTCACACCCACCCGTAAGCAGGCCGGCACCACCATCACGGTGAAGGTCACGGGATCCAAGAGCGGCTACAAGACGGTGGCCAAGGTCTCGGCAGGCAAGAAGGTGCCGCTGCTCAAACTGACCACCTACCGTTCGGGTCTGCACGGACTCACGAAGGTGGGCGGCACCCTCCGGGTCACTCCGGGTGCGTCGCGCCCGGTGGCGACCACCAAGACCTACCAGTGGTACGTCAACGGCAAGGCCGTGAAGGGGGCCACCAAGTCCACCTACCTGGTGAAGGCTGCTGACAAGGGCAAGCGCATCACCGCGAAGGTGACGTATCGCGCGCAGGGCTTCGCGACCAAGGTCGTGGTGGTAGGACCCTCGTACCGAATCGCGGCGCGCTAACGAGGGGCGTCGCCGACGCTGGCACGGTCTGCCTCTCTGGCCGTGACCCAGCGCCGGTGGCGCCCTGCGCCGTTCACCGGCAGTGCCCACTCACCCTCCACATGCAGCAAGCGGGTGCCTGGCGACTCGAGCCACCGCGAGACGAGTTCACGTTCTTCGACGAGCACCGTAACGGGGACATCGAGCGAACGGGTACGGCCGAGCAGGCGATCGGCGGCACGCCACACTCCGGACTCCACGTGCTCTGTGCCCACCAGTGCACCCTCGGCGAACGCCGCGACGTCCCACCCGGTGCCCACGCGGCGCACGGCGACAATGGTGCAGCGAGACAGCGCATCCAGGCGTTGTGAGCGCATTGCACCCTCGATGAAGGCGCTCACGCCGTCGCGCAATTGTGCCGCGCGTTCAAAGTTCAGGCTGTCGGCATGTGCCGCGATGGCGGCCTCGATGGTGGAGACCATGGTGCTGGGATCCTGAGTGAGGGCAGAGCGGGCGGTGGCGACCACGTCGTCGTAATCAGACTCGACGCCGAGGACGCACGGTGCCGAACAGGCGCCGAGGTCCTTCAGCAGGCACGCACGGGCGGTAGGACGCGGATGAGCGGGAAGGCGAGTGGTGCAAGTACGCACCCCGAGCGCCACCTGTGCCACCTCGATGGCGAGCCGGGCATCGCCCGCTCCGCGCATGGGCCCCAGCACAGCATCCCCTCGCCCCGCCGAGCGGGCGACGCTCAATCGCGGAAAGCGCTCGTCTGTGAGGCGCACCCATGCGGTGCGTTCCGGGCGAGCGGAACGCCGGTTGTAGCGAGGCCGAAACTCGTCGATGAGACGCACCTCGCGCACGTTGGCCTCGAGCTCTGTGGCGCACACGATGGTGTCCACCGACACCGCGAGCTCGAGCATGTCACGCACGCCCCGACGCTGTTCCGCGCGGGTGAAATACGACTTGACGCGAGATCGCAGGTTCTTGGACGTTCCCACGTAGAGCCGCTCACCGCGAGGACCGCGAAAGATGTACACGCCGGGCTTGCTCGGCACGGCGTCGGCCATGCGGGCCTTCTTGCGGACGGATTCGGGCATGGGGTTGCGCAGCGCATCGAGGTCTTCGCGATGGGTGATGCCGAAGGCCGCGAGCCGTTCAAACATCTTGTGCATGATCTGGGCGGTGGCACGCGCATCCTCGAGCGCGCGGTGATTGGGGGTGACGGTGGTGCCGAACACGCGTGCGAGCGTGGACAGCTTCTTGTTGGGCGCCTCCTCCTTGGTGGTGGCCCTGCGTGCAAGCGTCACCGTGTCGACAACCTCGTTGCCGGGCCACGCGTAGCCGTGGGTGCGGCACGCGGCCCTCAAGAACCCGGTGTCAAACGGTGCGTTGTGCGCCACGATCACGGCATCGCCGAGAAATTCGAGGAACGCGGGGAGTACCTCGGCAACCGGCGGTGCCGCCACGACCATGGCGTCGGTAATGCCCGTGAGCGCCACGATCATGGGTGGAATGGGATGCCCGGGATTGACGAGGGTCTGGAATTCGCCGATGACTTCACCGCCGCGAGTCTTTACCGCCCCGATCTCGGTGATGGCGCTCGCCGTTGGGCTGCCACCCGTGGTCTCGAGGTCCACCGTGACAAAGGTGGTCTGCGACAGCGGCTCGCCAAAGTCGTCGAGCGCGCGCTGCAGATGCAGCAACTGCTCCACGGTGGACGAGGGCGATGTGGCCATGCATCGAACCTACGCCGAGGCACTGACACGGGTCGTGTCAGTGGTCGTCTTTAGCCTGGTGGCATGATCATTGATTGCGATACCTGCGAAGTGCGCGGCGCCGCCTGTGCGGACTGCGTTGTCACGTTTCTCACCATCGGCATGGGGCCGCCGGCACCCGTCGTCGAACTCGACGGTGAGATCACCGCGGCCGTCACCGCACTTGCCGCTGGCGGGCTGGTGCCGCCGTTACGGCTTGTGGAGCGCCACGCTGGTTAGTGCCACGGTGGGTAGCGCCTAGCTACGAGCCGACGTTGTGGCCGGCCGCAGCGTCTCCACCGGCTCCGCGGTTGTCGCGGTAGAGGCTTTCCACGGCGTCCGCATAGTCGCGCAGCACGAGCGCACGCTTCACCTTGAGCGACGGCGTGAGGTAGCCGTTGGCGATGGTGAAGTCCGTGGTGAGCACCTCGTATTTGCGGATTGACTCTGCCCGCGAGACCACCGTGTTGGTGCGCTCCACCGCCTTGTCGAGGTGCTCAAGAATGATGGGGCTCTTCGCCGCCTCCTCGAGCGTCATGGACGGGAACCCGTGACTCTTGAGCCATCCGGGAAGCGCCTCCTCGTCAAGGGTGATGAGCGCGCCGATGAACGGGCGGGCGTCGCCGACCACCACCACTTGACTCACAAGCGCATAGGCACGCAACCGGTCTTCGAGTACCGCGGGCGCAACGTTCTTTCCACCGGCGGTGACAATGATTTCCTTCTTGCGGCCGGTAAGGAACAGGTACCCGTCCTCATCCTCATAGCCCACGTCGCCGGACCTAAACCATCCGTCCTCGAAGGCCTCCGCGGTGGCCTCCGGGTTGTGGTGGTAGCCGTCAAAGACGATGGGACCGCGCATGAGCACCTCGCCGTCCTCGGCGATCTTCACCTCGAGGCCAGAGAGCGGCAGCCCAACGGAACCGATCTTGGACAACGTGGGCCGGTTGACGTGCGACGCCGCCGTGGTCTCCGTGAGTCCGTACCCCTCGAGCACGGTGATGCCGAGCCCCCGGTAGAAGTGCCCAAGGCGCGCGCCAAGCGGGGCGGAGCCGGACACCGCCCACTGGGCCCTGCCACCCACGAGCTCCATGATGCGATGCAACACCAGCTTGTGCGCGAGCTTGTGCCGCAACGTGAGCGCCATGCCGGGGCCCGAGGGGGAGTCGAGCGCCACCGAATAGTCGATGGCCTGCTTTGCCGCCCAGCGGAAGATCTTGACCTTGCCGCCGGCCGCCGCGGTCTGTTCCGCGCCGTTGTAGACCTTCTCGAACACGCGCGGAACGGCCACCAACAGCGTCGGCTTGAAGGAGCCAAGCAGGGGCACAAGCTTGCCGGAATCGGGGCAGAACCCCACCACAACGCCCGTGGCGAGCAGCACGATCTCGATGAGGCGGGCAAACACGTGGGCGAGCGTCATGAACAGCACGGTGCTCGCACCGTCCTGGAAGAGCACCTCAGGAAGCGCCTGCTGGATGCCGCGCGTGTGATGCACAAAGTGGAAGTGGTTGAGGCGAACACCCTTGGGCCGTCCCGTGGTGCCGGACGTGTAGATGATGGTCGCAAGGTCGTCGAGCCCCACCTTGGCGGAGCGACGCTCGATCTCCGCCACATCGCCGCCGTGACCCAGCCGGTACAGCTCCTCGAGCGCGCCCTCATCGATGACGTGAACGTGTTCAAGCGGCGACTCGCGCAGCGCGGCAACCGCCCGGGCCAGTTCCGCGTGCTTGGCGGTCTCCACAAAGACCCGCGTCACGTTGGCGTCGGAGGCGATCCAGTCGATCTGGTCCTGTGAGGAGGTGTCATAGATCGGCACCGGGATGGCGCCAACGGACCACAGCGCAAAGTCGATGATGGTCCACTCATAACGAGTCCTCGCCATGATGGCAACACGATCGCCCTCGCGCACTCCCAGCGCGATAAGGCCCAGCGCCGCGCGCCGCACCATATCCATTGCCTCGTCACCGGACACGTCATGCCAGGCGAGGTCGGCGTCGTGCCACCGGAACACGGGCTCCGCGCCGCGCGCGGTCCACCCTCCTTGGGCAAGCGCCATGATGTTCGGCGGAAGGTCTTCCGTCAGGGTAGGCATCGTTGTCTCTCCCGTGGCTCAGCGTCGGTGACGGAAACGATACCCTCATGGCAGGTCCTGATACTGACGAAAGGCAGGGATTGTGCACGCGGTCGGAGTGGACATTGGTGGCACCAAGATCGCCGTAGGTGTGGTCGACGAGCACGGCGCCATCCTCGCCAAGACCAAGCGCAAGACGAATCCGCGCGATCCCCAGAGCATCGATCTGGCAATCGCCGACGCCGTCGCCGAACTCGCGGTGAACCACGAGTTCCATGCGGTGGGCCTTGCCGCTGCCGGTTTTGTGTCGTCGGATAGGACGCGCGTGTTGTTCGCGCCCAACATCTCCTGGCGCGAATATCCGCTTGCCCAGAAGGTCGCAAGCGCCATCGGCAGGTCTGACATGCACGTCGTCGTGGAGAACGATGCGAATGCCGCCGGCTGGGCGGAGTATGCCTATGGGTCCGGCACGGACGCCCGCAACATGCTCATGCTCACCATCGGCACGGGCCTTGGCGCAGCGATCGTCGCCGATGGCGTGATGCTGCGCGGTGCCTATGGCTTTGCGGCCGAGCTTGGCCACGTGCGCGTGGTCCCGGACGGCGAGCCGTGTGGTTGCGGTCAGCGTGGCTGCTGGGAGCAGTACGCCTCGGGATCGGCGCTCACGCGCGAGGCCCGCAGGGGCGCGGCCGCACGGCCCGACGCTGCCGCGGCTCTGCTTGCGGCCGCCGGTGGCGAGGTGGATGCCATCACGGGTCCGCTTGTCACCGAGCTCGCCTTCACGGGCGACGAGTTTTGCGTTGCGCAATTGGCCGAGTTGGGGCGGTGGATCGGTGAGGGCTGTGCCTCCCTGGCGGCGGTCCTCGACCCAGAGCTGTTCGTGGTGGGAGGCGGCGTCATCGGTGCCGGAGACCTGCTGCTTGACCCGGCCCGAGTCGCCTTCGCGAGCCACCTGTCTGCCGCTGGCCACCGCACCACGGCACCCATCGTCGCCGCGGCGATGGGCAACGACGCGGGTATCGTGGGAGCGGCGGCGCTCGCACGACTGGAGTCTTGATGTACTACAACGCGTTCAAGTACGTACTGCTTGGACCGGGCCTCAAGGTCTACTACGACCCTTGGCACGAGGGGCTGGAGAACATCCCCGACAAGGGCGGTGCAATTCTCGCGTCCAACCACCTGTCCTTCTCCGATTCGATCTTCTTGCCGCTCGTCATGAAGCGCAAGGTGGTGTTCCTGGGCAAGTCCGAATACTTCACCGGCAAGGGCCTCAAGGGCTGGGCCACGCGCGCCTTCATGGAGGGCGTGGGCACCATTCCCGTGCAGCGTGGGGGAGGGCGAGCCTCGGAGGCGGCCATCCGCACGGGCATCGAGGTCGTGAGCGGGGGAGACCTGCTGGGGATCTATCCGGAAGGAACCCGCAGCCCTGACGGCAAGCTCTATCGGGGCAAGACCGGCGCCGCGCGCATGGCGCTCGAGGCGGGCGTGCCCGTCATCCCGGTGGCGATGATCGACACCGACAAAGCGCAGCCCATCGGCAAGAAGGTTCCCAACCGGGTCTACAAGATCGGGGTACGCGTGGGGCCCGCCGTTGACCTCGCAGAGTTTGCCGGAATGCATGACGACCGCGAGTCGCTACGGGCGGCAACCGACCGCATCATGACCGCCATCCAAGGGCTATCCGGCCAGCAGTACGTCGATAGGGATGCCGCGGTGGTCAAGCGCGAGCTCGAGCGTCGCAAGGGCGCTGAGGAGTCCACCGGCGACTAGGACCCATTCCCTAGCACGACCGCACAAACACCACCCCTAGAATGGGCGGGAATCCTTCCCCAACGAAAGGCTCGTCATGTCGGTTCGCCGTGTCGCCCTGCTCACCGCCGGAGGCTTTGCCCCCTGCCTGTCGTCCGCCGTTGGCGGGTTGATTGAGCGTTACACCGAGGTGGCGCCCGAGGTCGAGATCATCGCCTATCAGCACGGCTACTGGGGGCTGCTCAAGGGTGAGAGCATCGTGATCGGCGATGCGGTGCGCAAGCGTGCGGGCCTGCTCCACGAGTACGGCGGCTCGCCCATCGGCAACTCGCGGGTCAAGCTCACGAACATTGCCGACTGCGTCAAGCGCGGGCTGGTGCAGGAGGGTCAGGACCCCCTGCACGTCGCCGCGGAGCAGCTCGTCAAGGACGGTGTGGACGTGTTGCACACCATCGGCGGAGATGACACCAACACCACGGCCGCAGATCTGGCCGCGTACCTCGCGTCGAACGACTACGGGCTCACCGTGGTGGGCTTGCCCAAGACCATTGACAACGACGTGGTGCCCATCCGCCAGTCGCTCGGCGCCTGGACCGCGGCCGAGCAGACGTCGGTCTTTGCGCAGAACATCATCGGCGAGCACCGCTCTGGCCCGCGCATGCTCATCGTGCACGAGGTCATGGGGCGCGCGTGTGGCTGGCTGACCGCAGCGTCGGCCCAGAAGTACCGCGAGTGGCTCGCCACGCGCGAGTGGCTTCCCGAGATTGGCCTGAGTCAGGAGCGCTGGGACATCCACGCGGTGTATGTGCCGGAGGCCCCCATCGACCTCGATGCGGAGGCCACGCGCCTCAAGGCGGTCATGGACTCCGTGGGCAACGTCAACATCTTCCTGTCCGAGGGCGCCGGTGTGCCAGAGATCATCAAGGAGATCGAGGAGTCGGGCGGCGAGGTGCTGCGTGACGCCTTTGGCCACGTGCGCCTCGACACGATCAACCCCGGCGCCTGGTTCGCCAAGCAGTTCGCCGAGCGCCTTGGGGCGGAAAAGGTCATGGTGCAGAAGTCTGGCTACTTCTCGCGCTCCGCGGCGGCCAATGCCGAGGACCTGCGCCTCATTAAGTCGATGACCGACTACGCGGTGGAGTGCGCCCTGCGCGGCGAGTCCGGCGTCATCGGGCATGACGAGGAGGATGGCGACCGCCTCAAGGCCATCGCCTTCCCGCGCATCGCCGGCCACAAGGCGTTTGACGTCACGCAGCAGTGGTACCAGGAGCTGCTCGCGGACATCGGGCAGTCATGACGGGGGCGCAAGAACAGCTCGCGGCCGCGGGCGTCGACTCATACCTGACCAAAGAGGCAAAGCAGCAGCCGCGATGGCCCGATGCTGAGGCCCTGGAGCGCGTCAAGGCTCGCCTTCAGCGCGTACCACCCCTGGTATTTGCCGGTGAAGCCGACGTTCTGCGCGGTCACCTTGCGGCCGCTGGGCGTGGTGAGGCCTTTGTGTTGCAGGGCGGGGACTGCGCGGAGATTTTTGCCGAGGCCACCGCCGATCGTGTTCGCAACAAGATCAGGACCATCCTGCAGATGGCCGTCATCCTCACGTATGGCGCGTCGACTCCCGTGGTGAAGATTGGTCGCATCGCCGGTCAGTATGCCAAGCCGCGCTCGGCGGACACGGAAACGCGCGATGGTGTGACGCTTCCCGCATACCGCGGCGACATCATCAACTCCTCGGCCTTCACCGAGGCGGCGCGCATCCCCAATCCGGAGCGCATGCTGGACTCCTACAACGTGTCAGCATCCACACTGAATCTGGTGCGCGCGTTCACGCACGGCGGCTTCGCTGACCTGCGCAGAGTACATTCGTGGAATCAGGGATTCGCCGCGAATCCCGCCTACTCGCGTTATGAGCAGATGGCCGCGGACATCGACCGTGCGGTGCGCTTCATGGGTGCCGCGGGCGGCGACTTTGACGCGCTCAAGACCGTGGATCTCTTCGCGAGTCACGAGGCGCTGCTCCTGGACTACGAGCGGGCGCTGACGCGCATCGACTCGCGTTCTGATCTTCCCTACGACTGTTCCGCGCACTTTGTGTGGATCGGCGAGCGCACCAGGGGCCTCGATGGCGCGCACGTGGAGTTCATGTCCAAGATCCACAACCCCATTGGCGTGAAGCTGGGGCCCACGGCCACTGGGGCAGAGGCGGTGGCGCTCGCACGCAAGCTCAACCCTGACAACGTCGAGGGGCGCCTCACCTTCATTGTGCGCATGGGGGCGGACAAGGTGCGGGACAACCTCCCGCAGCTCGTGGCCGCGGTGCGTGACGCTGGCGTGGTGGTGACGTGGCTGAGCGATCCGATGCACGGCAACACGTTTACCTCGGAGTCTGGCTACAAGACCCGGCGCTTTGACACCATCCTCGATGAGGTTGCTGGCTTCTTTGAGGTTCACGAGGCGCTTGGCACCATCCCTGGTGGCCTCATGGTGGAGCTCACCGGGGACGACGTCACGGAGATCCTCGGTGGCACGGAGCAGATCGACGAGGCGAGCCTCGCGCTTCGCTACGAAACCAAGGTGGATCCGCGGCTCAATCACCAGCAGTCGCTCGAGCTGGCCTTCTTGGTGTCTGAACTGCTCGCCAAGCGCACGCCGCGCGTGGAGACGATCTAGTTGTAGACGAGCACGATTGTTGTGCCCTTCTCCGCCTGCTGGCCAGGGGAGAGGTTCTGATCGACGATCGAGTTCTTGTCGCTCAGGAATCCCCACTTACCGGTGGTGGACACCCTGAAGCCGTCCTTCTTGGCCGCCTGCACGCCGTCCTTGTATGACATCCCCACGTAGTCATCCACGGTGATGAGGGGGCGGCCGTCTGAGACCCAGATGGTCACGGTGTCTTGGCGGTGTCCCTCCGCATTGGCCTTGGGGTCCTGCTTGAAGATCTCGTTCTTCTTGACGTCGTCGGAACGCCCATGTTCCACGGTCACGTCAAGGCCGGCGGCCGCGAGCTCGCTCTGGGCGTCGTCGAGCGTCATGCCCACGACATCGGGGATCTCCACGGGAGCGGGCCCGTTGGACACCGTGAGCGTGACGGTCGAGTCGTGGCGCACCTCATCGCCGCCCGCGGGGTCGGACGCGAGCACCTCATCCTTGGGTGCGGTGTCGCTGTATTCGTATTCGGGGTCTCCCACCACAAAGCCGGCGTCCTTGAGGGCTGCGGCAGCGTCGTCCTTGGTGCGCCCTACCACGGAGGGCACGGTCGTCATCTTGGGGCCGAGCGAGACGAAGAGGGTCACCTCAGAGCCCTTGGGAGCCTGCTGTTGTGCCTTGGGATCCGTGGAAACGGCCCAGCCTTCAGGAACCTTGTCGTCGAAGGCCTCTTGCGGCGTCACCACGAAGCCGGCGGCCTCGAGCGTGCGGGTGGCCTGCTCCTGAGTCTGGTCGGTGACCGGTGGGACGGTCGTGAATGCGCCCGGCCCCACCGCGTTGTACCACCACAGCGCAATGCCGCCGATGAGCACGGCCGCGGCGAGGATCGCGCCTACCCACCACCAACCGCGCCGGCCGCGTGGCGTGGGGAGCAGGGCGTCGGGATCTTCGTCGAGAATCGCCACATCCGCGCCCGTTGGCTGGAAGGGGCGCCCGATACCCAGCGGCAGCGCCACGGTGGCACCGGCCGCGGGCGTCTCCAGCACGGTCGTGGCATCGGGATCCGCGGCGATGGCGAAGGTGCCAGATGGCGGGTCCGCACGCTTGTCCAAGGTGGGATCGTCCATGAGCGCGCGAGTGGAGCGCACGAGCGTGAGTGCGGCAGCAGCGTCGGCCGGGCGTTCCGCGGGGTTGCGCGCGGCCAGCGCGGTGACCAGGTCATCAAACTCGGTGGGCAGCCACGGGGCGTAGGTGGACGGCACGGGGATGTCCTCGTGGACATGCTTGGCCGCGATGTCGATAGCGGACTCGCCCGTGAAGGGGTGACGGCCCGTGACCATCTCAAAGAGCATGATGCCCACCGCGTAGACGTCCATGGTGGGGTTGGCCTCGCCGCGCGCGAGCAGCTCGGGAGCAAGGTAGCCGGGGCTGCCCATGACAACGGTGTCGGGGTCCGTGCCCGCCTCACTCACGGCCCGCGCCAGACCAAAGTCGGTGATGCGGGCGTGGCCGTAGGTGTCGATGAGGACGTTCTCGGGCTTGACGTCGCGGTGCACCAAGCCCAGCCGGTGTGCCGCGGCGAGGGCATCGAGGATGGCGTCGGCCATGCCCAGCGACTCGCCGATGGCGAGCGTTCCCTCGTGGGCGATGCGCGAGCGCAGGTTCTCGCCGCGCACGTACTCCATGGTCAGGTAGGAGATGTCGCCGTCAATTCCTTGGTCGTAGACGTGCACGATGCCAGGGTGGGTGAGGCGCGCCGAGGACTTAGCCTCACGGCGGAAACGGGCAACGAACTCCCGCGAAGCGTCGTCCTCCACCACGGGCTGATGCATGGCCTTGAGGGCAACCTCGCGCTCGAGGCGCTTGTCAAAGGCCACGTAGACGGTCGCCATCCCGCCCGTCGCCACGCGCTGGCGTATTTCATACCGCCCGTCGACGACGCGGCCGAGCAGGGGATCGGTCAGCGTCTCAGACACGGCTTCATTCTAGGCAGTGCGATGTGGTGGCACGGGGCAGGCTCTGGCGCGGCCGCGTGTCACGAGAACTTGACCATGAGCGCACGCACCGATGCCACGTACTTCTTGGTGTCCGGGTTCATGCCGTTCTTGCGTACGCCCGCGAGGCCTTGGTAGTAGCCGGCGATGGCCTGGTCAAGGGAGTCGGCGTTGCGTGTGAGGTAGCTCAGGAGCACCACGCCGGCCGTGACGTTGTCGTTGGGGTCGAGGAGGTCGAGCTCACGTCCCACCATGGTGGAGATCCACTCGCCGGTGGAGGGGATGACCTGCATGGTGCCCACCGCGTTGGCAGGGGACACCGCACGCTGATCGAATCCGGACTCCTGGTAGGCGATCGCGAGCGCCAGCGGCACCGGCACGCCGTATTTCTTGGCGGTGGACTCGACGATGCTGCGCATTTGCGCGCGCGTGGGCACGCTCGAGTCGTTGAGAATCTGCTTGTTGGCGTTGGCGCCAGAGACCACGTCGGAGCTGTAGGTGCGCCCCAAGAACGTGTCGCCCACCAGGCCCGTGGGGACGCCTCCGGGAATGGTGAGCACCTGGCCCACACGGATCTTTGAGGCGTTCTCGATGCCGTTTGCGCCCGCAATCGCGGCCACGCTGGAGCCGAAGCGGCTTGCGATGGCGCTGAGGGTATCGCCCTGCTTGACCGTATACCTCGCCGACGCCGTGGTGCTGGATGATGTGCTGCCCGACGCCGTGGCTGGCTTTGCGGACGGCGTGGCCTTGGTGGCTCCGGGGATGGTGAGGCGCTGGCCCACGCGGATGAGTGCGTTCGCGTTCAGGTGGTTGGCGGAAATAATGGCGCTCACCGAGCTGCCGTACTTCTGGGCGATGGCCCACACAGTGTCGCCCGACTTCACCGTGTGGGTGGAGGCAGTGGTGGTCTTCTTTGCCGGTGCGGCCTTGGCAGGTGCGGTCTTGGCAGGTGCGGCCTTGGACGAGGCGCCGGGAATGACGAGCTTGGCGCCCACGCGAATGGTGGCCTTGGCATCCAGACCATTGGCGTCGACGATCGCGGTGACGGTGGAGCCGTAGTGTCGCGCAAGATCCCACACGGTGTCCCCGCGCACCACGGTGTGGGTGACGTGAACGGCGGTTGCCACGGCGGCGGGGGCGGCGGTCGCGATCACCACGGGTGCCGCCGCAGGCGCGAGCGCGCGCTCCACGGCGGAGGGGCTCACCTCCAGCGCGTTGTGAGCATGGGGCGATGCGAACTGCGTGCCGGTTGAGGCGTGGGATTCGGCGGCGGCGGGAGTGGCGAACAGTCCGGTTGCCGAAATCACCGCGGTGGCGCTGATGGCGCCCGTGAGCGCCCCGGTGGAGGGGATGAAGGTCGCCATGGTGGCCTCCTGGATTAAGGGGTGTTACAGATGTGACTCATGTGACTCATGTGACAATAACGCTCCGGAGCCCGTACGGCAAGCATCTAGGCTTGCTCCATGCCCGATACCGAATGGCTCACCGTGCCCGACTTCGCCGATCGCCTGGGCGTCAGCGCCTCTGCGGTGCGCGAACTCATCCGCGAAGGCGGACTCGTCGCCACGCGCAGGGGAGAGCGCAACACGGTGCAGATGCCGGCAGGCTTCATCGTTGAGGTCGACGGGTCTGCCGAGATTCTGGGCACCCTGCGTGGGACCGTGACGGTACTCAAGGACGCACACATGAGCGACGACGCCGTGTTGGAGTGGCTCCTGACCGAAGAGCCGGAGCTGGGGTGCTCTCCTCTTGCCGCGTTGCGCTCAGGCCAATGCGCACACGTGCGCAGGCTCGCACAGGCGCTGCTCTAGGAGCGCCATGCGCGGGCCCCAACGGGATTAGGCGGCCCGGGCGCCCCAACTGGCCAGAAGCTCCGCAAGCGCCTCACGAGATGCGGGTGAGATGTCGAGCGAACGCACCAGAGCGTCGGACTGTGACGCCAAGTCCTTGATTTCCGCCTCAACGGCCGCGACGGCCCCCGAGTCCTCGACCACCGCGATGGCCGACGCTACCGCGGCGTGAGACGCGCTGGGGTTGCCCACCGCTGCCTCGAGAATGGCGCGGCCCGTGGCGTCGGAGCGTGTCCAGGCGTGCCACAGCGGCACGGTCCGTTTGCCTTCACGAATGTCGCCGCCAACGGGCTTTCCGGTGACCTCGGGCGAGCCAACGAGACCCAGCAGATCGTCGCGAAGCTGGAACGCGATGCCCGCGGGCAACCCCGCCGCGCGTGCAGCGGCAACATGCGGACCATCGCCACGCGCGGCGCTTGCGCCAAGCGCGAGCGGAAACTCCGCGGTATACGAGGCGGTCTTGGCGCGCATCGTGGCGCGAATCGCGTCCAGCTGGCTATCGAGGGCCGCCAGTGGCGCCGAGGCGATGCGCATGTCGAGGTATTGCCCCACGGTCACGAGTTCGGTCATCTCGGTGAACAGTCGCATCGTGGAGGGGTCGGCCAAGGGTGCGCTCGCGATGGCGCGGGTGGCGACCACGAGGCTCAGGTCGCCGGCAAGCACCGCTCCCGCGAGCCCAAACTTGTCCGCATCACCCGCGCCCCCGCGGTTCACGTGGTCCTTGGCGAAGGCGAGGTGCGTGGTGGGACGCCCGCGGCGCGTGTGCGCGTCGTCGAGCACGTCGTCGTGCACGAGCGCGGCCGCCTGGAACAGCTCGAGCGCTGCGGCCACGGCGGCGGCAACCTCGGGTGCGGTGCCGCCGTGTGCCGCGTAGCTCGCCATGATCGCGGCGGCCCGCATGCGCTTGCCGCCGCGAACCGCAGCCTCCACGGCATCGACGAGCTCCTCGCCTACGGGGCCAACAGGGGCCACGGCGTCACGCGTATGAGCGATGGCCCGCGCTATTGCGGCCTCGATGAGGTCGTGCATGGGAGGATCGCTGACGGGCACCTTCGTAGCCTAGACGGGTGGGCACGGGCCGCAGACCCCGGCGAGTTTTCCACAGCTCCGTATAGCGGCCCTCGCGCCATGGCCCGTGCACCGGCACGGTGGGCACATGGACATTCTTCGCTTTGGTTTGGGCGAGCTCATCGCCGCCATCCCCGCGCTTGTGGAGTGCGAGCCACGTGAGGCCGTTGTTGCGGTCAGCATTTCGGACGACGCCGTGCCCACGTGCGCGCTCATCGTTCCTCGAGCGGTGCTGCTCGATCCCCATTCCGCGCCCGCCACCGCAGCGGCGGTAGCGGAAGAGCTTGCGGTGGAGCGCGGGCGTGCCATCGTGCTCATCTGCTACACGGAAAGCGACATCTGGCAAGGGTGCCCCGCGCTCGAGACGCTGCGCATGGAGGTGGAGTTCGTGGTCCCCCAGGTAGAGGTGCTCGCGGTCAGCGGTGACGTGTGGTTCAGCCCCGGGTGCACCGATGACGAGTGCTGCCCGCGCAGGCTCCCTGAGGTGCCGGACGCTCTCGTTGGCGCCATCCATGCCGCCCGGCGAGATACCGGAAGCCGTGGACGTGCAGCGCAACGGCGCCCTGCCCCGCGGGCCACGTTGCTCGAGCGCGCGAGCGCCGCAGACCTGTGGGGCGCGGCGTTGCAGGAGGGGCGCGTCGCGGATGCGGCGACGGCGCGACGCATGGCCGCGAGCCTCGACGACCTGTGCGTGCGCGATTGGGTTGTGCTGACGATCATGGGTGCGGATGAGGTCGCCACCCAAGACGCGCTTGCGGGCCATGACTCTGGCGCAGTGGGGGTGGCGCTTGACGACGCACTTTCGGGGCACGTGGCGCCGGACCTGTCGACATCCGAGCGCACGCGGGGCGTCATGGAACGCGTGGCGCGAGCCGCTCGGGGCCGGAGTCGGCGCGCGGCCACCCAGACCTTGTTGGGTCTCCTGGACTGGTGGGAAGGGGACCTTGACTCCGCCTACGCGCGGTGCGTGAGCGCGCTCGCCCACGATCATCGCTATCGCCTTGCCGAGTTGCTGGAGGTGGCGACGAGCAGGGGCATCGCTCCCGGTTGGGTGGTCAAGGCACAACAAACCGGCGCAAAAGGTGCGAGTCGCCGCTCCTTGTGATGCCTCATGTGGGAACTAAACCCTTGACAGTCGCGTTACAATTTAATGGATTTGCGCGCGGCCGACCGGCCACGTTCCCAAGTCCGCAGCGCCACACACTCCACGTCAAGCGTCGTCCTGCCGCGCGCACCCGCGACGATGCCATAGTCCCAAGGAGCTTGCCACGACCCCCGCAAAGGCATCCGCCACCTCCCGCAAGGCCACCGCCGACGAGCCCGAGCTCGAGGACGGCGCCGTCGACTCTGCACTGCTCGATGAAGGCGACGACGCGTCGACCACGGACACCGAGCCTACCGACGACGCCGTCGTCGCAGAGGCGACGGAGGACGACGACTCCGACGATGACGATGAGGACGTCGCGGGCTTTGTGGTGAGCACCGCGGAGGACGACTCTCCCACCCAACAGGTGATGACCGCCGGCGCCACGGCAGACCCCGTCAAGGACTACCTCAAGCAGATCGGCAAGGTCGCGCTGCTCAACGCCGAGCAAGAGGTGGACCTGGCCAAGCGCATCGAGGCCGGCCTGTTCGCGGAAGAGAAGCTGGCATCGGGCGAGAAGATTGCGCCCAAGCTGCGCCGTGAGTTCGAGTGGATCGCCAACGACGGCCGCCACGCCAAGAACCACCTGCTGGAGGCGAACCTACGCCTCGTGGTGTCACTCGCGAAGCGCTACACCGGCCGCGGCATGCTCTTCTTGGACCTCATCCAAGAGGGCAACCTTGGCCTCATCCGTGCGGTCGAGAAGTTCGACTACACCAAGGGCTACAAGTTCTCTACTTACGCCACGTGGTGGATCCGCCAGGCGATTACGCGCGCCATGGCAGACCAGGCGCGCACCATCCGCATCCCCGTGCACATGGTCGAGGTCATCAACAAGCTTGCCCGCGTGCAGCGTCAGATGCTGCAGGATCTGGGCCGCGAGCCCACGCCCGAGGAATTGGCGGCGGAGCTCGACATGACGCCAGAGAAGGTCGTCGAGGTCCAGAAGTACGGCCGCGAGCCCATCTCGCTCCACACCCCGCTCGGCGAGGACGGCGACAGCGAGTTTGGCGACCTCATCGAGGACTCTGAGGCCGTGGTGCCAGCGGACGCCGTTGGGTTCACGTTGCTCCAAGAGGAGCTCAGCAAGGTCATGGACACGCTGAGCGACCGCGAGGCGGGCGTGGTGGGAATGCGCTTTGGCCTCACAGATGGCCAGCCCAAGACGCTCGATGAGATTGGCCGCGTGTTTGGCGTGACTCGCGAGCGTATTCGTCAGATTGAGTCCAAGACGATGTCCAAGCTGCGCCACCCCTCGCGCTCGCAGGTCTTGCGGGATTACCTCGACTGATGGCCGGCTCGGCGAGCCACTGGCTCTTGCGCTATCAGTACGTGCCGGACATCGACGCGCGTCGCGGTCCGTACCGCGCCGAGCACCTGGCCCGTTTCTGGGAGCAGGTCGATGCCGGAAAGGTCATCCTCGGCGGGGGAGCTGGCGATCCCGTGAGTGAGGGCATCATTCTGTGGAGCGTGGACGATCCCGCGCAGATTCACGAGTTCGTCAAGGGTGATCCGTACATGACGGCGGGTCTCGTCACTGGGTACGACGTGGTGCCGTGGCGCACCGTCATCGGTGACCTCGCAGACAACCCGCTGCGGCCCTAGGGGACCTCTGGCGGCACCTCCGCCGAGTCCGCGCGGGACCGTGCGGTCTGGGCAACGACGATTCCCGCGAGTACCAGCGCGGCGCCCGCGATCTGCACCGCCAGGAGCGTCTCTCCCAACCACAGCCACGCCACCACAAACGCGAACAGCACCTCTGAGGATGCGAGGATCCCTACGGCGGTGGCGGACAGGTGACGCAAAGCCGCAAAGCTCAGCACGAAGGGCGCGAACGCACCGAGCGTGATGACCCACAGCGTGGGGACCCACAACGGCACGTGCACCGTGTCTAGCGCGCCGCTAAGGGAGACGGTGCTCGTCATGAGGGCGGGATCGATGCGCCACCAGCCGCTGAACAGGGCCCAGAAGGCCGTGGCGAAGGCCGATGCCCAGAACGTCACCGCCATGGCGGGGCGGCGCGCAACGCCGCGCTCACCCGCGAGAAAGTAAAACGCGTAGGCTACCGCTGCCGCGAGCGCCGCCAGGGTGCCGATGAGATCGAGGCGGATGTGCCACACCTGCGCCACGATTGACAGCCCTATCACCACGCACGCGATGGCGAGCCACAGCCGCGCGTGCACCTTTTCCTTGAACAGCAGCCAGGCGGCGAGTGCCACGAGGATCACCGCCGTATATTCGATGAGGAGCGCAACGCCCACGGGCAGGCGCGAGATCGCCACTGCGTAGAGCCACTGGATCATGGCAACGCCCGCCACACCGAGCGCCGCAAGCCCGGCTGCGTCCCGGCGTGTGAGGCGGAACTGCTCGCGTGCGCTGAGCACCAGCACCGCCCCGGCGATGACCGCCGTAGACAGCGTGCGCAAGAACGTCAGTTGGGCCGCGCTCACGCCGGCAGTGATGACCACCTTCGCTACGGAGCCGTTGATGCCGAACAGCAGCGCGCCCGTGAGCGCGTACACGGAGCCGCGAACGGGGGAGCGGTGCGCCACGGGCGCGGGCGAGGTCACCGCGCAAGCCTACGGTCACGCCCCCACTCGCTGTCGGTACACCCGCGCAGGAACACGGTGCGGAACATGCGGCCATGTACCGACAGCGGGTGGGGAGGGGCGCGCTAGCATCGATACCGCACCAACGGACATGAGGAGACGCCCGTGGACTTCCTGCGCTACACGCTTCTGACGCTGCACATCCTGGGCGCGGCCGCGATCATCGGACCAGCGCTCGAGCAGCTCCGAGCGGAGGCGAAGCGCATCACCACCGTCATGGTGTGGGGTGCTCGCGCCCAACTCATTACCGGGTTGGCGCTTGTGGGCGTTGCCTATGCCACCGATCACGACCCCGACCACGGCAAGATCGCCGTGAAGCTTCTCGTGGCGCTTACCGTGGTGGGCATTGCCGAGGCGACCCGCAAGAAAGGTGCCGTTGCGTGGGCGTTCTGGTCGGTGCTTGGGCTGACGATCGTGAACGTCATCGTCGCGGTGTTCTGGCACTGATGACCGTCAGGCCAGCCGTCCCGGACGACGCTGCAGAGATCGTCCACTTGGGCGCCCTCATGTATAAATCGGTGGGCGCCAAGCCCACCCCGCAATGGGCTCTCGAGTCCACGCGCATTGTCAAGGAGCGGCTGGGCAAAGACCTCATCGGCTTTGTGATCGACGCTCCAGAGGGTGGCCTCGCCAGCTGCGGACTCGTCAACGTAGAGCCGCGGCTTCCGCGCCCGGGTCGCCGCTCGCCCCTTGTGGGCTACGTCCAATGGGTTTCTACGGCGCCGCAGCACTACCGCAAGGGCTACGCGCGCGCCATCATGAACGCTCTCCTTGCCGAGACGGACCGACGCGGCATCGAGGTGGTGGAATTGCACGCCACCGAGCGGGGTCGCCATCTCTACGACGACCTCGGCTTCTTCGTGAAGACCGACAACATTGCGATGCAGGCATTGCGTGGGGAGGCCGCGAAGGAGCGTCCGGGCCCCGTCAGACCACAGCGTCGGCGTGGGTGAGCCGTGATGTCTGACGGGACACCTAGACTCACCGCGTGACCCAAGAGCAGTACTCCGCGCGCCACCTGTCCGTCCTTGAGGGGCTGGAGGCCGTCCGCAAGCGGCCCGGCATGTACATCGGCACCACCGATTCGCGCGGGCTCATGCACTGCCTGTGGGAGATCATCGACAACTCCGTTGACGAGGCGCTCGGTGGGTTTGGTTCGCAGATCGAGGTCATACTGCACCCTGACGACTCCGTGGAGGTGCGCGACCGTGGCCGCGGCATTCCCGTGGACGTGGAGCCTAAGACGGGCCTCACGGGCGTCGAGGTGGTCATGACCAAGCTGCACGCCGGCGGCAAGTTCGGTGGCGGCTCGTACGCGGCCTCCGGCGGTCTGCATGGCGTGGGCGCCTCCGTGGTGAACGCGCTGAGCGAGCGGCTCGACGTGTGGGTGGACCGCGGCGGTGTCACCCACCACATGGCCTTCCGCAGGGGTGAGCCGGGGGCCTTCGCGGACCCAGCGTCGGGCCCCATGCCCGACGCTGCCTTCACTCCGTTTGTCACGCGCAGCGAGCTCACCATGGTGGGCAAGGTGGCGCGCGGGGTGACGGGCACGCGCACGCGCTATTGGGCAGACCGGCAGATATTTTCCAAGGGCGCCACATTCCAATACGACGAGCTCGTGACCAGGGCGCGCCAGACCGCGTTCCTGGTGCCGGGGCTCACGCTGGTGGTGCGAGACGAGCGCGGCGCGGAACCCGTGGAGGAGCGCTTCCACTATGAGGGTGGCTCCCGCGACTTTGTGGACTTCAACGCCCGCGACGCCGCGGTCACCGACACCTGGGAACTGACGGGTTCGGGCGAATACACGGAGACGGTGCCGGTGCTCAAGCCCAACGGTCAGCTCGTGTCGGAAGAGGTGCAGCGCACGGCACACGTGGACGTGGCGCTGCGCTGGGGCACCGGCTATGACACCGACGTGCGCAGCTTCGTCAACATCATCGCCACACCTAAGGGCGGCACGCATCTCGCGGGGTTCGAGCAGGGGCTGGTCAAGGTCATGCGCAAGACCATCGATGCGAATGCGCGCAGGCTCAAGATCACCGCCAAGGACGGCGCGGAGCGCATCGAGAAGGATGACATCCTTGCAGGACTCACGGCGGTGGTCACCGTGCGCATCCCCGAGCCGCAATTCGAGGGCCAGACCAAGGAGGTGCTGGGAACGGGGCCCGTGCGCGCCATCGTCTCGCGAGTGGTGGAGACGGAGTTGTCCGCAATCCTCAACTCCACCAAGCGGGACACGAAGGCGCAGGCCTCGGTGGTGCTGGAGAAGATCGTCAACGAGATGCGTGCCCGCGTCTCCGCGCGCAAGCAAAAGGAGATCTCGCGGCGCAAGAATGCCCTCGAGACCTCCTCGCTGCCCGCAAAGCTCGCCGATTGCCGCTCCAACGACGTGGAGCAGTCCGAGCTGTTCATCGTGGAGGGCGACTCCGCGCTGGGCACCGCCAAGCTCGCACGCCGCAGCGACTTCCAGGCGCTTCTGCCCATCCGCGGGAAGATCCTCAACGTGCAGCGCGCCTCGCTCACTGACATGCTCCACAACGCCGAGTGCGCCGCCATCATCCAGGTGATCGGGGCCGGCTCTGGGCGCACCTTTGACCTGGAGTCTGCGCGTTACGGCAAGGTCATCCTCATGACCGACGCCGACGTCGACGGCGCTCACATCCGCACGCTGTTGCTCACGCTGTTCTTCCGCTACATGCGTCCGCTTGTGGACGCCGGCCGCGTCTACGCGGCCGTGCCGCCGCTGCACCGCGTGGAGGTCATGGGCAGCCCCCGCAAGGATCGCGAATACATCTACACGTATTCGGATCGCGAGCTTGACGACACCCTCGCAGGGCTGCGTCGTTCCGGCCGCAAGTACAAGGACGACATTCAGCGCTACAAGGGTCTTGGCGAGATGGATGCGGATCAGCTCGCGGAGACGACGATGGATCCAGAGCACCGCACGCTGCGCAGGGTGACCGCGGCCCACGCCGAGGCGGCGGAGCGTGTCTTCGAGCTGCTCATGGGCAACGAGGTGGCGCCGCGCCGCGACTTCATCATCGCGGGCGCCGGCTCCCTCGACGTCAACAGGATCGACGCGTAGCGCGGGCTAGGACCCCAGCCGGGGGCGGCGCGCGGCAAGGTGCGCCAGGATGGTGCCGTGACCGACGAACCGCCACCCACCACTCGCGAGGTCGAGGAAGCGCTCGAACCCGTCTCACTCATCGAGCAAAGCGGCGCGGTGGTGCGCACGGGCCTCATGATGCTGGCCTCGGGAACTGCGAGCTATCGCGTCAAGGAGGCGATGCGGGCCGTGGCGCTCGCGCTCGGCATCGACAGGCCTCGCTACCACGTGTCCTTCACGGACATCGCGGCCACGAGCCACCGCGGACGCATCTTCCGCACGGAGGTTGCCGAGAATCGCGAGTTCGCCGTCAACACTGACCGCATTGCGCGTCTTGATCGCTTCCGCCGTGACCTTCCCGCCCACATCACGGCAAGCGAGGTTCATGCCGCGCTCAACGACATCGAGTCCCGCGGCGCGCTGTACCCGGCCTGGGTCAACGCGCTCGCCGCGGGAATCGCGTGTGCCGCCTTTGCGGTGCTCAATCACGCGCTGCCGTGGGAGGTGCTCGTGGTGCTCGTTGCCGCGGGGCTAGGACAGTTCACACGCCGCGCGTTGGCGCATCGCCACGTCAACACCTTCGGCACCGTCATGGTTGCGGCCACGGTGGCGTCGCTCGCGTACCTGGGTGGCATCGCGGCAGTGAACGCCGCGGGGGAGGGCCTCGAGACGCACGCGGCCGGCTACATCTCCTCTGTGCTGTTCCTGTTGCCGGGATTCGCGCTCATCACGGGGGCGCTCGACATGGCCAAGTTTGACCTCCGCGCAGGCATCGAGCGGATCGCGTACGGCACCATGCTCACGCTCGCGGCGGGGGTGAGCGTGTGGGCGGTCTCCGTTGCCGTGACCCTTGACACCGTTCCCCGGTCCGACGCCGCGGTGGGCTTGGGCGCTCAACTGGCCTTGTGGGCGGTGGCGAGTGGCATTGGCGTGGCGGGCTTTGCGGTGATGTTCAACAGCCCGTGGCAGTTGGCGGCTCCCGCTGGCGTGATCGGTGCGGTCGCCAACACCGCGCGGCTGTGGGCGGTGGACTCCGGGATGCCTGTCCAAGCGGCAACGGCGTTGGCCTGTCTTCTTGTTGGCTGCCTCGCCGCGTTCGTGGCGCGCGGTGGCCGGTGGCCCGTCATCACACTGTCGGTGCCCTCGGTGCTCGTGATGATTCCCGGTGTGGCCGCGCACGAGGCGCTCATGAGCCTCAATCGGGGGGACTATGCGGCCACCACTGCCGGGGTGCTGCTCGTGGTGCTCGTGGTTTTGTCGATCATGGTGGGGCTCGTTGCCGCCAAGCTCGTGACGGATCGGGACTGGGCGTTCGGCAGGGATTAGCTGCGCGTTAGCCGAGCCCAAGGATGGGCGAGGCGAGGGTGGTGCCGGAACCGTCGCGTCGGCCGGGCTCCGCGGGGAGGTCCACGGACTGGCCGGCGCTCGAGGTGGCGCGCGCGGGTGCGGGACCCACCCACGCGTGCAGCAGCACGTCTTCGCCCTTGAGGAAGCGTTGCGAACGCACTCCGCCGGTGGCACGGCCCTTGGTGGGGTACTCGGCGAGGGGCGTCCACTTGGCGGAGCCGGGTGTGGTGCCGGGCAGGGCGTCGGCCGGGCCTGCCACGGTGGCAACCACAGCGTCGGCATCCGTGACGCAACCGAAGAAGAGTGCCCGGGCTCCGGCGGCAAGACCTATGCCGGCGATGCCGCCGCCCGCACGCCCTTGCGGCCGCACGAGCGAGGCCGAATACCGCAGCAGGCTCGCGTCGTCGGAGATGAAGACCACCTCGGATGCGTCTGGCGCAATTCCGGCTCCCACAACCCTGTCGCCGTCCTTAAGCGCGATGACATCCCATGCCTCTTTGGCGGGCACGTCGCCGGGAGTGACGCGCTTGACGACACCCGCGGCGGTGCCCAAGGCGATGGGGTCTGACGCGTCCAGCGGCACCAGCGCCACCGGCTCCTCGCCGCGCTCCAGCTGAACGAGCTCGGCGAGCGGAGAGCCGCCGCCGAGCGACGGCGGCTCCGAGGTGGCAGCGAGGGCGGGAACGTCAAGAAGTGACAGCCGCAGCACCCGGCCGGCGGAGGTGACCACGCCCACGTCGGAGCGGGCCGACGAGGCGACCACGGAGCGGAGCACATCGTGGGCGGAGCGTCGGCCATGACGCGCGGGAGGAGCGTCGTCTGTGGTGCGAGCCACGAGCCCCGTGACGGAAAGCATGGCGAAGCACGGCGAGTCTTCGATCTCCATGGCGAGCACGGGAGCCTTCGCCGACGCCCTAGCTCCCACGGCGGCAGACACCGATGCGCCGCCGTCCGCGAGCAGGATGGTGCGCCGCGGCGTTCCGTGAGCGGCGGCAACCGCGTCCATCTCGCGGGCCACCACAAAGTTCAGTGCCTCGCGTGATGCGAGGATCTCTTCGAGCTCGGCGATCTCGGCGAGCAGCTGCGCCTTCTCGGTCTCGAGTTCCAGCCGCGAGAAGCGCGTGAGGCGACGCAGGCGCAACTCGAGGATGTATTCGGCCTGCACCTCTGACAGGTCAAACGCGGTGCGCAGCCGCTCCCGGGCCTCGGCCGCGTCCTCGGAGGAGCGGATGATCTGGATGACGTCGTCGATGTCGAGGATCGCGATGAGCAGACCATCCACGAGGTGCAGGCGGTCGCGTCGCGCGGCGAGGCGGAACACGGACCGACGCCGCACCACCTCCACGCGGTGGTCCACCCACACGCGCAGCAGGTCGCGCAGACCCATGGTGCGCGGTTCGCCGTCCACGAGCGCCACGTTGTTGATGGCGAAGGACTCCTCGAGCGGTGTGAGGCGATACAGCTGCTCCAGCACGGCGTCGGGATTGAAGCCGTTCTTGACCTCAATGACGAGCCGCAGCCCGTGGTGACGGTCGGTGAGATCGGCCACGGCGGACACGCCTTCGAGCTTCTTCGCAGAGACGGACTCCTTGATCTTCTCGATGACCTTCTCTGGACCCACGCCATAGGGAAGTTCGGTGACGACCAGGCCCTCGCGTCGGGCCGTGACCTTCTCCACGCGCGCGGTGGCGCGGGTGATGAACTTGCCGCGGCCCGTCTCGTAGGCCTCGCGAACGCCCTCGAGGCCCACGATCTTGCCGCCGCTTGGGAGGTCCGGGCCGGGCACAAAGCGCATGAGCTCGTCGAGCGACGCCCCCGGGTTCATGAGCAGATGCCGGGCCGCGGAGATGACCTCAACGAGGTTGTGTGGGGCCATGTTGGTGGCCATGCCCACCGCGATCCCTGTGGTGCCGTTCACGAGCAGGTTGGGTATCGCCGCGGGCAGCACGGACGGCTGCGTGAGCTTGTTGTCATAGTTGGGCACCAACTCCACGACGTCCTCGTCGAGGTCAGCGATCATCGCCATCGCGGCCGCGGCAAGGCGCGCCTCCGTATAGCGAGAGGCCGCGGGGCCGTCGTCAAGCGAACCGAAGTTGCCGTGCCCGTCCACGAGCGGCAGGCGCAGCGAGAAGTCTTGCGCCATGCGCACCAGGGCGTCGTAGATGGCCTGGTCACCGTGCGGGTGCAGCTTGCCCATGACCTCGCCCACCACGCGAGACGACTTCACGTAGGGACGGTCGGGGCGCAGCCCCATGTCTCCCATCGTGTACACGATGCGGCGCTGCACGGGCTTGAGCCCATCGCGAGCGTCGGGCAGCGCGCGCGCATAGATCACCGAGTACGCGTACTCGAGGAACGATGTCTCCATCTCGGCGGCGACGTCGATGTCGACGATCTGGCCGTCAGTCATGGCACTCCTTGGGGTTGGGACTGCCGGTATTGTCTCCCAGCCGCCCGACGCTGGGGCACAGGCGCGCTGTCATGTGGACAACGCGAGCACTCGTGGTGGTGCTGTGGAGGATGCGGGTGCGTGCGTGGGACAATGATCGCCATGCACAGCACGCTCGAGCAGGCCGTCGCGACGGCGGGCTATTACCCGGCCTTGGTGTCGCACGTCTTGCGCACCGCGATCGGCAGCGAATCGGTCAGGGCACACTTTGTGCAGGCAGAGACCACGTTCGACGCCGACGAGGTGCGCCGCCACATGACGGTGCTGGTGATCACGGATAGGCGACTCCTTCGTCTGCACGTGGACGACGGCGCCGGCCATGGCGAGCAGTCGATGCACGAGGCCTCGGCCACCGTGGAATCCGCGACCCTTGCGTCGATCCAGAACATGGCCCTGACCCACGTGGTGCAACACCCGGAGCACTTCCGCGAGACGGACCTGCCGAGCGAGCTCGTCCTCGCGGTGGGCTGGCGCATCCACTCGCGCATCGAACTCGAGCCCGCCTCGTGCGGCGACGAGACGTGCGAGGCCGATCACGGCTATTCGGGGGCAATCGTTGGCGATGACTCGCTCGTGCGTGTGAGCGCCATTGCCGATGGTGAGGACGCCGTGCGCGCCCTCGTTGACTTTGCTGGGGTTCTGCAGGAGGTCATCGGGGCGCGAAGGTGACCGAGCCGCTGAGCCTCGCGGATGCCGGGCTCGTTGCCCCCGACTTCGGGGGAGCACACCTCGGTCGGTTGATTCCTGCCGCGCTCGCGGCGCTTGGTGTTGAGGTCGCGGGCCTCGACGCGCCCGCGGCTCGCGCTGCCCTGGGACTGCCCACCTCTCGCCACGTGATCGTGGTGCTGCTCGACGGGCTCGGTCACGCACAGCTGGATGCGCGCAAGGGCCACGCACCTTTCTTGCGTGGCGCGGAGTCCGCGATTCTCAGCGCGGCATTCCCCACCACCACGGCAACGTCGCTCGCGCTGCTGGGCACGGGCATGCCGGCGGGGCTCACGGGCATGACGGGTTACACGGTGCGCAACCCGGCATCGGGCACGCTCGCGAACCTCGTGACGTGGGAGGGCGCCCCGGAGCCCCACGAATGGCAGCGCCAGCCGCGGCTCATGGACGCGGCCACAGCTGCCGGTGTCGAGGTCACGACGCTGGGCAAGCCGCGCTTTGCGGGCTCCGGGCTCACGCGGGCCGTGCTCGAGGGCGGCACCTTTGTGGGGGTGGCCTCGCTTCACGACGGCGTGGACGCGGCCATCGCGTCCGCCGCCCGGCCTGGCATGACGTACCTGTATTGGAGCGAGATCGATGCCGCGGGCCACGGGCATGGCTGGCAGTCCGACGCCTGGGTTGCGGCGCTCGAGGAGGCGGACGGGCAGTTGGCGAGGCTTGCGCGTGGGCTCCCGCACGGCGTCACCATGGTGGTTACGGCCGATCACGGCATGGTCGACGTGGCGGGGCAGCCGCGGTGGGATGTTGCCAAGGAACCGCAGTTGGCCCGCGACGTGGCACTCATCGCGGGAGAGCCGCGCGCCCTGCACGTGCATCTCACCCCTGGGGCCGACGCCGTGGCCGCGCTCGAACGCTGGGAAGGCGTGCTCGGCGATCATGCCGTGGTCGGAACGCGCGAGCAATGGATAGCCACGGGAGTGTTCGGTGATGTCGCCGCACACGTGGTGGACCGCATCGGCGACCTGGTGGTGGCGATGACCGGCCGCGCCACGGTGGTGGACTCCGGCACTCAGGCGCCGGCATCGATGGCGCTTGCAGGGATGCACGGTTCCCTGACCCCCGATGAGCTCTACGTGCCGCTGCTCACCATCGGCTGACCTCAGCCTTGGTCGTGACGCGCGCCAAACACGATTTCGTCCCAGCTCGGCACCGATGCCCGGCCCTTCCTGGCGGGGCGTTCGAGTTCCTCGGTGGGAGGGTCGCCTTGATCCGGTACGGCGGCAGGCGCCTCGTCGTCGCCGCGTAGGGCCGAGCCCGCGGGGTGGGGCATGGTCTGGCCGAATCCGACCTCTGCGGAACGCTGGTTCGTGGGCCCAAAGCCTTCGAACAGGTCGTCCTCGGCGTCATCGTCCGGCTCTGCCGGTGCCTCGCGGCTGCCGCGGCGGGCCTCAAGGTCCTCAAGCAATGCCTCGGTGAGTTCCGCCTCCGCGGCCTCAAAATCTTCCTCTGCCACGGCGTCGGCCTGCACGGGCATCGCAGGACGGTGCTCGGGGAGGGGGGCGTCGTCGTCATGCATGGGCACGGCGGCCAGGTGACGGCGCGGGATGGGGACGTCCAACAGCTCGGTCTCCGTGAGCCAGCGGGCCTCGTCGTCATTCGCCGTGAGCGTGCGGGCCGAGTGGTCGAACGTCCATTGTGCGCGCACGGTGCGTCCACCGGCGGGGAAGTCCACCGCCACCTGCCATGGCTCGTCCACCTCGCGCCACGCGTCCCACACGATGTCTTCGGCGGCCACGCCGCGGCTGGCAAGACGATCGATGACGAGCTCGCCAAGCACAGGGGCGCTCGGGTCACGGCCGATGCTCGTGGTGCGGGCGAGCTCGGCGACGTATGCACGTTCGGCGATGACGGGTGGCTCAAACTTCTCGAGCGCCTCGAGCGGCGCACCCGTCAGTTCCGCGAGCTCCGCAGCGGTGAGGCCCGCGCGGATGCGCTGCTGAATCTCACGGGGAGTGAGCGCATCGGAAGAGTCTGGTTCCTCGCCATACGGTGTGGCGGGCCGCGCATAGCGAACGGCATGGCGAAGCTCGTCGGTGATGGCAAGCGTGTACTGCTCACCGGCGTCGGTCTCGAGGACCAGATGCAGGCCGTCGTGCGCGGGCCCAACGAGGTTCACACGCGTCATGCAGTCAGCGTGCCACGCCTGGGGCCGCTTCGCTCGGCACGGCACGCCGCATGCGCGAGGATGAACCCATGGCCACCACCCAAGAACTGCTTGACATCGCCCGGCTGCTGGCGCGAGAGGCGGGCGAGTTCATCGCCGCTCGCCGTGACACGGTCAGCGTGGCCAGAACCAAGTCGAGCGACGTGGACGTGGTGACGCTCGTGGACGAGGACTGCGAGGCGCTCCTGAGGGAGCGCATTGCCAGCCTTCGCCCAGGCGACTCGATTCTTGGCGAGGAGGGCGAGGACGTCGTGGGAGCGTCGGGCGTCACGTGGGTGCTGGATCCCATCGATGGCACCGTGAACTATCTCTACGGGCTTCCCAGCTTCGGAGTCTCCGTGGCCGCCGTGCAGGGCCCGGCACGCACTCGCGAATGGACTGCCGTGGCCGGGGCCGTGAGCGACGGGATGGGGCGGCTGTGGTCCGCCGGTCGCGGGCTCGGTGCGTGGGTGGACGGCGTGCGGCTGTCCGTGGGCAGTGGGCCGCAAGACCTCGCGCACACGCTGCTGGGAACGGGATTTCAGTACGTTGCCGCCCGACGCTCGGCGCAGGGCAGCGTGGTGGCACGGCTCTTGCCGCAGGTGCGGGACATTCGTCGGCAAGGTGCCGCGGCGCTCGACCTGTGCCTTGTGGCGGCGGGCCACCTGGACGCGTACTACGAACACGGCCTCAACGCCTGGGACCTCGCGGCGGGGGCCCTCATCGCCGCGGAGGCCGGCGTGCGCGTGGGCGGACTCGACGGCGAACCACCCACCGAGGATCTCACCATCGCTGCCCATCCGGCCGTTTGGGATGAACTGTGCGAGGCGCTTGCGGCGGCCGGTGCGCGGGGTCTGTTCGAGGCGCTCGACTAAGCGCGTGGCGAACATCGTCCCCGACACTCCACAGCCGGGGTGGCAAAACGGACGCAAGTGGGGCACAATGCGTTGGCCCCGGGGAACAAACTGGGGTCGCAGCGCATTGAAGACTCACACAACCCAGGTGAAGGGATTCACGCCGCATGGCTACGGATTATGACGCTCCTCGCAAGACCGACGACGAAATCTCGGCGGACTCGATCGAGGAGCTCAAGGCGCGCCGCGCCGACAAGTCCTCCGGAGTAGTTGACGAGGACGAGGCGGAAGCGGCCGAAGGCTTCGAGCTGCCCGGTGCTGACCTGTCGGGCGAAGAGCTCTCTGTGCGCGTCCTGCCCCCGCAGCAGGACGAGTTCACGTGTATGTCGTGCTTCCTCGTTCACCACCGCAGCCAGTTGGCGACGTTCCGCAAGGACCAGCCCATCTGCTCGGAGTGCGCGGCCTAGCGCGATGACCGACGTCGAGGTGCTCATCAGCACCACGTCGCCGGAGGTTCCCGTCCCCTCGTACGCCCATCCGGGCGACGCGGGGGCGGACATCACCACCCGCGTCGATGTCACTCTCGCGCCGGGAGAGCGTGCCACGGTGCCTACGGGCGTGTGCATCGCGCTTCCCGCCGGGTATGTGGCACTCGTGCACCCGCGATCCGGACTTGCCTCCAAGCAGGGACTGACGATCGTCAACGCTCCCGGCACGGTGGACGCGGGCTATAGGGGCGAGATTTCCGTGACACTGCTCAACACCGACCGCACCGCCACGGTGCACCTCGCCAAGGGCGACCGCATTGCGCAACTGGTGATTCAGCGGGTGGAGCGGGCGGCCTTCGTTACTGTGGAGACGTTGCCGGGCTCGCATCGGGGCGACGGTGGGTTTGGCTCTACGGGAGTGGGTGGCGCATGAGTGACCAGACGCATGACGATGGCCTCGGCGAACTCACCCTCGCGGATGGCCCCTGGGACGCGGCAGAGCTTCCCACGGATGCCGAGTTCTTGGACTTTGGCCCCCTCAAGCTGCCGCGACTGGACGCGCTCAAGGTGCGCCTGGAGATCGATCCGGAGGTCCGTGAGATCGGGGCCGTCACGGTCCGCATCGCGGACGGTGCCTTGCAGCTGCAGGTCATTGCCAAGCAGCGCGGCGTGAGCCTGTGGACGGATACCCGTCAGGCGCTGCTCGCGAATCTGCGTGCCCGTTCCGGCTATCAGCAGGTGGTCGAGGGCCGCTTTGGCACCGAGGTGATTGGGGTCCTCACGGGACGCACCACGGAGGGCGTGCTGGTGGATTCCACGATGCGCTTCCAGGGCATCGAGGGCGACACGTGGATGATCCGCGCGGTCTCGTCCGGCCCCTCGGTGACGCACGATGACGTGGTGGCGCGGGTGGACGCCTTCATCTCGCGGTGTGCCGTTGACCGGTCCGTGGTTGAGGGCCAGGCCGACGCTCCCGCAGGCTCCGTACTTCCGCTCGGCGATCCTCCCGGCCAGATGGATGACGAGCAGGCGTGAGGTCATCTGCCTTGCGCATTGCCGACGCGTTGCCGCGTGCCACGGTGCGCGTGACCGGGCGCGTGGTTGCGGTGCGCATCGAACCCAAGGATGCGCCGCCGTCGTTCGGTGTTCAGCTCGATGACGGGACGGGGCGCCTCGACGCGGTCTTTATGGGGCGTCGGGCCATTCCGGGCATCGAGCCCGGCGCCGTGGTGGAGCTTGAGGGCACCGTGTGTGCCACGCGCGCGCTGCCGCGCATGTTTAACCCGCGCTACGAGCTGCTGACCCCCGCATGAGTCAGCCTCAGGACCGCGCGTCGCGACTACTGGGAGGGGAGTCATTCTCCTTCACCGAGGCCATCGGAGGATGGCGCGGGCTCGTGGAGACGGCGCTGCCTGGAATCGTCTATGTGGTGGCGGTGACGTTCACCAAAGACTGGGTGGTGCCCACCATCGCCGCGCTGGCAACGGTTGCCGTGATGGTCGCCGTGCGCCTCATCCAGCGTGGACCGGTCACCCAATCGCTGTCGGGCGTGGTGGGTGTGGTCATCGGTGCCGTGTGGGCGTGGCGGACCAACACGGCAACGGGCTTCTATGGCCCTGGGCTCGTGGCCAATGCCGGGTACCTGCTCGCGATGATCGTGTCGATGCTGGTGCGTTGGCCCCTCGCCGGCGTCGTCATGGGAGTTGTGCACGGCACCGGCGCCCAGTGGCGTGAGGCGCCGGATCAGGTGCGTCGAGCCCAGGTGGGCACGGCGGTGCTTGCGGCGATGTTTGCGCTACGGCTTGCGGTGCAGGTGCCGCTGTATCTCGCAGACGAGACCGCGGCGCTCGGCACCGTCAAGCTCGTCATGGGCACGCCGCTGTTTGCGCTAGCGCTGTGGGTGACCTGGCTGTTGGTCAGGAACGTAGGACGGCGGCAAGAGCCTCAGGATCCGCCTCCGCAGCCATAACGAACAGCAGTTCATCGTGCGCCTCGAGGGTGTCCTCCGGGCTCGGTGCAATGGTGCGGTCCCCGCGGATGATGCACGTGAGGACCACGTCAACGGGCCAGTGGATGTCCCGCACCAGCGTGCCGACCTTTGGCGATTCCGCCGGCAGCGTCACCTCCATGATGGAGGCACCGGACTGGTGGAAGGTGAAGACCTTCACGAGGTCACCCACCGCCACGGCCTCCTCGACCATCGCGGTCATGATGCGGGGAGTCGAGACCGCAACGTCCACCCCCCATTGGGCGTCGTATAGCCACTCGTTGCGGGGATTGTTGACGCGAGCCACGGTGCGCGGAACGGCGAATTCGGTCTTGGCCAGAAAGCTGATGACGAGGTTTGCCTTGTCGTCGCCCGTAGCGGCGACCACCACCTCCATCTCATCGATTCCGGCCTCGCGCAGCGCGGTGATCTCGCACGCGTCGGCGAGCATCCATTCCGCCTCGGGAACCTGCGAGACGCGCATGGAGGTGGGGGAGGAGTCGATGAGCAGCACCTCATGCCCGTGATCGAGGAGGTCTCGAGCGATAGACCGGCCCACGGACCCGGCTCCGGCAATCATGACCTTCATGAGCGCACCTTGGGGGCCTTGGACAGCACGCGTTCTACGGTCGCGGTGGCGTCGAGGGGGACTATTCCATGAATGTCGTCGCCGTCTTGCACAAGGGTGTCTGAGGCGGGCAGCAGTGCCTCCCCAAAGCGCACCACGTAGGCGACGCGGGTTCCCGTTGCGTGTTCGAGTGCCGTAAGCGGCTGGCCAACCCACGCGTCGGCGAATTTGAGCCGCCGCATCGCCACCCCGGCCGCCGCGTCCTCGTACTCGGCGCCGAGGTCGCCGGGCAGGAGGCGGGCAACGATTTGTTGGCTTGTCCACGGTACGGGGGCCACCGTGGGGATCCCCAAGCGGCGATACACCTCGGCCCGGCCGGGATCCGCGATGCGGGCCACCACGTTTTCCACCCCATAGGTCTCACGGACCACGCGGGCGGCAAGGATATTGGAGTTGTCGCCGTCGGACACCGCGGCGAAGGCATAGGCGTCCTCGACGCCCGCTGCCTGCAGCGTGTCACGGTCAAAGCCGACGCCCGTGATGCGAAGTCCCTGGAAACCGCTGGGAAGGCGGCGGAAGGAATCGGCCACGAGGTCGATGATTGCCACCGTGTGGCCGCGGGCCTCAAACTGCTCGGCCAGGGTTGCGCCGGTGCGGCCGCATCCCATGATCACGATGTGCACAAGGACCCACGCTATACCCCTTCCACCTAGGATGGTGCGACGTGCGGACGTTTCTCACGCGGGTCAAGACCGCCATCCTTGGGGCGCCCATCGCCACGGAGTCCGCGCGCCCGGTGGTGATGCGCACTCGCGTGGCCTTCGCGGTGTTCGGCATCGGCATGCTGTCGAGCGCGGCCTACGCGCCCGACGCCGTGATCGACGCGCTCCGCAGCGGCGGCCTGACCGCTGCCACACCCTGGGTGGCTGGCGGCGTGGTGCTTCTCATGGTGCTGCTGGGATTCGCCTACCGCGACAACGTGCGCCAGCGTCACGACGAGCGGGCCGACTACGGACTGGTGCGCGAAAAGCTTGGGGCCACCGCCGGCCTGGTCACGGGTGCGTCGCTGCTCGTCGATTACCTGTTCACAGTGGCGGTATCGGTGGCGGCTCTTGCCCAGTTCGTGGGCTATGTGCTGCCGATCTCCAACGCGCAAGAGACCGCACTGGGCCTTCTGGTGGTGCTGATCATGACCTTTGCGGGCCTGCGCGGGGTGCGCACGCGATCGCGAGTGCTCTTGGGCATCACGATTGCGTTCCTGGTGGCGATCGTGTGCCTGTTTGCCGTCGGCACCCACAACGGTCCCGAGATTCCGTCGGCGGCCCCCACCCAGCATGACTCGGCCTGGGTGGTCCTCATCGCGTTTGCCGGAGCCATCGCGTCGGGCTCGGTGATGATGACGGGCATCGAGTCTTTGGCAGCGTCGGGCCCCTTCCATGAAGAGCCGCAGGGGCGCCGCGCGGGACGCACGGTGCTCATCGGCGTCATCGTTGCCGCCGCGGCATTCTTCCTGGTGGCGTGGCTCGTGTGGCACTTCTCCATCTCTGGTTGGCGGGACGGCCCTGCCATGCTGCAGGTCTCCGACGAAATCTTCACGTCTGCCTGGCCCACGTGGGTCATCGCCATCGCGAGCGTCCTGATCCTGTACTCGGCCGCCGCAAGCGTCTTCCGGCGCTTCGCAGGGCTGTCCTCACTCCTCGCCGCAGACAGCTACCTTCCGCGGCAGCTCGCGATGCGCAACGACCGCCTCGTGTATCGCGGGGGAGTGCTGACCATTGCGGTGGCCTCTGGCGTGGTGGTGCTCGCGGCGCAGGCCAACCTGCAGCAGCTCATCCACATGTACGTCATCGGGGTGTTCACGTCCATCGTGCTCAGCCAAGTCGCGATGGTGCGCCTCATGACCGCCAAGGCGGGCCTCGAGACGCAGCCCCGCGCATTGCTGCGGTTGCGCGCGCTCAAACTGCTGCACATCGTTGCCGCCGTGGCCGCCGCCGCGGTGTGGCTGGTGGTGGCGGTGTTCAACTTCCTCAACGGCGCATGGATCGCCATCTGCCTCATGGTGATCCTGGTGCTCGGCATGCGCGCCATCCAGGGCCATTACGCCAAGGTGCGCCAAGAGCTGCGCATTCAGCACAACGACCCCGCCGCCGCGCTGCCCTCCGCCACGCACGGCGTGGTGCTCGTGGCACGTCTCCAACGCCCCGCGCTGCGCGCCATCGCCTATGCCAAGGCGAGCCGCCACACCACACTCACGGCGATCGGCGTGAAGATCGAGGCCTCCGCCGCGCGGGAGCTGCAGCGGCGCTGGAGCGAACTCGAGATCGGCGTCCCGCTCGTGATCCTTGACTCCCCCTATCGCGACATCGTGGGCCCCGTCATGGAGTACGTGAAGTCCGTGCACCGCGAGAGCCCGCGAGACGTGGTGGTCATGTACGTGCCCGAATACATCGTGGGACGCTGGTGGGAGCAGTTCCTCCACAACCGCTCTACGTCGCGCCTGCGCTCGCTGCTGTTGCGCACCCCAGGAGTGGTGGTCGCCGCGGTGCCGTGGCACCTGGAATCCGCGGCGGACCAGGTGGTCACCTTCGAGGCCGGTTCCCACAGTGACTGACCTCACCGTCACGGTTGGACCTCCCGCCCACGGCGGACACTGCGTGGCCAGGCACGAGGGCCGGGTCATCTTTGTGCGCCACGCACTTCCGGGAGAGACGGTCGTGGCACGGCTCACCGAGGCCGGCCCGGATGCTCGCTCTTGGCGGGCCGACGCTGTGGAGACTCTGGAGCCATCCGCGGACCGCGTGGCATCCGTGTGGCCCGAGGCCGGCCCGGGCGGCGTTGGCGGGGCAGAGTTGTCCCACGTTTCGCTGGACGGGCAGCTCGCGTGGAAGCGGGCGGTTCTCGAGGAGGCCTTTGCGCGGTTCGCTCACCTCGACTTTCCCGGCACGGTGTTGCGTGTGCCTGGCGATGACACGGGCTTGGGGTATCGCACGCGGGTGAGTGCCACGGCGGACGCCGAGGGCCGTGCGGCCATGACCGTCTTCCGCTCGCATGAGCTGCGGGCCTTGACCGCGATGCCGCTCGCCACGCCCTCTGCGCGGGACGCGCTGCTGGGTCAGCGCTTCCCCGCGGGAGCGCGCATTCAGGTGGTGGACCCCAGTCAGGGCGAGGTGTTTGTTGCCGTCGACGGCGTGCGCTGGCACGGTGGCCGCAAGGACTCGCGCCCCAACGCCCCACGGCGAGTGCGAGAACTGGTGCTGGCCGCGGGCGCAGAGCATGCCATGGTCGTGGACGCCACAGGCTTTTGGCAGGTCCACGCCAAGGCGCCGTCGCTGCTTGCCACGCGAGTGCGGGAGCTCGCGGGCAGGGGCCACACCGCGCTCGATCTCTATGCGGGCGCGGGCCTGCTCACGGTGGCGCTCGCGGACGGCTTTGCGCGCGTGATCTCCGTGGAATCCGATGCCGACGCGGTGCGGGCGGCGCGGCGAAACTGTGCCACGGCGTCGGGCATCACCGTCACCCAGGGCGATGTGCGCACAAGCCTGCGATCCGGGATACCTCACCTGCAGGGACGCTCGCCCGATGCGGTGGTGCTGGACCCGCCGCGCTCCGGTGCCGGCGCGGACACGGTGGCGGCACTGGCCACGCTCGGAGCTCCTCGGCTGGTCTACGTGGCCTGCGACCCGGTGGCCCTCGCTCGCGACACCGCGCTGCTTGCGGGACACGGCTACTCACTGACCCATGCCGAGGCGTGGGACATGTTCCCCATGACGCACCACGTGGAGACACTCGCCGTCTTTGAGCGCGCGTGAGGGGAGCGGGGGCCGAAAGCGCGTGCTCTCAGGGCCGATAGAATGGACTCATAAGCGAAGAGGAGTGGGAGATGAGCGTCAATTCCCTGGGTGCACGGTCCGATCTTGAGGTTTCGGGTCAGACATACGAAATCTATCGACTGGATGCGGTGCCCGGTCTTGACAGGCTCCCGTATTCGCTGAAGATCCTGGCAGAGGCGCTGTTGCGCACGGAAGACGGCGCCAACATCACCGCCGACCACGTGCGCGCGCTCGCGCAGTGGGATCCCACCGCCGAACCCGACACCGAAATCCAGTTCACCCCCGCGCGCGTCATCATGCAGGACTTCACCGGCGTGCCGTGCGTCGTTGACCTCGCGACCATGCGCGAGGCCGTTGCCGAACTGGGCGGCGACCCGTCGGTCATCAACCCGCTGGCTCCCGCCGAGATGGTCATTGACCACTCGGTGGTCATCGACGTGTTTGGCCGCCGTGACGCGCTGAAGCTCAACACGGACCTCGAGTACACGCGCAACCGCGAGCGCTACCAGTTCTTGCGCTGGGGCCAGACCGCCTTCGACAACTTCAAGGTGGTGCCTCCGGGCACGGGAATCGTGCACCAGGTCAACCTGGAGTACCTGGCACGCGCGGTCATGACCAAGACCGTTGGCGATGTGACCCAGGCGTATCCGGACTCGTGCGTTGGCACCGATTCGCACACCACCATGATCAACGGCCTCGGCGTGCTGGGCTGGGGCGTTGGCGGCATCGAGGCCGAGGCGGCCATGCTTGGCCAGCCCGTATCGATGCTCATTCCGCGCGTCGTGGGATTCAAGCTCACGGGAGCGATCCCTGCTGGCGCCACGGCCACCGACGTGGTGCTCACCATCACCGAGATGCTCCGTCAGCACGGCGTGGTGGGCAAGTTCGTGGAGTTCTATGGCGACGGCGTGGGCGCCGTGCCTCTCGCCAACCGCGCGACCATCGGCAACATGTCGCCGGAGTTCGGCTCCACCGCGGCCATCTTCCCCATCGACGAGGTGACGATCGACTACTTGCGCCTCACGGGGCGCACGCCGCAGCAGGTGGCGCTCGTGGAGGCGTACACCAAGGCGCAGGGCCTGTGGCACGACCCCTCGGCCGCCGACTACGTGGAGCCGCGATTCAGCGAATACCTCGAGCTGGACCTGGCCACCGTGGTGCCGTCCATCGCGGGACCCAAGCGTCCCCAGGACCGTGTGGCGCTCACCGAGTCCAAGCCCGCCTTCGAGAAGGCCATCTCGCAGGTTCGCACGGGCGATGCCCGCGATGCCAGCTACGTTGCCGAGGACGGTACCGAGGTGCCGCTCAAGGACGGCGACGTGGTCATCGCGTCGATCACCTCGTGCACCAACACCTCCAACCCGTCGGTGATGCTTGCCGCAGCGCTCCTGGCGCGCAACGCCAACGCCAAGGGCCTCAAGTCCAAGCCGTGGGTCAAGACGTCCATGGCTCCCGGCTCGCAGGTGGTCACCGACTACTACGAGAAGGCCGGGCTGTGGCCCGACCTCGAGGCGCTGGGCTTCCACCTGGTGGGCTACGGCTGCACCACGTGCATCGGCAACTCGGGGCCGCTGCCGGAACCCGTGAGCGCCGCGGTCAACGGCCATGACCTCACCGTGGTGTCCGTGCTCAGCGGCAACCGCAACTTTGAGGGCCGCATCAACCCCGACGTCAAGATGAACTATCTGGCATCTCCGCCCCTCGTGATCGCCTACGCACTGGCGGGCACCATGGACCACGACTTCGCCACGGAGCCGCTGGGGCAGGACTCCGAGGGCAACGATGTGTTCCTCGCGGACATTTGGCCCGATCCCACCGAGGTGGACGCGATTGTGCGCTCCGCCATCACGGAAGAGATGTTCGAGACCAACTACGCAGAGGTCTTCGCGGGGGACGAGCGGTGGCGTGGCCTCGACACTCCCGACGGCAACGTGTTTGCCTGGGACGACGCGTCAACCTATGTGCGCAAGGCACCCTACTTTGACGGCATGGGCCTGACCCCTGAGCCCGTTCAGGACATCACAGGCGCGCGCGTGCTGGCGCTGCTCGGCGACTCGGTGACCACAGACCACATCTCGCCGGCGGGCTCCATCAAGGCGGACAGTCCCGCGGGACGGTACCTCGCCGAGCACGGTGTGGAGCGCCGGGACTTCAACTCGTATGGCTCGCGCCGAGGCAACCACGAGGTCATGATCCGTGGCACCTTCGCGAACATTCGCCTGCGCAACCAGCTGCTGGCGGGGGAGAACGATGGCGCAGGCATCGAGGGCGGCTTCACGCGCAACCTCTTGACGGGCGCCGTGGAGTCCATCTACGACGCCTCGGTGGCGTACCAAGAGGCCGGCGTGCCGCTCGTGGTGCTCGCGGGCAAGGAATACGGCTCGGGGTCCTCGCGCGACTGGGCGGCCAAGGGCACGAGCCTCCTGGGTGTACGCGCCGTCATCACCGAGAGCTTTGAGCGCATTCACCGCTCCAACCTCATCGGCATGGGCGTAATCCCGTTGCAGTTCCCCGAGGGGCAGACGGCGGCGAGCCTTGGCCTCGACGGCACTGAGACCTTCGACATCACCGGAATCTCGGCGTTCAGCGCGGGGGAGCACCCACGGACGCTTCCGGTGAAGGCAACCCGCACCGACGGCAGCGTGGTGGAGTTCACCGCCACGGTGCGCATCGACACACCCGGCGAGGCGGACTACTTCCGCAACGGCGGCATCCTCCAGTACGTGCTGCGGTCGCTCGTCGCCTAACCCGGCCGCCACGTACAGTGGTTGTCTGCCGTAACGAAGGAGTGGGTCGTGCTTGAGCGCATCACGTCACCGGCTGACGTGCGCGCGCTCTCGCTCGACGAGTGCGAGGCGCTCGCCGCCGAGATCCGTGACTACCTCGTGGACTCGGTGTCGCGTACCGGGGGCCACTTGGGACCCAATCTGGGGGTCGTGGAGCTGACTCTCGGTTTGCACCGCGTCTTCGAGTCTCCTCGCGACACCATCGTGTTCGACACCGGGCACCAGGCGTATGTTCACAAGCTCATCACGGGCCGTGCGGACTTCTCGAGCCTGCGCTCGCGTGGCGGGCTGTCGGGATACCCGTCCCGTGGGGAGAGCGAGCACGACGTCGTCGAGAATTCGCATGCCTCCACGGCCATCTCGTGGGCCGCAGGCATTGGACGTGGCCGCACGCTGCGCGGCGAGACCGACCGACACACGGTGGCCGTCATCGGCGATGGGGCCCTCACGGGCGGCATGGCCTGGGAGGCGCTCAACGGACTCGCCGCCACCGACGACCGTGTGGTCATCGTCATCAACGACAACGGGCGCTCGTATGCGCCAACGATCGGCGGGCTCGCTCGCCGGCTCGACGTCATCCGCACGGACCCCCGCTACGAGCAGTTCCTTGGGTGGGGCAAGCGCACGTTCAAGGACCGCGGCAAGGTGCGGGCCTTCACGTATGAGACCGTCATGCACGGAAAGCGCGCGCTCAAGGGGCTCATCGGTCCCGACGGCGTCTTTGCCGACCTTGGGCTCAAGTACATGGGGCCGGTGGACGGGCACAACCTTGAGCAGGTGCAAGAAGCCCTGCGGCAGGCCAAGCTCTATGGCGGCCCCGTCATCGTTCACGTGCTCACCGAGAAGGGCCGCGGCTACACGCCGGCCGAGCAAGACGACGCCGATCGCTTTCACGCGGTGGGCAAGATCCACCCCGAGACGGGGCTGCCCATCGAGCCGTCTCGCTTTGGCTGGACAAGCGTCTTTGCCGACGAGATGCTCGCGGCGGGTGCCGAGCGTGACGACCTCGTGGCCATCACGGCCGCGATGCTCGAGCCCGTGGGCTTTGGTCCCTTCGCACGCGAATACCCTGAGCGAGTCATTGACGTCGGCATCGCCGAGCAGCACGCGGTGACCTCGGCCGCGGGCCTGGCATTCGCGGGGCTTCACCCCGTGGTCGCCGTGTACGCCACGTTCCTCAATCGCGCCTTTGACCAGGTGCTCATGGACGTGGCGCTGCACCGTGCGGGTGTGACGTTCATGCTGGACAGGGCAGGCATCACGGGCGACGATGGCGCGAGTCACAACGGCATGTGGGACATGGCGCTGCTGCGGCACGTACCGGGCCTGCGGCTTGCGGCTCCGCGAGACGAGCCGACGCTGCGTGCGGCCTTCCACGAGGCCATCGGCGTTGACGACGCACCAACCGTGGTTCGCTACCCCAAAGGCGCCGTGGGGGCCCCCGTGCCCGCGCTGCGGCAGGTGGGTGGCTTCGACATTCTCGCCGAGCATGGCTCCGGGCATGACGCCGTGGTGCTGGGGTTGGGGCCCATGGCGTCCACGGCAACCGAGGTGGCAGGCAAGCTGGCGGCCGAGGGCTTTGACACGTTGGCCGCCACCGCCACGTGGGTGCACCCGGTTCCCGATGGCCTTGTGGAACTCATCGGCGGTGCGCGTCTCGTCATTACCGTGGAGGACGGGCTCGCGGATGCCGGAATTGGCGACGAGTGGGCCGCTTCGGCGCGCGATGCCGGAGTGGAGGCGGAATTCCGCCACTTTGGCGTGCCCCGACGCTTCCTCGAGCACGCATCGCGCGCACAGATCATCGCCGAGGTGGGGCTCGATGCCGCAGCCATCGCCGACGCCGCAACGGCGGCGCTGAGGTCGTAGCCCGCGCCGCCGTTGCGTGCGCTTGGGCTAGCTGCCGCTCACCTCGAGCGTGCCGTCGCTCCACCAGATCCACGTGCCGACCTCGGCACGTGGGTACCGCGACCACGTCTGCGAGTCGTCTCCCGTTGCGAGATCAACGATCACGGTCCCGTTCTCGGTGTGGGCGTACAGCTTTTTGTTGTAGAGGGCATCGACTCGGAAGTTGAGCTTGTGCCTCGTCTCGTCATCGAGCTTCCACACGGCCTTGCCGGTCACCACGTCAACAACGCGCACGTTGTCGTCATCGTCGTTGGCGAGTCCATCGCGATCGATGAACGCAAGGCGACCGATGGGGTCATACGCCCTGGCGTCGTCGGTCTCGTCGCTGAGACGCTCGCCGGTGTGAGCGTCGTACCACCGCTCTGGGCCATATTCGAAGCTCACGTGATGAATAGCGTCAAACTCCGACAGGCCCTCGAGCCATGTTCCCCACACCGATCCATCGCCAATACTCGTGGACGCACACTTTTGACCAGAGTCGGTCTTGATCTTTCGCGTATCGAATGACCACAGGGTCTTTCCGGAAGCGATGTCTATACCCTTAACAATTTCGCAATTGGAGGTGCGGCTTTCGCCAATCGCAACCGACCCAAACGTGGGCGAGGACAACCACCCGTCCTGTTGCCACACGATCGCTCCCGTGTGGGCATCGATGCCGTACGCCGGCAGGGACTCGCTGGCCTCGTCGTCCCACAGCTGCACAAGCACAACTCCCTGGGGTGATCCGCCGATCATGGTGATCTCCAGCCTGTCGCTGTCCCACGAGGGAATGGACAGTTCGGTCCACGTGCCCGTCTCGAGTGAGTAGGACGCCATGCGCGCGTGGTGATGCGCGGGCGTGAGGCCAGAGCCCGGCATCTCCTCGATTGCAGCCACGACGATTCTCACTGCGTCATCCCCGGTAGACGCGTACTTTTCGTCAACGATCGTCGCTCCGGGGAAGATGTCGGCCGCATTGACGGCCAACTCGCCAACACCTGGAACGTAGATGCGCGTTCCTTCACCAGGGAAGGCCCCGATGCCTTGCGAAGAGACGCTCCTGGCCAGCACGGTGCCTACGGCAGCCCACTCGTTGGGATCGGCGAAGTCGATGGTGACGGGGGCAGGCGTCGGCGTGTGCGATTCCACCGCTTCCGGCGTGGATGGTGCTGGCGACTCGTGATGCGCTGTTGCGGTGGGCTCAGGCTCGGAATGGGAACACCCCGAGGTCATGATCACCAAGCCAGCAATTCCTGCCATTACAGCGCAGCGTCGAACGATGCGATTCACGTGCGAATTCCCTCAGCTCAGTTCGCAGAAGATTGGTCGCTTCGAAGCGTAGCACCTGGCAAACGCCGTGATAGCCATGCGACTAAGCCTGCTTTGGCTCCTCAAAGGCGGCGGCCAACACCGGTGCGCACAAGTCGATCTGCCAGGGGCGGGCACCGCGCTGCGCAAGGAACGAGCGAACCCACTCCTCACCGCCGCCGGAGTACTCCCAGCACGCGCGGCGCAAGGCGTCGGGCTGCAGCAGATTCTCCGCAGGCACCGCGAGTGTCTCGACAAGCACGGCGATGCCCTCGCGCGCCGCCGTGAGGCGGTCCGCAGCCTCTGGACGCTTGTCCTTCCACATGCGCGGCTGCGGCGGTCCATCGCCGGAGGGGCCACGCCGGGGTGGCAGCTCCGCCTCTGGGAGCCCCATGGCCTGAGCAATGGCCGGATACCAAAACCCGGCGCGTCGCTTGGTGCCGCGAGACTGCCACTCGGGTATCGCGAGCAGCGCATCGAGAGATGCGGGCTTGGCCTGTGCAGCGGCGGTGATGGCGGCGTCGCGCAGCACACGCCCAGGGGACATGTCGCGTGTACGCGCCTCGGCGTCGCGTGCCTCCCACAGCGACTTCACGATGGCAAGGGACCTGGCGTCCTTGAGCGTGTGCGTGCCGCCGGTGCGCCGCCACGGATCCACCCGGGGCTCGGGTGGGGGAGTGAGGCGAACCGCCTCGAACTCCTGACGCGCCCATTCGGCCTTACCTGCCGCCTCGAGGTGGGCCTGAATGGCGTCGCGGAGCTCAAGCAGAACCTCAACGTCGAGCGCCGCGTAGGCGAGCCACGACTCGGGCAACGGCCGTGTTGACCAGTCTTGGGCGGAATGCTCTTTGGCCAGCACCAGCCCCAGCTCTTGCTCCACAACGGCCGCAAGCCCCACTTTGGGCCAGCCAAGGAGCCGCGCGGCGAGTTCCGTGTCGAAGATCGTGGAGGGTGCGAGCCCCAGCTCGTGCATCCCCGGCAGGTCCTGGGATGCCGCATGAAACACCCATTCGGCATCGCCGATGGCCTCACCCAGCGGGCGCAGATCCGTCAGCGCCGCCGTGTCGATGAGGGCAATTCCCGCGCCCTCTCGCTTGAACTGCGCCAGGTAGGTGGCCTGCCCGTACCGAAACCCAGACGCCCGCTCGGCGTCTGCGGCAACGGGACCGGTGCCTGCGGCGAACGCCTCGCACACGGCGGCCAAAGCGTCGGCCGTATCGATGACGGGGGGCACGCCCCCAGCGGGGACGGACAGTGCGGTGAGCTCTCGCTGAGGGGATTCACTCACGCGCGCCGCCCATGCAGCACGGCAACACCTTCGGGCGCTGGGGGTATCCCTGCGCTGAAGGCCATGAGCTCCGTCCATGCGACGATGTGCGGCTCCATATCGGTGTCCTCGGGTGTCCAGGAGACGCGCATCTCCACCATCACCTCGTCCGCGCGCTCGGCGAGCGCTCCGAACGAGCGTGACACGTTCTTTGTCACGGTGCCTCCCAGGCTGTGGTGTGCCACGCCGTCGAGCGCGTCGGAAAGCCACGACCACGCGACGTCCGCCCACATGTCGTCGGCGCCCACCTCGGGCTCAACGCTCGCCTTGACGAGCGCGACCACGCGGAAGGTACCGTCCCACGCCGGTTGCCCCTCGGGATCGTGCAGCACCACAAAGCGCCCGGAGGCATCGCCCACCTCGCCGTTGATGGCAAGCGCGAACGGCGCGATGCGCTGCGGCGCCGGGGTTTCCACGAGGGTCACATCGCGCCTGGTACGCGCGTGCGCAAGCGACTGCAGCGCCTCCCGGAAGGCCGGGGGCGCGTCGCTTGCCTCTAGCGCCATGAGGTGAGCCTATGCGGGCCCGACGCCGTGGCGGGGTACGCCACGCGGCCTCACCTCCCCTAGGCTTGGCAGGTATCCCCGAACCCTGCACAAGGATGGACATGTCGCACGCTCAGATTGGTGTCACTGGACTCGCGGTGATGGGCCGCAACCTCGCCCGCAACTTTGCTCGCAACGGCTTCACCGTTGCCGTTCACAATCGCTCCGCGGAAAAGATGCACTCGCTCATTGCCGACCACGGCGAGGAGGGCGAGTTCATCGGTTGCGAGACCCTCGAGGACTTTGTTGCCGCCCTCGCCAAGCCGCGCACGATTGTCATCATGGTGCAGGCAGGCGGACCCACCGATGCGGTGATCGATTCGCTCGTGCCGCTCCTGGAACAGGGCGACATCATCGTCGATGCGGGTAACGCGCACTACCCAGACACGCGGCGCCGCGAGGCGGCATTGCGCGAGCAGGGCATCCACTTTGTCGGTTCCGGTGTTTCTGGCGGCGAGGAGGGCGCGCTGCTCGGGCCGTCGATCATGCCCGGCGGGCCCGCGGAGTCCTATGTGACGCTCGGTCCCATCCTCGAGAAGATCTCGGCCAAGGTGGACGGCGTGCCGTGCTGCACGCACGTTGGCCCCGACGGCGCGGGTCACTTCGTCAAGATGGTGCACAACGGCATCGAGTACGCCGACATGCAGCTCATTGCGGAGGCATACGACCTGTTGCGTTCGGGCCTGGGCCTGTCGCCGGCGCAGATCGGTGAGATCTTTGCGGACTGGAACAAAGGCGACCTTGAGTCCTTCCTCATCGAGATCACGGCCGAGGTGTTGGCCCACACGGACCCGGCTACCGGTAAGGCGCTCGTCGACGTCATCGTTGACCAGGCCGGGCAAAAGGGCACGGGCCGCTGGACCGTGCAGAATGCTCTCGACCTTGGCGTCCCTGTGACCGGCATTGCCGAAGCGACGTTCGCGCGCGCCATCTCGTCGCAGGTGGCGCAGCGCGCCGCGGCCAGGGGAGTGCTCGCGGGAGACACCCAGGAGTGGCAGATCGCGGACAAGGACGCGTTCATCGAAGACGTCCGCTTGGCTCTGTACGCCTCCAAGGTGGTGGCATACGCTCAGGGCTTTGACCAGATTCAGGCCGCCTCCGACGAATACGGCTGGAACATCGACCGCGGCGCCATGGCACGCATCTGGCGTGGTGGCTGCATCATTCGGGCCCGCTTCCTCAATCGCATCACCGAGGCCTATGAGCGCAACGGCAGCCTCGCGTCGCTGCTTGTGGACCCCTACTTTGCGCAGGAGGTCGGCAAGGGCGTTGCCGCGTGGCGCCGGGTGGTGTCGCAGGCGGCGCTCGGTGGGGTGCCTGTGCCGGCGTTCGGCTCGTCGCTGTCGTACTACGACTCGCTGCGCGCGGACCGTCTCCCGGCCGCGTTGATTCAGGGCCAACGGGACTTCTTCGGTGCTCACACCTACAAGCGCGTGGACCGTGAGGGCACGTTCCACACGGTGTGGGCGGGAGACCGCAGCGAGATCGAGGCGTAGCGCTCTGCGGTGTGCGCGGCGGGCACCGCTCGCTGGTGCTCCTGGTACCCTTGGTAGTGAACGCTGAGCGTGTCTGCCATGGCGGCGGATGGGGTGCGAACGCCGCGTTCACGATGCTGAGGACTTCTCATGACCGCACAGCGCGCTTCCGTGCGCCCCGTCGCTTCCGCCGCAGTGGCCGCCTTCGCGGTGCTCGGTTCCATCGTTGCTGTCTCGATGGCGTCAACGCCGGCAACCGCAGATGTTGAGCAGGTGAACCCGTTCGACTCCGCCGGCGGCTTCTCCGTCTACGTCAAGAACGATGCCGAACTGCACAACACCGAGATCGAGGGTGCGCTCGCGGTGGGTGGCACGCTTCAGGCGGCGGTGCCGGGTTCGCGCTACCCGATCGTCCACTATGTGGTCGGTACCGCGGATTACTTTCCGCCCGTGGTCGATGGCGACGCGACCCGGCTCCTGATTGCTGGCTTCTCGCCCGCCTCCGGCATCGTCGACGTGTCGGGCGCGGGCGCGCCCGTTGGGGTGGACAAGGGCTACGCGAAGATCGTGAACCCGGTGCTGTCCTTCACCGAACGCGGCGGCTACGTCCAGTACCGCGACACCTCCATCGCGGGATCCGAGTCCAATGGGCCGGTGGTTGAGGGCAAGAACCACGTATGGGCTACCGACGGCGTGGCCAAGTTCACGGCGCTCAAAGACTCAGTGGCGGAGTATGTGGAGACCGGCACGGCCTTTGCCACGGTTGACCAGTGCCTCGCGGAGCTTGACGCTGACGCCACGCATCGTGTTGCCGTCACCGAGGATGGCGGCAAGGCCAAGCTGACCCTGATGCCGGGAACGATCAACATCGTGGAGTACGACGACCTCTTCTTTGGCGGCAATTACGCCTCCGAGATCACCTACGACGGCCCGGTGCGCCCCAGCGCCTCGTCGCCGGTGATCGTGCGGGTGCCCGCCGGGACCACCACCGTGAAGGGCTCGGTGTTCGGCGCTGCCGGGCAATACGCGAACTTCGTGATGTGGGACCTGTCCACGATCACGGGACCGGTGACGCTTACCGATAAGGCGGGCACGTCCACGCGTATCGATGGCTCGATCTACGCCCCCAACGCGGACCTCACGGCGTATTTTGGCCCGCTCGACGGCCAGGTGATCGCGAGCAATCTCACCGCTCCTGCGGGCACCGGTGAGTTCCACGCGTTCATGTTCAAGGGCTCCATTCCGTGCACGATTGAGCCGAGCGAGTCCGCCACTCCCGAGCCGAGCACGTCGGCGTCCCCGAGCGTGGACCCGACCGTTGACCCCACGGTGGACCCGACAGTTGACCCCACGGTTGACCCCACGGTTGACCCCACGGTGGACCCCACGGTGGACCCGACAGTTGACCCCACGGTCGACCCAACCGTGGACCCCACCGCGGACCCGACGCCCACAACCAGCGCTACGGACGGCGTCGGCTCAGAAGATGGGGAAGACCCCGGCAACGGCAGTGGCGAAGCGGCCGACGGCGAGCTATCGGGCACAGGCTTCGAAGACATCGTGCTCGGCTACGTCGCGATGGGCGCGGTTGTGGCCGGAGCCTTTGTGATCGGTGTGGCACGTCGTCGCCGGGCCTAGCGGCTGGCGACTACAACTCCCAACGTTCCATCGTGTAGCCGTTGCCCGTGAGGGTGTGTCGTTTGACCATCCGCGCGGGCACCGGCGGCACCTTGGGGCCGCGGCTCGAGGGACGCGGCGACGTGGTGAGGCAAAAGTCCGTCACCGCTTCCTGCGCCAGTGCCATGCGTGCCAGCGCGGCACCGCCTTCGCATAGCAGTCGCCGGTAGCCGGCGACCCGCAGAAAGGCGATCATCGCAGGGACGTCAAACGTCGTGGCGCCACGGGTGATGACGCGCTCCCGGAGCGGCCCTTCAATGGTCACCGCGCGCCCCCATTCCGTGGTGAATATCCACGTGCGCTCTGGGTCCAAGCCGGGCGGCAGCTTCCCATTGCGTGTGACGATCGCGAGGTCGGGCAGCGGGTTAAGGCCGGAGGCGACACGTGCCGAGATGAGTTCCGGCCCCAGGCGAATGGGCCCGTATCCCTCGGAGCGTGCCGTCTGTGCTCCCACGATCACAATGTCCGCCCACGACCTGGTCACACGAAGGATGCGCAGATCTTCTGGCCCGTTGAGGGTGCGCGAGGTGCCGTCCAGCCCCACCGCCATGCGGTCCGCAGCCTGGATCATCGATAGCCGCATTCCGTAGCCGTCGTCCACTTCGTAGAGCGGTCGCAGTGCGGTCTCGGCGGGGTCAGGAGGCAGCACGAGGCCGTCCTCGGTGACGAGGCTGCCTGGTTCCATGCTCTGCTCCCTGGTGTTGCCCAACTAGGCTAGGCGATCGTGCAGACACGCCTCGTAGGCCGCCGGCCGGCAGTCCAGCCCGCGCAGCTCGTCGCCAGTCTCACGCCGCCTCCGCACTTTGCTCACGCCACGTTCGCATCGTATGTGCCCCATGCCGACTTCCCCTCCCAATCCACAGCCTTAGGTGCGGCACGAGACTTTGCCCAGGCAGCGTCGGGCAGGCGACGGCCGAGCACGGGAGGCGGGCTGTACCTCGACGGCGGCTTTGGAGTGGGCAAGACCCACCTGCTTACCGCGATGGCACACGCGGTGGGGCGGTCCGCGTCGTTCGGCACGTTCCTTGAGTACACGAGCCTTGTTGGCGCGCTTGGATTTGCGGCCGCGCGGGATGCACTTACGGCGTTCCGCCTGGTCTGCATCGACGAGTTTGAGCTCGACGATCCTGGCGACACGCTGCTCATGGCGCGCCTTATGCGGGAACTGACCGACGCTGGGGTGGCGATTGCCGCCACGTCCAACACCCCGCCGGGCGCCTTGGGGGAGGGGCGGTTCGCCGCCGAGGACTTCCGTAGGGAAATTCAGTCGCTCGCCGCGCGCTTTGCGGTGTGCACCATCGACGGCCCGGACTATCGCCACCGCGAGTCCGTGGCGCAGGCGCCTCCGGCGTCCGACGCTGAGGTCGCCTCGGTAGGCACCCTGGCCGGAGGGGTGGTGGAGTCGTGGAGCGACCTGGTGGCGGATCTGGCCCACGTGCATCCCAGCAAGTACGCGGCCTACGTGGACGGGATCGGCACGCTGGGGTTGCGCCGGGTGGAGCCGCTCGCCGACCAAAACACCGCATTGCGGTTCGTGATGCTCGTGGATCGCATGTATGACCTTGACGTGCGCATCGTCGCGTCCGGCGCGCCATGGGAGGACGTGTTCACTCCAGACATGCTGGCCGGCGGGTATCGCAAGAAGTACTTGCGAGCGCTGTCGCGACTGCACTCCATGACGACCGGCACGGACTGACGCGGCGGCTGCCGCGCGCTAGAGCGTGAGGTCCTTGAGGCGTTGCTGCTGCTCCGCCACGTCAAAGTCGGCGGGTGGCCAGCCAAGGTCAAGATCGGTGAGCGCCTCAAACAGCAGGGACCCGATGGCCAGCCGCGCAAACCACTTGTTGTCCGCAGGGATCGCGTGCCATGGGGCCACGTCGGTGCTCGTGGCGTCGAACATGTGCTGGTAGGCGTCCTGGTAGTCGTGCCAATGCGCGCGCTCGTCAATGTCACTGGGATTGAATTTCCAGTACTTGTCGGGGCGCTCTAGCCGCTCAGCGAGGCGCCGCCGCTGCTCGTCCGGTGAGATGAGCAGCGCGCACTTGACGATGCGGGTTCCGGCCGCCGCAACGTCGGCCTCAAAGGCGTTGATTTCTGCGTAGCGCTCGTGCCATGGGTCCCCAGGGACCAGGTGGTGTACGCGCACCACCAGCACGTCTTCATAGTGCGATCGGTCAAAGACGCCAATCTTGCCGGGAGCGGGAAGCGCGTTGCGAATGCGCCACAGGTAGTGATGCGCCAGCTCCTCCTCCGTGGGCTTGCCGAATGCGCGGTGCTGCACGCCTTGCGGATCCACCATGCCCACGACGTGGCGAACAATGCCTCCCTTGCCCGCGGTGTCCATCCCTTGAAGCACCAGCAGCACCGATGTGGATCCACCGGAGCGGCCATCGGCAAAGAGGCGCTCTTGGAGGTCGGAGAGCGCGTCTGCGTGCTTCTTCATGATCTTGCGCGCGTCGCGCTCGTCCCCGGAAAAGCCCGGCGTGGCGCTCGTGTCACAGTCCGCGAGGCTAAACCCCGCGTCTACGCGCAGGCTCGTTGACGGCAGCACATCCCACTTCTTGGCCATGACCCAACCAACCTCACCCGCGCATGGCGCGCACCAGGGCCACGGAGTCAGGTTCCAAAACGAAGCCGGAACCGTCGACGGCGGCCGTGCCGAATGCGGCCAGCGGCCGCCCTTCGTACGCTACCGGTTCGGGGCTGAGGTTGGCGTGGATGCGCACGGGGCCCGTCATCGTCACCTGCCGCGGAGCGCGTTCGGTGATGCGCACCGGATTTTCGTCCCAGGCACCCTCGGTCAGGGTCAGTCGGCGCGCATCGATGAGCGTGGCGAACCACGTGCGGATGGCATCGCTGCCGCCCGACGCTTCCAGGACGCAGGCCCGGAAGGTCGCCTCGTCTTGGGGATCGGGGATGGGGGCATCGGCCGGCCAGCCGTGGCGCGCGAACTCGGCTCGCCGGCCGGCCGTGACCGCCGCGCCTAGCGGCTGGGCGTGGTCGCAGAAGAACGCAAACGGCCGCGTCTCGCCATATTCGTCGCCTTGGAAGATGAGGGGAGTGAAGGGGGACAGCAGCACCAGGGCAAGCGCGGCGGCCTGCGTTCCCGCGCTGACGTAGGTGCTCATGCGGTCGCCGAGCGCGCGGTTGCCTATCTGATCGTGGTTGGCGGCGTAGACAACAAAGCGGCGGCGATCGGTGCCGGCTGGCACGGGCCGCCCCCACGCTTGACCACGGAACGAGGACCACCCACCGGTGTGCACAAACACCTGCCGCATGGCGGTGTCGAGCACCTCGACCGTTCCAAAATCCTCATACAGCCCCGTGCTTTCCCCCGTGAGGTAGGCGTGGAGGGCGTGGTGGACGTCGTCGTCCCACTGTGCGTCGAGGCCAAGCCCGCCTTCACTGGTGGGAGTAATCATGGTGACGTCGTTGAGGTCGGACTCGGCGATGAGCGTGAACGGCCTGGACTGCTCCGCGGCCGCAGTCTCCTCGGTCAGCTGGGCCAAGAAGGGGTGCGCGGAGGTGTCAACGAGCGCGTGCACGGCGTCGAGCCGCAAGGCGTCCAGGTGGAACTCGCGGTACCAACGCAACGCGTTGTCGATGAGATAGCGGCGCACCTCATCGCTTCCGGGTTGGTCGAGGTTGATGGCATCGCCCCACGGGGTGGTGTGGGCACTCGTAAAGTACGGACCAAACTGCGCCAAATAGTTGCCGTCCGGTCCCAGGTGGTTGTACACCACATCCAGCGCCACGGCGAGCCCCTCACGGTGAGCGGCGTTCACGAAGCGCTGAAGTGCGGCCGGACCGCCGTACTGCTCGAACACCGCGAAGAGCGACACGCCGTCGTAGCCCCAACCCCGTGTGCCCGGCATGGGAGCCAAGGGCATGAGTTCCACGACCTCGATGCCGATGGACGCCAAGCGGGACAGTTCTGCCGCAGCGGCATCGAGCGTCCCGGCGGGCGTGAAGGTGCCCACGTGGAGTTCATAGAACACCGCTCCCAGCACGTCGCGGCCCGCCCAGTCGCCATCCGTCCACGCGAACGCACCTGTGTCGAAGGCGCGCGACGGGCCATGCACCCCCGTGGGCTGGCGGGGCGAGCGCGGATCGGGGAACGGGCCGTTGCCGTCCACGAGGAACGCATAGTCCTGCCCATCGGCAAGGAGTGGCCCGCGCCACCAGCCGCGGGGATCGCGCTCCAGCGCGATATCCGTCCCGAGTGTGCGGCACGCCACCTCAGTGGCGGCCGGGGCCCAGACCTCGGCCCTCATGACCTCACCAAGAGCGCCACCGGCAGCGCACGCAACAGCTCGTCCAGGCGTACCGCGCCCGTGTCCCACTCCGCTCCCGTGAATGCATCTCGCCAGTCGCCGTCCGGAAGCTGCACCGTGTGGTCTCGCCAGCCGCCAAGCCGCTCAAGCTCGCCCGGTGCTCTGGTAACGATCGTGATGGCCCTGTCCGCAGCGTCGGCCGTGCGCGAGAAGGTGATGGCGTGGCCCGACGTTGAGGCGAGCGGGCGGTAGCCGGCGCCCGGCCCCACGAAGGCCGTGTGATGGTGACGGCGCACCCCGAGTGCGCGGGACGTGATGAGCAGCTTTTCGTCGGCGAGGGTGTGCGCCTTGGCGTGGCCGTTGAGTCGGCGTAACCGCGTGGCGAGCTGTGCAAAGTCCACGGGGCGGCGGTTGTCGGGATCCACGAGCAGGTTGATCACGGATTCGGAGCCCTGGTACGTGTCGGGCACCCCGGGCAGCGTGAGCGCGAGCAGCTTCTGGGACAGCACTGCCGCCCGCTCGGCGTCGGCGTGAGACGCGTGCCAGGACAGCACCCGTTCGCGCACGCCGTCGTCGGCATGCGTGGCGCGTGCAAATGTCAGCACCTGCTCCTCAAAATGTGTATCGATGGCGGTCCACGTGGTGAACGTCTTGGCCTCCCGCATCGCCTTGATGAGGTAGTGCTCAAGGCGGTCCCACTCCATGAGGCCGTACGCGTCCGACGTGCCCACAAGGGTTTGCCACCACAGGTTCTCGGTGCGGCCGTCGAGCTCGCTGGGGCGTAGGCGTTCGGTGTGCGCTTGGAGTTGCGCCACGAACTCGTCCCATTCGGCGGCGACATCGCTCAGCACGCCGAGCCGTGCGCGCACGTCCTCCGAGCGCTTGGTGTCATGGGTGGTGAGGCATGTCATGGCGTGGGGATACGTGACTTGGCGCTCCTCGGCCCACGCATGCAGTGCCGCCGGTGGCAGGTTGAAGCGGCCGGCGGGGGAGCCCACCTCGCACAGGGCAAGCAGGTGCGTCCAGCGGTAATACGCGGTGTCTTCCACGCCCTTGGCCATGACCGCCCCACACGCCTGCTGGAAGCGCGTGATGAGTTCGCTGCGGTCGGCATCCAAGCGCCGGCCGGCACTGCCCACCTC